>Ga0335397_10002603_pt1 | contig 24554 bp, 21 predicted proteins | sample MAT04_FD_205740 | JGI IMG/M metagenome (GOLD analysis project Ga0335397, IMG submission 205740) | Freshwater microbial communities from Lake Fryxell liftoff mats and glacier meltwater in Antarctica - MAT-04 (spades assembly) (version 2) ... | reverse complement strand
TGCCATACTGACGGCGCACTAAGCCGGAGACAGATTTCGGGAACCTGCTGGGTACTTATTTCCCCGGAGAATTCGCAAGATGGAGAAGAAAATGAACGGATGCATTCGACGCAGAGCCCTGACCCCCAACGCCGTGAAGGATTTTAAGCCGATAAATCTCGCTGTTTCAATTCCTTGAGCTTCTTCATTTCTTCCGCACTGAGCCGTCGGATGTTGGGTTCACCGAGTGGCTTCTTGTCCGGATTCGGTGGACGGTAGCGAGCGGCTTTTGATGCGGTTCGCTGGGAGTCATCTGTCTTTGCATTGCGAAGTGCTGTCGGAAGGCTCTTCTCGTCTGATTCGGCGACTTCATGCAGATGAGTCAGACTCCAACGCATCGCGCGGATCGTTCCTGCAAGACTCCGTTTCATTGGATCTGGATCCGACTCCAGAGGGTCCAATGCTCCAGGCGAATTCGCCTTCGGCTGAGGCAGTTGTTCCTTCAACGCAAATAATTCCGCCACAGTCATCGCCATCAGGGACCAGTGAAGTTCAACTTTTGCCCGAGCCGACGTTCGACATCGCAACTGGGCTTTGTCCAGCGTTTGTTTCAGTCCCCGAAATTCGACTTCGATTCCCCAACGTTGTTTATAGAGTTCACGAATTGTCCTCACGCTCAGTTGTTCTTTGTCGAGAACGCTCGTCAGCAGCCACATCCATGTCTTGCCGACACGCACTTTCACCAGTCGAAGATGCAAAGCTGGCTGGCCCGCCTTCATCGCGCTCTGCGGCCATGACAAAACCATCATGTTTTCTTTCAGCTCTGCGTCACCACGTTCAACCAGAAGGTTCACGTTCCCGCCAACACGCACCAGAAAGTGATGGCCTTGGGAGACTATCGCCGACCATAGCGGATAGCCGACGAAGCCCGCATCGCCGCAAAACAGCGTGTTTTCCGGGAATTCTTCAATTTCAAGCATGTCGATCACGTCACCGCGTTCGCTCGCATTCGATGGCCCAAGCCGCCACGTCCATGGTAGTCGCAGACCCATATGCCACATCAGAGTAATCCACACCTGAGGTTTCGGAGCTGCCGGTTTGTTCTTTTCATTCTTTGTGCGACGCATGTCTTTCGTCTTCTTCTTTCGATACTTGGCCGTCTTCCCCTGACCCGATTGGGGGCGCAAAACGCAGCCTCATTGGACTGTGTTCGTGGTGCAGAATCGCGTGATCCGTCAAACGCGATTGGCACCCATCCGTCTGTTTTCCAGAACTTGCCACCGATCTGTTTCATTCTTTGATGCAGTACCTTCCACAGAATTTTCAACAGTGGGTCCGTCCAGCGTTCCAACGCGTACATCATCCCCTGATAGGTCCTGAGCGTCGTTGCTCCTGCCAGAGTTTGACACCACTGGGAGCCGTATGTAAACGAATCCACCGCGTTCTTGTTTTCCGCCCACGCCCAGCACAGCGCCAGACACACGAGTGTCCGAAACAACCATCTCGTATTGCCATGTTGCTTCAAACTCGCGAAGATTCCGTCCGTCGGCAGCAGCCAGTCCAGTCGTTTGCGGAATTCGTATTCATGAGTCTTCCGCTGTGACTCCTCTCTTTTCTTCCTTCGAACATTTTCCGTTTCCTTCTTCGCTTTCCGTCGCCGACGCGCTTCTGCAGTGTTCCTTCGAGCCATGGCCAGATTCCTTTCTGACTGATGTGTCTTCAGTGAGTTTCCAGGGGATCTGGCCTTTCTCGCATATCGCCTGCGTCTTTGAAATACCGCTTTTTACAGCGTCAAAATCCTTCACGGCGTTGCCCAAAGGGCTATGCGTTGTCGAAGGCTGGCCACTCGATTCCCAATTGGCGAACGGCACCTCGCACCGTCCCCGTTTTCAGATCACGACCACCCCAGTCCGGCACGACCGTCGATCGATTGGTTGCTGGGTTGTGCCATTTTCGATGCGAGCCTCCGCCTTTGCGCGAAACCTCCGTACATCCCATTGCCGCCAGCTTCCGAGCCACCTCGCGGTATATCATGGGCTGCCTACCAAGGCCTCCGACCAAACGATCTCGCTTGATCCGGGTAACGAAATGCTCGCAGGCAAGGGACGTCCTTGTTCTGCGTACAACTCCACAACAGCCTCAAATGCGTCGCGGACATTTGCGTTGGCTTCCTCCAGCGTATCGCCTTCGGTAAGCAACTCTGGTAACGCCGGGGAAGTGACCGTGTAGCCGCCTTCCGGTTGTGGGGAAAACACTAAGGGTACTCGATACATAACGTCGTGAATCCTCCGACATGAGCCACATTTTGCCGAACGGACAACCTCAGCGAGCGAGCGTCGAGAGCCGTACTGGCGTTGATAATATCCACTTTCCAGTCCATGTTGAAGCCATCGAATGGTTTCTCCTTTCGGATGACGGCTTGAGACACTTCCGAACTTGGCAACATTGTGAGTCGCCAGAGTCATTCCATTGGCCCGAGCGATGGCGGCAATCTGGCAATACCCCAAAGAATTGATCAGCAGTCCGATCTCTGCCATTCGGACCCTCATTCGGTGATTCCGTCACGCCATCCACGATAAGCAAAATGACTCCATTCGCCGATTCCGGATCTCGACAGGAACAGCGATCATACTTGGCTAACTGCTCGTGAAAGTAGCCATCACGCTCCGCCGTGAAGAGCCCGGTCGAGTGAACATGGCGAAACGAGCAACGGTGTTTCTCACATCGTTTCACATGGTGCGAGCTTAGGTTGCTGGCTGTTGTCGCTTGGGTGCTCATCACGACGGAGCGTGATGGCTACATTTCGCGCTCACCGGATAAATCTTCTGCCAGCACGCTGTGCAGCAAACAGTTGGAATCTTGTATCGCTGAGAAGATTTCAATTCATCGAGGTGTCACATTTGGGCATTCTGGCACCTCCGACCCCCGTGTCGGTGGACCACTGATTTTTGAGCTACATCAAAAAACGTTTGCTCCACTTTGGCCTGCACCGACCCTGTGTCGATGTAGCCGCGACGAGCAGCCAAAAGTCGCCCAACCACCGACGCGTGTTCGGTGGAGGATGTCCTGCGATTGCTGCCATGAACTCATGTCTGTCGATCCATCAGTTTTTCGGCACCCTACTTTCCTCGGCAAAATCGACAGTGACACTCCGAACTTCGCTCCATGATTTCCAGATTGAGAAGATTGCCGGATAGACGAGCAACTCAAGAATAAATGACGTCACGATGCCACCGACCATCGGGGCAGCAATGCGTTTCATGACGTCGGCCCCGGTGCCAGTCGACCACATGATCGGCAACAGACCCATCAAAATGGCCATCACCGTCATCATCTTTGGACGCACACGCTGAACGGCTCCTTCCAGAATGGCCTCGTGGAGGTCATCTAAATTCCGCAGCCGTCCTTCGTCTTTGGCTTTCTGGTACGCGACGTCCAGATACAAAAGCATCACTACGCCCGTTTCTGCATCAACCCCGGCCAATGCAATGATGCCGACCCAGACTGCCACGCTGAGATGATAACCCAGAAGATACAACAGCAGGAATGCTCCAATCAACGAGAATGGCACGGCAAGCAGCACAATGGACAACTTGACAATTGAGCCCGTGTTCAAATACAGCAGGACAACGGTCACGACGAATGTTAGCGGGATCACGTACATCAACCGCTGCTTCGCACGCTGCATGGACTCAAATGAGCCGCTCCAGTGCAGTTGATAGCCAGCCGGGACTTTGACCATTTTATCAACCATCAATTTAGCATCGGCCACATAGGAGCCCGGATCGCGACCTTCGATATCGACAAATACATAGCCGACAAGTTGTCCGCCTTCACTCTTGATCATGCCCGGTCCGGAAACAATCTTGATGTCCGCCAACTGTTCCAGAGGAATTTGTTCACCGAGAGGATTTTCAACCAGGACTCGCCGCAGTTGCCACAAGTCGCTGCGGAAGTCGCGACCATAACGCACGTTGACGGGATATCGCTCACGTCCCTCGATCGTCGTCGAGATATTCATTCCGCCCACAGCCGTTTGAATCACCTCGTGAACATCAGCGGCGGTTAACCCATAACGGGCAATCGCATCACGTCGAACGTCAAAGTCCAGGAAATATCCTTCGGCGACGCGTTCTGCAAATACGCTGCGGGTCCCTTTGACCATGCCACGGCCGAGCGCCTTTTCGATGTCCTGGCCGATGCGGGCGATTTCTTCCAGTTGCGGCCCAAAGATCTTGATACCGATCGGCGTTCGAATGCCGGTGGACAGCATGTCAATCCGCCCCTTGATGGGCATCGTCCAGCTATTAGTGAACCCCAACTGTTGTTTCCGCAGAGCCGCATCCATTTCATCAACCAACTGGTCGTGCGTCAGACCTGTTCGCCATTGATCCACGGGCTTAAGATTGATGATTGTTTCAACCATCACGAGTGGTGCGGGGTCCGTCGCTGACTCCGCGCGGCCGGCTTTGGCGAATACGCTTTCAACTTCGGGGAACGACTTAATAATCCTGTCCTGGCGAATGATTGCCTCCTTCATCGTTTCGATCGAACCGCCCGGTGGCGCCACGGGCATGTACAGGATTGTTCCTTCCCAAAGCGGTGGCATAAACTCCGATCCGAGCGACATGAAGATCGGCACAATGCACGCAATTCCTCCCAGTGCCAGCAAGACCATCACGTACCGGAATTTCAGCGCGAGGTGTGCGAACGGGTGATAGAACCAGATCAGAAAACGGTTGATGGGGTTCTTTTCTTCGGACGGAATGCGACCACGTATTAACAGTCGCATCAACAGCGGTCCCACGGTAATCGACAGCAGAGCCGCAAACATCATCGAAAACGTTTTTGTGAATGCCAAAGGCTTGAAGAGACGTCCTTCCTGGTCCTGCAGAGCAAACACTGGCAGGAAACTCACGGTGATGATCAGTAGCGAAAAGAACAGCGACGGACCGACTTCCTTCGCCGCTTCGATAATGACATCAGTTCGGGATCGACGTTCAGCTTCGGGTTTCGCTTCCTCGTGCTCGATATGCTTGTGGGCGTTCTCAATCATGATGATCGCCGCGTCAATCATCGCTCCGACAGCAATCGCGATGCCACCCAGGCTCATGATATTCGATGTGAGATTGATCGCCCGCATCGCGACCAGCGCCAAGAGAATTGCAAGAGGCAGGATGGTGATTGCAACCAGAGCGCTCCGGAAATGAAATAAGAAGATGATGCAGACAATACTGACGATGATCATTTCTTCGATCAACTTCTCGCTCAGTGTCCACACCGAATCTTCGATCAGTTTCGAGCGATCGTATGTCACAACGAGTTCGACGCCGTCCGGCAGTGATGGCCGTACTGTATCGCGAATCGTATTTTTTACGTGTTGTAAAACGTCGTACACGCTTTCGCCATATCGCACGACCACGATGCCCCCGGCCGCATCTCCCAGTCCATTGTAGTCGATGACACCCCTGCGAATATCCGGCCCGATCTGCACATCGCCCACATCCCGCACGTGAATTGGAGTGCCATCGGGGAGTGCGCCAAGGCTCACTTTTTCAATGTCCGCCAGCGACTTGAAGTAGCCGCGTCCGCGGACCATGTATTCCCGGCCTGTGAACTCAATCACGCGCCCGCCGACTTCCTGGTTACTTTTGCGAATGCGTTCCACAACACGATTGATCGGAATTCCGTAAGCCAGCAGTCTGTCTGGATCGATGACGACCTGATGCTGCTTCACGTAACCACCAACCGGTGCGACTTCGGCGACCCCGGGAACGGCACGGATTTGATATTGCACATACCAATCCTGCAGGGTCCGCAGCTCGGACAGGTCGTGCTTCCCGGTGGTATCGATCAGCGCATACTCCAGACCCCAACCGACACCTGTCGCATCCGGACCAAGTTGCGGCGTGACGCCATCCGGGAGCTTGCCGGACATTCCGCTGAGATACTCCAGCACCCTGCTTCGCGCCCAATAAGGGTCAGTGCCGTCATCAAAAATCACATAGACCAGCGAAAAGCCGAAGAACGATGTCGCTCGAACAGCCTTGACCTTGGGACCTGAAACGAGCCTGCGTAACAATCGGGTATGTCACCTGATCTTCGATGATGTCGGGGCTGCGGTCCGACCAGGTTGTGTAGACGATCACCTGCACGTCGGACAGATCCGGGATCGCATCGAGCGGGGTATTTTTGATGGCCCAGATTCCGCCTGCGATCGTCGCCGCCATCAACAGCACGACAAAGAACGGATTGCGCGCGCTATAATCAATAATGCGTGCAATCATTTGGCATTGTTCCCTGTAGCTGAGTCTTTACTCATGTCCATTCCTTCCATCCCGGACATGGACGCACCACCTCCGGCCCGCAGGCGGCTCTCGGAATCAATCAAAAAGTTTGCGGAAGCAACAACTTTGTCTCCAGCGCTGAGTCCTTCGAGTACATGAAATTGATTGCCGAATTTGATGGGGCTGATCTTGACCGCGACCGGCGTAAACAGATTGTCCTTCCCGACGCGAAATACCACATCCTGCGTTCCATTCCGAATGACAGAGGACATGGATACTAACAGCCCATCACCCATCGTGTGCATGATCTGAACATCGGCAAACATGCCGATCTTCAATTCGTTTTCCCGGTTCTGCAACTCGATGCGCACATCCGTTGTGCGGGTCTTTTCGTTGAGCATGGCCTGGATGAACACGACTTTCCCCTCAAACGTCTTTTCGGGAAATGCAGGCACCTGAATGATAACCGACTGTCCCAATTCAACGTGCGGCAATTCGTATTCATATACCTTGGCCTGCACCCAAACGACGGACAAGTCAGCGATTTCATAAAGTTTCGTGGATGGCTTAATCTGTTCTCCGGCAAACACGCTCTTTGTCAGCACGGTACCTGTCACGGGGCTGCGAAGGGTGAGATACTTGTTCGGTTTCTTCCGCTCCTGCAGAGCCTTGATCTCGTCGTCCGGAATATCAAGCAGCTCAAGTTTCAAGAGAGCGGAGTCAGCCAGCGCGCCACCAAAACGAGTTTCTGGTCCCCGAAGACTCGCCGCTGTCGAAACAAGGTACTCTTCCTGCGCGGAATAGAACTCGGGGCTGTAGATCGACAACAAAGGCGTGCCCTGAGCGATCTCCTTGCCCATGAAATCGACGAAAACCTCGTGGATCCATCCCTCGGTTTTGACATAGACGTCGGACAACCGGGTTTCGTCGGGGCGAACAATGCCAACCGTTGAGACGCTCATGTTGAGCGGGCCAAGCTGGACCTGATCAAAGCGGATTCCGATTTGCTGCTGCAATTCGGTCAAGACGGTTATTGGTACGTACCCCGGCAGGCTGGCCACGGCTTTCTCATTTCCCGGCATCGCGGCCATTTTGGCATCTGACATTCCTGCGCCGCGGTGAGTATCAGATGCCATCTGCAACTCCGCCATGCCATTATTGCTGCTCTTCGCATTTGACGGTATGTTTTCAGAAGTCCGGTGCATCTTTGTGTCGGCATATTTTACGCCGCCATACCATGCAGCAACTCCGACAAAGAGAAGCAGGAAGAGAGTGACTGGCACAAATGATCGAGTGAATTTCATGACTTGCGGTTCTCATGTTAACGCTACGCTTCGAATAGAAGTTTACAGCTCCGCCCGTTGTTTCCGGTCCAGCCAGGTCACGAGCGTGTTCACTTCGTCAATATTGCGAGCACCGACAGCCGTGACGGATCGTGAGCCTCGTTTCCAGGTTGCCGCAATCCTCACATCCAGGTCGATCAGACAGCATTCCCTGTCTTCACAAATCTCCATGCGGGATGGTCGTTTGCCAAACCATTCTGTTTTCTGATCGTCATGTTCAAACAAAACCAAAGTTGAGCCATCCTGACGCTTACACACCGCTTTGACACAGGTGCAACAAGGCATTTTTAGAACACTTGTGGAAGCCAGCGTGTAACCTTCAGGGAGACCCGAAGCATCTGCTGGACGATAGCCAACTAGCTTCACCGCCCCTGCGGCATCTACGACCCTGCCATCGTATTTCTTTTGCAGGAATTGTTCGGCACCATCAGGATCGGTTTCCAGCAGTTTCAAATAGTGGTCCATCGTCGTCACGAATTCAGCACTGTGCTGGTGTGCCGGATGGGCATTCCATGTATCCCGGGCCCGCCAAATTCCTACTCCAAGTAACAACAAAATCGACGCGGCAAGAACCGACCGCTGCAGGCCTCTGCGTGGACGCTGCTTGTCGATGCTTTGCAGTGGCTGCTGTACAGGCCTCTCGAGTGGCCCAGCGGTCGGCCCTGCATCAGGTAATTGTGCCACAATGCCACTCCAGACGGATGGTGGCACGTTCGGCTGGGGAATTTCATTCATATGGAGTGAAATCTTCCTGAACTCCGAAATCTCAGCCGCGCACGATTCGCAGACAGTAAGATGCTGACTGACCATCTCCAGAGTCTTGCCGCTCAATTCATCATCGAGATAGCCAGACATCAGTTTTTCAACATCGCCGCAGATCATGATTGCACATATCCCTGACGAGTCAGGCCAGTAAGGAAACCGCCTAATTCTGCTATCCGGACTCTCTACTGGAATTCGGACACTTTTCCAGTTTAAATTCTGATGCATCAACAGTCGCGTTTCTTCACGGAAATGTTGAAAACCGATGGAAGATCACGGATGATCTGGATAGGTGTCTCAGAAATTCTGAGAAATCTCATGAAGAAACACATCGGATGATTATCCAACAGAAGAACTGTTGTGGGCGGGAGCGTCATCCCAGTGAAGGGCATTCTTAATGAATGATGCTTTTGTTCATGCAGAAGAAAATGTATGGCGGCCCCGGCGACAAAGGTGCGGCTCCGTTGGCAGCTCGATCGACCATCACCCATCGTTTAAAAACGCGATGACGCGATGTTCCCCGTGATCGGTCGCATCGGTTTGGTGAGGAGCCGTTGACGTGGGCTTCCCAAACGACGGGCCTTTCCTGGCATGACATCTTCCTTCCCTGAAGAGTCGATGAATGAAATCACCACCTGAGCAGAGGAAAAGACACAACAATCATGTGACCTCAATTTGGGGAGATGCGCAATACACGCAGAATTGCGAAAGAATTTCACCCGCATACTGGGATGAAATATGGGTTCATTGACCATCGTTTCGGACTTGCGTGTCTAGGGAAGAGCAGCGAAGCGAGAACCTTCCTGACTGAAAGGAAGAAGCAGCCGACCGGTGCTGCTGGGGCTGATCCGTCGAATCTGGAGTCGGTATATGGTCGTGTCTGTTTGGCCAAATTGATCGCATGACAGCCATTTCGCTGCGGAAAGTCAACTTGGGCGACGCCATCCGGCATGAAATTGCTGAGTCTGCAGATCCTGCGACACTACTTGAGTTGCTTAAGGAACCGCTGAAATGCAGCTCCACAACAATCGGGGCCATCGATCGCCTGGCACTTCTGAGTTTTTCAAAACATGCGGCAGCGCAGAAGGCGGAACTCATTATTTGGCAACTGCGACTGGAAGGAGATTTCGGCGCCGAGGTTCTCAACAAGCTGGGCATGTTCGCTTTTTTGCTGAAAAAGTATGAGACGGCGCGCGGTTACCTCGAACAAGTCAATGCCAGAACTCGGGGAACCAATCCCATGATTCTGAATAATCTGGCCATCGCCACCGTTCGAAGCAGGGATAGCGATCCAAAAAAAAACTCGATCTGGCAAATCTGACACTCGACAAATTGCCACATAATCCCGACGCTTTGTCGACAAGAGGGGAGATTTATCTCGCGATCCGGCGCTGGAACGAAGACGTCGCTGACCTGACTGAGGCCATGAAAAATCGCCCGCCGAATCCGAAGATTCATCGCCTGCTTCAACAGGCTTTCTCCGGTATCCCCGACGCCGACATGGCAGCAGAACATGCCCGAATTGCGGCTGAACTTGAAGCTGCACAGACGGGCCGTTAAAACATTGGCAACTTTGTCTGGCCCCGAAGTGTTATCTCCTGCAGAAATTGAGTTCACAAATTTTCCGGCTGACAAGCCAAAGATCGTTGGCCATGATGCCAAGTGGAAGGAAACCACCGACGAATACCTGAACACGCCACGCCGATTTCAGTTCGGTCCACGCGATCGTGCGCTGTTGGATGAGCTGCAGTCTCTGGCACGTCGTTCGTGGGAAGTGTTCGGCCTGCGGGGATACGCCTGCGTAGATTTTCGTGTTGACAATGACGGACAGCCGTGGATTCTGGAAATCAACGCCAACCCCTGTCTGTCCTCAGACGCCGGTTTCGCCGCCGCCGTGGAGCAATCTGGTATCACGTTCGATACGGTCGTCGAACGAATCCTGAATGATGCGATGCGTGCGTGATGCGAGGAAAATGGCCTTCGGGGGATCGGAGTGGCGTCAGCCCAATCGCATGCGATTTGAAAGTACGACAGGCTGGAAGCCTGTCGTACCTTCGTGGTTCATCCAAATCGAGTGTCTATGCCCGTCACGACGCGTAAACTGCAGGTTTTTTCAGATGCTTGCGAGAAATCGAAATAACGATTTCCGAGTCGATTGAATGGACTCGGCGAGGCGGGTAGATTCGCAGCTGATATCAATGCACCGTCAGGAGAGTTTCCCCGAGAGGATTCTGGGACCGATGTTTTTGTCCGAAATTCCTGTGAGTGGCCCGTGGGGCGAACGACATTTGCTGGGGTTGGAGCATCTTTCCGCCGATCAGTTGAACACGGTGCTTGACCTTGCGGCACATTATGACATGATCACAAGCGGTGGGTCGCAACGACTGGATGTGCTCAAAGGGCTTGTCGTTGCCAATCTGTTCTTCGAGAACTCGACACGCACGCGGACGAGTTTTAGCCTGGCAGCTCGACGCCTTGGCGCGGACACAGTGGACTTCACCGCCAGTTCCAGCAGCTTGTCGAAAGGCGAGACGTTTATCGATACGGCACAAACGATCGAAGCGATGGGTGTGGATCTTGTCGTGTGTCGCCATCGAACTCCAGGTGCTCCGCATCTGTTGTCGCGAAATTTGAAAGCCGGTGTGCTGAACGCAGGTGACGGAACGCACGAACATCCGACACAAGGTTTGCTGGACATTTATACGATACGAAAGCACCGAGGTCACATTGCCGGGCTGACGGTTGCGCTTGTGGGAGATATTCGACACAGTCGCGTAGCGCGTTCCAATATTCACGGTCTCAAGGCACTCGGCGCGAACGTGATCGTCTGTGGTCCGGCGACGTTGATTCCGAGCGATATCACGCGACTGGGCGTCGAAGTCGCGTACAATCTTGACGACATTCTGCCACACGTCGATTGTGTCAATCTATTGCGAGTTCAGTTCGAACGTCAACGCGGGGCGTTTTTTCCTTCCATCGCCGAATACGCTCATCTGTTTGGCATGAACGGTGATCGAATTCGCAAAGCTCGCAAGGATTTGATGGTGCTGGCTCCGGGGCCGATCAATCGCGGTGTTGAACTGACGCCAGAAGTTGCCGACGGGCCTCATTCGCTGATCCTGAAACAGGTGACAAACGGTCTGCTGATTCGTATGGCCTGTCTGACTCTGCTGGCTCAGGAACGCCGCAATCAGGAGTCTGTCTGAATGAGTTCACTACTGATTTCCGGCGGGCGTGTGATCGATCCGGCGAACAATTTTGATGGCATCGCTGATGTCTGGATTCAGGGCGGCAGAATTACTGCGGTAAAGTTGCGCGACGGCGGCAATAACGACCTTATCAGTGGACAGACGCCAGACCGTTCGCCGAATTCCGGTGAATTGCAAATCATCGATGCCACAGGATTGATCGTTTGTCCCGGATTCATCGACACGCATGTCTCGCTTCGAGAACCTGGCTTCGAAGAAGACGAATGCACGGCGACGGGAACTGCGGCAGCGTTGGCGGGCGGTTTCACAACCATCGCGGCTCAATCGGACACGCATCCAGTTGTGGATGATCGTGCGGCGGCGGAATTTATTCGGCTGCAGGCTGAGCGGGCTCGCAATTGCCGTGTCTATCCGCTGGGTGCGGTGACCAAAGAAAGCAAGGGCGAGGAACTTGCCGAGATCGGCCAGCTTGTGCAGGGTGGAGCGGTCGGGTTTTCTGACGCCAAGCGGCCTGTGGCGAATTCTGAAGTTATGCGTCGGGCGCTGGAATATACGCGAATGTTCAATCGTCCGATTCTGCACTTCGCCATGGTGCCGGAATTATCAGACGGCGGTGTGATGCACGAAGGCTTCGAAGCGACACGACTTGGCTTCCGAGGCATCCCGGCCGCCGCGCAGGACATTATGACGGGCCGCGACATCGCGCTTGCGGAATTGACCGGTGGACGCATTCATTTGATGTGCGTGACGACAATTGATTCGGTGGATCGGATACGCAAAGCCAGATCGCGAAATATCCGTGTGACTGCCGATGTGACGCCCCATCATCTGCTGCTGACCGATGCAGTGATGAGTTCATTTGAAACGATGTACAAATGCAATCCGCCGTTGAGATCTCAGAAACATGTAGACGCCCTGATCGCCGGTCTGCAGGATGGAACCCTGTCATCAATTTCGTCCGACCATCAGCCGCTGGCGCTGGAAAAAAAACAAGTCGATCTTGACACAGCACCGTTCGGAATCTGTGGCATCGAGACTTTGCTGCCCGTCTGTATTCGAGCATTGATTGAACCCGGACATTTGACCTGGCCGCAACTGATCGCACGTTTGACGACTGGTCCTGCCGAGGTTCTGGGTGTTCCACATGGCACACTGTCGAAAAACCAGCCAGCCGACGTAACGCTGATTGACCCAAAGAAAATCTGGACGATTCTCGCAGCCGAATTTCATTCGCGCAGCCGAAATACTCCGTTTGACGGTGTTGAATTCACCGGTAAAGTCGTCACGACAATCGTTGACGGCGAGGTCCGGTTTTCAGAATAACGATCCTCAATTCTCACATTTCAAATCTTAAATCTCAATTCGCAAATCTCAATTCGCAAATATGTCGTTCACGCAATCGGTTCTGATCGAAGTTCGAAACACCAAAAGCAAAGGGCGTGGCGTCTTCGCGCGAACCCTGATTCCGGAGGGCACCGTGTTCGAACGCGTTCCCCTGCTGGTGATGCCAGCTGAAGACATTCTGGAGGGCGAGCACAGCAAGATGTTGCAGGGTTACATCTTTGAGTATAAGAAAAAGGTAGCACTCGCGCTGGGCTACGGCTCTTTGTACAACCATTCTTACACTCCCAACGCGCGATATGACGACGCTGGACGGCAGACCAAAGAATTCTCTGCGTTGCGGGATATTCTTCCAGGTGAAGAAATCACAATCAACTACAACGGTGCTGAAGACATCATGGACCCGGTGGAGTTTTCTGTAAGCGATTAGTGCTTTGTCAACGCTAAAAATCAGGATTGGGTGGCCGGGGCTGGACTGAGCGTAGCGAAGGAAGCCCAGGGGTTTCGGGCTAGCGCCCTCCAACCCCCGGCCACCCTGATTTTAAGGATCGACAAAGCGCTAGCGCCGTTCTTCCAACAAAATCTCGGAATCCTGCAGAATGAAATCCCGCCGTCTCGTGTGTTTGATGCTGTTTGTTCTCTGCCTTACGACGACCGCTGAAGCAATTCACGCTCAGCCACCCGTTGAAGATCCGTTTGCACTTGGCGTTCGAAACACGGAACCTGTTTCGCCGGAAGACGAACAACAGTCGTTTGTGCTGCCTGACGGTTTTCGCATCGACCTTGTTGCTTCCGAACCGGACATTGCGAAACCAATGAATCTGGCCTTCGACGCCAAAGGTCGATTGTGGGTCAGCAGTTCGCTTGAATATCCTTTCGCGGCTGCGGCGGACGTGACGCCGCGCGACACGATTCGCGTTCTGGATGACAAAGACGGCGATGGCAAAGCGGATCTGGTGACCGTGTTTGCAGACAAACTCAACATCCCGATCGGACTCATCCCGTACGGCGATGGAGTCATCTGTTTCAGCATTCCGAACATCTGGTTTCTGCATGACAAAGACGGTGACGGCACATGTGATGAACGCGAAGTGTTGTACGGTCCTTTCGATACAACTCGTGATACGCACGGCATGTGCAATGCTTTCCGACGTGGCGAGGACGGATGGATCTATGCGTGCCATGGATTCAACAATCGTTCGGACGTTGCCGGCAAAGACGGACATCGAGTGCAGATGTCATCCGGCAATACGTTTCGCTTTCGCCCCGATGGTTCACGCATTGAACTGTATACTCAGGGGCAGGTGAATCCTTTCGGCATGGCGATCGACCGGTTTGGTGATATTTACACAGCCGACTGTCATACAAAGCCAGTGACGCTCCTTCTGCCCGGCGGCTGCTACGACAGTTTTGGCCGGCCTCATGATGGACTTGGTTACGTGCCAAATGTCATGGAACACCTGCACGGATCAACGGCGATTGCCGCAATTGCCCTGGGAGCAGACACGCTGTTCCCTGCCGAATACTTTGAAAGCACATTCGACGGCAACGTCATGACGTCGCGTGTCAATCAGAATACACTTGAACGAACTGGCTCGAGCGTTCGGGCAATCGAACGACCAGATCTGGTCAGCAGCAGTGATCCGTGGTTTCGACCGGTAGACATCGTCGCCGCGCCGGACGGTGCACTCTACATCGCCGACTTCTATAACCGAATCATTGGACACTATGAAGTGCCGTTAATGCATCCAGGGCGAGACCGTTTTCGAGGGCGTATCTGGCGCGTTTCGTACAATGAGTCGGAAGCTCCGAACACCGGTCGTGTCGGCTTCGGGATGGATCTGACGGGGATGTCAGTGGAAGAATTGTTTGGCATCATAAGTTCGGCGCCGCCGATGCAGAAAATGCTCGCTCGCCACGTCATTGCAGATGATGCTCGTCCCGAAGTGGAAGAACTGATTCGCAAACGTCTTATTTCGCCGGATCCGCTCATTCGCAGAATTGCACTGCGATTGCTCGCAGAACGAGGTAGTGTGTCGTACCCGGAACTTCTCGCGGCAGCGCAGGATGAGGATGAATTAGTCAGGGTACATGCATTCAGAGCACTCAGGGACGTTCCGTCCTACGGCGAATTCCATGTACTTGTCGAACAGATTCTGCTGACCGGCTTTCGCGATTTGTCTCCGATGGTCCGCCGTGCGGCTGTTGCAGCGTCCTCAAGACATATGGCTCGATACTCGGGCGAACTCCCTGCACTCATACGAATGCTGCACACGACGGATCTGGCGGATGTTCATTTGCGACATTCGATTCGCATCGCATTGCGAGATCATTTGTTGAACGAAGACTGGTTTCGCGATCTTGCGTCCAGGTCGCCGCTGGCAATGGATCGTTTGGCGCTGGCGGATTTGAGTCTCGCAGTGAAATCGCAACCGGCAGCGGAATTCATCGTTTCAAACATAGAGTTTCTGGGGACAGCGCAGCCGGGGAGGCTTGCTGAGTATCTTCAATTTGCGGCTCAGCATGTCACTGCCGAGGCCGCTGCAAACATCGTGGCCACAGTGCGGACTCGCTTTGCAGAAAACCAGACCTTGCAGTTGCAGCTCTTGAATTCGATGCGGCAGGGGTTCGCGCAGCGTGGGCAGAACGCACCGCCCGCCGTTTACAATTGGGCACTGGACACCGCGTTGCAACTGCTGCAGATGAAGTCACCGGAAGATCTGGACGCTCTCGATACAAAGCCTGGCTTCGCTTGGAGGTTCGCGCCGCATCCGGATTCCCCCAGTTCCAAAAACTGCTGGAGCGTGACGACATCCAGAACCTCCGCAGACGGAGTCGCCGGGGCACCGCTGTTCAGTAGTTTTGAGCAGGGCGAACAGCGGACCGGGCTGTATCGGTCTGATAGTTTTAAGACGACGGAGTCGCTGAGTTTCTTTTTAGCCGGACACAATGGGTTTCCTGACCAGCCGTTGAAGGGTGCAAACTTTGTACGATTGCGAGACAGCGCCACGAATGAAATTCTGCGAGAAACGCCTCCGCCACGCAATGATGTTGCCCAGAGGGTCGAGTGGCAGACGAAAGAATTTCTCGACAAAATTGTGTTTGTCGAACTCGTTGACGGAGACACTGCGGGTGCTTTCGCATGGCTTGCCGCAGGACGATTTTCCGATGAACGTCTCAATCCGTCAGATACGCAGTTGCGTCTGGCGCAAGCTGCGGCGCTGATCGGCGATTTCGGCATTGCAGAACTGCATGCTGCGATCGTTCGGATTCTCGCAAACAGTCAGCAGCCTCGGCCAATTCGAGCGATATACGCTCAGGCTCTGCTGAAGCTTCGACCGGATTCGCGACTGGCCGCAGTCAGCCTCGTGCCTTCAATTTCCGGTGCCACTGATGCCGTCGTGGACGACGCGATGAATGCCGTCGCCGAGTTTCAGTCTGATGCGGTTCAGCCAATCCTTGAATCGGCGTTTCAGGCTGCGACATCGGCAGAGCAATTGACTTTGGCCGAACAGTTGTCTGTAGATGCTGATGGCGCAGACACGCTGCTGCGACTAATGGAGTCCGGCAAAGCATCGGCTCGCCTGCTGCTGAAACCAACCGTGCGACAGCGAATGGAAGCGATTGCGACCGACGCGATCACGCAGCGAACGACGTCGTTGACAGAGCATCTTCCCAGCGAAGACGCTGTCATCGAACAACTGATTTTGGCTCGACGGACCTTTGTCCAATCCGATGCAGGCGACGCTGCGTCAGGAAAAGAACTATTCCGGAAGAGCTGCCTCATTTGCCACCAGATTGCTGGCGAAGGCAAGCAGGTCGGCCCGAATCTGGACGGCATTGGCAATCGTGGCCTGGAGCGAGTGCTGGAAGACGTCCTGGCACCAAATCGGAATGTGGATGTCGCGTTCCGCACCACAACAGTCGTCACGACAGACGGCAAAGCCTACAGTGGACTCTTGAAAGAACTGGAAGGCAACCGCGTCAGCATCACTGACAGTCAGGCGAAAGAAACGATTCTGCAAACCGACGTCATTGAGGAACGTCAGGCGGCAACAACTTCCCCCATGCCATCCAACGTTGGCGAAACGTTCACAGAGACGCAACTTCGCGACCTGATCTCCTATTTACTACAGCAACGCAGAAAGTAGGACCGGGGTTTGAGCGATTGCTCTGAAACCCCGGCCACTGCACAGCGACGTCATATCAACGCACTACTTCGAGATCACTCGGGCCATTTCGAGAACCTTGTTCGAATAACCCCACTCATTGTCGTACCAAGACACGAGTTTCACAAAGGTGCCGTCCAGAGCTATGCCAGCTTCAGCGTCGAAGACACTGGTGCAGCTTTCGCCAACGAAGTCTGAAGAAACGACTTTGTCTGTCGTATAGGCCATGACACCTTTCATTGGGCCTTCGGCTGCGGCTTTGACGGCCGCACAGATTTCTTCGTAGGTCGCTGACTTATTCAGTTCTACTGTCAGGTCAACAACAGACACGTCCGAAGTTGGAACTCGGAACGCCATGCCGGTCAGCTTCTTATTCAGTTCCGGGATCACCTTCCCGACGGCCTTGGCAGCACCGGTTGACGACGGGATGATGTTCTCCAGAATCCCGCGACCTCCGCGCCAGTCTTTGGTGCTTGGGCCATCGACAGTCTTCTGTGTGGCAGTTGCCGCATGAACAGTGGTCATCAGCCCACGCTTAATGCCGAACGAATCGTTAATGACTTTGGCCAGCGGTGCAAGGCAATTAGTGGTGCAACTGGCGTTGGAAATGATCGCCTGACCAGCATAGTTTGCATGATTAACGCCGTAGACAAACATTGGAGTGTCGTCTTTGGATGGTGCAGACAAAATGACTTTCTTCGCACCAGCAGCCAGATGAGCCTTTGCGGTGGGTTCGTCCAGAAACAGACCAGTCGATTCGACAATGATGTCTGCCCCAACTTCGTTCCACTTCAACGTCGAGGGATCTTTGACGGCCGTCAGACGGATCTTCTTACCGTTGACGATAAGATTTGTTCCTTCGACGGACACGTCACCTTTGAAGCGGCCGTGAACGGAGTCAAATTTCAGCATATAGGCCAGATAATCTGGTTCCAGCAGGTCGTTGATGCCGACGACTTCGATGTCTTTTGAAAAATTCTGGACTGCCGCACGGAATACCATCCGTCCGATGCGTCCAAATCCGTTAATACCTAGCTTAATCATGGAAATGCCGTACTTCTTGAGACTTGTGACTGAAGGAAACAAGCCAGCAATCTAGCGATCATCGCCGTAAGCGCCAATCGCTGATAGAGATGCCCGGGGCGTCCTCCCAAAAATGCACCGAAACAGCTTGTCACCTGGTCAATTTTCTGGAAAACGCCAAATGAGCAGGATTCTCGTTCATCGCAAGCCCTTTTCTCTGTGACGTCAAACGTTATTCTTTGCCCATGTCAAAGCGCGACTACTACGAAGTACTGGGTGTTTCCCGATCGGCCTCAAAGGATGAAATCCGCAAAGCCTATAAGAAGCTCGCGCGCAAGTATCATCCGGACGTCAAGCCGCCAGATCCTGACGCGGAAAAGAAGTTTTCCGAAATCACGGAAGCCTATGACGTTCTCAGCGATGAAGAAAAACGGAAGGCCTACGACCAGTTTGGCCACAATGTTCGCGGTGCCGGCGGTCCTGCGGGAGGCAATCCTTTTCAAGGATTCGGCGGAGGAAGTGGCGGTGCGTCGTTCGATCTCGATGATCTGCTGGGAGGCATGTTCGGTGGAGGTGGTGGAGGCGGAGGAGGCAACCCGTTTAGCGGCGGTCGTCGCGGTCAGCCACGGCCTCAGAAGGGCAGTGATGTCAAAGCGGAGATCACGGTCCCATTCTCGACCGCTGTCGAAGGCGGTGAGTATTCTCTGAACGTGCAGCACGGTGCAAAGAACGAACGCCTTTCCGTGAAAATCCCGGCGGGGATTGACGACGGTCAATCCATTCGTCTGGCCGGTCAGGGCAATCCAGGTTCAGGCGGCGGCAACTCTGGCGACTTGCTGGTCACGATCCACATTGCCGCGCATCCGTGGTTTCGCCGTGACGGTTTCAACCTCCTGGTTGATGTCCCCGTCACGCCAGTTGAAGCCGCTTTGGGGGCGAAGATCGATGTCCCAACGCTGTCGGAGGGCATCATGGTCCTGAGTGTACCACCGGGGACTTCCAGCGGTGCCAGGCTGCGTCTGCGCGGGAAGGGTGTCCGAAATCCAAAGACTGGCGAACGTGGAGATCAGTTTGCGGTGCTCAAAATCGTGCTGCCAAAAGAACTCACGGAAGAGGCACGAGCATTGTATCAACAGCTTGCAGAACTTCCGGAAGTTCCTGTACGCGACGGCCTGTGGAAATAAACAACAATGACTGCAATCAACCGCAAACAAAAACTGGAAACTATGCTCGCAGCATCACCCGCCGACCAGATGCTGCGCTACATGCTGGCGCTGGAATGTGACAAGGAATCTGAACATCAGCGCAGTCTCGAACTCTTTCAGAGCCTGATGGAAGAATCGCCGCCGTACGTTCCGGCGTTTCTGATGGCAGGACAGTTGTTCGCCAGACTCAATCGTCTTCACGAAGCTCGCCGCACGTATCAGACGGGAATCGCTGAAGCAGAAAGCCAAGGCAACGAACACGCGGCTGGCGAAATGACAGGTTTCCTGCAAACGCTGAACTGAGCTGTCTCAGGTCGTTTTGCGGGAAGAAAACATCGACATTTTTCAACGCAGCCACTTCAATTCTGAAGCTAAGAGCGTAGAATGACGAAAGTGAAAGATGCTGGATCTGATTCAGCGAACCCGGGGGCGATCGGATTTGACTGGGTTACTGACTATCAGGGTGGCGTGCCGAGGTTGATCAGCTGGCCTCGTAAAAAGCCGATCAACAATAACTGCAAAACCGCAGTTCTCTCTCGCAGCTTAGAAATAAGCTACGCTGACCTAAGGATCCCCGCCTAAGGAGCCGACCGTCAGTTGCAAATTTGGGCTGGCATCAGTTCAACCGTTCGTTACGGCTGATGTGAGATTTGTGATGAACTGGTGATGGATGGTCTTGTTCGCTGAACCTCTCCATCACGACTTAATCAACGAACTACGCACGTAGAGGCTTTGGTTGTGGGACAACAGGACGGGGGTTCAATTCCCCCCGCCTCCAAATGTAGCCACGTTACAATTTTTGTAACGTGGCTTTTTTATTGGACTTGCGACAAATGCAGCATTTTTCTAATGTCTCGACGCTCAGAAATGGTGCTGCCAATGGCACTACGGGCCTGCAGAATTTACCGCGAATTGAGGACGTCGTGTAACCGTCCAAAAGCATCTGCACGGCCTCCTCATTGAACTCCGATGTGTTGTCCCTGAAAGCCGCACCACCTCACGGTGCGTCTTCTGACAGAACGGCTCATTTCAGACCATCTTTGTGATCCACGGAAAGCATCTCTTTCGTATATCTATCAAGAAGATCCAACGTCGCGGGATGATGGTTCGATCGCAGCCATGATTCGTATGAAATGAGTTTTCCGTTGCCGGGAAGCGGCTTCGCCCAAAGGAGTCCATCGCCCTGAACATTGACGGTTGACTTACTGTCTGTCATTCGAGCCCGAAGAGCGATTTCTGCTTTTCCGTTGACGAACGTCAGGAACACATAGTCGTTGGACTTGATTCCACCACCGTCCCATTTCCAGCCGAGCGTCTGCATCGCTGTCGTGTACTTTTCAGCAACCTCAGATAACGGTGTTGTGTTCATCAAAAAATCGATGGTCTTCCCCATCGCATCAAATGTCGCTGACTTCGATTCATTGAGAATCGGAAAGTCAGCGGCTTCGAGGCCAACTTTTGGATCGTCAGCTTTCGTCGTCGGCTTCAGACTCGCAAGCTGCCATGAAGCGTTTTCCAGGTCTTCGCCAATTCGCACAAGCGTTCTGCCCGAAGGAATCTTTTGCAGTCCGACGGATACTTCCTGTTGACCACGAACGTATGACATCCAGTTCTGGTCTTCTGTCACGCTCCGGCCAAATTCACGGATCAGCCATCCCTGAGCGGTCATCTGCCTGTCGTAGAATTCAAGAGACTCCGCAAGATTCATCGAAGTGGTTGCCACAAGTTGTGGCTGAGTGGCCCCATCATATTCAACAAAACCAGAATCCGGAGGAACCGGAATCGAACGTGCCGTCAGAGTTTGCGAATACTGGATGTTGAAGTTTGTCGGATCGGCAGGAAACTTTCCGATGGAAACTCTCAGAATCAGGCCGTTTCGCAGGAATTCCATGTCGCGAGTGTCCTCAGTCTCAGTTCGCGAAGCGTGAAGTCTTGCATAGGTCGTCCATCCTGCCGCGTTAAGCTTACGAAGCAAAGTGGTTTCGATCGCAAGCAAATCGAGTTTCGTTCGATAGATCACGACGTTAGATCTGTCGAACACCGTTGTGATTTTAGCAGCATCGAGTTTCGGAACCCAACGCAGATCGTACGTGCCGAGCAAACTGATGTTGGCCGACGTCTTAGACATTCCTTCTTCGTAGAAATTACCGGCGACCTTGAAGCCGTCTTTCTGGAACTGCAGCGAACCAGGCGTCGATGTCGGCTCCGCAGATTCAGCCCATCCCGCAGAGGTGAGTTGATACCGATAGAACAGCATCGCTTCCTCCAGATCAACGGGGACCGAGTCAATGAGGGTCGATGCATCGGCGGCTCTTGCGATGCCTCCTGGAATCCGCGGGAACGTTCGGAAGTCAATGATCTGTTCCAGTTGAGCGGGCGTCGCGGGCTCATGCGAAGTTCCATCGGGCATGGACACCGCAGTCTGCATCGCTGTCATTTGCAGAGCCTGTGCGGCCTTTAGTGTTCCCCAAATGCGGGTTCGACTATTCTGCGACGCTGCGACAATCAGGTTGGTTTTCGGCAACCAGTTCAGGCCAATGATCGGCGATCCAAACGCATCGATGACCTGCATCAATTGCTTCGAGGACAAATCCCAGATACGAACGGACGTGCTGTTGGCGGTCGCAAATTGATTTCCGTCAGGAGAAAATGCGATGAGTTCTTCCGTTGCAAATCCACCTGTAAGCTCACCATCAGCTTTCATTTCGCCGATGTTCCAGAATCGCAGAGCGTCCTTGTCACCGAACAACAGACGAGTATTGTCCGGTGATCGTGTGAGCGAATAATTGTATCGCCCGTTCGAAAGTGTTTGTTCAACAGTGCCGGTACGAACGTTCCATGTCGTTGTCGTTTCTCCGGCTGCCGCAATCAATTCTGAATCCAAATAAGCGATCTTTTTCAGGCCATTGGTTTTGACTTTGAAGCGATTCTTTTTTTGAAGCCCATCGGCAGTCCAGATTGAAATCTCGTCGTCGTAGCTGATCACTGCAAGTTCACTGGAATTCGGTGATATAGCAATGTCGATGATCGCATTCGAGTTCAGTGACTTCGAAAACATTTCTGATCGATCGGGAATACTCCACATTCGCAACATGCCGTTGCTGTCGCCTGCGGCAAACCATTTTCCATCGGGAGCGACTGAAAGTGATGTAATTCGTCGCTCTCCGTCAGCCTCCAGAAACACATAATCCGGTACAGCGGAATCCACCGACCACAGAGTCACCTGCAGTCCTGCGAGGATGTAATGACGGCCATCCAGCGCGTTGGCCATCGTCGTGACAAATGCATTCGTTGCGGATTCGCGACAAGCCAGCAACTGCTCTGTTTCATAGGCCGGTTGTTTCCAGCGGGCCAGTTGCTCGGGGGTTGGCTCAATCTTTGGTCTGCCTGCTTGTGATGGCTCTGCTGTCGGTGATTGCACTGCTGCTGCAGGTGGCGTGCCAGGTGTCGAATCGCAAGTGGCGTCAATTTGTTCGTTGGCGACGACCTGGGTTGTTTCTCTATTCGACACGTCAGGCGCTGTTGCGGACGTCTCGCTCATGGAAGGATCGACGACAGACAAATCGCTGGTTGATGCTCGCGCGGATCCTTCGTCAGTTGGTTGACTCCGTGACTCTGGCGATGTGCCACAACCTCCGATCAAAGCAATCCCGCAGAACAGATTCAACCACGATGTCGAAACGCTGAATTGCCAACGATTCACTGTCGCCATTGATTTCCCGCTATTAAAACTTTGAGTAAAATTTCGCATCCGCGACTCCAAACGTGCGTGCATCTGCGCGAGAGCCTGCGGTAGGGCAGGCGAGTTGCCGCCCTACGATTCGAACGCCATGTTCGCCGCAGCTCCGTGTTCGTTGCGGCACTGTGCTCGTTGCGGCACTGTGCTGTGGTTTTATCATATTGCCACCCGTTTCCCAGCGATCCCGATAGTTAAGCAGATTCACTTACATCCGCCAAAATGTCGTTCGACATTTTTTGGGCAGTGATGCGTCAGGCCGCGAGCCCAAATAAACACGACAGCGAATCGAATACCATGCAACCCAAAAGGTCCAGGCACTCGTTTCTTTCCCGACTTGTTGAACAGTCAATCGGCGTGATCAACCTTCAACTCCATTCGACTTTCCCAGTTGAACGAGGCCCACAATCGCGTTGCGAATCACGGTTGGCAGTCGAAGCCACTTCGAAATCACGATCTCCAATTCGTTGTCAATCGATGCACGGATTGACTTCCAGAGTCGCCAGACTGCAGCGGGTATGCAACGCGGTGTAAACAGCAGAGCACCTAAATACCCCGCAACTCCCCGTGGTCAAATCGTTTCCCAGGTGGGTCCGTTTTCCACGCCGAAGTTGGGTCCGATTTACAAGCCGATCTCCAGGCATAAGTCCAAACTGAGCCCTGCGCGGTGTCTAGGCCAGCATTCTCCCCCCGCAGTCTAACTGTTCCGCCGCGGCTGAAGTTCCGCGGGGAAAAATCGCGGATACTCTCGGCCGAGGTTATTTTTGATCAGCAGAATCGGAATCGATCTTGCAATCAGGAAGCGATTTCTGAAGATCCGAAACGCCCTGCGCGGTCACTTTCGTTCTCTCCACATTCAAGTAAGTGAGAGCCTTGCATCCCTTGAGATGCGCGAGTCCCACGTCCGTGATGTTGGTGCTGACCAATCGCAGGCGTGAAAGATGTTCGAGCTTGACAAGCTCACGCAAAATACCATCGTTCACTGCAGTGTAGTCCAGTTCGACATCGCTCAGATTCGTGAATGTTGCAAGTAGCTTCAAGTCATTTGCGGAGATGCCATCGTTTCTATTCAGGATTAGTCGTTCAATCGAGGCTCGATTAGCCAAATGCTCCAGGGTGAAACCTGTAATGCTCCCGCCATATAAAGTCAAATGCACCAGGTTCTTGAATGCTCCGATCACCGTTGCCGATTGGTCGGTTATTCCTTTTGCATTCCCAATAATTAGTCCGCGAAGCTTGGTCAGTTTATTCAGGCGACGAATCCCCGCGTCCGTAATTCCAGGGGGCAACTCGAGAGCTGTCATGTTCGTCATTTCCCCGACAATCTCCATCGAATTGTCCGTCAGTTTGCCCTCTTCATCGATGTTCAGTTTGTAAAGATCCAGTCCTCGTAGGCGTTCGAAGGCTTCATCCGAAATTCCCATTCCAGCAATAGCTAGTTCGTGAAGTTCCGGTAGTTTTCCAATCATTTTCAGTGACTTGGGCGTCAGCTTTGTATTA
>Ga0335397_10002598_pt1 | contig 24585 bp, 19 predicted proteins | sample MAT04_FD_205740 | JGI IMG/M metagenome (GOLD analysis project Ga0335397, IMG submission 205740) | Freshwater microbial communities from Lake Fryxell liftoff mats and glacier meltwater in Antarctica - MAT-04 (spades assembly) (version 2) ... | reverse complement strand
CCACTTTCGACGGTTCTTAAAGCCATCGTCCGGGGCATGGGGCAACTCAGCCCGGACACATTGGGCCGCGTCCTTTTGCTGGGAGATGATGGAGAACCTTTCAGCAAGACCATCGTCTTGCAAGCGGGCGCCTGTTGGTCACAGCCCATACGGTCTTCCTCGGGCAAGGTTCTGGGCACATTTGCCATCTACCATCCCACCCGGCGTGCACCGCTTGCAGCGGACCTGACGTTGATCGAGCAATCTGCTGCGCTGGCCAGCATAGCCATCGAAAAAGATGCCGAAGCGCAGAAATTACGCGACAGCGAAGAGCGATACCGGACCCTGGTGGAATGGTCACCCGACCCGGTGCTGGTGCATCGGCTCGGGACAATTCTCTATGTCAACTCGGCTGCTACCAAGGTGTTTGGAGCGACGGACGCGCAAGAACTGGTTGGCAAATTGACGAGCGAGCTGGTTCACCCGGACTTCCACGCGCAGCAGATGGCGCGCATGCGCAGCATCAACGCCAGGATGGCCATCGAGCCCATGGTGGAGTCGCGGTTTCTCCGGCTGGACGGCGTCGCCATTGATGTGGAGGTCCAGGGAACATCGATCGTCTACGACGGTGCGCCTGCGATTCACGTTTCCATCCGCGATATCACCCGGCGCAAGCAGGCCGAAAGGAGTATGCAGCTCGCCGCCAGCGTCTTCACGCATGCCCAGGAGGGCATCATGATTACCACTGCCGATGGGAAAATCATTGATGTCAATGCGGCTTTCAGCCAGATCACGGGCTACAGCCGGGATGAAGTGCTGGGGCACAACCCGCGCATGCTGAGTTCGGGACGGCAGGAGCCGTCCTTCTACGATTCACTGTTTGACGACCTGGCCCGCAACGGCCAATGGGTGGGCGAGATCTGGAACCGTCGCAAGAGCGGTGAGGTGTACGCCCAGTTGCAGAACATCAGCGAGGTGAGAGACGCGCAAGGTCTCCTGCAGCATTACGTGTCGCTGTTCAATGACATCACGCAAATCAAGGATCACCAGCAGCGCCTCGAACGCATGGCCCATTTTGATACGCTGACCCAACTGCCCAACCGCTTGTTACTGGCGGACCGGCTGCAACAGGCCGTGGCCCAGGCGCAGCGACGCGCGGGCTCCATCGCGGTGGTGTATCTGGATCTGGACGGTTTCAAGGCCGTGAACGACCACCACGGGCATGCCGTGGGGGATGAATTGCTGATCGTGGTGTCACAGCACATGAAGGCCGCCCTGCGCGATGGCGACACACTGGCGCGTGTGGGCGGGGATGAGTTCGTGGCGGTGCTGGTGGATCTGGCGCAGACGGACGACGCGGCACCGGTGCTGGACCGCCTGTTGCAGGCCGCTGCAGATCCGGTCAGGGTGGGGGCGGCACTGCTCGGTGTATCTGCCAGCCTGGGCGTTGCGATGTATCCCCTGGATGGAGCGGACTCCGAGCAACTGCTGCGCCGCGCGGACCATGCCATGTACCAGGCCAAGAAAGCCGGAGGCAACCGGCGTCAGTTGGCGCGTACCGATATTCTCGCGAATTGATCCAGCCCCAGCATTCTTAAAAAGACCGCCACCAGGTGCGGAACCTGTATGAACTGGATCTGGCTGCCGGTGAACGCGCACTCGGCAGCCCAATTCAAAATGGCGCTGGCTGCGCTGAAGTCGACCCGACCCAGCAGTGCGCAGGACACGATCACCTGCGGGGCCGTACCGGATGCCGTGCGCAGACCCTTCAGGGCCGCAGTGGCTTCGCCTTCCAGTATGCCGATCAGCTCGCAGGTCACATAGTGGGCTGGCGCCCCGGGCGAATCCGATGGCAGTACCGACGCCGGGTCATCGGCCAATCCGGCAAACGCGCTGTGCGCCGCTTCCTGTACGAAAGTGCATTGGGCGGCTTTCCAGCTCGGAGGGGATACCTCATAGACCACACAGTAGTCCAGCGCCAGGCTCTCAAACGCATCATTTCGCTGGAGAATGCACAGGGCATCCAGGCGAAGACTCCACCAGAGGGGGTCTGCGGTGTTGTCGTCGGCTGGCGTGTGTAATTCCAGAGCCTGCAAAAGTGACTCCACACTGCTCCAATGCAAATGAACCGGATGGGCACTCCAGTAGCCCAATAAATCAGACAGCGGCAACGCGGCCAGCGGTTCAATTTCCGTCAACGCGCCCCAATCGACCGTCCAGGCACTATGGGACCCGGAAAAACGGGCTCTGAGCGCCGCCACTGCCGCTTCGCCCAGAACGGCAGGGCAAATCCAAACGGCGTCCGGATCCTGCATTTCCAGAGGGGTTGGCGGCGCGGTGACTGCAGCTGTTCCAGCAAGCTGCCCCAGCATCTCCGGCAAAGAAAACCACTCGGCGGGCGAACGGCCAAAGCGCTCTGCGTAATCCATGGCGACCACATCAAAACCGTCTTGTTGCCCTGTGGCCCGGTACAGGTCGAACAAGGAAAATGCCAGTCGATCGGCGTCGTGCGCATCCATTTCGTCACTCTGGAGCAAGCCCAGCAAAACCGCCTCGGCCGACGCACTGTCGCCTTCGGCAAACCGCATGGCCGCGTCTTGAATGGCACTTTCAAGGGGACTGAGGGGCGTATCTTCCGGGATAGGCACCGCTTCCGGCGCGGCAGGCTGCGCAACTGGCAATTCGGGTGGAACCGTTGTTGCCGGCGCGGTGTTCAGCGCGGCAGACTGCGAGAACAACGCAGTGAAGTCCAGGTCAAGGTCATCCTCGGCCTTGAGCGCCGCTGGTGCGGTGTAGCGTTCCGTCAACACCGGTGGAAGGGTGGCGGGTGCGCCCTTGGCTTTAGCCCAGGTTCGAATCATGTGGGCTTCTATGGCGTCAATCTTCTGCACCGTTGATGCCCGGTCACTGGCGTCAAACCCGGAACTGGCGCCAAAGACCGACGTGCGCTCATAGGCATCTGCCCCCGCCAAACGTCCGCCCCGGGACTGTGCGCGCAGCTTGCGCAAATGGTTGAATTCACGCCGCCGGACATGGTCATCCTTGCGCTTGCGCTCAATAAGCGTCTTCAGCGCGTGCTTCTCAACCTCGCTACCGTGGCCCTGCACAGACTCGCGCGCATCGACCGGACCCGACTCGGACTCGCGAAAAAGGCGTGCCATTCTTGATAGCAAGCCGGATGGGGGTTGTTTGGGCTCCATGCCACAGTCTACAACGTGGCGCAGCGCCACGAACCAGGGTCTGCCTTCATCGGCGCTGTCAGCCGATCGTCGCTTCAGCGCGCATTTCGTTCAGCAATTCCCGAACGCTGGCCTCGGACATGGTGTACGGATTGAAGGACGATGAAACCCCGTTGCGCAGCAGTACCGACTTATTGAGCGCATTGGCGGCAACAAAACCCATGCCCCATTGCGCAAAGCTGCGCTGCTCAATCCGTTTGAAACTGATCATGTGAAAATCGGTGTGTCGTGGGTCTGCCACCAGTTTGCAGAGCAACTGGTTGACGTGCTCCCGGTCTCCTTCAATGAGTTGCAGAAAGAACTGGCGGTTCAGGACCAGCAGCCCTGTCAGGTCGCGGGTGCCATTGCGTGAACGGGCTACCCGCAAGATGTCTTCAGTAATTGCTTGGTTCAATACGCCACTGGGCTTGCTGGCGTAGATCATTTCGACGAGCATGGTTTTCTTCCTACTGGATATGGTTGCGAACGAAGATGGCTTCAGGCCCGTGCATCAAACTGAAGAATTGCGCGCGCCATCTGGTCCAGCGGCAGGATGTCATCCACCGCCTGCAATTTGATGGCCTCTTTTGGCATGCCAAAAACCACACAGGTTTCCTCGTTTTGCGCCACCGTTCGGGCACCACCGTCATGCAGCACCTTCATGCCCCGTGCTCCGTCGTCCCCCATGCCGGTGAGAATCATGCCCATCACATCGCGTCCTGCGCATTCCGCCGCAGAGCGAAAAAGCACATCTACCGACGGCTTGTGCCGGTTGACGGGTGGACCATCCATGACCACTGCATAGTACTGCCCCCCCATTTTTTTGAGTTGCATGTGCCTCCCCCCTGGGGCAATCAGCACCAGGCCTCGCTCCAGACGGTCGCCGTCTTTGGCTTCACGCACTCGCACCGCGCAGAGCCCGTTGAGCCGGTCTGCGTACATGGCGGTAAATTTTTCTGGCATGTGCTGCGTGATCGCAATGCCTGGCGCATTAGCAGGCAGGCTGGTGAGGATGAGCTCCAGCGCCTGGGTTCCTCCGGTTGAACTGCCAATGACCACCGGCTTGTTGACTGCAAACGCATGCACGCGGTTCGAGTCGTTCGGTGTGGAAACGCCTGTGACAGGTCGCAAGACTCCGGCAGGCGCGCCTGCGCCCGCGCGCTGCATTCTGGGGCGTGCACGCGCGGCCGTCTTCAGGGTCTGGATCAACTCGCGTCGGGAATCTTCCAAAAACTGTTTGAGACCCAGTTTGGGCTTGGCGATGATGGCCACGGCCCCCGCTGCGAGCGCCTCCAGCGCCACGCGACTGCCATCCGTGCTCAGCGTCGAACAGATAACTGTGGGGATGGGGTTGCTCACCATGATCTGGCGCAAGAAGGTCAGGCCATCCATGCCGGGCATCTCAATATCCAGAAGCAGCACATCCGGGCGAATGGACTTCAGGGCGGTGAGGGCAATCAAGGGATTGGGCGCACTGCCCATCAGTGTCACTTCGGTGCTGCCCGAGAGCAAATGTGCTACGGTCTGGCGCACGACCGCAGAGTCATCGATCACATAGACGTTAACGGCTGCCATGTTGTCTTTCGAAGAGTCAACCATTGCTTGAAACGTGCGTGGCGGTCTCGACCACTTGCGGGCTACGCGCGCCGACAGACCATCGCACCTTGCGATAGAACGCACCCCCGACGGACTGCTCAACGACCGGTATTGCGTGGCTCTCCAGGAAATCAAGAGCCCAATCAGCGTTGCCTATGCCGACGTGAAATTTCGAAAAAATTTGCGGAAACATATTTCCTCCGCCATACACAAAGGCTTCGCACATCTCTGGTGCAATGCCGACACTGCGAAGCAGGGCAAACAGGCTTTGCATGGCTTGGGTTGCATAGGCTGTGTTGTTTGCTTCCGCGGCTGGTGCCTTCAGGCTGTGCAGAATGTGGCACATCACGCCGGTGGTGCGGCGTGGATCGGTCAGGATGACGGATACACAGGAACCCAGCAGGGTTTCCAGTACGTCGCCGTCAAAGCCCATTGCCACGTCACCCGGAAGCAGCGTGTAGGTATTTTGGGCACCGCACCCATCAACGGCCACTCCGGGAACGCTGGCTGACGCGTTAAATCCGTTCTTGCTGCTCATACGGTCTCGGCTGCGCCCGCTTTGCGGTAAGCGCCGGGTGCCAGCGACGTGAGGGGTGTATTGCAGGCCACGCGCCCTTCGGCGGTTCCCATGAAAAAAAGGCCCCCCGGTTTGAGTGTGGAGAGAATCCGGTCCACCACCTCAATCTTGGTCTTCTGGTCGAAGTAGATCAGCACATTTCGCAGGAACACGACGTCGAACAAACCCAACCCATCAAAGTCACGCGTGAGGTTAAGCTGCCCGAACTTCGCGTGTTCACGCAAACGGTCGTTGATCATGATCTGGCCCTGCGCTGCGCCATCGCCAACCAAGCAGTATTTCTTTCGTTGTTCCAATGGGACGTGGCGCAACCGGTCTTCCGGGTAGATACCTTCCTTGGCCGCCTGCAACACACGGTGGCTGATGTCGGTTCCAATGATTTGCCAGTCACTGTGGAGGCGTCCCATCTGTTGAAGATCAGACAGCACCATGGCCATCGTGTAAGCCTCGTCACCGAATGACGCCGCTGCGCTCCACAACCGCCAGCCCGATTTCTTCTTGCTTCGAGAGACTTCTTCGGCCAGAATTTCGAAGTGTTTGGGCTCCCGAAAAAAGTAGGTCTCGTTGGTGGTGAGCAGGTCCACCGCCATCTGGAACTCCGCAGGTTGCGATTCGTCGAGTAGGGTATCCAGATAGGCTTCGAAGGTACCAAGCCCCAATCGCTGGATGCGCGGTGTTAGGCGGGATTGAATCAGTGACTTTTTGGTGTCGTTGAAAGCCAGTCCGGCGGACTCATACATCAGTTTGCCAATCTGCCCGAATACGGCGTCACTTAATGTCAACAAAGTCAGTCCTTGCGTTGCTCTGCGAGCGTTGATGGGGACGCTTCCTGGGCGCGTTCAACCAACCCGGCCATTTCGTCCACATTCAGGGCCCGGTCCGGTTCCAGAATGAGAATGAAGCGATCGGCCAGTTTTCCTATGCCACGAATGAAATCTCGCCGGATGGATGCGCCAAATTGCGGGGCCCCTTCAATCTGGCTGGGGGCAATATCCACCACTTCGCTCACGGCATCCACCATCAATCCAAGCTCCAGGCGCTCGCCGTCGTGCAGTCCGTTGAATATGACAATGCAGGTCTTCTTGCCGACGACGCCAGGTGGCTTTCCCAGACGGGCTTGCAGGTCAATAACCGGAACGACTGCGCCGCGCAGGTTGATGACGCCGCGTACGAAATCGGGCATGGACGGAACCGGTGTTACCGAGCGGTATTGAATGATTTCCCGCACCGTCACGATATCCATGGCATAGACACCTTCGGCCAGCAGAAAGGTCAGGAATTGGGCCGCAATCTCCGCCGACGGGCTGGCGACGCATGCATCGGATGACTTAGTCATGGTTTCCTCCCGGGTGCCTGTGTGTCATGGCTCAGTAAGGGCGAAAGTTCTGGCTCCCTGTCCGGTTTCCCGGTGCGCCGAGCATGGGCATGGATGCCTCGTTGGACCGGCGCCTTGGCGCAGTGGCGACAGGCTCCGGACGACGTGTTCGTATTTGCGGCGGCGCGGCTACCGTGTTGCCTGCGTTGAAGAAGCCAATGGCTTGTTGCAGCTGCTCGGCCTGGCCCGAGAGCTCTTCGGAGGTGGCTGCCAGCTCTTCCGAGGCGGATGCATTTTGTTGGGTCGCCTTGCTGAGTTGCCCCATGGCTCCGCCGATCTGGGAAACGGAAGCGCTTTGCTCGTTGGATGCCGCTGCAATCTCTTGCACCAGGTCTGATGTGCTTTTGATGGACGGCACGATTTCATCGAGTAGCTTGCCCGCACGCTCTGCAGTCGACACGCTGTTGCTGGCCAGATCCCCAATTTCCTTGGCAGCTTCCTGGCTGCGTTCGGCCAGTTTTCGGACCTCGGCTGCCACCACTGCAAAGCCCCGGCCGTGCTCACCCGCGCGGGCTGCCTCAATCGCGGCGTTCAGTGCCAGCAGATTGGTCTGGTAAGCGATATCGTCGACGATGCTGATCTTGGAGGCGATTTGCTTCATGGCCTTGACGGTCTGGGTGACGGCGTCACCCCCTTCAACCGCTTCCTTGGCTGCTTTTGTGGCCATGCCATCGGTCACTTTTGCGTTGTCGCTGTTCTGGGCGATAGACGCAGACATCTGCTCGATGGAAGCCGTGGTCTCTTCCACTGACGCAGCCTGCTCGCTGGCCGCCTGGGACAGGCTTTGTGCCGTGGCGCTGACTTGCCCCGCAGCCCCGGTGAGTGCGTCGCACGCCGCACGCACTTCCTCCATGATGCTGGCAAGCTTCTCGCTTGTGGAATTGGCATCGCTTTTGAGTTGGTCGAAAGTACCTTCGGCATCGCGCGTAATGCGCTGGGTCAAGTCGCCCGAAGCCAGACCTCCCAAAACCCGGCCCACATCTTCAATGATGTCGGCGAGCTTCTCGCTGGTCGCATTGGCATCGTCCTTGACCTGGCCGAAAACGCCCGCGTAATCATTGGTGATGCGTTGCGTCAGGTCCCCTGCAGCCAGTGACCCAAAGACGCGTCCTACATCGGCAAAGATGATGCTGGTCGTTTCCATCAGCGAGTTCACGCCCCCGCATAGCAGGGCTATGGGGCCCGTCTTGCCTTCGAGTGGTATGCGCTGGCTCAAGTCACCGTCCTTCGCAGCGGTGGTGACGCGTTGTGCCTGTTCAACCGCCTGCGACAGCATGTTGGCCGCTTTGACCTGTTCAGTCATGTCGGTTGCGATCTTGATGATTTTGACCACACGCCCCATTTCGTCATTGACCGGCGCGTAGATGGCCTGGATCCAGATTTCTTGTCCGGTTTTGGTGAGCCGCTTGAAGACTTCGCTCTGGGGCTTGCCCGCATTCAGGTCGTTCCAGAACTGCTGGTAGGCGGGTAGGGCGGATTGCGTTGGGTCAACAAAAATGCGGTGGTGCCGGCCCACCACTTCGTCGCTGCGGTAGCCCAGAAGTTGCAGGAAATTTTTGTTGGCAGACAGAACACTGCCACCCAGATCAAACTCGATGTACGCATACGATGAATCAATGGCGCTCAGGATGCCTTTTGCATTTTGGCGTTCAATTTCCGCTGCAGTAATGTCGTAGCGCACCCCCAGATAGCCGCGGGGCTTCCCGTTGTCGCCCATGTAGGGCGCAATAACCGCGTCCACGTAGTAAGGCGTGCCATCCTTCGCGCGGTTCTTGATGATTCCCCGGAAGATTTCACCACGGCCGATCGTTGACCACAGCTTCTTGAACGTGTCTTTTGGCATGTCCGGATGGCGGGTCGTGCTGTGAGGGTTCCCTATCAATTCGTCCCGGCTGTACTTCGAAATTTCGAGAAATTTGTCGTTGACGTTCAGGATGTCGCCTTTGCGGTCCGCTTCGGAAACGATACTGGTCTCGTTCATGATGTCGGTGCGGACCTTGAGTTCTGCTTCAAGATCCTTGACACGCGCTTGCAGCGCCGTCATAGCTGCATCCGCTTCCAGCCGGGCGGCTTCCTGCTTTTCGCTTTCTTCAATCATCTGCTGTTGGTTCGCGCCGTCGAACATGCGGGCAATCCAGGAGGGGTTAGGCTGTTTCATGATGCGATTCCTTGGGTTGAAATGGGGGCAGTTCTGAGGGTGTTTCCAGAATCCTGCGAGGCAGTGGATAAATAGTTGGGCTGCTCCGATGCAAGCAAGCTCAGCGAATTGACATCAAAAATCAGGGCGACCTCGCCGCTTCCCAGGATGGAAGAGCCAGACATGCCGCGCAAACTGCGAAACAGTCTGCCCAGGGGTTTGATGACGGTCTGGTGCTGGCCGAGCAGCATGTCCACAATGACGCCATAGCTTCGGCCACCGGCTCGCATCACCACCACGCTTGACCGCTCGGGCTCTGGCGACTCAAGGCCATAGAGGCCACGCAGGCTGACGATGGGCAGAACCTGCCCGCGCAATGCGACGAATCCGCGTCCGCGCTCATCCAGTGCGGCAACGGTCTGCTGGTTTTCAATGACCTCAACAACAGCGTCCAACGGGAATATAAATTTGGAGGGACCCACGCTCACCAGAAAGCCGTCAATGATGGCGAGCGTCAATGGCAGGCGAATTTCTATGCGCGAGCCCGCTCCCGCCTCACTGTGTACCGTGACAGAGCCGCGCAGCGCTGCAATGTTGCGGTGCACCACATCCATACCGACGCCCCGGCCACTGAGGTTGGTCACCTTCTCAGCGGTCGAAAAGCCAGGCTCGAAGATCAGCTTCAAAATATCCGCATCCGGTGGAGTCACCCCGCGTTCCACCAAGCCACGCTCCCATGCGCGTGCGAGCACTCTTTCACGGTCAATGCCGCGCCCGTCATCCGTGATGTTGATCAGGATGCTTCCTGACTCGTGCCGAGCGCTCAATACAAGACGCCCCTGGCGGGGCTTGCCCGCTTCCTCCCGCTGGGACGGTGTCTCCAAACCATGGTCGAGTCCGTTGCGAACCAGGTGCATCAGCGGGTCCGCAATGCGCTCCACCACGGATTTGTCCAGCTCGGTTTCGCCACCCACAATCTCAAGGGCCACTTCTTTACCCAGTTCGGCGGCGGTGTCACGCACCACGCGGCGAAAGCGACTGAAGGTCTCCCCGATGGGAACCATTCTGAGTTGCAGCGTGCCGTTGCGGATGTCTTCAACCAGCTTGCCAACCTGGTTGTTGGCTTCGATGAGCGTTTCATTGCGCGTCTGGCGCGACATCAAGGTTGCGCCCGCGCTGGCGATGACCAGTTCGCCGAGCAAGTTGATGACTTCGTCCAGACGGTCGGCCTGCACACGGATATACCGGTTGTCGTCGATGGGCGATGGTTCCCGACCGCGCTGTTTTGCTACTGCGGCGGCTGCTGCGTCGGGTGAGATGCCGTCCAGGGGCATGCTGTGCTTCAGTTCGGCCGGTTTTGTCAGTCCCGCAAGGTGTTCAAGTGGTGCTTGCGGCTCCATGATTCGCAGAACGCAATCGTCACGCACAAAGCTGAATGCGCCTTCAATCGTTGCGCGATTGGCGTCTGTCACCAGCCCCAGTTCAAAACCGAGATGGCAGCTCTCTGGATCGATATCAGCCAGTGCCGGTATTGACGAGAGGTCGCAGACAATGGCTTCCACCGAACCCAGTGTTCCCAGATAGGAAAGAATGCTCAGCGGATCCATTCCATTGCGAAAGCAATCGGCGCCGAAATGCACGGATATGTGCCAGCGCCGGTCGCTCCCAACGGCATCTTCCGCACGTGCCACAGTTGATTTCCCCATCGCACTGTGCAGCCGTGTGATGAGGTCAGAGCGAATTTCAATATCGTTGGGGGTGTCCGCTTTTTCATCGGTCGCTGTTTCAACCAGGTGCAGTATCTGATCATTGCATTCCAGCAACAACGTGCTGAGCACCGGGGTGAGGTCCATGCTGCCATCGCGCAGGTGATCAAGCAGCGTTTCAACGTGGTGGGTGAACCCTACGACCTTGTCCAGGCCAAAGATACCCGCCGAGCCTTTGACTGTGTGCGCACACCGAAAGAGGGCGTCCAGCAACTCGCTATCACCAGGCGACTTTTCAAGCTGCAACAGCAACTGCTCAATGGATTCGATCTGCTCCCGGGCCTCGCTGATGAAGGCTGGTAGAGCCTGTGCAATGAAGTCCAGATCTTCATCGGTGTGCGTCTGACTCATGCCGGCACTCCGGTGGCGCACGATGCCTTGGACGGAGCCGACCATGCGGTCATCGGCCAGCCCAGTGTGCGCGCGACATTCAACAACATTTCGCTGGGTTGGCCCAGCACCACGTCAAGCCCCTTGGTGTCCAGCGTGCGCTGCAGCGCGCCTAACAATTGCAGTCCGGCGCCATCCACGTCTTGCACCGCTGCACCGCAGAGGGCTACGGCATCGCTACCACTTTGGAGCTGCTCCACCCAGGCCAGCATCGAATCGCGCGTGGCCTGCACGGTGTATATCGTCAATTCAGCTGGCAAATCAAAGCGTTCGGTCATTGTGTTAACCCGCGGCTTACGGCAGGACCAGCTTGGACACGGCATCCAGCAAAATGGGTGGGCTAAACGGCTTCACAATCCAGGCCTTGGCTCCAGCAGCGCGACCCTGTTCTTTCTTGGCGTCTTGCCCTTCGGTGGTCAGCATGATCACAGGTGTGAACTTGTACCTCGGGTGCTGCTTGACCTGGGTGACGAAAGTGATGCCATCCATGCGCGGCATATTGACGTCGCTCACGATCAGATTGATCTTTCGGCCATCAAGCTTGGTCAGCGCGTCCTGGCCGTCACAGGCTTCGATCACCTCATAGCCGGCGCGTGTCAGGGACATGTTGACCACCTGCCGCAGGGAAGACGAATCATCGACAACGAGAATTGTTTTGCTCATGGTTGGGTGCCGTTTTTTAGTTCAATGGGTGAATGAATCAGAAGAAAGTTGCGCTGCTGCTTTGGGGTGCGGCTACCTGGCCGCCCTGGTGTTGTTCCAGCGTGGTGTAGCCCTCGCTCAGCAGCGCGTCCCATTCTTCTGCGGTGGGCATTTGCCGGGTCTGTACACCTTGAAGCAGCCGATCGCCTGCAGATTCCATCGACAGCGCAATCTGGTCAAGAATCTGATGCACGCGGTCCTGGAACTGGAAGGACACCATCAGTTGTTCTACTTCAGAGCGAACGACTTCGCCGCGTTGCGCCAGGTCAGTAGCCCGCTGGTTCAGCGATTCCACCGCCGAGTCAACCCGTTCAATGACGGTGTTGACGGTCTGCTCGGACGCGTGCATCAACGTCATATCCGATTCGGCTGAAGTTGATGTCTCGGCCAGCGTTTTGTGAACCTGATCGCTGAAGTGGCCCACTTGCTCCCCAATGCGCTTGCCGGTTTCGCCAGAGGCGGCTGACAGACGCCGTACCTCTGCTGCGACCACTGCGAAGCTGCGCCCGCTGGCGCCAGCTCGTGCGGCTTCAATGGTGGCGTTGAGCGAGAGCAAATTGGTCTGTCGTGCGATCGTGGCCACGTCAGCCGCCATGTCGCAAAGGCCCAAGGAGACTTTGTCCAGTGAGCGAACCGTGCCCAGTACCCTGTCGCTGGACTTCATGAATGTTCCGAACTGGGTTAGCAACCCCCGCAAGTCGTGATCGCACTGCGCCAACACGGCGCTTCGCGCATCAACCGATGCGCCCTGGCCTGCGGCTGGCCCCGTGATCTGGTCCAGTTGCGAAAGAATGGCGGAAAACCCTTGCAGCAGCTGGTCCGTCGCGTCCCGCATTTGCACCTGCACCGTGCGGATGTGCTCCGCCCACAATGCGGTAGCCTGGTTTACCAGCAGGGCAGCGTGGTTTCGCTCCGTTGCAAGTTCGTCGGCCTTGGCTCCAGCTTGTTTGCCGCCAACCCACCCGGCAATACCCAGGCTGAAATACAGACACAGAACGACCAGGCCAATGCCCCCGGCCCATTGCCCCAGAGGACTGCCCAGCAACATGCTGAGGCACCAGACCAGCGTTGCGACAACGGCGGTTGCAAGTGGCATAAATTTCATGAACTTCGACGGCATGGGGTTGTGGCCTGACAGGTAGCTAACGGTAGAAAATGGGGGCGCATGTCGCCACCAGGCAAATACTGGAGGTGCAACCGGGTCGACACATTAGTTGCCGCAGTCCAACGACTGCGCCCTCACCAACTGCTCGATCAATGGAAACAGTTCGGCTACAAAATTGGACTTGGTTACGAACGCGGATCCGCCGGCTTTGTGGGCTGCAAGCCGGTAGGCCGAATCGTTGTGCATGGAGAGGAAAAAGATGGTGGGTGGGTGACCCAGCAACCGGAGCTGTTCTGCCACCTGCAGGCCGTTCATCTTTGGCATGGAAATATCCATCAGGATGAGATCGGGGCTAAGGGTCACGGCCTTCGCCAGCGCATCCGCTCCGTCCAGCGCGTGTGCCATCAAGCGGGCACCGCTAATCCGGCCGATGAATTGCGTGACCGATGTTGCAAAGGTCTGGTTGTCCTCTGCCAGCAGGATCTCCAGTGTCACTGGAGGCCTCTTGCAAAAATATCAGTCGGTTTTGCACAGCCGGGACAATCGACAATTGGCAAAATCAGGCGTGGGTTCAGCATGCATGGAACTGTAATGAACAGCCATGCGCCCGGGTATCCGGCCAATACCCTAGTGGCGGCCGGGAAACACCTTAGTCAGGGGTGAGAGAGCCCGGCGAAATGGCTCCAATGCGGATGGCATAGCGCACCAGGCCAGCCACTTCGTGGACGTCGAGCTGCTTCATCAGAAGCGAGCGGTGGGTCTCCACGGTTTTGACCGCCAGATCGAGTCGCTGTGCAATTTCCTTCGTGCTGCGTCCCTCGGCTATCAATTGCAAAACCTCACGCTGTCGCGGCGTGAGTTGTGTCTGCGACGTCTCCTCGGTTCGAAGGCGGTGCACGTAATCGTTCAAGACTCCCTTGGTTGCTCCAGGACTCAGGTAGGTCTGGCCGCGCGATACGGCATTGATTGCCAGTTCGAGTTCCGTCGTAGCGGAGTCCTTCAGCAAGTAACCTGAGGCGCCCAGTCGCAGGGCCTGTCGAACATACTGCTCATCTTGGTGCATGGAGAGAATAACCACCCGCGTCTGGCGCCACTGTTTTACGATGCGGGCGGTGGCCTCCAGCCCGTTGAGCCCCGGCATGGCAATGTCCATGAATATCAGGTGAGGGCGGAATTCCTCCACCAGCTTGAGGGCGGCCAGGCCGTCTGCGGCCTCTCCCAGCACGTTGACGTTCGGCATGGATTCCATCAACATGCGCAAGCCGGCGCGGACCAGCGCATGGTCATCTGCAAGAACAACTTGTATTTTCATGAAACAGGCGGAAGTTGGTTGGCAACATTGCAGGTGAGCTGAACTGTACAACCCTGACCCGGTGCGCTGCGGATGGTGACTGCGCCACCAATGGACATGGCGCGCTCGCGTATACCCACCAAGCCCAGGCTGAACCTTGGATTGACGCGGCCACTCTTGGGAGCCGGGTCAAAACCGGCACCGTCGTCGGTCACTGTCAAGGTCAACTGGTTTTCATCACACACCAGATTAATGTCTACTTTCTTGGCGCGCGCATGGCGCCGAATATTGGTCAGCGTTTCCTGAACGATGCGAAAGCAGGCGGTCTCGATTTCCGGTGTGAGTCGCTCCTCCTGCATCGTGTAACTGAAGTTGACCGCCGTATCGCGGTTGACAGAAGCCGTGTCCGCCAACCAGGCCAGTGCGGCGGGCAGGCCGAGGTCGTCCAGCATCGATGGTCGCAGCGCCAATGCCAGTCTTCGTACCTGCTGCAATGCATCTTCGACAATACGGACGTTTTCAACGTCCAGCGCTGAAGGGGGAGCCTTATTGATGCGCTGTTGCGTCAACAGGTTGATCTTGATGGCGGTGAGGGACTGGCCTAATTCGTCATGCAGCTCATGGGCAACCCGTCGACGCTCGGTTTCCTGGGCATTCAAAATACGGCGCGTCAGATCCTGCAATTGCAATTGGTACTCTTGCAGCACTTTCTGGCTATTGAGTGATGCGATCGCTGCCTCCTTCTGCACCGTAATGTCCAGATGCGTACCAATCACCCGCAGGGGCTCACAGGCGGCATTGCGTTCAACCACAGCGCCCTTGACCAGAATCCAGATGTACTGGCCATTGCTGTGCCTGGCGCGGATCTCCGCCTCAAATTCAATTCCCGTCGGACTAAGAATAACGGTGTGGACGAGTGCATCCAGCTTGGGCATGTCATCCGGATGCACCAGCGAGTGCCAAAGCGCCAGAGAGGCAAGGTCTGTGGCTGGATTCAAGCCCAGCATGGCGTACCACCGGGGGCTCGCATACAAGGTGTCAGCGGCCACGTTCCAATCCCAAAACCCCAGATTTCCGCCTTTCAGTGCCAGCTGATTGCGCTGCTCGCTTTGCATCAATGCCAGATCGGCCTTTTTTCTTTCGCTTGTATCGCGTGCCACGACCACCCAGTGCGTGATGTGGCCATCCGCGTGTTTGAGTGGGACGATTTCTGACTCCAGCCAAAACTCCTCGCCGGTCTTCGTGTAATTGATGAGCTCAGCCCGTACCGGTTGCCCTTGCCTGACGGCTTCTGTGATGCGGTCCATCTCCAGGCGCTGCGTGTTGGGGCCCTGCAAGATGCGGGGCGTTTTCCCCAAGGCTTCTGCGCGGGAGTAGCCTGTGCGGCGCTCAAAGGCGTTGTTCACATACACGATGCGCGGGGACTCCAGCCCTTTGGGGTCTACCTTTGAAACAATGACAATGTCATTGATGTTTTCCAGGCTGGCCTGCAATATGTGCAATTGCTCTTCACTCTTGCGCTGCGCGCTCAGGTCCGTTTGCGTCCCCACGATACGCACCGGCTTGCCTTCCAGGTCGCGCGTGACCACCATGCCGCGCGTGAGTGTCCCCAGGTAACTCCCGTCTTTGCGCATCAACCGGTGTTCAAAGTGGTAGGCGGCGCTACCGCCGTCCAGGTGCCGCTGCAAGTTTTTTCTCATTGCGGGCAAGTCGTCCGGGTGGATGCGTTTCATCCATTCATCGGGCTGCGTGCCTATCTCGGCCTCTGTGTAGCCCAGCATCTCCTTCCAGCGCCGCGAGAAGAAGGCGGTGTTTGCCACCAAGTCCCAGTCCCACACGCCATCGCCCGCGCCCTCCAGTGCGAAAGCCCAGCGCGCTTCGCTGGCGCGCAGAGCCTGGTCTGCTTGCGCTCGGCCCACCGCATAGCGAATGGCGCGAACCAACTGTCCTTCAGCCTGCCCTTTGACGAGATAGTCTTGTGCGCCAGCGCGCACGGCTTGCAGCGCCAGAGCTTCGTCACGGCTGTGGGACAGCACCACGATCGACGCAGCTTTCGCGGCGGCCTGAATCTGGCTGAAACTGGCCAGCCCGTCGCTGTCAGGCAGGCTCAAGTCCAGCAAGATCACGTCAAAGGCGGGCGATGCAGCCAGCAAAGCCCGGGCTTGCGCAATACGCTGAACCTGGTTGACCACAAACCGGACCCCCGCAGCGTGCACCAGTTCGTCGCACACCACCAGGGCATCGGTTGCGTTGTCTTCAATCAGCAATACGCGCAATTCAGGTTTCAGTGCTGGATAAGGCATGGCGATAGCTTACAGCCAGAGTCGCGGAACTGTGTTGTAGGCTGCTCGCGCGCACGCTGGTTACCGGCATCTGGCCAAATATTGGCAAAATAAGCCGCTAGCCCCCGTACTGATTGCGCAGACTGCTATTGTTTTAGTAGCAATTTGCAGGTAGCGTGAAGAAAAACGTTGCTCCCTGGCCCACCTCGGACTCGACCCAGATGCGCCCACCGTGTCGGCGAGTAATTTTCAGGCACAACGCCAGGCCGACCCCGGTGCCAGGGTATTCGGCCCGGGTGTTAAAGCGTTTGAACAGCTCGAATATTCGGCTGAAGTACTGGCGCTCTATGCCGATGCCCTGGTCAGCTACGGAGAATACCGATTCATTGCCCTGGCGCTGTGCTCCTACATGCAGCAAAGCCGGTTTGTCGCCGCTGAACTTGATGCCGTTGCCCAGCAAATTTTGCAACAGCTGGGTGATCTGGCTGCTTTCGGCATTCAGGTGCGGCAACGGGTCGTGGGTGATCTGCGCGCTGCTCCCGGCCGTGGCCGTCGCCAAGTTGGAGCAGGCATCGGCCAGTGCCGACTCCAGGGAACCACACCCCCTCAGCGTTTGCGATTGGCGGCCCCAGGTACAGCCCCAGTGCCGGATTGTCGCGCTGAACCGAAAAATACGCACGTGCGGAAAAACTGATGTGTCCGGGCAACCGGTCGGTGTGGTGCACCCTGTCACCATCGGCGTTGAGCACCCACAGCGCCCTGACAAACGGAAGAGGGGTCAGGCTGTCGCGCAGCGGGGTGTAGATGTCGGCATCGCCAGCCGCTGCGTTCCTGGTAGCCGGGGCAGCGCGCGCGCCAAACCGTTCAGCGTGATATCGACTGCGTCCATGTTGCCGCGCAGTTGCGCTTCAATCACGCGGGCCAGATTTTGCACGTCCTTGCCCGACCCCAAAAGCTCGGACTGGCGATGTTGCCACTGCACGACGGCAGCGCCGCTCAGAATAGCGCAGACCAACGCTGCCAGTGCAGCTGCGATGATCAGTTGCAAGTGCCGGCTGACGACCGTTTCACGCATTCACGGATTCTGGTTGCTCGGTGGGGTCAATGGCCGCTGCACCGTCCGACCACATAGGATGCGCCCGCCATTTGGCTACCCAGCCCGGCAGTTCCTGCGCTGGCATGGGTCTGGCAATGCCATAACCCTGTGCCAGATTGCAGCCCAGATCCAGCAGGGCCCGGCCATGGGCAACTGTCTCCACACCCTCGGCAATGACCTCCCGCCCAAAGGCGCTCGCCAGGCCGATGACGCCTTTCACAATGGTCAAGTCCTCGGTATCGCCCAGCATGTTTCGAATGAAACTCTGGTCAATCTTGATCTGCTCGGCAGGTAGCCGTTTGAGGTAGGTCAATGACGAGTAGCCAGTACCAAAGTCGTCCAGCGCAAAGCGCACGCCGAGCGCCTGGCACGCCTGCATCACGCAGGAGATCTGCCCGATATCCTGCAAGGCACTGGTTTCCAGAATCTCCATCTCCAGCTGGTGTGGCGCAACCGTGGGGTAAGCCGCAAAGGTCTCGACCAGCTGGGCTACGAACCCCTCCTGTTGAAGCTGCAGGCCCGCAATATTGACACTGACGGCCATACGCAAACCGGTTGCCACCCACGCTGACATCTGGGCCAGCGCAGCGGCAATGACCCACTCACCCAGCGCGATGCTGACCGCGTGCCCTTCGATCACGGGCAGAAACGCAACCGGTTGCAGCAAACCCCGCACGGGGTGCTGCCAACGAATCAGTGCCTCTGCGCCGATGACCGCTCCGCTGCGCATGTTCACCTTCGGCTGGTAATGAAGCACAAACTCATTCTGGGCCAAGCCGCGTTGAATGTCCTGCAGATCGTCGCGCTGGACGTGGGCTGCGACCGCCAGAGCCGTGTCAAACAAATAGTGGCGATTGCGCCCGGTTTCCTTTGCCAGGTACATGGCCTGATCGGCATGGCGGATGAGCCGGTCGGCATCATCACCGTCCTGCGGGAAAATGGTGACCCCGATGCTCGCTGAAACGTGCATTACGACCCCCTGCACCAGGATCGGAGCAGAGATGGCTTTCAAGATGTCGGCCAGCACGGGTTCGCTGTCGCGTCCCCCTTCCAGATCTCCCAGCACGGCAACAAATTCGTCACCACCCATGCGTGCCAGGCAGTCCCAGGGCCGCAAAACCGCCTTGATGCGCTTCGCTACGTCCACCAGAAGGTCGTCCCCTACCTCGTGGCCATGTGTGTCGTTGATCGGCTTGAACGCATCCAGGTCGATAAACGCGACTGCCAGCGAGCGGCCCTGGCGCTGGCACTGGGTCATGGCCTCCAGCAAGCGGTCTGCCAGCAGGACCCGGTTGGGCAGGCCCGTCAGGGCGTCGTAATGGGCAATATGCTCCAGTGCCGCATTGGTGCGGGCCAAATCACGGTTGGCGGCTTGCAATGCCACGTGGGCTATGGTACTGGCGGTTAAGTCCCGCACGATAGCGGTGAAAAGCATCTGTCCGCCTACCCGCACCTTGGAGATGGATGTCTCGATGGGAAACACGTCGCCATTGGCGCGAAGTCCGCTCAGTTGTACCTGATCACCCATCCCGCGTGCAATGACGCCGGTGCTTGCAAAGGTATCCATGTGGGCCTGGTGGCGGGATCTGAACGCGCCTGGCATGAGGCGGGACAGGCACTGGCCCATCATCTCGACAGCGGGATAGCCAAACATCGTTTCGGCGGCTTTGTTGAACACCACAATGCGCTGCAACGAGTCCGTGCTGATGATGGCGTCCATGGCGGACTCAATCACCCCTGCCAGCCGCTCTTCAGTGCCTCGCTGGGCCTGCTGACTCTGTACGCGCTCCAGCGCATAACGAACCGTGCGCACCAACAGCCCAGTCGTCTGCTCCTTTACCAGGTAATCCTGGGCACCCGCTTGCACTGCCTGCAGCGCCAGGCGCTCGTCGATCCGTTGTGAAACCACGACGACGGGCACAATGGGCGCTGCAGCGTGCAGACATTGAAAGGTGTCAAGTCCCTCGCTATCGGGCAGGCTCAGGTCGAGCACAACTACGTCAAATGATTGTGTCTTGAGGCAAGTCAGAGCTTCTTGCAGTCGGCTAGCCTGTACCACCTCAAAAACGACCCCAACAGCGTGATCCAGCTCGTCGCATGCCACCAGGACATCGGTGGGGTTGTCTTCAACCAGTAGCAGACGGATGGTGGGGTGCTTGTGCGCAAGGGGGGTGGTCGACATCACCCCAGTCTAATCAGTGGACCTTTGTGAAACCCTCCGGTCAATACACTAGAGCGAGCAAGGGAAACACCTGAGTCAGGGCAGGGTGACCACGGAAAACCAGAAGTGTTCGATGCTTTTCATCAGTTCGGAAAACTGCACAAAGTCCACCGGTTTACGGATGTAGCAGTTCGCATGGGCCGCGTAGGCGCGCACCACATCGTCTTTTGAATTGGATGTCGTGAGCACCACCACGGGAATGCTGGCGAGGGACGCGTCTGCCTTGATTTCGGCCAGCACTTCTTGGCCATCTTTGCGTGGCATGTTCAGGTCCAGCAGAATCAGGTCAGGCCGGGGGGCCTGGCTGTGCGTGCCTAGCCGCCGCAAGAAGTCCATTCCGGTCACGCCGTCCTGCGCCACGTGCAGGTCAACGCGCACTTGGGCACTGATCAGCGCCTCCCGCATGATCATCACATCGGTCGGGTTGTCTTCCATAATCAGTAGGGTGACGGTGCGCAGGCTCATGGGGTTTCAATGCGAATGGGTGCCGATTCTGGCACCGGTGCGGGGTCTGTTGCCGCCAGTGTAAAGAAAAAAGTGGTGCCCCGTCCGGGTTGTGACTCGACCCAAATCCGCCCTTCGTGGTGCTCCACAATTTTCTTGCAAATGGCCAAGCCAATGCCGGTTCCTGCATATTCGGTGCGGCTGTGCAGCCGCTTGAAGAGCCCAAAAATGCGCGCATGGTATTGCGGCGCTATGCCAATTCCCTGGTCTGCAACCGAGAAAATCCAGTCATTGCCAACCAGATTGGCACCCACATGCACCACTGCGGGCTTGCCGTCCCTGAATTTCAACGCATTACTCAACAGGTTTTGAAAAAGCTGTGCCAGCTGACTGGCGTCGGCATGGATACACGGTAGCGCGTCGTGACTGATCTGCGCATGGCTTTCGGCAACGGCCAGGGCCAGGCTATCGCACACATCCTGCAAGATCGCCGCGGTATCCACCATGGCAAATGCACGGGACTCGGCACCCAGTCGGGAAAACGCCAGCAGATCGTCAATCAATGCCTGCATGCGTGCCGCACCATCCACAGCGTGGTCAATGAATTCGTCGGCCCGGGCATCCAGCGCGCCTGCGTAGCGCAGCTTCAGCAATTGCACACAACTGCTGACCGAGCGCAGCGGCTCTTGCAGATCGTGTGAGGCGACATAGGCAAACTGCTCGAGTTCGGCATTGGAACGCAAAAGCTCACGATGGGCTGCGACTAAGGTTTGCTCGGACAGTTTGCGGTCGGTAATATCACGCTCCACTGCGACCCAGTGCGTGTACCAGCCGCTGGCGTCTTTCACGGGAACGATATCGAGCTCCAGCCAGAACTCCTGGCCCGACTTGGTGTAGTTGATGAGCTCGGCACGCACCGGTAACCATTGCCTGAAAGCCGCGCCCATGCGATCGAGTTCATCCCGTTGCGTTTTGGGGCCCTGCAAAAAACGGGGGGTTTGGCCCAATACTTCTTCTCGCGTGTAGCCGGTTAGCCTCACGAACGCGTCATTCACGAACACGATCCGTGGCCCTGGTTCGTTGAACGGCTCGGCCTCGGTGATGAGCACAATGTCATTCAGGTTGGAAACACAGACTTCCAGCAGTCGCAACTGGTCATTGCTGCGTTCAAGCTGTAACTCGAATTGCTTGCGTTTCGTGATGTCCCGGGAGATCATGACGAATCGCGGGTCGTTTGTCGGTGATTCATTCCTGCGGGATACGGATAGTTCAAACCACCGAAGCTCTGAACCCACAGGAACCTGGATTTGGCGACCCGTTGAAAATCCCGATGCGTTTGCTTCGTGCAGCGCAGCCATACAAATCGCACTGGCTTGCGCAGGCAAGACCTCTGGTAGCAACTTTCCCAAGAACAATTCGGCAGGCCTGATCAGCAGGCGTTTGCTTGAAGTCCGGTACTTGTGAAATCGACCGTCCAGATCGAGCTCGGATAGGACGTCGGGCAGTGCATCCAGCAACCCTTCCATATCGTTCTGGGCATTTCTCAGATCCCGGGTCATGACGCGCGCAGCCGAGAGGGCACGATCACGGTCGGTCCCCAATATCAGGATCAGCGCTCCGAGCGACAGGCTCAACGCTGCGCCAAGGGCCGCAATTTGTCCGTTTTGATTGGACTTGAACCGCGAGTCGAAGGTTGGCAAGGGATGCATCACCAGCGTCCAATGCCGTGCGCCTATGTCTATGACCCGCCTTGCCTGGAGTGCTTCACCGGGCACATTGCCCAGGGTGCTGTCGTACAGCAGGGCCGAACTGGAAATGGCGTCACCGTCATAGATGGCAATTCCCACGGCAGTGTCGATTTGACCCGCCAGACCATTCATCAGGTCAGCAAGGCGAAACGGCGCACTGACCCAACCGGTGAGTGCCGCTCTGCGCGCGGGCAGCGTGGACACTTTGGCCCCCGGAGCGTAAATGGGCAAGTACATGACCACGGACGCGGGCGATTCATGGGTGTCCTGTGCCATTGTGAGGCGACTTGACAGAACCGCCAAGCCCGAATCACGCGACTGCGCCAGCGCGGGGCTGGCGGCGGGATTGGACTGAACATCAAAACCGATCGCTTTGGTGTTTATTCCGGAATATGGCTCTATCCGCACAATGGGGGCATAGTCGGCCCGGTCACCTGGAGGCCAGATTTGATAAGGTTCAAACCCACTTGCTCGCATGGCTTCCGCATGCGTCCGTCGGTCCCCGGACGTTACATGTGACAGCACCGAAAGTCCCTGCAGACCCGGGAGGGACTGGTCTAAACGCAGAGCCTGCGCAAAGCTGTGAAACTCTTCCCTGGAAACATCATCTGAGCCTTCGTAAAGACCTTTTGCTGCCTGCAAAACCAGTTCGATTCTTGATAGCCTCGCTTGAACCGCCGCGGTAATTTGTGTTTGCGCCGATGTCAGCGCCGCAATGCGGTTTTTAGCGGTTTCGCGTTCAGCGGCTTGCCAATATAAGAACGTTGCACCCAACAGGATGATCGTCAGCAGCGGGGCAATGACTTTGGCAGACTGCAGAAGTTTCAACATGGGCCTACTTCTATGGTCATATGAATATGGATGTCGCCCGCATGTGCGGGCGACATCATCATATAGAACACACCTGGTTCGCTGCAGCAAACCTGCGCTTCAGTTCAAGCGCTACCCGTGCCGCCTTACAGCCGTCGCAAATCCCGGGTAAACGGAAATTCCTTGCTGCCCGCCACGTTGATGGTGGCCGGGGGAATGTTCATCAGCCCCGGGGTGTGGCCCATGGCGGTGAAGCGGGTCAGGCGCCGGCTCTCGGCTTCATATGAGTTGACCGGGAAGCTGTCGTAGCTCAGGCCACCCGGGTGGGTGACGTGGTACTGGCAGCCGCCCAGCGAGCGCTTCATCCAGGTGTCCACAATGTCAAAGGTAATGGGTGCATGCACGCCAATGGTGGGGTGCAGGCTGCTCGGCGGGTTCCAGGCTTTGTAGCGCACACCGGCCACAAACTCACCCACGGTGCCGGTGCTTTGCAGAGGCAGGGCTTTGCCGTTGCAGGTGACGACATAACGGCTCTCATTGAGGCCCTTCACATGCACCTCCATGCGTTCCAGCGATGAATCGACGTAGCGGGCGGTGCCGCCGGGTGCGCCTTCTTCGCCCATCACATGCCAGGGTTCCAGCGCATTGCGCAGGGTCAGTTCAATGCCGGCGGACTGGACCGATCCCACCATCGGGAAGCGGAACTCCACGTGCGGCGCAAACCAGCTCGGATCAAAGGCGTAGCCTGCGGCCTGCATATCGGCCACCACATCATCAAAGTCCATCTTGATGAAGGTGGGCAGCATGAAGCGGTCGTGCAGCTCGGTGCCCCAGCGGGTGGCGGGCGCCTTGTACGGCACTTTCCAGAAGCGGGCCACCAGTGCGCGCAACAGCAGCTGTTGCACGATGCTCATGCGCGGGTGCGGCGGCATCTCGAACGCACGCAGCTCCAGCAAGCCCAGGCGGCCGGTGGCGGAGTCGGGCGAGTACATTTTGTCGATGGAGAACTCGCTGCGGTGCGTGTTGCCGGTGGCGTCAATCAGAATGTTGCGCAGCGTGCGGTCCACCAGCCACGGCGGCATGGACACGCCGTAGAGTTCGCGGTTGGCGTAAATCTGCTCGATGGCAATTTCCAGTTCATAGAGCTGGTCGTTGCGTGCTTCGTCGACACGCGGGGCCTGGCTGGTGGGCCCCACAAACATGCCGCTGAACAAGTAGCTCAAGGACGGGTGGTTGTGCCAGTACAGCAGCAGGCTGGCCAGCAGCTCGGGTTTGCGCAAGAACGGGCTGTCAGACGGCGTGGCGCCGCCCATTACAAAGTGGTTACCGCCACCGGTGCCGGTGTGGCGGCCGTCAGTCATGAATTTTTCGGCTGACAGGCGCGATTCAAACGCGGCGTCGTACAAAAATTCGGTGTTTTTGACCAAGTCGACCCAAGTAGATACGGGGTGGATGTTGACTTCAATAACGCCGGGGTCCGGGGTGACTTGCAGTAATTTCAGGCGCGGGTCACGGGGAGGCGGGTAGCCCTCCAGCACCAGTTTCAGCCCGGTTTCCCTGGCGGTGGCTTCAATGGCCGCCAGCAGGTCCAGGTAGTCTTCCAGCTTTTCCAGCGGCGGCATGAAGATGTAGAGGACGCCGGATTTTTCGCCCACGGCCTCGGCCTTGGGTCCACTGGCACGGCGCGGGTCGCGCACTTCCACGCACAGGGCGGTGCGGGTCACCCAATGGGCAGATTCCTGCTTGTCGGGCACGCGCACAAAATCCATGGGCTCGATTTGGGCGGGGTAGGTTGGATTCACCGTCATCGTCACCTTCACCGTTGCAGCGCTGAGCACTGGAACAGGA
>Ga0335397_10002597_pt1 | contig 24585 bp, 21 predicted proteins | sample MAT04_FD_205740 | JGI IMG/M metagenome (GOLD analysis project Ga0335397, IMG submission 205740) | Freshwater microbial communities from Lake Fryxell liftoff mats and glacier meltwater in Antarctica - MAT-04 (spades assembly) (version 2) ... | reverse complement strand
GCGAAGCGCTCCTCGCGTGGCTTGCCGCGCTCGCAGCAGGGAGAATGCCCGAGGGTGCGCGCACCCTGTTCGATGCGGTCGACTTCTGGCAGCACGTCGTGCTCGACCCCGAGCGCGCGGATGAGTCACCGTACACCACGACCCTCATCCAGTGTGCGATCGAGATCTGCGTGGGTCCGTTCGAGCCCAGTTTCGGCCCAGGCCCCTACGCGCGACTGCCACGCTGCCCCCAGTTGATCCAGGGCTTCCCATGCTGGCTCGCGAGCCCCGCCGAAGCGCTTCAGCATGCCGTGGAAGCCAAACCGCGCGAGCACTTCCTGACGAGCAACGATCACGCAGCGATCGAGGCGATGCGCGCGGACTGGCGAGCCGGCGCACGCGAGGCCCAGGATGGCGATCGCGTGATCGTCTACCTCGTTGCCTGGCCCCGCCCCGAAGACGTCCCCGACGAAGGCGCGCCTGGCTCGAACGTCCTCGACAAACACGGCTGACGAGCCGCTGCGCACGCGTCTGGGGATGCTCCCGCACGCGACGCCCCGAGGGTTCTTCGGTGAAGAACTTCCAGAGGCGCTTCATCCCGACTAGGTTCAGGCGATGTTCCGCAGAGCTTCGACGGTGATCTTCTCGCTGCTCGCCCTCGGATGCGTGTCCGGCATCCCGCTGCGGGTCAGGTTGCCCGACGGCGAGTTCCGCGGTCGCACCTTCGAGCGCACCGACGTCTTGCTCGGCGTGCCCTATGCCGAGCCCCCTCTCGCCGAATATCGCTTCGCGCCACCTCGACGAATCGCCCCCGCCGCGGTGGCGCGCGATGCGACGGGGTCGGTACCTTGGTGTCCGCAGTTCATCCCCACGACCGGCTTGCTTGTCCCGGGCACCGACGAGGACTGCCTCTATCTGAATGTGTGGGCGCCGGCCGATCGCACGGTAGCCCACCCGGTGATGCTCTTCTTCCACGGCGGCGCGTACGTGCTCGGCGCGGGCGCGCAGCACGAGTACGACGGACGAAACCTGTCGGAGGCAGCCCGCGCGGTCGTGGTGACGATCAACTATCGCCTCGGCGCGCTGGGCTTCGCGGCGCATCCCGCGCTCGCGGCCGAGGATGCGGGATGGCCCACCGCCGGCAACTACGGCCTCCTCGATCAGATCGAGGCGATGCGGTGGGTGCAGCGCAACATCGAAGCGCTCGGCGGTGATCCTCAGAACGTGACGCTGTTCGGCGAGTCGGCGGGTGCGGCGAGCGTGTGCCTGCACCTGCTTCTCGCCGAGAGCCGCGGCCTGTTCCATCGCGCCATCCTCGAGAGCGCGCCGTGCACGGGCTTCGATCTGCCCACGCGCGAGGCTGGCGAGGCCCAGGGACAGGCGCTCGCGGAGGCGTTGGGATGCGTCGACGAAGACCCGGCTGCCGTTCGCGCGTGCCTGCGGGCGACGGGCAGCACGGAAGTGAGCGGCGCCCTCCCGCTCCGCAGCGACATCATCGTCGGCGCCGGCGTCGGCTGGGGCCCGGTCGTCGATCGGGTCTTCCTCACCGACCAACCGCGCTCGCTCTTCCTCGCCCATCAGAGCGCCGACGTCCCGATCATCGTCGGCGCGAACGCGGACGAGGGCGAGCTCTTCGTGCTCACGGGAGGGCTCGACGAAGAGGCGGCACTACGCGAAGCGCTCCTCTCTCTCTACGCGCCTACCGTGGTGGAGGCGGTGATGGCTCGCTACGGGCTCGAGCCCACCACGCGCGACGTCGCCTCACGCATTCTCACGGACATCCTGGTCTGCGACGCGCGTCGTATCGCCAGACTCCACACCGCGGCTGGGCATCGCGCCTACCAGTACCACTTCGCGCGCGGCTTCTACGACGCGGTCCTGCGCATGGGCGCGTTTCACGGCGCAGAGATCCCGTACGTGTTCGGCAACTCCCTCGGACGCCTTCCCACGTTCGCGATATCGCCCGAGCTACGGGATTCGATCCAGGGCTATTGGGGCGCCATGGCCGCGAACGGCGACCCGAACGGCGGCGAGCGGGTGCATTGGCCCGTCTACGAGATGGACGACGATCCCGCCCTGGTGCTCGATACCGAGACCGAAGCCACCCGCGGCATCCGTACAGAGGCCTGCAACTTCTGGGACGAGCAACTCTACGGCACGCACTGAGTCCGTCGTGCGACACGCCTGTATCCGTCGCGTAGAGCCACGCGTCGAACGCCGGCTTGCCCTCGGCGTCCACCAGCACCCCGAGCTCCAGATCCTCGACCAGCGGCGCTCGCCACTTCGCACCCCGCATCGACGGAGAACGAGAAGATCGCGCAAAGGGGGGAAAAGGCGCAAAGGCGCAAAGAGGCTTCGTCCCGTCGGCAGGTCCGCGTCGGCCGGAGCGCTTACCGTGCATCGCGCGCTCGAATCCGAATCCCCGAGACAGCGCGGAGAACGAGACGCCACTGTGCTCGCCGCGAGGCTCTCCCCTTTGCGGCTTTGCGTGAGAATTTCTGACTCTGATCTTCTGATACCGCCGCCCTACTTCGCGCCCGGATCGAAGACGAAGGAGAACATCGCGCGAGTCTTGCCCCCGAAGCGTGTTCGGAAGGCACGCCATCGCGGCTTGCGCGGGAGCACCGCTCTACGGCGTGACCGGGCAGCGCTCCGGCATCGCCTCGCAAGCGGCGGAGAAACACTCGGTGAAGGCGGTGGTCTCGTCGATGCAAGTCGGACACTCGCCGCTCAGACGGCAGGTGTAGTAGGCGGCGTAGCTATCGTCACAGCCGAGCAAGTGCGCGTGGGCATCACGTCGCGCGCAGCCGAGCGCACAAGTGCTGTACGACGAGTCGCCGCACACCGAACACGCGCGGATGCAGTCGCTCGGCGGCGTCGCAGCGACGCACCCGTCGAGCACATCCGTCTCCGCCTGACACACGCCGTCGGTGCGGCAGAAGGCGCCGCGAGGGGCTGCCGCGAAGCAGTCCCAGAACGCCGTCGTCTCCTCGCTGCAGCCCGAGTCTGCTCCGATGCGCGCCGACTCCGCGCACACGGCAGCGCACTCGTAGTTGCTCACGCCACACTCGCTCGCCCCGTCGTTGAACATCGCGCAGCCCGCGGCGCACCCGTGCAGAGCAGGCGCGTCCTCATCACTCACCGGCACATCCGCCGCGCTCGTGTGCACCACCGGCGTATCCGAGCCGGGCGCATCAGGCGGCACCTCCGTAGGCGTGCACCCAACGACGACCATCACCAACCACCAACCCTTGTTCATTGGGCGAGGATACACGACGACCGCGACGTTCGAGCTTTCACGCTCGGGAAGCGCGCCCGCGGCAGCGCTGCTACGCGCCCCAGCGCCACGCCCGTGCCGAGAGGAAACGGGTGAGGCGCCAGCGCCCGCGTTGGCAGACCTGCCAGCGGCGCCGGGTGAGCACGGCCTTTGCTGAGACCGACGAATGACACGCGACGACGAGATTCAGCCCCGAGAGGGTATTCGAGAATGGCTGGGCAGGATGACCGGCGCGGTGGCTGCCGGCCCGGTCGCCGCGATCAGCGCCGCGAGGCGCGCCCGCATGTTCCACCCGCGAGGAATCGCGCTATCGGGCACGCTCGCGCCGATCCTCGAGTCTCCGCACGCGGAGCTCGCGCGCGGGCTCCGCGGCCATGCGCTGGTGCGCCTGTCCGGTGCGCTGTTCACTCGGCCCATCGAGCGCTTCGAGGTGCTGGGTCTGGCGCTGAGGATCTCCGATGCGCGCATCGAGGATGCCCAGCCGCGCGAGCACGATCAGGACCTGACGTTCGCGACCTTCCTCAGCCCGGTGAGCATGCCGATGTCGCCCTTCACCACGCGGAGCGACGACTTCCTCGCGAACCGCTACCACGCCGTGGCGCCGTTCCAGGTGGCGGGCATCGGACGCATGAAGCTCCGCCTCGTGCCCAAGGAAGACACGGTGCGGATCGCGCGACGTGAGTCTCGCGCCGATCGTCTCGAGGCGGATGTCCGCGCGGGGCACGCGGTGTTCGTGCTCGAGGTACGGCGCACGCTGACGCGAACGTGGATCGCAGTGGCGACGCTCACACTCACGTCGTTCTCCGAAGTGGACCAGGAGGCGCTGCGCTTCGATCCGTTCCGCGACGGCCGAGGGGTCACGCCGGTGGGGTTCGTCCACGCGATCCGGCGACGGACCTACGCAGCGAGCCAGGCGGCGCGACCGCCTCATGCCACTGGCGATCCGCAGCCGGAGGTCGCCCGCGCCCGCGAGGTCGGGGACGGCCAAGCACCGTGGTCAGTTGCGGCGCGTAAGACTGGGTGAGCAAGCGCCGACCGATGCGAGCCATTGGGCTTCGCGCCCGGGGCGACGTTTCACCCTTGGAACAGCCACCATGTAACTGCGTCCCCTGCACGAATTGCGCGTGCGAGGGCCGCAAGAGGTGTGCGACCGTCACCGCGGGACTTGATGACTTCGCGCGAGCCACCGCATGACGGCCTCTACGATCAGCCGATCACGGTCGAGCTCGACGGTGCGCTGAGCGCGCTCGCCAAGGACCTCGCAGAGATCGAGTCGCTCGATGCCCAAGACGCGCCGCGCGCGCTGGCCCGCTTGGTCCACCACCGCCTCATCCACGCGCTCGCGTCATTCCCCACCAGCAATGAGGGCGCGATAGATCAGCAGCTCGCGCTCACCAATCAGCTGCTCATGCAGCTCGAGCAAGTGAAGCACTCGGGCGCGACCGTGGGCCAGCGCCTCGCCCCGCCCGCGCGACGCCTCTTGGCGATCCGCAAGCCCGCCGAGGGCCTGGGCACCATCACCTCACCGCCGCGCCCCACCCTGCCGCTCTCCAGCAGCGATCTGTTGGTGAACGGCCACCGCGACGTCTCGCTGGGCCCCGAGGTGCAGCGCGAGATAGCGTCCGCCAATCGCGTCGATCTCCTCTGCTCGTTCCTCAAGTGGAGCGGCTTTCGCCTGGTCGAGGACGCGCTCAAAGAGCTCACCCGCAGGCACCCAGGATCGCTCCGCATCCTGACCACCGCGTACATGAGCGCGACCGATCGCCGGGCGCTCGACGGCCTGGAGGAACTCGGCGCCCAAGTCCGGGTCTCCTACGACACCACCCGCACCCGCCTGCACGCCAAGGCCTGGCTCTTCCATCGAGACAGCGCCTTCTCCACCGCGACCGTGGGCAGCTCCAACCTCTCAGCCGCCGCGATGCTCGATGGTCTCGAGTGGAACGTGCGCCTCTCGCAGATCGACAACGGCCCGATCCTCGAGAAGTTCCGCACCACCTTCGAGCAGTACTGGGCCGACCCCGAGTTCCAGCCCTACGACGGCGAGCAATTCGACGAAGCCATCGGCGCCCAGAAGAACCGCGCCGCGCGGCATCTGTTCGTCTTCGATCTCAGCCCGCGCCCCCATCAGACGGAGATGCTCGAAGCGCTAGAGAGCGAGCGCGACAAGGGCTATCACAAGAACCTCGTCGTCGCGGCCACCGGCACCGGCAAGACCGTCGTCGCCGCGCTCGACTACGTGCGCCTCAAGCGCACCCTGCCCCGCGACCGCCTGCTCTTTGTCGCCCACCGCAAAGAGATCCTCGAGCAGTCGCTCACCACGTTTCAGGTCGCGCTCAAGGACGCCGCGTTCGGAGAGCTTCTCGCCGACGGCGAGCGCCCCGTCAAAGGCGAGCACGTCTTTGCCAGCATCCAGTCGCTGAGCGCCGAGCGTATCGCGGCCCTGGCGCCCGACGCCTACGACGTGGTGATCGTCGACGAGTTCCATCACGCGGCCGCCGACACGTACCAGCGCTTGCTCTCGCATGTGCGACCCAAGGTCCTGCTCGGACTCACCGCCACGCCCGAGCGCGCCGACGGCAAGAGCGTCCTCGACTTCTTCGATGGCCGCATCGCATCGGAGCTGCGCCTCTGGAAGGCGCTCGATCAGGAGCTCCTCTCTCCCTTTCACTACTTCGGCATCGGCGGCGCCCCCGACCTTCGCCAAATCCCCTGGTCGGGCGGACGCTACGACGTCAGCAAGCTCTCCAACGTCTACACCGCGGATGATGTGTTCGCCTCACGGGTGCTGAGCGAGACCCGCCGCCGGGTGCGCGACGTACACACGATGCGCGCGCTGGGGTTCTGCGTGGACGTCGCCCACGCCACCTTCATGGCCAAGCGCTTCAGCGACGCAGGGCTGCCGTCGGCCGCCATCCACGCGAACACCTCACGCGCCGTCCGCGCCGAGGCCCTGGGGGCGCTGCGCGCCGGCACCCTGCGCGCGCTCTTCAGCGTCGATCTCTTCAACGAGGGCGTGGACGTCCCCGACGTCGACACCGTGCTCTTCCTCCGCCCCACCGAGAGCGCGACGGTCTTTCTTCAGCAGCTGGGCCGAGGTCTGCGCAAGAGCCCCACCAAAGACTGCCTCACGGTGCTCGACTTCATCGGCGATGCCCACCGCCGCTTCCGCTTCGATCTCCGGTATCGCGCCATCCTCGGCGGCACCCGCCGCAGCATCCAAGGCGAGATCGAGCGCGGCTTCCCCTCGCTCCCCAGCGGCTGCGTCATCCAGCTCGATCGCCACGCGCAGGCCGCGGTCCTCGCCAACATCGAGCACGCGCTGGGCCTGGGCAAACGCGCGCTCGTCGAAGACCTCCGCAACCTCGGCGACTGCGATCTCCCCACGTTCCTCCGCGCGACCGAGCTCGATCTCGAAGACCTCTACAGCCACGGCTGGACCTTCACCAAGCTCCGCCGCGAGGCCGGCTTCGAGAAGGCCGCAGAGCATGCAAGTGACGAGGACGGACAGGTCGAGCGCGCGATGTCCCGCATGCTCCACCTCGACGACCTCCCCCGCATCGACGGCCTAAGCGCACTCCTCTCTACTCCCAAGCCGCCGCTTCCGAATCCCGATGATGCCGCCCAGCGCGCGCTCTTCATCCTCCTCGGCTGGGTCCGCCACCCCTACACCGATCTCAGCCTGGCATTCGCCCACCTCTGGTCGCGCCCATCGCTGCTCACCGAGCTCCGCCAGCTGCTCTCCCTGCTCCGCGAGCGCACCCGCTGGGTAGGCCGCCCGCTGCTCGACACCCCGCTGATGGTCCACGGCACCTACTCACTGGACGAGATCGTCGCCGGCATCGACGAGCGCAGCGACAAGGGCGGCGTCAAGCGCATCCAGACCGGCGTCTTCCACGTCCCGAGCAAGAAGCTCGATCTGCTCTTCATCACCCTAGAGAAGAGCGCGAAGCACTACACCCCCACCACGCTCTACGACGACTACCCCATCAGTCCGAAGCGCTTCCACTGGGAGAGCCAGAGCACCTGCCACCCCGAAGCCCCCGCCGGCCGCCGCTACCTAGCCGCCAAAAAGACCAGCGAGAGCAGCGCAGTCCTCTTCGTCCGCCAACGCCGCCAAGACGACCGAGGCGAGACAATGCCCTACGTCTGCCTGGGCCGAGCCTTCTACGCCACCCACCGAGGCGCGAGACCCATGCAAATCGAGTGGGACCTGGAGGCAGCAATGCCAGCAGGCATGTACCAAGAAACCAAGAGAGCCGCGGGCTAGAGCGACAGAAAACGGGCGCTCCTAGCCAACCATCGGCCCTCCGAATGGCCGCCGCCAGCTGCGGACTATTGCTCTCCTCCTCAGGGTCTCCTCCGAATGGCTGCGGGCCGTCCCCCACCGAGTTCAGGGCCTTCGCCGATGGCTTCGAGCCATCAGAACACGATCTCATCCAGCCTCGGCATCGCGTCGGCCCATCCCGCGAACGATGTCGGCCGATGCACCTTGCGAACTCGCGCGAGACCTCTCTCTCAGATGGAGGCGCGGTGAAGGTCGCGCGGCTGGCCTCTTCAGCTATCGATCCAGGGGGCCAGCGCCTTGGCGAGCACGCGCAGGTCGCCGAGATCATCGCGGACGATGGCCGCGAGGCGCACCAGGTCGACCTCCGCGTAGTCGTGCCCCAGCAGGTTCCTGAGCGCGGCCGCGCGGCCCAGCCGCGTCGCCAACGCCACGTCGATGACGCCGTGGCCCGCCAGTGTGAGAAACGTTGCCCGCGCGGTGGTCGGCGGCGTCCAGCCCTCGTGGGCCACCACATGCTGGGTGGCGTCGATCGCTCCCTCGACGGCGACCTGCAGCCAGCGCTCGACCGCGGCGCGCAGCACCGGGTCGGCCGCGAGCCGTTCGGCGTCCGACGCCTCGGGGCGCTCGAGCGCACGCAGGCTCTCCGTCATCGCCGCGATCCGTCGCGCGAGCCGATCGCCGGTCGTCCCTGCTCCGCGTGGTGGCGTGCGGCGGCCCGAAAGAGCGCGCGTCGAGGTGCGTCGTCCTCGTACCGGCGCGCGATGTACGAGATGATGGCGCAGCGCTCGTCCTCGTCACGCGCGAGACAGAGCTCGCCTTCGCGGATCGCCGCGAAGGCCACGGCAGGATCCGAGTCGCGGACGTCCACCACGTCGGCACGCTCGCCGAGCGCTCCGAGGGCATCCGTGAGCGCATCCACGATGTCGCGCCGCACCTGCTCGCGAGCGTCGAAGTCCAGCTCGTGCGCGTAGTCCACCGCGACGTCGAGGTCGCTGTCGTCGCGCGCGTCACCGCGGCGCTGCGACCCGAACAACCATGCCGCGCGCACCTGGGCCAGCGGCCCGAGGGCCGTACCGATCTGCGAGGCGAGAGCCGACGTCACCCGGCAAGCGTGGCACGGCTCCCCGCAACAACACCATCGTCCAGCGTCGCGGGCGCCCCTACTCGACGCCGATCGCGCGGCGCTCCCACTGTGTTCCCGCGAGCGTCGCATCGATCCCCGCCGCGTACAGCTGCAGTCGATCCCATCCTGCGTGGGGCCCGAACCGAACCCCGCGCAGTTGGCCGGGGCGGGCAGTGCCGTCGATGTTGCTGAGCTCGATGCTCGAGGCGCCCGAGTACTTCGCGCGTGCGATCCACGACGGCTGCTCCTGCTGCTCGACCTCGAAAGCGAGTGCGATGGTGCGCGACTCGGGGGCTAGCGTGAGCGTCTGCAGGCGCTGGTATCCCGGGGAGCGTCGGGCATGTGCTGTCGAATGAAGGCGACGTCGAGCGGCATCCACGCATCGTGATCTGCGAGCATTGTGTCGGGAGCCGGCAGCGCTGGCATGGCGAGGGTGCTGATGGTCCGCGCACGGATCGCGGTGAGGTTCATGGCCCCGAAACGAAGGGTGTAGTCGACGCCATGCTCGGGCTCCGCAATCTGGCCGTACGCACAGGCGCGCCTCACCGGACCGCCGTGAAAAACCACCATCACGTCGTCGTGCTCGGTGTCGTCACGCCAGAAGACGTACTCCGCGCCCTCGATCACGACCTCGACGGGCTGGTCGTACTGTCCCCCGTGTACAGAGGTGAGCAGCGAGAGGCGTACCCGGCGGCCAAAGTCGTCGACGCTGAGGAGCGTGAGCTCGGCATCGTGGAGATCGAGGGGCGCATCAGGTGAGGTCGGCGGAAGGTGGAGGAGACGGTTGCTCATGCGCCGCGATCATATCGCGCGCCGGGTGAGCGACCGCGCGTGCGCTTGCACGCGCTTGGGGGCGGGACGCGGCCGCTATCGAACTATCGAGGACCGTCCCCACTTCGACTTCTATGCTGCAATACACGGCGGAATTGAGTATCGAACTATCGAGGACCGTCCCCATCTGCGCGCCGTCCGCTTCCGTTGCCGCTCCTGGCATCGACGGTGCAACGGCATCGAGCATGACCTCTCTGCGAGCGAACCTCCGGCGACGCTGGCGAGCTTTCAAGGCTCTCCCTCCTGGGGAGCGCTTCGAGCGCTTTCACGAGCAGCAGAAGGACGCGCCCGCTTGGGTAAAGCCCGTCATGATCGTGAGTGCGCTGGTGTCTGTCGCAGTCGGGGTAGTGCTGGTGCTCATCCCGGGCCCTGCCTTCGTGTTCTTCGGGATCGCGGGCGCGCTGCTCGCGACCCAGTCGGCACACGTTGCCCGAGCGCTCGATCACGCGGAGGTCTGGGGGCGCTCGCTGATGGCGCGGGCACGCGACCGTTGGGCGGCGATGCGACATCGCGCCCCGCCGGATCGGAAGGCGCGGGCGGCGCCTGCTCCACCGCCTCGCGAGAGCTCCGCATCGCAGTGAGCGTCCGAGCGACGCCAGCTGGTCTCAGCGTGGGCCGCAGGGAATCGGGACGAGGATCCGGTGGCCGAGGTCGCGCCCGTTCGCTCGATTCGGATGGGGAACGTCACCAGCGACATGGGGGCGGGCGACGTGCCGCGGGGAGAGAGCGTCCCGAGCTGCGACCCAGGTCTGGCCGATGACGGGCGGCTCGATCACGGGAGCGGACCGCTGTTCGCGTGCGAGCTCGAGCCGCGCATCGCCATTCACACGTTCGAGAATGGTGTCGACGACATCGTCGCGTTCGGTAACGAACTCACCTGCGCGATGCAGGTCGGGACCGGAGGGTGCGGCTTCGAGCAGCAGCTCTGCGCTGCCATCGGTTCCCCGAGTAGCTGTATCCCGTCGAGCGCTACGTGAGCGGCTTTCTTCAGCTGCGGGAATACCCGAGTTCGCCTGGTGTACGACGATGGCGGGGATCCCGGCCGACCTGGGGGGTGAAGCGCCCGCGCTCATCCTGCCCGAGGAACGTACCGAGTACCTCGAGGACCCGACCATGGTCCCCCCGCAGCGCATCTTGCCATCGTGCGACACCGCGAATGGCGTCGCGTTTCCCCCGCGCAGAATGGTCGAGGTCGCCGCGGGGATCGAGGAAGGCGGCGGGCGGAGACCCGCGCCATATACACGATCCTCACCGGGCCGTGTGACCCGGCTCGCAGCTCCTGTTCCGCCGCGCTGACTATCTGCAAATTGACTCGAATTGATCCGGGGTAGGCCGGATCATCTCGGCCATGACCCGCATCCTCTGCGCCTCGGCTGTCCCGCTCCTTCCGCTGCTGCTCGTGCTCGCCGGCTGTGAGGCGGAGACGCCGATCGAGACGGGTCCGCCGGTGAGCCCCGAAGCGCTCTGCAGCGAGGTCGCCGAGATCGTGTGCGACGCCGCCGAGTCCTGCTGCGAGGCGGGCGGAGCTGGCACCGACTGCGAGCGGACGCAGGCGAGCCGCTGCATGGACAGCCTCGGCGCGATGGTCGGCGATCCGCGGGTCGGGTACGTGCCCGAGCGCGCGGGTGCGCTCTTGGCCCACGTGCGGGAGCGCGCTGCCGGGTGCTTTCAAGAGGAGCCCTTCGCGCTCGCCGAGCTGGACGTCATCTTCGAGGGCACGATCCCGAGCGGTGGCGACTGCAGCCCGGGCGCGACCGATGGCGCCGTGACGACGGCCGAGCTCCATCGGGCCGCGGTGGCCTGCGAGGACGGCGCGACCTGCCGAATACGCCTGGCCTGGGACGACGCGCCGCTCGGCACCTGCGAGCCCCGCGAGAGCGCGGGCGATCATCGCTGCTCGCACCCCTACGACTGCACCGCGGGCTCGTTCTGCGATCTCCCGGACGGATGGCGGATCGGCGACTGGGGACGCTGCATCGCGCTGCGTGATGACGGTTGGGCATGCGCGAGCGGCATCGAGTGCACGAGCGGCTACTGCGGCGAGGGCGTCTGCGGCGCGGCACCTGCGCTGAACCGTTGCCTCGTCGTCGACTACCCGACCCTGGTCCTCGAGAGCGGGCCCATCCTCTATCAGCGGCTCGACGACGGCGAGGAGAGTACGATGGCCACGGACCGCTCGGGCCGGTCCAACCACGCGAGCTACGTGGGCGCGGTGATGCACGCCGAGACCGGTGCGATAGAAGACGACGGCGCGATCGGCCTCAACGGCACGGACGCGTACCTCGAGGTCGAGAGCGTGCGAGGGATGACCAGCGACGCGCTCACGATCGAGCTCTGGGTCTCGGTGCCTGAGGGCGCCGGCGGACCGCTCGTCGTGCTCGAAGGATCGAGCACCTCGCTCGTCATCGACATCGCGTCGGCCGCAGTCCGGGCGCGGTTCATCGAGCCGGGCGCGACCTCCGAAGATCCCGACACGGTGTTCGAGGTGGCGAGCGACCCGGGCGCCATCAGCGCGGGGTTCCACCACGTCGCGCTGGTGTACGACGGCGAGGCCTCGCGCATCTTCGTCGACGGAGAGCAGGCGGCGGAGCTCGAAGGGACCCAGCGCTTGCCCGCCTCGCCTGCGCTCACCATCGGGGCCCGGGTGATCGACGGCGCGGGCACGTTCTTCACCGGCGCGATCGACGAGATCGCGATGTATCCCGGCGCGCTGGAGGGAGCTGCGTTCGCGACGCGGGTGCGCGTCGCGACGATGGGCCCTATCGAGAACGAGTTCGTGCTCTTCGGGTGGGCGCGATGAGGGCGCGATGGTCGATCCTGTCGGCGATCCTTTTGGAAGCATGCATGTCGGCCTCGCCGCCGGCGCCCGACGAGACCACGACAGCTCACGACGCGCACCTCGTCGAGCATGAGGCGCGCTTCGGTCGACGTCTGTGGACTGGTCCGGGGCCTGAGGTCCCAGAGGGTACCGACGCGATACCGCCTCGACCTTTCTACCTCGAGGAACGGGGCGCGCGCGGCGTCATCCCTGTCCTGGCGCTCGATGGATGGCTCACCGCCCAAGGTGCGGTGTTCGTGACGGCCGAGCTGGAGCTGATCGACGCGGACGGCTCAGTGCTCGCCGACGTGGTCGAGCCGAGCGTGTGCGTGAGCGGCGAAGGAGATCGTGTAGCATTTCCTCGGCACGACGAAGACGACGGTGGCCTGACCACGGTGTACGTCCTGGCTCTCGACGGAGGGTCCCCGACGCCCGTGAGCGGCGCCCTCGATGACGCCCTCATGCCGTTCTTCCTCACCGACGGCACCCTGATCGTCACTGGCGCACACCACGGAGAGATCCTCGGGCTGTTCCACGTGGACCCCGAGACTGGGATCACACGCCGGCTCACCAACGAGGGCTTGCTCATCGGACGCGGCCCCGACCCTCGATTCGTGCCCGTTCCCCTGGGCGTCCGGCACATCCGCGAGGCTTCGGGCGGTCGGGTGACCTACTTCGACGGTGATGGAGAACAGACCGTGTCCTGGCTCGAGGCGGTCGTCCCCCCGCCCGCGGTCCCGGTCGACGGAGCACGCGGGGTGGTGTCGCCATGAAGTCGTTCGATCGCACCGATTGGGCGAGCCGGTTGACTCGCCATCCTTGGGCCCACCTCACCGCTACGCTCATTCTCGCCACGCTCGTCCACGCGCGCCCGGTGTGCGCCCAAGCCTTTCGCTACCCATCGACCTGCGGTGCGGGCTGCGTTGGCTATATTACCTACTTCAGTCATGGTGGCCGAGACTGGGCCTGCGGCTATCGCACCTACACGGATCCGTCCCCCCATCGCGGGACGGACTGGGCCATGGGCCTCGGCCAGCCCATCGTCGCGGCCGCCGAAGGGACGGTCTCCCGCACACGCGACGGTTGCTGGGACCGATGCACCTCCGGCCGCTGCGACTGCACGAACCTCGTAGGCATCTACCATCCCAGCGGCATGACGACTGAGTACCTGCACATGCAGCAGTGGTCGGTGGCGGTCAGCCCCGGCAACTACGTAGGCTGCGGCAGCCACATCGGGCGGGTCGCTTCGAGCGGAATGTCGACAGGCTTCCACGTCCACTTCCACTACTGGTATGGGGGAGGCTCCTACGGGACGCGTGTCGATCCCTTCGCCGGACCGTGCAGCGGCGAGCCCAGTCGCTTCTTCGATCAAGGGCCCTACCTCGGTGTCCCCTCGGACCGCTGCTTCATCGACGACGACGGAGATGGCTCGCCGCAGGGCGAGGACTGCGACGATCGCGATCCGAACCGCCGCCCCGGTCGCGCGGAGGACTGCGACGGACGCGAAAACGACTGCGACGCCGCCATCGACGAGGGCGTCACCCGGATCTGCGGCAGCGACATCGGCGACTGCGAGCAGGGCGTGGAGACCTGCGTGCTCGGAACCTTCGGCGCTTGCGTCGGTGAAGTGCCGCCGGTCGCCGAGCGCTGCGACACCCGCGACAACGACTGCGACGGCGAAGCGGACGACGATCGAATCTGCGAGTACGACGACGCCGCGCTCGCCGCCGCGCTGAGCCACCGCGGGAGCAGCGACGTCGATGGCGACGGACGGGCAGACGCATGCATGCGGGCCCCCGATGGCTTCGAGTGCGTGATCGGCGATGACGAAGGGCCCACCCATCGCTTCCGTGGACCTGCGATGGACGGTGCCGCCTGGGCGAGCCCGGCCGCGTTCGGCTCGATCCGAATGGGCGACGTCGATGGGGATGGACACGATGACCTGTGTGCTCGCGAAGACGATCGGGTGCGCTGTTGGGGCGCGGGGGCCGAGGGCTTCGAAGCGACGCTGGTGAACCTGCCGCTCGATCTCGATGCGGTGGATTCGCGGAGCGCCCAGCTCTGGCTCGCGGACGTCGATGGAGACGGACAGGTCGATCCCTGCGTGCGGACCAGCGCGGGTCTGCGATGTCAGCCGAACGGCGAGGACGCGGCGCGCACCCTGAGCGCGCTCTCCGACGCGAACGGATGGGGCGACGTATCGCGCCACGGATCGCTGCGCTTCGGCGACGTGAACGGCGATGGCCGCGACGACGTGTGCGGCAGAAGCGAGGACGACGTCCGCTGCTGGCTCGCGGACGACGTGGGCTTCGGCGAGGTGCGGCTCGGGCCCGCGTGGAGCGATGACGACGGATGGGCCCAGCCCCGCTACGGAAGCACGCTGCGTATCGCCGACGTGAACGGCGATGGGATGGGTGACGTCTGCGGGCGCGGACCGCGCGGCTTCACGTGTGCGCTCGGTGGGGTGCGCGGCTTCGAGGACGCGCTGGTGCGCGGTCCGAGCTTGCTCGGCGCCGAGTACGACGAGCGCGCGAGCTACGCGACGCTGCGGATGGGCGATGTGAACGGCGATCGACGAGACGATCTCTGCGTGCGCGTCGGCGAGGCGATCGACTGCTGGATCGCGGGCCGAGATGGCCAGCTCGATGAGCGAGTGAACGGACCTGCCCTCCCCGACGCGGATGGTTGGGGCGATCCCTTGGCGTACGGCTCGATCCGTCTCGCCGACATCACCGGCGATGGACGCGCCGATCTCTGCGGGCGCACCGGCGAGGGGCTCTCGTGCTGGATCTCGGATGGACGCGGGTTCCCCGAGCAGCGGCGGATCCCCGTGTGGCGCGATAGCGACGGCGCGGGCGACGCGGCATTCGTGGGCACGCTCACGATCGCCGGCAACGTCGAAGGCGGCCCGCTCGAAGGCGGCTGTGGCTGCGTCGTGGGCGGTCGGGATCGCCCTGCGGGCGCGTGGCTCATCGCGCTGTTCGGCCTCGCGCTCGGGGGGCGGATCAGTCGACGGAGAAGAGCGTGACTGGCACCGAGGGTTCGAGGCGGTAGCCCTCGCCATGGTGCTCGAGGACGCCTGCGAGCCCTGCGGCGCGAAGCGAGGAGAGCGCGACCCGGAGGCGGTGAAGACGGCCCTTCGCGTCGTGGCTCTCACCCGGCCATCCGCGGGCGAACAACGTAGCCGTGTCGATGCTGGCGCCCGGGTCCGTGAGCCGCGCGGTCGCGAGCGCCCATGCCAGCCGCGCCTGGGTCGGGTAGCGCTCGAGGCGCTCGATGGCTCCGTCGCGGGCCAGTGCAGCGCCTTGGAACGCGACCGAGATGCCGGTCGTCGCGGGGACACGCGGCAGCGCTTCGTTGAACGAGCGAGCGACCACGGTGAAGACCAGACGCACCTGGATCATCGTGTGGCGAACGTCGTCGCTGGCCCGCTGCATGCGCACCGCCGCGTCCGCGAGGCTCCGATGTCGGCGCAGCTCGTCTCCCTCGTGGGCGGCGCGATTTGCCTTGGCGATGTCGACGTGTGCGCGCATCAGGCCGAGGACCGCACGCGGCATCTCCCACGACGCCGCCGCGTTGAGCAGGTCGAGCATGCGGGCGCCCTCGTCGAGCTGGCCGCGCTCGATCGTGAGCACCGCCTCCCAGGCGCGATACAGGCCCGAGTAGAGGAGCGCCCCGGCCCGATCGGCGCGCTCGATCGCGTCGGCATACGCCTCCGCAGACGGCTCGCCCGCGATGTGGAGCGCGATGGCGCGGTAGCCGCGGAAGATCGCGTCGCTGATGCGCGCATCGAAGCGCGCCGCCAGCTCGATCGAGCGATCGAGGTGGCGCAGCGCTTCGGGCACGTCGCCCGCGTCGAGCGCGATGCAGCCCATCACGCCCCAGGCGTACGCCTCGTGGGTCCCATCGCCGACCCCGACCGCGTGGGTGCGCCACGTCTCGGCGGCCTCGCGCGCCGCCTCGTGACGCGCGAAGTTCGCGTGCATCAACGCATCGAGCGCCGAGCATAAGAGCGAGAGCCACGGGTCGGCCGTGCCGTCGCGCGGCAGGACGATCTTCTGGCGGAGCGCGCTCGACTCTTCGACGTTGCCGTAGCGGGCCGCGAGCCACGCGAGCTGCGCGTAGGCGCTGGCCTCGATGTGGCGATGCACGCCGTTCGCTGCGAGCACACGCGCGAGCTCCAGGCGCTCGTGGGCGGGTGCGAGATCGAGGTGCTCGACCCTCGCGTAGCCGCCGTAGAAGGCGAGCGCGGCGCGCCGCGCCGGGGGCAGCTCCGGATCGCTCGCCCACCCGACGGCCGCTTCGCTCACGTCGAGCAACGCGGCCGAGGGCCCGTGTGCTTCGAGCAGCTTCCCCAGCGCGCAAGCGATCGCGGCCCCCGCGACCCGCGCGTCGAGATCAGTCGGCGAGTGGGCCTTCGCCCAGGTGAACGCCTCGCGCAACGAGCGCTCGATCCGGCCGATCTCGGCGACCGCTGCGGGCCCGCGCTCCACCAACGTCTCGGCCATCGCGCCCCGGAAGAGCGCCTGTTGGCGAGAGAGCGACGCGCGACGCTCCGGCGTGCAACGGCCGAGCACGGTGAGGCGGACGACGGCGTGGACGGTGTAGTGCAGACGGCTCGCGCTGCTGGCGAGCTGACGCGCCGAGACCAGCGAGTGGCTCACCAGCGTCGCCATGGCTTCGGTGAGCTCTCGCCCCGCGATCGACTCGATCTCGCCGATCGCAAAGCCGTCCCCGAACGTCGCGCCCACCTCGAGGGCCGCGAGCACCTCGGGGGACAATCGTTCGAGCGAGCGAGCGACGGTGTCGGAGAGCTTGAGCCGCGCTTCGGCGGTCTCGTCGTCGCGCGCCAGCACGTCGGCCAGGCGCGCCAGGCCCAATGCGCGCACCTGCGCAGCTGCGACCCCGAGCGCGAGCGGCAGCCCCTCGAGTCGACTGGCGATCGTGCCCGCGTGCGCCCAGGCCTCGTCATCGACCGACTCCAGCGCGCCCGCACGACGTGACGACTCGATGAGGAGACGCGCGGCGGGGCTCTGCCGAGCGGCCTCGGCCCCGGGCCATCGCGGCACCTCCAGCGGCGGGACCGTGAGGACCGCGAGCACGCTGGCGGGGACGACGCGCGAGGTCGCGACAACGCTCGTCCCGGTGGCGGCGATCCTTTCGAGCAAGCGGAGCGCATCGCCATCGAGATCATCGAGCGCGTCGAGCGCGAGCGCCGAGGGCGCGCGGCGCAGCTCCTCGATGAGCGCTTCCAACCGGCGCGCGGGGCGCCCTTCGAGCGGATGGCGCTCGAGGATGGCGGCCGCGACCTCCTCGGCGCTCTTGCGCCCTTCCAGCGAGATGGGATCCACACCCACGCTCGCGGCCCATTGCTCGAGCAGCCGGGTCTTGCCCACGCCGGGCAGACCCACGAGCACCACCGGCCCTTGCGCTGCGAGCTGCGCGACCTTCTCCATGAGGAGATCACGGCCCACGAGCGCGCTCAGGGCGGGCTCATGCATCGAACGTTTGTTCTTGTGCCGCGCGGCCATGGGCTCGCCTCGTCCAAGAGTGTTCGCAAGGAGGAGCGAGGCACAGGCGAGTGTAGACGGGCGCACGTGGCGATAGGGCAACATTTCCTGACGGGGTTGCGCCCGCACCGCAGGTAGGGCTTCCCATTCGACTGGGCTCAGCAGCCTCCCCCCGAAGAGAGGAGACATCCCGAGCCCGTGCCCGACCCCCCGGACGTGCCCTCCGCCCCGACACAACGTGCCTGCGCGAAGAAGCGAACGCCGTAGGGAGAACGCGGATTGACCATGAAGGCATCCGGCCCGCCCCAGCCGGTCCAGCCGTAGATCGTCGCCGGTGAGGTGTACTGCGCTTGAAAGCGGTACTCGACGTTGGTGCCCGCCGGACAGCTGCTCGAGGCGTGGCCTTGGGCGTAGTACCAAGTGCTGCCGCCGGGAGGATCCACCCAACAGCACGCGCCAGCGGGGCGGGTGCTCCCAGGGATGGCGACCGAGACTGCTGGTGTTCCGGGCGCATCGATGGGTGTCACCGCGCTCGCGACGTTCGACCACTCGCTGGCGCGCCCCGCGGCGTCGATCGCGCGGACCCGCGCGTGGTAGCGCCACCCCTGCGATAAGCCGGCGTGATCGCTGCCGGTCCCTTCGACCGTCTCGGTGCTCGCACCCTCGAGGGTCGCCGACGTTGCGAACTCGATCTCGTAGGTTTCGGCGGACGGCACGGCGGCCCAGCTCGCGGCCATCGCGGTCGATGACGTCGCGCTCAGCGTAAGCTCGGGTGCCGTGGGTGGCGGTCCAGCGTCGGGCGTCCCCGCATCGGTGGTCCCCGCGTCGCTGCCTGGCCGGAGCAGGCACGCGCCCTCGTATCCGTCGCAGTACTCGGTGGACGCGCAGTTCTCGTGCACGGGGATCCACAGGCACGCCCCGCGATCGCACGCCCTCTCGACGCAGCCGCGGGGCGCGCAGTGGGCGGCTCGGGTGCACTCATCCGCCACGCACATCGGTGTCGGCCCCGCGTCGGCCTCCCCCAGGCACGCCGGATCGACGCAGCTGCCGCCCAAACACGCCGTCGACGTGATCGGATCATCCGAACCCGGACACGAGACCCCCTCACACGACCGCGTGAGGATGGCCCGAACCAGGATCGATCCGGTCACCCGCACGATGGTCTCTTGGTAGGCCAAGCGCCGACCTCGACGCATGAGCGAGACGACGATCGAGTGGCGGCCCGGCGCGACATTGGCGAGCTCGGCCACCCGCACGGGCGCGGCGAAGCGATCCCCCGTGTTGGCGCGGACGATGTCCTCTTCCACGCCATCGACCGCCACGACGACCTCGTCGAACTCCCACCCGGGCGCGTAGTCGGTGAACAGATCGACGGCGAGCTCGGCTTGGTTGTCACAACCAGCGATGATCAGCGCGAGGCACGCGGCCAGGATCGAGCGTGACGACATGGTGCGGGACCGGACTCTAGGCGCCGTGCGCGGGGCGCTGGGCTCAATTGGGATCAATTCCACGCATGGGAGCCTGGGTTGGCGCGGAGCGTTCCGAGGTATCCTCGCCGCCATGTTCTTCCGACCGACCTACGTGCCCCTGCTGATCCTCGTGCTTGCTCTCGCAGGCTGCCCGTCTCCCGACGAGGTCGATGGAGGCACCGGCGACGATGCCGGGCGGGACGGCGGTGCGCTCGACGGCGGACGGGACGCGCCCGTGGCGATCGACGGCGGGATGATGGATGTGCCCGAGGTGTTGGACGTGCTCGTCGTGGACGCGCCCGAGATCACGGACGTGCCCGAGATGACGGACGTGCCCGATGAGATGGACGCGGGTATGGATGCAGGCGTGACGGATACCGGCGTCGATGCGCCGACCGACACTGGAGTCGATGCGCCCACCGACACCGGCGTCGATGCGCCCACCGACACCGGCGTCGATGCGCCCGGTCCCATGAGCTGCGCCGTCGAGTCCGAGTGCGCCGCCGCGCTGTCGTGTCTGCCGTCGCTGACCTGCGGCTGCCCTGCCCGCATGGCGCCGGTGGCGGACGGAATGGGTCGGAGCGAGACGCTGCACATCTCCGAGATCGTTCCCGGGATGTACATCGAGGTCTACAACGACACCGATGCTGCGATCACGTTGGGCAGCACGACCCTTCAGTTCTGCTCGCCGTTCAACTACGCCGCGTTGACCGGGACGGTGCCCGCGCGGGGCTATGCCACGCTCCCTTGGCCGACCGGGTTCAGCGACACCCTTTCGGGCGGCGAGGTCATCCTGTACCGCAACAGCAGCTTCGGTACGCCCGCGAGCGTCATGGACTTCGTTTGCTGGGGCACCAACCCCCACGGAACACGCATGGCGACCGCGGTGTCCGCTGGTCGGTGGACGGGCTCGTGCGCTCCGGCGATCACCGGGGGCGCGATCCATCGCCGAGTCGGCACCGACGGAACCGACGCCAGCGACTACGACACGTCGAGCCCGCCGAGCAGCGCAGCCTGCACGCCGTGAAGACGGGGCGAAAGGTCCTCAGGGCGAGCGGAACACCAAGTCGAGCTCGACGCCGCGACGTCGCACCCGGATGCCGATTGCGGGTCCCGCGCCGAGGAGCCGGCCGAGGTTCGCGAGGATCGGGTCCGTCGTGCTGAGAGGCGCGCCCGCGACAGAAAAGAGGCAGTCGCCCTCTTGGAAGCCCAACAAGTCGAGGAGTGATCCGTCCTCGATGCCGCCGGGTAGACCTCGACGCCGCCACCGAGGGTCAGCACCATGCCAGCGGTCGCGAGCAGGCTCGCGGCGCCGAGCAGGCCGCCTGCAGGCGCCAGCGCCCAGGTCCCCACCAGCCACGGGTCCGGCGTCGGGGATCACCAGCGCCGCGCCTGCGGGTTGCTGGGGTGCGTCCATTGCGGAACTGGAAGCGATCGATGGGATCGGGCGAGACGAACTCGATGGTGGAACCTTCGACGAGCGGCTCACGCAGCGCGCCGAGGATCGGTATCGAGGCAGGCAGGGATATCCATGCGGTGCCGTCGAGGGACTCGAACGACCAGCCGACGGTGGGTGCGAGACCGTCGGCGACCTCGAGCGGCGGCAGATCGAACGCGCGCAAATGGCCGCGTAAGAGTGTCTCGCGATGGCGGCGCACCGCGCGATGAAGGCGGGCCCGGCGCCGCGTCCTGAACATCGCGACGATCATCATCCCCGCGCACGCGATCAGCGCCGCCGTCGCGGCCCAGCCGAGGTGCGCGCTGATGCGATCGAGCGGGCCGTCATCTACGCGATGGCCGTGCGCATCGACGGAGATCGTTCCAAGGCTCTCCTCGCGATGCAGGACGAGTACCGCGATCGTCTCGTCGGGCGTGTTGAACACGCCGTGGAGCCGATCTCCCGCACCACGTGTCCACGAGCCCGCAAGATGGCGATCGCGCCACGCCCCATCGACCCCAGCCCGCGCAACGTCGCGAGCCCCTCAACCACTTGGAGGCGCGCTTCGTCGAGCGCCGCCGTCTTGTTTCGTTCCCAGAGCGCCCCGACATCCAACCGCATCGCCATGGCCCAAGGGTCGCGGAACGGCAGCGCGCACGCAACCACCTCCGCCCCGAGACGGCACCCACGAGGGGTGCCCCTACATCTGGAACATCGTCCTCAGGGCGTCGGCGCCGGGGATGCGGTGGTACCCGAGGCCGTTAGGGCTGGGCGAGGTGCCCTCGGTGATGATGAGACCCGCGTCCTCTGCGCGCTGGGCGCAGTACTCCGCCATCAGATCGTTGGGCACGTTCCCGATCGCACGCGAGCGGGACTGGGCGACATCACGGCGCGGTCGATGAGGGCGACGTCGCCGAGGGTGAAGGGGGAGCGGAGCTGCGGAATCTTCATGGCGCCGGCTACGGGGCACGGGTGCCCGGCGTAAAAGGGGGCACGCGCGCTGCGGAGCGAGCTGGGTGAAACGCCGCTCCTTACTTGAGCAAGGTCGATTCACCCGAACAGCGAGGGAACGGTGCGGGCGGTGCGCAACCCGGAGCTCGACGGGCAGGAGCTGGGAGAAGGCGGTCGGGTCGCTGACACCGTGCCCATCGCTTGCGCCGAAACAAGTAAGCACTTACTCTCCTGCGCATGACGGGCTCTCGCCGTACGACCGACGTCCGACAGGCCGAGCTGACCGACGCGGCGCTGCACATCATCGCGACCAAGGGCATCACGGCCCTGACTACCAGGAGCCTCGCCGAGCAGGTCGGGCTCAGCAGCGGCGCCATATTCAAGCATTTTTCTTCCATCGACGCGCTGCTCGAGGCCGTGGTGTCGCGCGTCGAGGTCGTGCTCGAGGCCACGCTGCCCGCGGCGACGCTTCCGCCCGTCGAGCGGCTCGAGCGCTTCGTCGAGGCGCGCAGTACGGCCGTTGGCGCGCAGCTCGGGATCCTGCGCCTCGTCCTCGCTGAGCAGTTCCTACTGGCGCTCCCCAAGAGCGGCGCCGAGCGACTTGGGGCTTGCGTACAGAGCACCCGTGCGTTCCTCACTGCTTGCCTGCGCGAAGGCCAGACATCGGGCGTGTTCCGTGCGGATCTCTCCGCCGACACGCTCGCGCCGATCGTCATGGGCACGATTCAGATGCTCGCGCTCTCCCCACAGAAAAAGCGGAAACGAGAAACCGACACACGCGCGGTGCTGGACAGCCTGCTCGTGCTCCTCCGGCCGCCCCCCACCCCTGCTCCGCAAGTCACACACGTTCCGCAAGTCAGAAAGAAGATCCGATGAGACACTCTGTTTTCACCCCTTCGTTCATCGCCGCGGCGCTCGCGCTCGGCGGCTGCGCCACCCAGTCGGGGGCGGTGCACCACCCGGCGACGTTGGGTGGACCTGCCGCGCGCGTCATCGAGTTTCCTGGCTCCCCGGGCGACGGCAATCCGCGCGAGGTCCACCGGCTGCTGGACGAGCCCGCGCTGGTGCTGGTGACCATCGCGCTCCGCGGCGGCACGGTGTTGCCCGACCATCAGGCCGAGGTGCCCGTCACCATCATGGCGCTCGAAGGCAGCGGAACCGTGGTCGCGGGCGCGGAGCGTCTACACATCGACGCGTCGCACGCGGTCGTCCTCGCTGCCGGCGTGTCGCACTCGGTCGAGCCCGACGAGGGGACAGACCTGGTGTTGCTCGTACATCACCTGGGCCGCGGCGAGGAGAGTCACCCATGAAGACCGGACGATTCAATGTCGGTGTGGGCCTGCTGGTGATGTCGGGCTTCATGCTCTACGGATTCCTGCTCATCTATTTGCGCGACTTCGCCCCTGACCGAGAAGCGTGGGTTGCCAGCTACTCGGAGGGTCAGCACTTCGAGGCGCGCCTGGCGCACGTGCATGGCAATCTGTTCGCCCTGCTCAACGTCGCCCTCGGGTTCGTGCTCGCGCGACTGGGCACGGCGACGGACCGGGCGCGCAGCATCGCGGCTGGGCTCGCGCTCACCGGTATTCTCATGCCCGTCGGCATCCTGGGTGAGCTGTACCTCGGCCTGTCACCCATCTTCGTGCTGATCGGAGCGTTCTCGATGACGTCCGCCGTTGCCTTCATTGGGGTGCTCTCCCTTCGCCACTGGTCCGACTCCGCGAGGGCGACATGACGAGCGCCGCTGCATCGGACTCCTCGGGCGATGAGGCGAACGACCGCTGGGGGAAGTGGAACGTCGCGCTGCATTGGATCTCGGCTGCGCTCATCGTGGGGCTCATCACGGCGGGGTTCGTGATGGCGGACCAAGCGCCGGATTCGGATCTGCGGGTACTCCTCTCGAGACTGCACACTGGGTCTGGACTCACCCTGATGGTATTGACCGTCATCCGTTTGGTGACCCGGCTGCGATCGCGTCCGCCGGAGCCTCTGGCGCTGGCGCCCCTTCATCGTCGAGGCGTCGCGTTCGTACACGGGGCGCTCTACGTGGTCCTCTTCGGCCTGGGAGCCAGTGGCGCGGTCACGGGTGCTACCAGCGCGTGGCCCGACTACCTTCGAGGGAGTCTGGAGCGGGTCCCCGAGCTGGAACAGCTCGCCTCGCGCCAAGTGCATGAGGCCCTGGTCTTCACCCTCGGCACCTTAATCGTGCTCCACATCGGGGGCGTCATGGTCCACGAACTCCGCGTCGGGGGTGCGCTGCGCAGGATGCTCCCCTGGCTCCGCGCGTAGCGGCTGCGTCCCGGCCGCGGGAAGTCTGTCACTCCGCGGGAGACACCGAGCAGAAGAGGGCTCGGGCGTAACGGCTGCGGGCGGGCTCGGGTTGGGCCCGGATGAAGTCGTAGAGTTCGAGCATCGCGCCGCATGCCTGGTTCTGGTCGACGGCGTCGCCCATCTCGAGCGCGGTGGCGATGGCGCTCGGGGAGCGAGACGCGGTCGCGGCTGCGAACGCAGCGTTGGTCTCACTCGATATCTCCTCGGGTGTCATGACGACGGGCGCGGCCGCGGCGGCCGCGTCCAAGAGCCCGTACGTCACCGAGTAGAACGAGATCACGACGTCATCGGGCTGCCCTGCGAGCACCGCGTAGACCGCGCTCGGATCGCCGGCGCCCGTCCACATCGAGGCGCAGAGGGGCGGCGAAGCTCGCGCCAGGGCCGTGCGCATCTCGTGTAGTTCCAGCATGGTGCGATCATCCGCGCGCCGCGCCCCCTCGGCCGCTGGCCGACCCAGCTCGTTCGCCTCGTACGTACGCATTCCGCCGGTTTCCATCATCGCCTGGTACGCGAGCGTCGCGAGACGTTCCTCGTCTGCTGCGGGCAGGTCCATGCTCAATCGCATTCCCTGGATGA
>Ga0335397_10002592_pt1 | contig 24614 bp, 20 predicted proteins | sample MAT04_FD_205740 | JGI IMG/M metagenome (GOLD analysis project Ga0335397, IMG submission 205740) | Freshwater microbial communities from Lake Fryxell liftoff mats and glacier meltwater in Antarctica - MAT-04 (spades assembly) (version 2) ... | reverse complement strand
TTAAACCGTCGTGAGACAGGTTGGTCCCTATCTGCTGTGGGCGTACGAAACTTGAGGGGTATTCTCCTTAGTACGAGAGGATTTGGAGGGACGTACCTCTGGTGTTCCTGTTGTCACGCCAGTGGCAGCGCAGGGTAGCTATGTACGGTTGTGATAAACGCTGAAAGCATATAAGCGTGAAGCCATCCCCGAGATAAGGTTTCGTTGAACTTCGGTTCTGAACTCCCCTGGAAGACTACCAGGTTGATAGGCTGGCTGTGTAAGGCGCGAAAGCGTTTGAGCTGACCGGTACTAATGGAGGAATGCTTGGCCACTTTGATTAACGGTCAGAATATTACTTAGACTTCATCATACACAGGAACGGGCGGCTCTGCTGGCCCTCCTGTGGTTTCCCGGTAAATCACTTGCGAGGAAACACACGTTCCCATTCCGAACACGAACGTTAAGCTCGCAAGGCCAATGATAGTGCCCACAAGCGCGAAAGTAGGTTCTGCCGGGATCTTTCAATTCGATAAGCCGAACTCCTCAATGGAGTTCGGCTTTTTTTATGCGCTATGAACTTTTCATGCATTCTTGCATGATGTGACTTGCCGTTTTGAGGTTTGCGTGCTGGAGTCGGAGTTCCTCCATACTGATATTCAATTGCTTGAGAAGATCTGTTGCGTCCAGTCTTTCTTCAACATGCAGAAATGCAATTTTCAGGCGGTGCAGTCGTTGCGGCAATGTTTTATCAAGTTGTGCGATGAATTCTCTTGCACTCGCCCTCACAATTTTTGTGTGCTTCTGGATCAATTCACGCTCGGCAAGCCGAGACGCCTGGGGCAGGTCTCGGTGATTTGTCATATCCTGCTGTTTTGACAGATCCGCGACATCTACTAGTCGACCGAACGGTGAGGCCTGTTTTCGTGTTGTTTTTTGCATGGACTGGACCGTTTCAAAGCATTTCCTGGCTTTGGCGGACTGTGGATTGTGCCGCAAGGCTGCCTGAAAACATTGCAGTGCCAGACCAGTGTTCTTCATGTCCGTGTAAATATTTCCGAGGTTAATGTGCGCATCGGTCATCTCAGGTGCCAGCTTGATGGCTTCCTTGTAGGCCGAGATCGCCATTGTGTTCGCCTGCATTCCACGCTGCGCGATGCCCATGTTGTAGTAGGCCTCTGCACATTTTCTGTCTTTCTGCAGGGCTCGACGCAAAACTTCAGTCGCTTTCCTGTATTCTCCCATTCGATTCAGGATCGCACCCAGATTGACCCATGCTTTCGTATGAGATGGGTTTAACTGAGTCAGCCGATCAAAACAATCATGGGCAGTTTCCAGGTTCTGCTGGAAGAAACTGGTCATGCCAAGCAGCTCCAGTGCGTCCTCATCTTTCGGATCCTCTTCCAGCAGTTTTTGCAATCGCTGACCGGCTTCGCCATATTTCTGCTCCTGAATCAGTTTGCGGCATGCCTTGATCGCCTGTGTCATCGATGTTTCTTTCGTCATGGTTTTGTTCCTGGGACGAGGTGAATGGCTTGAGATTTTGGAAAATGCGGCTGCGAGTAACGCAATTTCTTCTGTGGTGAAGGACTGAAAACTGCGACAAGCCTGGGATTCCGTGTTGAATGGCCAATGAAACTACTGACCAAACGATGTTCTGGACAGGGTTTCCGGTGGGATGAGGCAAACTGTGAAAATCTTCAACCCGATGACGAACCGGGTCTCTCCGGAGGTAGAGTTTGCCTAAATTCACTCCGGTTGAACAGAGGTAAAGTTTGCGTTGTCCATTCGGCGAGTTCAAGCGCGAAAACCTGCGAAGTCGATGCACGAGGGAGAATCCCGAAGTATGGCCTATCCCTTTTGGGAATACGGCGTTCGGGAATACGCAGACCACAAGCATCTTCTGTTTCGCAAGATCGTGCAGGTTCTGAATGTTTTCACCGGTTATTCGAATCACCATCCTCGCAGCCGCTTTCTTGACCAGCGTCACGTGTACCCGCGTTCTGACGGCGGCCGATGCACGTGAAACCCCGCTCGTCCGGGCAGTTCAGCAATCGCGGAAATCTGTGGTCAATATCCACACAGAGCGGATGTCGGCTGAAGAGAAAGACTCGAAATATTTCTCATCGAAACCTCGCAAAGTCACCGGAATGGGAACCGGCGTTGTCATTGATGAGCGCGGTTACATTGTCACGAATTACCATGTTATTCAGGACGTAGATGTCATTACAGTGACGCTGGATGGTGGATCAAGTTATGACGGGCACCCAGTCTCCTACGATCGGAAGCACGATCTGGCGATCATCAAAGTTGCGGCTACCGAGCCGTTGACTGTCATGAAGATGGGCACTTCGTCAGATCTAATGCTTGCGGAAACAGTCTATGCGGTCGGCAATGCTTTTGGTTACGAAGGCTCGATCACACAGGGCATCGTGAGTCAACTTCATCGCGATGTCGAAGTTGACGAAACTCAGGCATACGAGAATCTCATCCAGACGGACGCAAGCATCAACCCCGGAAACAGCGGTGGTCCGCTGATCAATCTGAATGGCGAAGTCATTGGAATCAATGTCGCCATCCGTTCCGGTGCACAGCGGATCGGGTTTGCGATCCCGATCGACGATGCCCGTCGTACGATTGCTCGACTAATGAGCGTCGAACGACTGAACGGAGTTCCTCATGGACTTGTGACCAGAGACATCAAGACGTGTGAAGAGAAGAAATTGGTTGTTGAACAGGTGACGACAGAAAGTGCAGCGGACCTGTGCGGAATTCAGGCTGGCGATGTGATAACATCTGTTCGGGGAGTTGCAATACTGGATGGAACGGATCTCGAACGATCTCTGCTGGATCTGCCGCGTGGTAAAGTCGTCGATGTGATTGTTGCACGCGAGGGACGCGAGCAGACTCTGCAGTTTACGATCGGTGTCGGCAAAGTTCCGGGAACACCCGTTGCCTCCGTCTCGCAGCATTCCGATGTACGGATTGTCGATCCTCCGAAGAAAACCGCCGAGGTTCCCAGGATTGCGGCGAACACGGTTTCTGAAGCAGAACAGAATGTGATGCGCCGTGCCTGGGATCTGCTCGGTCTACGTCTGGAAAACCTGAATGAAGCTGAACGTCTGGCAATTTCCAGCAAAGCCTATCCGGGAGCGAAGAAGTCTGTGAAATATAACGGTGGGCTGCGAGTCGTCTCGGTTCGTTCCGGAAGTGTGGCTTCTCGATTTATCAACGAAGGCGATATACTTCTAGGTCTGGACGGTTTCGAAACGCTTGGCCCGACTAATATCAGTTACATTCTGCGTGATGCCCGCGTCAGCTCTGCAGCACCCATGAAGTGTCAGATTCTTCGCAGGGGTGGCAATCCCATCGAAGGATCCATCACACTGACACGCCCTTGATGTTGCATCATCGCTCCGAACTGTGCGTGACGTTGTCTCTTCGTTGGCTAACTCGTCCCAGCTGTTCGATTGCTGGATGGACGTTGCAGTTCGAATCTTTCTGTGGTACGGCAATAGGACGATCCTCCGAGGCGACCTATCAGATCCAGCAATCCGGCATCAGCCCAGCCAGCATCATCCAGGATTTTGTCATCCAGATGCAGATGAACAATCCTGCCGACCACAATGTTGGCGGCTCCTGGACCTGACGCCAGAGCCAGGTGATGCATCAATGTGCATTCCAGACTTACTGGTGATGCCGCAACGCGCGGCGGTATCACGACGCTGGAAGGTGAGGTCGAGATCCCCGTGAATTCAAATTCAGATTCATCCGGGGGAAGTTCTGCTGAACTCAGATTCATCGCCTCGGCCAGAAGATACGGGACAACATTGATCACAAACTGTTTCGTATCGAGGATATTCCTGAGAGAGTCCTTTGGTGTTCCGTCACGGCGATTCGACGGACAAAACACGATGGTCGGAGGCTTTGACCCTGCACCAGTGAAAAAACTGAACGGTGCCAGATTTGTTTTCCCTGAAGCCGAAACGGTCGAGATCCATGCGATTGGTCGTGGTGCGATAATCCGAATGAGATGTTGATACATCGTGGAAGCAGGAACATTGTTCGGATCGAGATTCATAGCATCAGGCGACTTTGTCCATGGGAATCAGGCGTGGGATTGCGATCCGAAGTCCGACAACGTGACCACAATGGGCCTGCAACTCGGCGAAATTGAATTTCAGAAACCGCACAAGATCTTCAGGGGCCTGCATCTTCAGGTACTCTTTAGCGAATTCACCCATCTGGCGATCGTAGCCCTTTTGGCTGCCCGTATGCATGTAACAGGTGCCACTGAATCGCCGAATGTCACCGTTAAACTGAGGACTGATGTGATACAGTTCGTGAAAGACGGTGATCATCTTTTCTTCAAAGGAAAGATTGAGGAATCGAGGCAGGAAGAACGTGAGGATATAAAGCGCCTCGCGGCCCTGATGTGAAACCCGCTGCACGGTCCACAACCGCCCTCGTCGTCGTTCGACGACAGCTCCGCCTTCGAATCGCAGCGGCGTCAGTCTCGCCTGAATACCCCATTCGACAGGTGATCGAGTCTGCGCGAAGGTCACGGCGACCGATGGCATTCTTACATGCAGAAACGCTGGATGCCGGCGGCAGATATCTTCGCACAGAGCTGTCATTGCCCGGCAAAAGTCAAAATGTTGGGCCACGCCGTTCACTCTCCCGTTCCTTCGGAAGTCCACTGTGATGTCACAAAATCGCCAACTCTACCCGAAACGGAGCGTAGATCGCCATTCCGTTCTCGACAAGTTCAATCATGAGTGTCCGGTCAGGTGTCACAGAAAGCCGAGATTTTGAAGTTCTCGAATGGGTCTAAGGCAAATTCCCGTTGTATCGTTAGCCCATTCTGTATAAAACCGACACTCAGATGTTTTTTCGTTGTTGAAGTCCTGTTGGTTTAGGGTGAAAGACTTGCAGAATCAACCATATAAGGCGGGCGATCTTGTCGTTTACACCCTTCCAAAACAAAGCCCTACGCCTGGATCTCGCGCCCGATCAATTCATCCTTCTCCCAGTGGCGAAGACTATAGTTATCTCGTTGACAAGTTCTGGATGGTAGTTGAAGTGTTGCCGGACAATCAACTTCGACTGGTGACACGTCGGGGGAAGTATCGAGTGGTCTCGACGAATGACCCACTGCTTCACAGGGCTGGCTGGTGGCAGCGACTTCGCAATCGAGGACGTTTTCCTGCACCTGAACTGCTTCAGGTATCAGGGGCCGAAGCTCATTCTGTATAACAGGTGGAATGCTCAATTCACTCCAGAATCCGATCTTTCATGGCGAAGATATCGCATCGCCAGAGTTCATCGCTGCGGGTAACTCCCTGCGAATGCACGGTATCGGGTTGTTCTTCGTCGCTGCCGTTGTTGTTGTCCTTGTTCGTGTCTACTGGGTACAGACCCGGTTGCCCGACAGATATCTGGCAGCGTTGCAGGTGACATCCACGGAAGATGAAACGCTTCCAGCGCGTGACGGAAGAATTCTGGCCGATTCCATTGCGCTGGCTTCTGACGTGGATGTGTACGGCGTTGAAGTTCATTATCGCTGGCTGCAGAGGGACATCGATCCTCAATGGAGGAAACTCCAGGTTCGTCAGAGACTCAGCCGCGACGAACGTCGGGATCCCGAACTCGTCGCTCAGACAGAAGGCAGGATTTCTGCGGAACGAGAATCGCTTCGACAAGCTCTGGTAAGTGCGACGCAGATCCCGTCCTCTGAAATCGCGGCAAAGTTCCGCAGGATCGAAGACGGAGTTCAGCAGATCAGCGACGCCGTGAATCGTCGCCAGTCCGGACTGCAAATTGACGTTCCACCGGATAACTCGGAGGAAGAGTCCGGGTGGTTAATGACGGTCGCCGAATCGATTCGCGTTGCACTCACCACACCTCCAACCCGCACCACGGCGAATCGGATTGTGGTTCGCGAAGAAGAAACATGGCATCTCGTTCTGGAAGATGTCAGCCTCAACGTGGCCGCAGTAATCAACGAACATCCGGAACGTTTTCCCGGCGTTCGCGTTGTCAGATCATCTCGCCGCACGTATCCGGAGATGTCGCTGGCTGCGCATGTGGTCGGTGTTCGCACCAATGTTCGAGATTCCGATCTGCACGGCGATTCGTTGATCAAAGATCAGGCCATCGCCGCCCCCAGGATTGGTCGTTCGGGCGTGGAGCGCAGCTACGATCACGAGCTACGCGGTGTGGCTGGCGTGCGTCGGACGATTCGCGATCGTCGGCAGCGAGTGATTTCCTCAGAGATCGCCCGTCATCCGGTAAGCGGACGCGATGTCATCGTGACGCTGGATTCAAGGTTGCAACAGTTGTCCGAACAGTTGCTGTCTGAATCGCTGGGTGACGCTCCGCGACTGCTGCTGGCATCACCATCGACTGACGAGGGTGCACTGGATCGAGCAACCGCTGCAGAGCCGCAACCTATTCCCGTTGGTGGCTGCGTCATCGTGATGGAGGCTGATTCTGGTCGGTTGCTGGCTGCTGCGAGCGCGCCGACTTTTGACCTGTCGATGTTTGTTGATGGATCACCAGATATGTGGAATGCCGTCAACAGCGATACCCGACATCCGTTCGTCCCCCGGTTTACAGCCATGGCGTTACCGCCTGGTTCGACATTCAAGATTGTCACTGCAATCGCGGGTCTTGAATCCGGCGCTATTGCAGCGGACGCTCCATTCGAGTGTCGCGGATATCTCAACAAACCGGACGAACACCGCTGTATGATCTTTCGACTTTTCGGTGCGACGCATGGTCGAGTCAACCTGCGAACAGCGATGGCTCAGTCGTGCAATGTGTATTTCTTCGACGCGGCTCGACGGATGGGAATCGAGCCGCTGTTGACGTGGGCGGATCTGCTGGGGTTCGGGCGTGCGACAGGCATCGATCTGCCATACGAGAAGTCTGGCACGATTCCCAATGGGGTACGAACTTTCGGGCAGTCTGTGACGGCGGCGGCTGACAGACGGCTCGAACGTGAAGCGCTGGGTTTGTCAATCGGGCAATCACGCCTCACCGTCACACCGCTCCAGATGGCCCGACTGTTGGCATACGTGGCGAACGATGGCTGGCTTGTGACGCCGCATGTAGTGAGTGACGAGGGAACGGCGCGGCGGGCGTCTGAAATTGATACTTCACCATATCGAGCGACGCGATACCGTATCCCGGGCGTCCGTTCCGAGACTCTGGCCGCTGTTCGCGCTGGCCTGGCTTCGGCAATTGAGGAACCGATTGGGACGGGATTCAAGACCGTACGTTTGCCAGGAGTCACGATCGCAGGCAAAACCGGGACTGCGGAGACATCACCCGGTAAACCGGATCATGCGTGGTTCACCGGCTACGTTCCTGCGAACAAGCCTCGTTATGTCATTGTCGTCGTTCTGGAACACGGCGGCTCTGGAAGCAAAGCTGCCGGACCGATTGCCAGAGAAATTGTACGATCGATGTCTGAACGCGGGATGCTGAGTTTGTAGGCGGACACACCGTCACTACTTTTCCTCAGCGATACAGTAGAGATGTTTTTCGCTGCGAATGAACAGCTCACTATCGACAGGCGCAGGCGTTCCGCCGATGAATTCATCCAAAGAGTTCGTGGCCACGATCTTCAGTTCGTCTGCGTCCGTGATCACGACTGTTGTCCCATTCGTTCCGGTCAGATAGACGTGTCCGCCTGCTGCGACCGGCGACGCATACGTCGTGGTGTCTTCAAGCCCCGGGATTCGGACGGCAGCGTAGTGGAATTCCCCGTTGGCGGGGTCAATGCAGGAAAGCAGGGCGGTCTTCTTCTTGTGAAAAAACATTCTGCCCGATGTCAACAGAGGTGATGCCATGTCAGCCATATCCTGTTTAATGACCCACGCAACATGTTTGCTGCCTTCGATGTCGCCTTTTCCATCGAGGCGAAACGCTCCCATAAACGCTCCTTGAAACCCACTGCCAACAAAGACCAACCCGTTGGCCGCCACTGGAGACGCCACGGGTCGGACTGTCTGTCCCTTGCATCGCCATAATTCCTCGCCGGTTTTAAAGTCATAACTTCTGGCAAAATTCTGACCATTCATAATCACCTGCTTCCGGCCTTCATGTTCCACAACCAGCGGAGTCGCCCAGCACGTTGGTTCATCGCGATCCTGCTTCCACAGTGTCGTACCTGTTCGCCGATCAATTGCATAAAGTGCGGATGGCCCCTGATGATCCCACGGCACGAGAATTGTGTCGCCTTCCAATGTTGGCGAACTGCCTTCACCAAAACTGTTCAGCGTTTCCATTTGTCCGAAGTCGTCGCGTTTCCAGACAAAGTCGCCCTTCATTGTGTAGCAATAAAGACCTTGTGATCCGAAATGGGCGTAAACGAATTCCCCGTCGGTACACGGAGAAGCGGAAGCAAAACCCGTTGAGGTGTGGACACCCTGGTGAGGCCGTGCAGTTGTTGCCGTTTTTTCCCAGAGAAGTTTCCCGTCCTGGCGGTTATAGCACAGCAGTTTGAAGTCCAGCTTCGGAAACGTTCCGTCTTTGGCCGGTTCAACGATCTCAGCGGTTGTCACGAAGACTTGTGTTCCCCAGACAACCGGAGACGAGTTTTCTCGCCCCGGAAGCTCGACTTTCCATTTGATGTTTTTGGTACTACTCCATTCAGTGGGTGGCGTGGCGTGCAACGCGACTCCGTTCCCGGTCGGCCCCCGCCAATGCCCCCAGTTGTCGGCCATTGTCACGGAATTCAATGTGAGTATTGACAGCGTCAACCGGAATAGAATTAACCGCATGGGACCTGCTTTACTTCTGGAACGTGCCGATTGCTTCTGGGGAAATATCCCAAAATTCAGAAAAAATGATGATATAGCAGGAGCGAGCATTTCGCAACTTAGTTAAGCTGCCAAGTGGTTCATGCTTCGTGTTGTGACTTGGGAATTCCTTCGTGTGTGATCGAGTTTCGGGTTTTCTTGTTCAGTCAGTTTCTTGAATTTTGGAGGGTACGTTATGTTAATCCGTAGTAAGCGTGGATTCACGCTGATCGAGTTGTTGGTGGTGATTGCCATCATCGCCGTACTTGTATCGCTATTGTTGCCAGCAGTGCAGCAAGCACGCGAAGCAGCAAGACGAACACAGTGCAAGAACAACCTGAAACAAATCGGGCTGGCCCTGCACAACTACCATGACACGTTTAACGTGTTTCCACCAGCGCAAGTGTACGATTCAAAGGCCGCCGGGATGGATGCGATTGGGCCACTTCTTCCAGGGCAGTACAACACCTGTGCGCCGTTGGGGTCACCGACCAATATCGGAACTTATGCACGCATGCCGTGGACTGTCTCGGTGCTGCCTTACATGGAACAAACAACGTTTTACAATCAGTTCAACGCGACTTTGCCTTTTGCTGGGCGATTTGACTATTCGGCTCCGTTCTTAGCCAGTGCACCGGCGTCCACAAATTACGCATTTCAATTTGCAGATGTAGGTCCAGCGGTTTATCGATGTCCTTCAAGCCCAGTGGTGAACAGCGACAAATATGTTTCAAATTATGCCTGTAGCATGGGAGGAGGCGGGCCAGGGTTTCGAATTGACCCTACCACCTATTTGCCGGCTCCGAATGATGGTACAGTGCCGGAAAATGCACCGACCGACAATCAGCCTTTGTCGAATAATCCACTTGCGCCGTGTCATAATCCGGCACCGGGCAATACTCTGATCCCGGCAAATGGTAACCGAATTATGTGGAACAACGGCGTGATGTTCATGAATTCCTCTGTCAACATCAGTTCGATTGTCGATGGCACGTCAAACTGCCTGCTGGGTGGCGAAACAATGTATGTGGGTCTGAAGAGGAACTACTCCAGTTCCGGAACGGCGGCTTGGTGGAGTTGGGCATCATCTGTCCGTACATCCTCAGGTGCACTTGCAGTGTTCAACGTGACTGCTGCACTGTGCGGAATCAATCAGCCGTGCGTGAGTTTCACGTGGGCTCAAGCCCAAAAACGTCAGGGAGCCGCTAAGGCTCACGGAATGCAGCAGTCCGGGTACAGCAGTTGGCACAGCGGTGGAGCGCAGTTGGTGCTGTGTGACGGAAGCGTTCGGATGTTCTCCGAGAACATGGATCTGAAGACCCATCAAATCATGGGAGCTATCGGAGACGGCCTGGTAGTCGGCGAGTTCTAATGTTACGCTGATACGCTTAACGATTGAACCTAAAATCAAGTACGCCACGACATCGCCTCTTCGGTGATGTCGTGGTTTTTGTTTCGAAATCTGTATTTTTAGTAACGGAGTCCAGTTTCATGTTCAGCAAGTCGAGCAGTCGCACCTCGTATTTCAATTCCGTAGTTCTGCTGTTGGCGTGTGCCGCGTTTTCTGCAGTCATCGGTTGTGGAGGTGAGAGCGTTCCTGCAGGAAGGGAGAGAATGAGTGCTTCAGGGAAGGTCACTTTTGAAGGAAATCCGGTTCCGGCCGGAGGTGTCTTGTTTATGCACAAAGAGTCCGGGAACAACGGTTACTGTACGATCGTCAACGGTGCATACACGGAAGAAGATGGCCAGGGGCCAGTCGTCGGCGAGAACACGGTAACCGTTACTGGACTCGACATGGTTGATGGGAAGCCGCTTTGGGGAGGGAGCTACAGCAAAGACGTGACGATCACCAAAGACGGATTCAAAGAAGATTTCGCCATAGTTGCTGCTGATGTTCAGCCATCCGATAGCAAATACATCGATGTTGATGCCGAATAAGATTCGCTCGCTGAATGCTCGATGAGAAATGATGCCTTCGCGACTCCAAACTGCGTGGATTGAGGCATCACTTCGTTTAACCCGACCCAACGGGGAGGCATCAAATGTGGCCTCGCCGTTGGCTCGGGTTAAACGAGTATTCACAGCCTCAATCTGAGCCGCGTGTAGTATAGTGTGGAAATCCCAATGGCAACTGCAGCGACCAGACTTCGCTGTTGAGTGGTTGGGCGTGTCCTCCTGCGACCCAGATTTTGTCCTGAAAGACGTAAGCAGAATGTTCGTGGCGTTCCTTCCAGATTGTGTTGGACTTCAATTGCTTCCAGGACTTGCCGTCCTTTGAATACCAGACGTCCCCCCAGTTCTGCGAAGGATTGTTGGACCAGCCACCGAGGACCCACATGTGGTCTCGATAAGTCACCGCTGAAAACCACAAACGAGGAGACCAGGGAGCCGCATCGGTTGCCAGTTCCCAGATCACGCCGTCTTCAGAAGACCATACATCGTTCTTCGCATGGTACTCGGGGACGTAGTTGCCGCCGCCCATGACCCAGATCTTCCCATCATGCACGACCGCCTGCAGATACGCGCGGGCTGACCATGGTGCGTTCGCTGATTCGAGTTTCCATTCTTTACCGTTGGCCGACGACCACACATCATTTTTCAGACTGTTATTATCTCCGAAGTAGTAGTTTTCCGTTCCGCCAAGAATCCACATGCGGCCATTGAACTCGACAACTCCAGCGGCGATTCGAGGACTCCAGCCTGCCTGTTGCGCCGCAAGTTCCCAATGGCTTCCATCCGCTGAAGACCAGACTTCGCTGGTCGCGCCGTGGCCTTCCAGGCGACCGTTGTACCAGCCTCCCAGCATCCACATCCGATCCTGAAACGTCACGGTCATTGCCAGGTCGCTGTATTTCCAGGGAGCCTCCTCGATGACTTTTTCCCAGGTTTTTCCATTTGCAGAATTCCAGATATCCCGAGGTGGGGCAGCAAATGAGTCAAACCAACCACCCATGATCCAGAGCTTGTTCTGAAACACAACTTCTCCGCTGGAATCTCGCGGCTGCCATTCGGCCCTATCGGTTTCTCTGATCCAATCCACCACGATCGGCTCTGCGGCCTGCGATGTCTCAGAGATTTTTGGTTCGTCAGACCACGCTGACGAAACAGTCATCGACAGCATCCCGCAGCACACGATTATTCGCAAACAATGGCAGAACATTTCAAATTCCTTAAACATCGAGTTTTATGTGACTTGGCGAGCGGAGCGACGTCAGTCGCCCGATTCAACGCCATAACGATCTCGCCGCGCCAAAAGATCGGAGGACTAACGTCCTGCCGCTCGCCGTGCATCATTTCACGCCGCGTCGAGTAAATATGTGCCAGTGCAGATTGCTTACGAACGTTTCAAAACCACCTGCGCCGGATTGATCGCCTTGAACTTACCTTTGTTTGCGGTGATTTCAAACGCTTGAGGGACTGCTTCCAAACCCTCCAGTTGATGAGTGATGGTCGCTTTCAATTCAATTCGACCGGATGCGGCCAATCTCACGGTATGCTCCAGATGCGCCTGAGTGCTGATGTCCGGAAACAGATATCGAAGACTTCGTTCCCGCAGGAGATCGATGTTCATTTCGAACGGCGCACCAAACCATGAGACTCCGATCAGTTTTCCGCCCGAGCGGACAGCATCGATTGCCTGTCGCACCGTCTCTGTTCCTGCCATGCCTTGTTTGGGACTGCCTCCCGCACATTCAAATACGACATCAGCCCCGATACCGTCGGTCAGATCATGAATCGCCGCAACAACATCGCAGGTCCGCGCATTTAGAGCGTGATCGGCACCCAGTTGACGGGACATCTGGCACGATTCTTCCCGCACATCCACGGTGATGATTCGCCCCGCTCCGCTGATGCGTGCGATTTGAAGACACTCCAGCCCCATGCTACCCTGGCCAAAGATCACAATGGTATCACCCATCTGCAACTGTGCGGTTTCAACCGCCGCCACACTGTCACTCAAAGACTGCAGGCACGCTGCTTCGCTGTCGGAAATGCAATCATCAACCTTGACCAGCGAGATTTCAGGCAGGATGGCAATCTCGCTGAAACATCCTGGCAGGTCGAACCCGATCACAGGACCCTTGCGGCAGAGAGTACTTCGTTCTGAAAGACACAAAGGACAATTCTCGCACGGCAGCTTTGCCCGAGCGGCAACGCGATCACCGATCTTAAAACGCTGAACGCCCTCGCCGACTTCGACAATCCTGGCGCAGAATTCGTGACCAAACAACTGCACAGGAGCTGCGTTCTCCAGTCGTCGTTTGACACGATCCCAGGCCAATGTCGGAATCCCAAAGGCCAATTGAGCTTCAGTCACACTTGGTTGAACACAGAGTGGTTCCACCAGAACGTGTCGCGGCTTCAGTTCGGGGACAGGCACTTCATCCAGACGAAAATCGCCGAACTCATAAAATCGCCAGGCACGCATTCGAGTGTTCCTTCAGGATGATTGAAGAATAAACTTTTGGAGTGTGTGACAGTCCGCAGACACGTGACCTCGGTTCGCTCCGGCTGACCAGACCACCTCCGACACATACACGTCACCGCGCGAATCAACCGTGATATCGTGCGGTGCGAAGAAATCACCGGGAGCAGTTGGGTTATCGCCACCGCCCCAGCGCGCGAGCAAGTCACCTGCGGGAGAAAAGATGCTGATCCGTCCGCCGGTCGCATCAGGTGTTGGTGGAAATGTTCCCGGCCACATCCCGGAGCGATAGCCCAGTTCCGCAACGTACAGGTTTCCAGCCGCATCGAAGGCGACCTGACATGGACGAACGACGTCCGTCAGTTCACTGACGAATTTCCCGTCGGGTGCGAAACACTGGATCCTGCTATTCTCTCGATCGGCGACAAAGACTGTACCATGCCGATCCACCGCAATTCCGTGCGGAACCTGAAACTGTCCCGGACCTGATCCGGGCTCACCCCAGGAAAACAACAATTGACCGTTCCCGGAAAACTTGTGAATGCGGGCGTTACCGTATCCATCAGCCACGTAGAGGTCGCCCTCCGGAGAAAGTGCGACGTTCGTCGGAAAATAAAAGGGAGGCCCTGCGTGAGTAATCGTGCGGTAATCGATGCTAGTCGCCCCGGTGTCCGAAGGTTGACCACTTGTACCCAACTTCCAGATCAGCGTTCCGTCCGGAGTGAACTTGCTGACTGTATGATCCAGATCGTCCGCGCAGTACACCGCATCATCCGGTCCGATCGTGATGCCGTGGGCTCGGACAAAACCGCCTGGTCCCCAGGATCGCAGGAACTTTCCGTCTCGATCGAACACCATCACCGGATGGTCGCCACGATTGAAGACGAAAACGTTGTCACGTGAATCGACGGCGACCGCAGAAACTTCCTGCCACGAATATTCGGCGGGTCGCTGTACCCATTGATCGTCCGCGCGATAGGTGAACCGATTGGAGCCAACAAGAACGTCGGGCTCGCCGGATGTATCGGGATCGTGCAGGCGGAGGGCTCTGGGTGTCGTCACGTTTTGTCCTATGTGGCTGGATGCCGTTATCTAATAATCTCGCTGATCGACTTCTGGCAGCCGTGACGGCAAATGATAGCCTTCGCGATTCACGCGGATGCTGTACAAGCTGGAACCGGCGGTGATGTAAAGCAATTTGGCATCTTTGCCTCGACCGAATCCGACGTTCGTAGGAACTTCGGTCGGAATATACGCCAGCTCTTTTCCTTCCGGTGAATACACGCAGATCCCCGGACGATTTTCAGCCCGCACAGCGACGTACAGGTTGCCATCTTTATCAACGATCAAACCATCCGGTCCGTCGAACGGTGAGTAGTCTACAAGCACTTTACGAAACTTCGCCGAACCATCAGAGGCAAGGTCATACGCCAGCAATGCCATCAGACCTTTTCGCAATGGAATCCCGACCTTGTTGGCCTCCTTTGCATTCGGATCGGCGAGCCGCTCAATCGCCGTGCCGCCGTTGTCGTTGCTCACAACATAGAGGGTCTTCTGGTCCGGCGAAACGCACACGCCGTTGGCTTTGCCTGCATCAGTGATGATGCGATGCAGCGAACCATCCGTGTCGATGCGATAGACTCCGACGACTGGTTGATCAATGGCTTCGTGGCCAAGATATCGCGGATCGCTGAAATAGATGCGACCCTTCTCGTCGATCGTGATATCGTTCGGGGAATTCAACGGACGTCCTTCAAACAGACTGGCAATGATTTTTGCCTTGCCTGTTTTCATGTCTGTTCGAGTCACCTGGCGGCCACCATAGTCAGCACCCTCGGCCACGATCATGTTCCCCGCAGCGTCGAACTTGATTCCGTTCGACATCCCGCTGGGAGATCGAAAGATGGATGTCGTTTTCGTTGAAGGATCGAACTTCCAGATGTAACCGGCGTCGATGGCTCCATTTTTGTCGCGAGAAACATTCGAAAACGTAATCTCACTGAAGTACACCATGCCATCGGGAGCGACGGAGACGCCCTCCGTGAGGACCTTCGCTTCAAATAGCTTCTCCAGCTTGGCGTCGGCAGGAACGATCGGTTCCTGCGCAGTGCTCGGATAGCAACTGCACAGCACTCCAATAAGCACGATAAAAAAACGACATCCCGAAACGTCTGGCCAGTAAGATTTCAGCATGACAGATCCTTTGAACGGAAAGGGGCGGGCGGGGCTATCCTGTAACATGACACAATCGCTTCCATTTTTCCACAAAACCGGGGCGATCCAGTACATCCGGATTCACGATTCCCCGCGTTTGCACGCCTGATGCCAGATTGATCATGCCCTGGCAGGCGGTTCGACCGATGTCACGGAACAACTCTTCGGTCCAGGCAATGGAATGTGGCGCAAGCAGAACGTTGTCGAACGCGGAAAACACGGGTGGTGCGGTGAGCGGTTCGACCTCAAAACAATCGAGCGCTGCTCCCGCGATTTGCCGCGACGTTAGAGCGTTGGCCAATGCCACTTCGTCAACCATGCCACCGCGTGCGGTATTGATCAGATAGGCCGTCCGTTTCATCAATCCAAGTTCACTCGCCCCGATCAGGTTGCGAGTATGCTCATTCAACGGACAGTGAAGCGAAACGAAGTCAGACTGTTCCAGGAGTTCTTCCAGTGTCACTGAGCGAACACCAAGTTCGCTGACGATGGATGATTTTACATAGGGATCAAACACCAGCGGCTGGTTCATCCCAAAGCCGGAAAGCAGCCGCACCAGTGCCTGGCCAATTCCGCCAAATCCAATGACACCCAGCGTCCGGTCACGCAGTTCCGTCCCCATGTACTGACTGCGTTCGTCCCATCGAGCTTCTCGGACGAGTCGATCTTTTGTCCGCAGGTGATGTGTCAGGGCCAGCATCCATCCGACAGTCGCCTCAGCCACCGGTCTGTCGACAGCTCCTGCAGTAATGAAGAGCAACACATCTGCCGCAGTGCAGGCTTTGACATCGACGCTGTCGAAGCCCACTCCAAAACGACCGATCGCCAGCAGATCATCGCTTTGCGTCAGGCTATGAGCCGTCACGCGGGGCGTCAGTACAATCACTCCGTTCACACCGGCCAGTTGCTGTGGCTGAATCTCAGGAGAGTGATTAGTAAACGGGCTGACCGTGATACGATCGTGATTTTCGAACAGGCTCAAGCCGATATCACGGTATTTTGTTGCGCCGCTGGCGTCGTAGAAGTCAGCGGTCAGTGCAACTCGGAAGTTAGAAGTCGCTTGCGTCATTTGTCGGGGCCATGCCGGTGGAACTCTTGTTTCACGCAGCGTTGTATAAGATGTCGAGCCCCTATGCCAACGTAATTCCGTTACCAACCTCCCCAAAAGCTGCGCTTGGGAGAGGTGAATTGCAGCCGATCTTATTGCCAAATTGACGATTATCGCCACGGACTTCCATCGGTCGTTGCGCAGCGTTCATCGACCATGATCCGTTCAGGTCTCGGACCGGCATAGACCCATAGCATCTCCATCGTGGTGTTGGATTCATTGATGAAATAGTGAACTCGCCCACGGGGCTGCAACGCTGTCGCACAGTCGCTCATCGCATACCTGCGACCTTCGACGACGCACATCGCAGTTCCGGAGATAATGCAGATGGATTCATCAAAATCATGCACATGGGCTGGTAGTCTGCCGCCGGGATGGAACAAACCATAACCGCCGCTCATTTCGAGTCCCGGCATCAGATCGGCGTTGAAACAATTAATGAATTCTGTGTTCGGTCCCGCCTCGCTCCGCGGGGCTGTGGCAAATCGGTTAATACGTTCTGCACCTTGAACACCAGTGGAATCCTCCGGCATGGATCGTTTCGAGAAGAACTTATCGACCAGCGTGCGACTTGGCACATCGACCGCCATCGCGATGTGCAAAACGGCGTTTTGAGTTGTCGATGTATTTCGGGCTGCATGCGCCTGACCCGCTCGGATCACCGCATTGTCCAGCCTCTTCAGTGAGTAACTGCGCCCTTCCACATCAAGTGTGAATGCGCCGCTCAGCAGCGTAATGGACTCGGTGAATGCGTGCATGTGATACGGCAATACGGCACCGGGTGCGAACGTCACGATGCCGGTTGTCAGTTGTCTGGCCTGATTGTGACTCCCAACAAGACAATCAAAAATAACTCCTGGCGAAATCTCCTTTATTGCGCCGTCGCCGACAGAAGTCATCACTTCGATGCGATCCGGTCTCATTGTTTCAGGTGGGCGTGACAGCGGCGCTTGCGTGGCTTTGCTTGTCGAGTCTGGTGTCAGCGACGCGCGCAGAGGTCGATCGCGGCCAACGGCAGCAAGTGACCCTTTCAGTGAGCGGAGCAGCATTCCCGCGTCCGTTCCGAGGCCAATGCCGCGAAACCCTTGAGCTTGCCGTTCGTGGATATTTTCAATGCCGGTCGCGATCAGTCCGCAATGTTTGCCGGCAGCGCGAATGGTGTCTTTGAGTCTCAGAATCTGCTCGGCGACGCCTGGACCTTCCCATTGCCCGCGAAAGCCGGCCGTGGAAGAAAAGTCTGCGGGGCCGAACCACATAAGTTCAACACCATCGACCTGACACATCATCGGAACCTGTCGCACTGCCTGAACGGACTCAATAATCGGCACCACAAGAACATGTTCGTTGGCTTCTTGAGCGTGTTCCGCAATACAATGTCCCCAGCCAGTGGCTCGTTCTGCACCGATGCCTCGCAAGCCTTCTGTCGGATACCGCGACCACGCGACCGCCAGCTTCAACTGTTCAGCCGTTTCGATCCACGGGATGACAATTCCATCAGCCCCGATGTCGAGCGCACGTTTGATCAGTGCTCCGTTGAGTTCTGCAATTCGCACCAGCGCCACGGTATCACTCCGCACGGTCGCGCGGATATGTTCGGTAATCTCTTTCCAGTCCAGATGTCCGTGTTCCGCGTCGATCACTACCCAATCAAGTCCCAGTGCGACGGCCATCTCCGTGATGCTGGGCGATTCCAATGTGACCCAGAGCCCGAACACGGATTCATCGCGCGCCAGCTTCTGCCGGAGACCGCGAATTGCTGACGTTTTCATGAAAACCCTGACGAACGAGAAGTGCCGAAAATATTTTCGAGTTGGGATCCTTACTTCACCAGTTTCTGGATCGCAGGCAATAACTCGGCGGATTCCAGCGACGTGGCGACGACTTTGCCTTGAGCATCGACCAGCCATACAGTCGGGCATTGGGCGATGCCCCAGAAGCGGACGAGCGGGCTGTTCCAGGATCGTTGTTCGGCCTGCGTAAAGAAAATCTGTTGCCCCGGCACTTTGTGATTTTCGAGATACTGATTCAATGTCGCTTCGTCTTCATCCAGCGCAACGCCGACGATTCGCAACTTTGACGATGGCAGAGTTGTGGTGACTTTTTGAAGCTCTGGCAAGAGTTCAGCGGTGAACTCTTCACTTTCCGAGTCCCAGAAAAAGATCAGCGTCGGTTTCCCCTTAAAGTCATCGGACGAAACGAAGCCGCCATCCAGAGTTGGTCCGGAAAACTGCGACAGGTTCTGTCCTTCCAGGGCCATCCGGCGCAGGGACGCCGTTGCTTCCTGCCCCTGGTCGGTCGTGGCAAATTTTTCTGCGAGCGCGGTATAACACAGTCGCGATTCTGTCATCAGCCGTGTGGACAGATCTTTGTCATCGGCGGCCATGGCCTGAAGTTCACAACTGCGTGCGGCACCAAACAGCAAGCTCACAGCACGCTGCGTCTGCTGCGGAAACCGATCTGAGAATTCCCGCGCCCAGCGTGAGAGAGTTTCGAACCAGACGGGTTGTGTCCTTCCAAGCAGTCCGGCTTTCGTATGCGCGAACCTCGCGATGTAGTACACGCCTTCTGCGGCTGCGATGGATTTGTCGTCGCGTTCGTTCAGAGCCTGCACGTCTGCGTAAAGCAAATCGACGTCTTCCTGAGTTCCGGCGAGTGCCATCTGGAATCGAGCTTCGAGAAGTTGTCCCACGGCCAGGTGAAACTGCGGTTTGCGAACTTCGTCATTCACCGTGATCCGGAGGACTTTGGTTGCCATATCGACGATGCGTTCGTTTCGTTCGCGGCGAGCCTTTCTGGCCTCAGCCAGGTCGGACGGCACTGGCGCAATTCGCAATTTCTGAATTTCGCGCAGTGTTTGCGACGCTTCATCGTCAGGAAATGGCGACTTTTGGCCATCGTCGTCATTCGAAGCGGGTCCTTCTAACTCCGCAGAAGCGCTGGGACCAGCGATACTGGCAACAACACCGGCGGGGCGAGTTTCCGGCAATCTGGATCCAGAATCAGCGGTCAGTATGGCATTGTCAGCCGTTACATCGCCGCCAGTCGCCGAAGCTGTCTCGGTGGCATTCTGGCCGCATCCGGAAATGAAACTCACAACCAGCATGACACTGGGCAGCATTGAGATTTTTAAAATCTGCATCAACGTCGATCCTTCGCAGCGTTGGTTTTTTGGACGCACATTGCACCCTGTTTTGTAGAGAAAACCGGCATTCAGGAGAATACGAGTCTTCCAGGTCCGCGATTTGCCGGAGTTTGGGATCTCAAATTGTGGCAAATCCATGCGGATTCGATTATTCCTACTCAACTTCGGCAGAGATACTTTGAGGCAATCGGCAGCAATGCCGGGGGGAAAATCCAATATGGCGATCGACGCTGGCCAGTTTCACGTTCTGGCGATTCATGCACATCCGGACGATATTGAGATTCAGTGTGCCGGCACGCTGCGGCGGCTTCGAGATTTGGGATGCCGAATTTCCGTCGCGACCATGACGCCGGGAGACGGCGGCAGCGCGGAGTACAATGCTGAAGAGATTTCTGTGATTCGCCGCGAAGAAGCGCGCCGCGCTGCAGTCATCATGGACGCAGAATACACGTGTCTGGAATTTCGCGACCTGTCGATTGTGTTCGACAACGATAGCCGCCGACGAATGACCGAATTTCTTCGCCGCACAGCTCCGAACATTATTCTGACTGCGCCGCCGATCGACTATATGCACGACCATGAAATCACCAGCGCGCTGGTGCGAGATGCGTGTTTTAATGCGTCAGTGCCCAACTATCGGACTTGTCAATGGGATCCAGCGCCGCCGACTCAGAAAATTCCCTGGCTGTACTACGTTGATCCAGTCGAGGGGACTGATCATTTTGGATGTCGTATCGAACCGGAATTCGTTGTGAATATCACTGCCGAGATGCCGACCAAGCTTGACGCCCTGGCGTGCCATGCCAGCCAGCGTTCGTGGCTCCGACGACAGCATGGAATGGACGAATACATGGATGCCTGCGAACGGTGGAGTCGTCAGCGTGGGCAGGAAATCGGGGCGGAATACGGCGAAGGATTTCGCCAGTACAAAGGACATCCGCATCCGACAAATAATATCCTGCGTGAGATACTGGGGATGCAGTAAGTGTCGCGCGAACAATAACTGTCAGATCTGCCTCTGTTTTCGGAAAACTCGGGTAGCGGCCAGGCAAGGGATTCGCATGACACGGGCGGCGCGATATGCTACGACCCGATTTAGGTCGCTTCACTGCAAAAACTTTCTGATTTTGATCATCGGGTGCGAGTAAACATTCCATGTCTGACACACCTTCTTCGGCCACTGCCGCAACGGAATCAACGACAGAACTGTTCACACCGGTAGAAATCGAACAGTTCGGTGCGGACGACGTGACTGCGGGCGGAGCGATTGGGAAGATGCTGTCAGCACTGTTCCTGTACACTGTGTTCGCGATGGGCATCGCTGGATGGTGGACATATTCCTCAATCCACGCTGACAGAGCTGCAGCAGAAACAAACGCAGGCAGCGAGAATCATGTGGATGACCACGCTCATCCGGCTGACCATGCTCAGCCTGCAGATCATCACTGAGGTTTTTCATTCACGGAGCAGGAGCGACACGCACAAGATCGCTCACGGGTAAGTGATTCCACGCAACCACGCGCAGCAGCCTTTAATCGCGGCTCGAAACTCGCGGACATGAGTGCAGTATCTCATCTGCCCTTGAAGTACCTGGAATCTCCCGGAGGATGGTCCTGTATTTCGATGCGCTGGGTTCATTTGAGGATGTCCGGATCAATTCTGATCGTGTGATGTCCCGATGCAAATTTCGAGGTGGGCGGGATCTTCCCCCAGGCAGATTCGCCCAATCGCTCTGGCAGCCCAGCGCCGACTCGCGCGTTACTAAGGAAAGAAGCGCCGACATGATTCAACCGATGTCAACGACGTATAGTTCGGGATTTGCCATAGGTTCCGTTCCTTCACTGCCGAATTCTGACGAACATGCATTTCGGAGCTGGCAGTCACGCCGGGATGCTGCAAGGCAACAGATCCGCTGTCTGTCGCGTCGCGAGTTGCAGGTCGTGCAGTTGGTTTCCATCGGACTTGCCAACAAGTCGATTGCATTGGAACTTGAGATCAGCGTCAAGACGATTGAGAAGCATCGAGCCAATGCATCGCGAAAATTAGGCGTTGGCAGTACGGCAGAAATGGTGCGATTGACGGTCCTTGCGGATCAGGAAGAGATGCATTTGCGGCTCAGAGGGGCAGAGAATCAAGTTGCTCTGATGGACCCAAACGATAATTGATGCTCAAACGATCGCTTCCAGCCGGGTTGGCATCGAGTGGATTCGGGCTTTTAGCGCTGCGAACCATCGACACGTTTTTGAACATTCTTTTTTCGCGGGATTTTGTGGTTTTTGCCTCGGTCACTGGTCTCGATGAGCATCAGTAGTACACTGTGCAGCGGAGAGCGTGGAATTTACCGTTCCCTGAATCTCCTCCGCCACAGTCTACGAGTAACCACGCTATGCCGACTCCCCCCATCGTACAGTATGCTTCGCGTACCGATGTGGGGATGCGCCGTGCGGCTAACCAGGATTCTCTAGCCGTTCGTTTGTGTTCTGATTTCGACGAGTGGCAGCGCTGTGGGCATCTGTTTGTTGTCGCTGACGGAATGGGTGGCCATGCTGTGGGCGATTTGGCAAGTCGGATTACGGTCGATACGTTGCCACATGCGTACTTCAAGCGCGATGCCCCTTCGGTTCAAAGTCGAATGCGGCAAGCGATTCATGCGGCGAACAAAGCGATCAATGATCGAGGCCGCGAGAATCGCGAATTCGAAGGTATGGGAACGACGTGCAGCGTGCTCAGCCTGACGCAGGAAGGGGCCATCGTGGGACATGTTGGTGACAGCCGAGTGTATCGCGTTCGCGGCGGTTACATCGAACAACTAACGTTTGACCATAGTCTGCAGTGGGAAATGATCCGTCTGGGTCGCGCGACCGTTGAAAACGTAGAATTGTTTCATCCTCGCAACGTGATCACGCGCTGTCTTGGCCCCGACCCTGTTGTGCAGGTTGACATTGAAGGTCCGTTTTCGATCAAGACTGGTGATTGTTTCGTCCTGTGTTCCGATGGGGTTACAAATCACGTTACCGATGCGGAGATAGGTCAGGCGGTGGGCACATTGCCACCAGCCGAATCATCCAGACTCCTGATCAATCTCGCGAATTGTCGCGGTGGTTCGGACAATTCCAGCGTCATTGTGGTAGGAATCGACAACTATCCGGAAACGGTCAGCGAGGCAGCGGCGGAACTTCCCGAGACACCAAAGCTTGACAGGACGATGGACATTCCCGCAAAACCGTCTGGCATTGGTCAGATACTCCTGTCGGGAGCGGCAGTATTGTGTCTCCTTGTGGGAATCGTCCTTGGCGTCAGGGCAAACTATATTCCGGCCGCAATTCTGGTCGCAGCGTCAGTCCTTTCGTGGCTCATCAGTCGGCGGATGAAGAGCAATCACCCGGGAAAGAACAGTGATGAATTCTCCACCGCTGAATCGTCTGCTGTTGCAGCAGGGATGCCGATCGAGTCACTGAATTCATCGTCAATTTCTCGACCGTCAGTTCCTACGGTTGCGTTCAATCCAAAGTCGCCTTATCGCGTTGTCGATGCCACGGTCTCGGATGCATTTGTGTCTTATCTGGCAGAAATGCAGAGTGATCTCGTCCAGGCTGCGAAAGACAGCGCGTGGGATGTCGATTTTGACGAAGTCACGACGCTCAATAAACAGGCCGGTATAGCACAGCAGGCCGGGAAGTCTGTCCAATCTATCAGGTCGCGTGCCAGAGCCATCGAATTGTTGATGCACGAGATGTATCTGAGATCCAGATCGTCGTAACTCTTTACCTCGCATCCACTTAACGATTTAAACGACAGAACATTCGTGGGATTCACTGGAATCTGGCTTTTTCATTCGCTCTGGCCACGAAAAAGCTCTGCCGATAAGATTAGCCGCCGCGCGGTCGATTCAGGTTTGAAGTGATCAGATGGCCTGTGGCAGGTTTCGTGAAGGCGTGCCGCGATTGTTGAACCGGAGCGACAGGGAGGTCGGAGTGTTTTTGTTTTGCAGCATCCGCAGACGGCTGGTATCGCTCTTCGCTGGGGCGATGCTGCTTGTGATTGCGATGGCCGGGATTGGTGCGTTCGGTCTGATGTGGCATCAGGAAGCTGTCGATGAGCTGGATTTTCTGCTGCATCGCAGTCCTGACATCAATCGCCTCAGCCGGTCGATTTCAAGAATTTCGGAGAGTCTGTACTCATCGCTGGATCTCCGGCAACCTGCGGCGGTCGAGCAACAGCGTAAGGACTACCTGAGTCGCACAGAAGAGGCTCGGTTATCGCTGAAAGAATTTCGCCATCGGGTCGAAGTGCTGGAACTCAATCTTCAACAGCGAGAACTCGTGCTTCCGCGAATTGATGTCATCTACGGAGAGTTGAAAGAACTGGCCTTTCGGGCTGAGCGTCTGCAGCAGGTTCGATCGGAAGAAGACAATGTGCAACATCTGAAACTCCGCTCTGAAGTATCAAGAATTGTCACCGGCATTCAGAAGACGCTGGACTATCTGCCCGCCTATTGTGTGACTGCGGATCGCGGTGAAGTGTCGCTCCAGAAACAGCATCGACGGTCGGAGCAGTTTCTCAAATGGCTGCTGTATGGTACGAGCATCGTCGTCGTCGTTTCTATCCTCATTCTGACGTGTATCTTTCAGTGGATTTCGATACCGGTCCGTTCAATTGCCAGAGACTGCACTCGAATTGCCAATGGTGACACACGGTTTCGCTTACCGCTGGCTTTGCGCTGGCGGGATGAGTTTGCGGATCTGGTATCGGGCGTCAATTGTATGGCCGACCGTTTTCAGCAGGCGGAAGAAGAATTGCAGTATAAGGTGCGAGAACGCAGCGAACAGTTGATTCGATCGCAAAAACTTGCCAGCGTCGGATTCCTGGCCGCTGGAGTCGCACATGAAATCAACAATCCTCTCAGTGCAATTTCGGTCGCCGCAGAAACTCTCGAGA
>Ga0335397_10002591_pt1 | contig 24616 bp, 20 predicted proteins | sample MAT04_FD_205740 | JGI IMG/M metagenome (GOLD analysis project Ga0335397, IMG submission 205740) | Freshwater microbial communities from Lake Fryxell liftoff mats and glacier meltwater in Antarctica - MAT-04 (spades assembly) (version 2) ... | reverse complement strand
TCACTGGCGAATCGCCGCCGTTCCTCTTCGTCCGTCACATTTTTCCAAGGCATAAGGCCTCAGCAAAGTGTAACCTATCACGCGGCGTTAAGTGTAACCCATCATGTGGCGCAGTACCGAAGACCCACCCTACACTTCCAGTTCCGAGGCCTCGACGCGCGTATCCTCGCCGGTTTCCATTTCCACGGGCTCGTCGAGGGGGAATTCCCGGCGGAACTTCGTGAAATCCAGGAGTTCGTAGCGGCCGTCGTAGTACTCGACGATGGCGGTGAGGGACTCAACCCAATCGCCGGAGTTGAGGTAGTGGATGTCGCCGAGGTGCTTGTCGGCTGGCGTGTGGATATGGCCGCACATCACGCCGTTGCAGCCGCGCTCGCGGGCGAGCTGGGCAATGTGGTCTTCGAAGTTGGAGACGTGACTGACGGCCTCCTTGACGCGGGCCTTGATCGCTTTGCTGAGCGACCAGTATTCCTGGCCGCGCCACGCGCGCCACGCGTTGTAGGCGCGGTTGAGCTTCAGCAGCAGCCGGTAGCCCCAGTCGCCGAGGTGGGCGAGGAAAACGAAGTTCTTCGTGACCGTGTCGAACACGTCGCCGTGGAGCACGAGGTAGCGTCCGCCCGGACTTTCGTGAACGTAGTCCTCGACGATGCGGAGGTTTTCAAAGTCCAGCGGGAGGAACGTGGAGAGGATGTCGTCGTGATTCCCGCGCAGGTAAATGACCTCGGTGTCACGCTTTTCCATTTTCTTGAGGACGATCCGGATAAAACGCGTGTGCGCCTTGGTCCACTGGCCGCCGCGGCGGAGCTGCCAGCCGTCAATGATGTCACCGTTGAGGATGAGTTTGTCGCAGCGGACGTGACGCAGAAAATGATTCACCTCGTTGACCTTGCAGTCGGTCGTGCCGAGGTGGACGTCGGAAAGGATGACCGTGCGGACGCGGAGGGAGGGCTTTTTCATGGGAAAACCAAAGTTGCCGCCACCCGGAGGTGTCCGCGCGCTCCCGTGGGCCTGTCGGCTAGCGGGTGCCATGTTGCGCAAGTGCCTCGCGGCAGTATGTCACTTAATCCCTGACAGATTCCGCTGCGGGCCGGGGTGGGTTTGTAACCCAATAGGTTACAAACGGGAGCGGGGGTGGCGGGCGGGTTCATGCGGGGGAGGATGAGCTCAGACGGTGAGGGGGGTGCCGGTGGTGGGCACTCCGGCCGAAGGGAACGGCGCGGTGGTGAGCAGGGGCTCGGGGGTCACGCGGCTGTGGACGGGGACGACCAGGCGGAGGCTGCGGGGGTGGACCTTGATCTCGACGAGGGCGCCGGTCTCGTGGGTCTCGCCGTCGGTGTGGATGAGGCCGGGGCCGGTGCGCTCGAGGAGGAAGCGCGCGCTGCGCAGCCGGAACACTCCGGGGCTGGTGGAGATCTTCCCGAGAAACAGCCGGGCGATGAGGGGCATTGCGCTCGCGAAGCCGACCGGCCGCACGGCCACGAGGTCGAGCTGGCCGTCGTCCACGCGCGCGCCGGGCGCGATGCGGGCGTTGTTGCCGTATTGGTCGGAGTTGGCGACGGAGACGAACAGGGTGAGCAGGGCCTTGGTCTGTCCGGCGCCGTGAATCACCAGCCACTCGGAGCGGCGGTTCCGGAAGGCGGAGAGACCCACGCGCGCATACGACGCGAGACCGCGGCGGGTGAGGTGGTTGAAGCGGCGGCTGATGTCGGCGTCAAAACCGCTGCCCATGGCGTTGAAAAAGGCGCGGCCGTTCGCGGAACCCGTGTCGATGGCGGCCACGCGCGCCGTGGCGTCGGTGGCGAGGGCGAGCGCGTCGGCGAGGCGGGTGGGAATGCCGAGGTGAAGCGCGAGGCCGTTGCCGGAACCGCAGGGCACGAGGGCCAGCGCGGCGGGCGAGTGCAGGAGGGCCTGGGCGATCTCATTCATCGTGCCATCGCCGCCGACGGCGACCACGCGGTCGCAACCCCCGGCGATCGCGGACTGAGCCAGCTGCGTCGCGTGCCGCGGGCCGGTGGTGTTGACGAGGTAGGCATCGAGGGAACGCGCCGCGATGAACTCCCGGATGTGGCCGGCGAGCCACGGGCGGCGGGCGTTGTGGCCGGAGCGGGGGTTGAGGATGAAGCAGAGTTTCATGCGCGGGCGATGGCCGGAACCGGTTCGCTGGCGGCGAGCACATGCTGCGCAATGTCGCGCGCGGCCGTGGGGTGGGCGAGGGGGGTGAGCGCGGCACGCCATTCGTCGAGGACGCGGCCGCGATCGGCGAAGGCGAGCTTCAGGGCGGCGATGACGGCGTCGGGTGACTCGGCGAGCGTGCCGGCGCGATGGCGGCGGAGCAGCTCGTAGTTACCTTCTTCCTGGCCGGGCACGACCTGGCTGACGATCATGGGGCAGAGGGCGTTGATAGCCTCCTGCGTGGTGGCGCCGCCGGCTTTACTGACCACGACGTGGTGCGTCATGAGCAGGTGGGGAACCTCCTTGGTCCAGCCGAGGATGGTGGCGGGACGGCGGCGTCCGGCGGCGAGAGCGTTGAGTTGGCGCAGGAGGCTTTCATTGCGGCCGACGGCGAAGGTGACCTCCCAATCCTCCTCGGCAAGGAGCCGGCGGGCGGTTTCTGCGGCGTGGCGCGTGCCGGAGTTGATGATGTGGAGCACGCGCGGCACGGCGCCGGAGTGGAGGTCGGGCGGGGCGAGGATGCCCGCCTGCTCGGCAAAGATGGGCGGCACGGGAAAACCGGAGACGTGGACGCGGGCCGGACTGAGGCCGGCCCGCAGGACGACGGCGGCGGAGTCCTCATTGGGGACGAACCAGCCGTCGCAAGTGCCACGGCACCAGAGCGAGTGGATGCTGATGGAGTCGGTGACGATGTTGTAGCGCGGCGGTTTCCGTCCGCCGGTGCGGGCGATATGTTCGAGCAGGAGCGTGGCGACGGGAAACGTGCAGCAGACGGCGTCGGGTTTTTCGCGGGCGAGAATTTGCCGGAGCAGGCGGAGTTCCCGGAAGAAAAACCGGGGGTTGGCCACCACGCGCGACCGATCGCTCCACCGGTAGAAGTGGATCCAGAGCTTGGGCGCGCGGTTGATGAGCGAGAGGTAGCTCCGCCGGACGAGTTCGTTGTAGCGCGGGGCGGCGAGGGCGAAGATGTCGGCCATCACGGCGGTGCCGGACCCGCCCTCGCGGTCAAAGGCGGTGACCAGGGCGCGGGCGGCGGCGTTGTGGCCCTCGCCGAAGCTGGCGGTGAGAACGAGGATTTTGCTCATGAGAGACGGTGGTTCGCGACGATGCCCAGCAGGTCGGATTCGAAGCCCGCGATGACGTTACTCCAGGACTGGGGCTCGATGGTGACGCGGGCGGCGACCGCGAGACGGGTGCGCAACGTGGCGTCGGTGGCCAGCCGCACCGCGGCCGTGACGAGCCCGTCCAGCTGGTCGCAGGGGGCGACGAGGCCGTTTTCGCCATCGCGCACAAATTGGCGGGCGGCGGCGTAGTCGAAGCCGGCGACGGCGAGTCCGCTGGCCATTGCCTCGGTGAGGACATTGCCAAACGTCTCGGTCAGGCTCGCGTGAATGTAGATGTCGGCCGACGCGTAGTGTCGGGCGAGTTCCTCACGCGGGATGAAACCGGTGAAGAGGCATGCCGGATTCCCGCGCTCAAGTTTCGCGCGGAGGGGGCCGTCGCCGACGACGACAAAGCGGCAGCGGGGATTTGCGGCGCGCATGGCGGCAAAGGCGCGGAAGAGGAGCGGGTAGTTTTTCTCGGCAGCCATGCGGCCGGCGTGGAGGACGACCGGGTCGGACGGCGCGGCACCCCACGCGGCGCGGAGTCCGGGCGAGTGTTTCGCGGGGTTGAACTGGACGGTATCCACGCCCCGTGAAAGCAAGCCGAGCCCGGTGAATCCGAGATCCGTTAGCTCGGTGCAAAGCTCGGCGGTCGGCGCGAACGTGCGCGCGGTGCGGTTGTGCACGCGACGCAGCCAGCCGAGGGTGGCGTGGTGCAGCGGGGCGAAACCGTAGTGGCGCGTGTAGGCGTGGAAATTGGTGTGGAAGCTCGAGGTGACGGGCAGGCCGAGTTCGCGCGCGGCGCTGACGGCGGAGGAACCGAGCGGGCCCTCGGTGACGACATGCACGAGATCCGGCCGTTCGGCGCGCCAGCGGCGGCGGAACGTGCCGGCCGCAGGCAGACCGAAGCGGAGGAGAGGATAACCCGGGATCGGCAGGCCGGGCATCGGCACGGACGCGAATTCGGGATGCGCGACGCCGTTGACGAGATCGTCGCGTCGCGGATGGCAGACTGTCACCTCATGCCCGCGCCGGCCGAGCTCACGGGCGATGTGGCCGAAGGTCATGGCCACGCCGTTGATTTCTGGCGGGAAGGTTTCGGTGACGATGGTGAGTTTCACATCATGGGCGAATTTGGCGGATGGCGGTGCGTATAACATGACTGCACCGTGTGCCGTTCGCGTGGCAGCCGCGTTACGATTCGGGGAAATTTGTCCAAGGCGGAGGTGTTAACCGCGAATGGACGCGAAGGCGGGAACCGGAAATTTTTACCACGGATCACCCGATCCACACGGATCAGACCCCAAGCCCGAACCCAGCCGGCATGCCCCGTTGATGAGGGAGATTGATCGGGATATCTCCGCGTAATCCGTGGTAAATAATTCCGGATTTTTTCCCGGATTCGCGAAAATGCGCGTCAATTTTTGGTTAAAAGGCCGCAGGGTTGGATCAACCCAACGGGAGTGCCGGAAACCCCGCAGGATGCGTAATTTCCGCCGGCGAAGCTCAATGCAAATTAGATGAGATTTTGATTGCGGGCACTCTCCCGCAACCTACGGTGCACTTTTTTAAGCGGATGCAATCGCACGGCCCGAAGCGCGTTTACACTCCTCATTCCCTCGAGTCTTGGTTCGACCGGCTTGAAAGTGACTGGTCCGGCGCGTTTAGCGCGTCACAGCTGGAGGAAGGCCGCCGGATCTACCGGGATGGCGAGGTCCGAGAGCTGGAGTTGACGGCGAAGGACGCAATTATCCACCGCCGGGTCGAAAAGAAGGACGAATACGTCGTGATTGAGTGGGAGGAAGGCGGCCTGGCCGTGCGCTCCTCGACGACCGACCTGGATATTGCCCATGCGTTGGCCGTCGCGGGTTTGCATGAGATCGAGGAACTCGTCGCGGACGAGATTTCCCCCCTGCCAGGCGACCCCCCGCGCGGGAGCGATCCGACTTCGGCGAAAGGCAACGGGACTGGCCACGACTCCCACGGCCACGGCACCACGAATGGCAACGGGCACCGTCCGATCGACCCGACCAAACCGGCTGGTGTGGCGGCTTCGGGTTCTGCGTCTGGGGCTCCTCCGGCTGCGCCTCCCGGCCCTTCGCGGCCTTTGTTGCTGGTTTTTAAAACCAAGACGGCCGGCCTCACTTTTCAAGCCTACTGGTCAGAGCCCGACGGCGAGACGCGTCACCCGGCGCTGGGCACCGCGGCGCACGCGAACGGCAACGGCCATGTCACCTCCAGCGAACGCGCAAAGCTCATCGGCCTCGCGGCCTACGCGCGCAAGGCGCACTTCCACTATCACCAGGACACGGGGCTGTATGTGCTCGAGTCGCTGGTGGAGATCCCGAATTTCCTGAAGGGCACGCTGCCGGCCTGGCGCCGGATGTTCACGGTCGAGCTCGATGAGCGCGCGGCGAACCTGCTCAAGGGCACGCGCATCGTCGAGATCGAGGCCGTGGCGGAACGGAAGGCCGGCGCCAAAGGCGGCGACCACGAGAGCCTTAACCTCCGGTGGATTTTCCGCGCGGGCGAGCGGATGCTCACCGACTCCGAGGTTAACACGCTGCTCAAGCGCGGCGGCTCGCCGGTGATTCTCCCCAACCTCGGCATCGTCGCACTGCAGGGCGAGAAATGGGAGTCGTTCAGCGCCTGGCGGCACAACATCGCGGAGACGCACGCGGACGGCACGCTCTCGCCGTACCTGATTTTTTCCCTCTTCAACGACGCGCGGCTGAAGCTGACCCTTTCACCCGAGATCGAGGCGTGGCGCCAGCAGGTGCTCGCGGCGCCACCGGAGCCGCCGACCCTGCCGGAAATCCTCCGGCCCTACCAGCGGCGCGGCGTGGAGTGGATGGCGCACCTGTGCGACGTCGGCTGCCACGGCCTGCTCGCGGACGAGATGGGCCTCGGCAAGACCCTGCAGGTGCTGACGCTGCTCGCGTCGCGCCGGGTGGCCGACAAGTCCACCCTCATCGTCTGCCCCGCGAGTGTGGTGCCGGTGTGGCGCGAGGAGATCGCGAAATTTTACCCGGAGCTCGCGGTGGACGTGCTCAAGACCGGCCATGATTTCACCCAGCGCACGGACGCCGTGATCTGGCTCGCGAGCTACACGCAGCTGCGCAAACACCGCCACCTGCTGGAGCAGCATGAGTTTGGCTACGCGGTGCTCGACGAAGGCCAGTTCATCAAGAACCCTGACGCCAAGATCACGCAGACCTGCTTTGCCGTGCGGGCGAAGCACCGGCTGGTGCTGACCGGCACGCCGCTGGAGAACCGCCAGCTCGATCTCTGGAGCATCTTCCGCTTCCTGCTGCCGGGCCTGCTGGGCACGCGGGCGGGCTTTGAGGCCGCGCTCAACGCCGACCGGGTTGTCACCCTGGAGCGCCTCCGCGCGCAACTGGCGCCGTTTATTCTCCGCCGCACCAAGAACGAAGTTGCGACGGAACTGCCGCAGAAGGTTGAGATGGACCTGCTTTGCCCGATGACCGACGTGCAGCGCGCCGAATACGCGCGGATTTGCACGGAGGGCCTCGCGCGTCTCGGCGACGATGTCGGCACGGCGATGCGCGAGAAGTCCTTTGGCTTCCTCGCGCTGCTCACGCGCCTGCGCCAAACCTGCTGCGACCCCGACATGCTGCCGTGGCTCAAGTCGCCGCTCAGCGACTCGGGCAAGATCAACCTGCTGATTGAGAAACTCGCCGAGGTGGTCGGCAGCGGACACAAGGTCGTGATCTTCTCGCAGTTTGTGATGCTGCTCGACCGCGTGCGCGAGGCGCTGATCAAGAATTTTCCCGAACTACCCCGATATGAGCTCACGGGCATGACGCTGGACCGGTTGAAGCCCGTGCAGTCGTTCCAGGGCGCGAACGGCGCGGCGGTCATGCTGGTGTCGCTGAAGGCGGCGGGCACAGGGATCACGCTGCACGCGGCGGATTATGTTTTCCTGCTCGACCCATGGTGGAATCCGGCGGTCGAAGCGCAGGCGGTGGACCGCGTCCATCGCATCGGCCAGAAGAGCACGGTGTTTGTCTATCGCATGGTCACGGCCGGCACGATTGAGGAACGCATCCAGGCATTGAAGGCGTCGAAGAAAGACCTGTTCGACAAACTCATCGGCGGACTCGGCGGCGACTTCGACCTAAGCCAGCATTTCACCTCGCTGCGCGGGCTCGTGCAGCTGACGGCGCAGGTCGTGGCGGAAGTGCCGGCCGAGCCGGTGGAGGTGGCGGTTACTGAAACGGCGGTGCCGGAGAGCGTGAGTGTGGCAACGGAGCCTGCGGTCTCAGAGCCCGCGGCTGCGGAGCCGGCGGCGCCGGATCCGGTGGCATGAGATAAATTCGCTGCCGGAACCGTTGGGAGTTTCGACCACGGATTACACGGCGGACACGGATCAATCCCGATTTCATTCAGAATGGGCCACGAAAAGGCACAAGGGCGCCGAGGCTGCGAAGGAGTCGCCATTGCGCCTGTAGGCGCGCGGGAAGGTGGTCCCCCCGAAAGCTTTGGGCCTCTTCGTGGCCAACCTGGCTTGAAATCTGCCCCGTGTCCCTCCGTGAAGTCGGTGGTGAGAGGATCGGGTATTGGTTTCGCCGGACTGAAATTGCATATGCCAATAAATTTGCCGAGCGCGGGCTTGTTTCGTTCCGCGACGCGGCTACGGTGGCCGCGACGTGGATCTGCCAACCTCACTACTCGCCCAGCCGGACGCGCTGCTGCTGGACCTGGTGGCGAATTCGCGCGAGTCAGCGATTGTCGCGCTGCATGCGCAGCTGGCGAAGAGCCCGGCGGTGAAGGATGCGGGGCAGTTTTTGCACGGCTTGCTCGAGCGCGCGATGGTGGCGCCCGTTTGCATCGCCGCCGATGTGGCGCTGCCGCACGCACGCACCGAGGCGGTGGACCGCGTGGTGATCGGGGTGGCACGGGTCGCGGCGCCGGGGGTGGGCTTTGACGCCGAGCATCCGGCAGTGCGGCTCATTTTCATGGTCGGCACGCCGAAACAGCAGGTGGAAGAATATCTGCTGACGGTGGCGGCCATCACGCGGACGGTGAAAGCGGACGGTGTGCGCGCCGGCCTGCTGGCGGCGAAGACCGGGGCGGAATTCACCGCGCTGCTGGCGCGCGGGGCGAAGCGATGAGTACGACGGTCCCGGCTACCAAGGCCGAGTTGCTGCAGCGGTTGCAGCGGCTGTTGCGCTGGCGGCTGTGGATCCGGGAAAAGCTGCAGCTGACCGAGTGGCAGGTGACGCTGCTGTGGGCGGCGCTGGCGGGGTTCCTGGGCGCGATGGCCTCGATGATTTTCTCCGTGCTGGCGGAAGGCGTGCACGAATTCATGACGGGCCGCACGGGGGGCGTCGTCGAAGTGATGCGACAGCTTCCCTGGTGGGGTTGCCTGCTGGTGCCGACCCTCGGGGGCGCCGCGGCCGGGCTGGTGTTGCTGTATGGCTCCCGGCTGACACGGTCGCAGAGCTCCACGGACTACATGGAGGCGATCGTGATCGGCAATGGCCGGCTGCCCGTGCGGGCCAGCCTGGTGAAGAGCACGGCGGCGCTGTTTTCCATCGGCTCGGGCGGGTCCATCGGGCGGGAGGGCCCGATGGTGCAGCTCTCGTCAATGGTCGCCTCGATCGTCGGCCGGTATCGCAAGTTTACCGGACCTCAGCTGCGGTTGCTCGTAGCCTGCGGCGCGTCGGCGGGCATTGCGTCAGCCTACAACGCGCCGATTGCGGGCTCGTTTTTCGTGGCGGAGATCATCCTCGGCACCATTGCAATGGAGAGCCTCGGACCGCTGGCGATTTCGGCGGTGGTGGCGACCCTCACGATCCGCGTGCTCACCGCGGCGCAGGTGCTGTATAAGGTGCCGGCGTTCCAGTTGAACTCCGCCTGGGAGATGGGGCCCTACGTGATTCTCGGGCTGTTGGCGGGTGGTCTGGCGCCGATCTTCCTGCGTTCGCTGAAGCAGGCGGAGGAATTTTTCATCGCGCTGCGGATTCCGCTCGTCGCCCGTTTGGCGCTTGGCGGCCTCGTGGTGGGGGTCATTGCAATCAACGTCCCCGAGGTCGCCGGCAATGGCTATACCGTGGTCGTGGACATCCTTAACGGGCGGCTCATCTGGACCGTGTTGCTCGGTATTTTCGCCTGCAAGTGGCTCGCGACGATGTCCTCGTTTGGCTCGGGCGCACCGGGTGGCGTTTTCACGCCGTCGCTGTTCATGGGGGCGAGCCTGGGCTACTTGTTTGGGTCAGGGGTGCACGCGATCTGGCCGGCCGCCGCGGTGGACCCGGGGGCGTTTGCACTGGTGGGCATGGGGGCGTTCCTCTCGGCGGCGAGCCGCGCGCCGGTCATGGCGGTCATCATGTTGTTTGAGATGACGCTAAGCTACGACATCATCCTCCCGCTGATGCTCTGCAACGTGATCTCCTATTATACCGCGAAGGGCGTGGCGGGGGAGTCGCTCTACAGCGCCTCGCTCCGGCGCAAGGCCGCGGCGGAGCCCGTGTCCGCGCTGCCCGCGGGCCGCGTGCAGGACCTGATGAAGGTCGATCCGCCCACGCTCCCGCCGGCGGCGCGCTTCACGAAGATCGCCAGCAAGTTCCTCTCCGTGCGCGTGAACAACCTCTACGTGTGTGATGCCGATGGGAAGTTTCTCGGCGCAGTGTCACTGCATGACATCAAGCCCTACCTCGGCAACATGGAGCTCGCCGAGCTGGTGATTGCGCGCGACATCATGCGCGAGGATTTTCCGCGGATCGGGCCGGACCAGTCGCTGAGCGACGCCCTCGGACGTTTTCTCGGGGTGACGGCTGAACGGCTGCCCGTGGTGGCGCCGGAGACGGGCCGACTATTGGGCAGTCTGGCCAAGGGTGACTTGCTGCTGGCGCTGGTGGAAAAGCGCAGCAAGCCCGCCGCTTGAGCGGAGAGGGTGGGCCGTGCGCCCCGCGCGCGGCAGTTTGGGACGAACTTTGCGCTGACGGCCAGCGGGCGGAGATGCGGAATGCCGCGCGCGGAGCGCCCGGCCCACCCCTGCGTTTCCTGACGCTCTATTTACCGGCTTTTGCCGGTTTGTCACCCGGCCGCCACGCGATCGTAACAATCGGGGGGCATGATGTCGGCGTTCCACAAACCAACCATTGAACGCACACATCATGTTCCACCTGAAATCTAAATGGCTCGCGCTGCTGGCTGGCGCCCTCGTCGCCACTGGTTCCGCCTTCGCGCAGGACAGCGGCCCGCTTATCGATCTGCTCGTCAAGAAGGGCATCGTCACCGACCAAGAGGCGGAGGAACTCCGCGTCGACCTCGTGAAGGACTTTGTGTCAAACACGTCCGCCGGGAAAATGAACCTCAGCTCCTCGATCACTGAGCTGAAGTTCTCCGGCGATCTCCGGATGCGCTACGAGTACAACGCGCAGGTGCCCGAGCTCGCCGCCGGTGCCGCCGCCGTCGCCAATGAAACTTCCCGTCAGCGCTTCCGCCTCCGGTTCAACACCGACATCCTCCTGCAGAAGGGCTGGAACACCGGTTTTGGCCTCGAGACCGGCCAGGCGTCCGACTCCGCCAACCAGACCTTCACCAACGCGGCGGACGATTACGCCGTGTTTTTCTCCAAGGCCTACATCGGCTGGCAGATGAACCCGAACCTCGGCTTCGTCATCGGCAAGCAGAAAAACCCGATGTACACGACCGACTTGCGGTGGGACGCAGACATCAATCCGCAGGGGCTGTATGAGAACTACAAGGCGTTCTTTGGCGTGAAGGACACGCTCGAGGCCCGGGTCATGCAGCATGCGATGCAGGACAACAACGAGCAGATCTTTGGTCCCACCGGTACCGACGCCTGGATGTTCGAGCAGCAGGCCGTCTACACGCATTGGTTCGGGACGGAAAAACTAAACAGCGTGATTTTCGCCCTTGGCTATACCGCTTACAACCAGTCGGTGATTCCCGCCGGGCCCGCGAATTCCGCCGCCTTCGTGGGGTCGGTCCGCGCGCAGAAGTACGGCACGTTTGCCGGCGAAGCCAACTGGGTCGGTGTCAACGGCGCGGGTACCACGTTCAAGCTCTATTGGGACTCCTCGATGAACTTTGAGGGCTCGACGCGCGCCTACCGGGTGTACGGCCTCAATCCCGCGCTCTTCAGCAAGGGCGACACCGCCTGGCTCGCCGGCGTCGGCTACAGTTTCGGTACGGGCAAGGTGCAGGGCGATTACAGCCTCAAACTGGACTATCGCTCGGTCGGCATCACGTCGATCGACCCAAACACGAACGACTCCGACTGGGGCTTCAGCAAACTCAACGAGAAGGGCTTCAAGCTCGCCCTCGCTTATAACATCAACGACTTCACCAACTTCAACATCGCCTACTTTGACACGCAAATCATCCAGCACGGCATGACGTTTGCGCTCGGCAACCTCGACAAGTCACACGAAGTCCTCATCGACCTCGTCGTGAAATTCTAATTGGCGTCTTCTCTCAACTCCTACTCACATGAAAAATATCCTCCTCCTCCTCTCCGCCCTCGCGCTGGCCGCGAGCGCTCACGCCCAGAAGCTCGTCATCAAGGGCTCCGACACGCTCGGCGCCAAACTTGTCCCGACTCTGGCCGAAGACTACAAAGCCAAGAAACCCGGGGTGTCCTTTGAAATCGCCGCGGAAGGCTCCACCACGGGCATCGCCGCCATCACCGATGGCACGGCCCAGATCGGCATGTCCTCGCGCCGCGCCAAGTCGACCGAGGTGTCGGCCGCGCAGGCCAAAGGCGTGACCTTGAAACCCACCATCGTGGCCTTCGACGGCATCGCTGTCGTCGTCAACGCCAATAGTCCCCTCACCAACCTGACCAAGCGCCAGGTGGAGCAGATCTTCGCCGGTGACATCACGGACTGGTCCGCGGTCGGCGGCAACCCGGGCAAGATCTCGATTTACACCCGCAACACCGCCTCGGGCACTTACTCGGACTTCAAGGATCTCGCGATGAAGAAGCGCGATTACGCGGGCTCCTCCCAGAAGATGGCGGGCAACGAGCAGATCGTCGCCGAAGTGGCGAAGAACCCGAGCGGCATCGGCTATGTCGGCCTCGCCTACATGGGTGAGCCCGGCGTCAAGGTGGTTCCGATCGATGGCGTCATTCCCAGCAAGGAGACTGTGCTCGCGAAGAAATATCCCTACGCCCGCCCGACGTTCTACTACACGAACGGCGAGCCGACCGGCGAAGCCGCCAAGTTTGTGGACTTCACGCTCAGCGACGAAGGCCAGAAGATCGTCGCGCAAATCGGCTTCGTGCCGGTGCGCTAAACAAACGCTGACTGAAACCCAAGCCCGCTGGACCTGACGTCGGCGGGCTTTTGTTTCGCTTTTCGGCACCAAATCCAGGCAGTTTCATTCCTGTCGCCCATGGCTACCTCTCCATCCGCCGATGGCACGCATTTCATCGCCTACAAGGGGAAGTTCCGCCTGTTCGGGCTGACCCTCGACGATTGCATCAAGGTGTTTTTTGGCGGCAACGCGGTTGTCTCGATCATCGTCCTCGCCCTGATCACGTACTTCCTCTTCCGCGAAGGCGCGGGCTTTTTCGGCCAGAACCGCCAGAATCTGGTGGTCTACCGTCAGGCCGGACTTGAGTATGTGGACTTTATCCGCGCGCAGCAGGATGACCACGCTGCGCTCACGCGCTATCTCTCCGACCTCCGGGTCCGGCAGATCACCTCTCTGACGCAGGAAAAACGCCTGTCCCTCCCGGAGGCGAACGCCGCGCTGGCGGGCTTCGATGACTTTGCGGGCCAGTACGGCGACACCGTTGAGCCCATTCGCACCCTCGTCTCTGACCTCACGGAGCAGGTCACCGCCATCAAGGAGAAGTTCACCGTGATGGAGGACAAGAAGGTCGAGCACGCCCAACTCCTCTCTGCGGGCAAGACCGCGGAGGCCGCCCAAGTGGGAATTCTGCCAGTGGATTTTGTGACGGAGCTCAAGCCCGTCTTGGACACGCTCCCCGCCTACCGCGAAGCCAGCGCCGATTTTGCCCAACGCATCTCGGCCGTGCTCGCCACCGCGCCGGCCATGCCCGCGCCCGAGCTGCAGGCCCGGTTGGACCGCTTTAAGGAGCTCAACACCGAATACCTGACCGGATTTCCCGCCATCGTGCGGAATCTGGAAACCTGGGACTTTCGCAAACCTGTGCCGGCGACCCAGGCCTTCACATCCTTCCTCTTCGGCCGCGAGTGGCTGACCGCCAGCTTCTGGCAGGACTGGTACGGCGTGGTCCCGCTGGTCGTGGGGTCGCTCATGGTCTCGATGGTTGCCCTGTTGTTGGCCGTGCCGCTCGGGGTGGGAGCGGCGATTTACGTCAACCAGATCGCCAGCCCGCTGGAGCAGAAGTATATCAAGCCCTGCATCGAATTCATCTCGGCTATCCCGTCGGTCGTGCTCGGATTTTTTGGCATCGCCGTGCTCGGCCAGGCGCTGCGGGCGCTGTCGCAGGTCACCTGGCTTTCATGGGTGCCGGGCTTTCCCTACAGCGAGCGGCTCAACATCCTGACGGCCGGCTGCCTGCTCGCGCTCATCGCGGTGCCGACGATTTTCACGCTGGCCGAGGACGCGCTGAACAATGTGCCGCGCTCGTTCAAGGAGGCATCGTTCGCGCTCGGCGCCACGCGCCTGCAGACCGTCATGCGCATCATCGTGCCGGCCTCGCTGTCCGGCATCATCTCCGCGGTTCTGCTCGGTCTCGGCCGCGTGATCGGTGAAACCATGGTCGTGCTGCTCTGCGCCGGCAACCGCATCGCCATCCCGGACTTCACGGCGGGCCTCGCCGTCATCACGCAACCGGTGCACACGATGACGGGCATCATCGCGCAGGAAATGGGCGAGGTGGCGCACGGCAGCATCCACTACCGGGCGCTGTTTGTCGTCGGCATGCTGCTGTTCCTGCTCGCGCTCGTCATCAACTACGCCGCGCAGCGCATCGTGCGCCGCTACCGCATCGCCATCGGCTGACCATGACGGACACCACCACCCACCTTTTTCAGGCCCGGCCGTCTTTGGCGCGCCGCTCGGAGACGACCATCTGCTGGTTGTTCCGCACCGCCACGTATTTCGTGCTGCTCTGCGGCGCCGTGGTGTTCCTGAACATCTTCATCAAGGGCTCGCAGACCGTCTTCCAGACCAAGGCGCCCTTTATCAATACGGCTTTCCTGACCGAGTCGCCCGAGTCGCTCTACGTTTTCCAATGGGAAGGTCAGAAGCGGGAGATGGGCGACAAGGAGTTCCGCGCGTTCAAGGCGGCCCATCCTGCCGCGGCCGACGTGAAGGCCGACAGCTACATCTACGCCGCCGGCGGCATCTTCCCCTGCATCGTCGGAACCGTGCTGCTGGTGATCGGCTCGATGGTCATTGCCCTGACCCTTGGCGTGTCGGCGGCGGTCTATCTCAACGAGTACGCCCGGGATGGGAACTTCATCCGCTTTGTGCGCCTCGCCATCCTCAATCTCGCCGGGGTGCCGTCGATTGTGTTCGGCCTGTTCGGCTTCGGCATGTTCGTGATTTTCTTCGGTTGGAACACGTCGCTCCTCGCCGGCTGGTTCACGCTGGCGTTCATGGTGCTGCCCGTGGTTATCACAGCCAGCGAGGAGTCGCTCAAGGCCGTGCCGAAGGGCTTCCGCGAGGGCTCCCTCGCGCTCGGCGCCACGAAGTGGCAGACCATTCGCAAGAACGTCATGCCCTACGCGATGCCGGGTATCCTGACTTCATCGATCCTCGGCATCGCACGCGTCGCGGGTGAGACTGCGCCCATCATGTTCACCGCGGCCTATGTCGTAAGTGACAAGCTCCCGTGGCAGGGACTCAGCCACTGGACCGACTTTTTCTTCCAGGGCGTGATGGCGCTGCCGTACCACATCTACGTGGTCAGCTCGAAGATCCCGCAGAACGAGTACACCGAGCGCGTGCAATATGGCACGGCTTTCGTCTTCCTGGCCATCGTCGCCCTGATCGCCTTGGTCTCGATTTTGCTCCGCGCCAAGCTTCGCAACCGCTACAAATGGTAATCGCCGCCCCTCTCATGGACACCCTCGCTCCCGCGCCAAAGTTCCAGCCGCCGACCGCGCCCGCTGTCACCGCCGCCGCGCCCGGCAGCGTGCCCGCCCCGGCCGGGCAGACCTTGATCGACATCGACCACGTCGACTTCTTCTACGGCGCCTCGCAGGCGCTCCACGACATCAGCCTTCAGATCCAGGACAAGAAGGTCACCGCCTTCATCGGGCCGTCCGGTTGCGGCAAGTCTACGCTGCTGCGCTGCATCAACCGGATGAACGACCTGATTGACGGCACCCGGGTCGCCCAAGGCTCGATCAAGATCCGGGGCATCGACATCCACCAGCCCGACGTGGACGTCATCGAGTTGCGTAAGCGTGTCGGCATGGTGTTCCAGAAGTCCAATCCCTTTCCGAAGTCCATCTACGAGAACATCACCTACGGCCTGAAGCTGCAGGGTGTCAGCAACAAGGCGCGCTTGGACGAAGTCGTCGAAAAATCCCTCCGGGGCGCCGCCCTCTGGGATGAGGTGAAGGACCGGCTGCACTCCAGCGGTCTGGGCCTCTCCGGCGGCCAGCAGCAGCGCCTGTGCATCGCGCGCGCCATCGCGGTCGAGCCGGAGATCATCCTGATGGACGAGCCGTGCTCGGCACTCGACCCGGTTGCCACCGCGAAGGTGGAGGAACTGATCCAGACGCTGCGGGCGCGCTTCACGATCGTGATCGTGACCCACAACATGCAGCAGGCCGCGCGCTGCTCGGACAAGACCGCGTTTTTCTACATGGGCAAACTCATCGAGTATGCCGACACGCGCGACATTTTCACCAAACCCGCCAACGCCCAGACCGAGGCTTACGTCTCGGGCCGGTTCGGCTAAGATTCCATGCTTTCCAAGCTCATTCTTACGGGAGGAAACAGAGGTAACCGAGTGGGGATCGCCGAGTTCTCGAATTCGAACCCATTCCGCTTCCGCTCCTCCGTTCTCTCCGTGACCTCCTGTAAAAACGAATCCGTTTGTTCCGCACTCGCTCTTTTATTCCCATGACCCACTTCACCGAAGAGATGAACAAACTGAAGGAGACGATCCTCGCGATGGCGAGCCACGCGGAGTCCGCGGTCTCCCGCTCCATGCGCGCGCTCGTTGAGCGGGACGACACCCTGGCGCTGAAGGTGCAGGAGGACGACAACATCATCGACCAGTTCGAAATCGAGATCGACGACATCGCCATCCATCTCTTGGCCAAGGCCCCGCTCGCCACCGAGCTGCGCCTCATCACCGTGGCGATGAAGATATCGCAGAACCTGGAGCGCGTGGGCGACGAGGCGTGCACGATCGCCCGCCGCGCGCACGACCTCAATTCCGAGCCACAGCTCAAGCCCTACATCGACCTCCCGCGCATGGCGACGATGTCGATCGAAATGCTGCGCGACGCGCTGACCGCCTTCGTCGAGCGGCAGCCGGAAAAGGCCCGCGCGGTCATTCCCCGCGACAAGGATGTGGATGAACTCAACCGCCAGCTCCACCGCGAGCTGTCGAGCTACATGGTGGAACGCCCGACGACCATCACCCGCTGCCTCAATCTCATGGTGATTTCCAAGTGCCTGGAGCGCATCGCCGACCACGCGACCAATATCGCCGAGGAAGTAGTCTACCTTTACGAGGCGAAGGATATCCGCCACGCTGCGCAACAAAAGACGAATGAAGCCTAAAATCCTCGTGGTGGACGATGAACTCGATGCCTTGGAAGTCCTCGGTTTCAAGCTGCGCGAGGCGGGCTTTGCGCCGATCTTTGCCACCGACGGACTTAAGGCCCTCGCGGCGGTGCGCGCGGAGAAGCCCGATCTGGTGGTGCTGGACCTGATGCTCCCGGAGCTCGACGGCCTCGAGGTCTGCAAGCTCATGCGCCGCGATCCTGCCACGGCCAGTATTCCGGTGATCATGCTCACGGCCAAAGCCGCTGAGATGGACCGCGTGGTGGGACTTGAACTGGGAGCGGACGACTACGTCACGAAGCCGTATAGTCCGCGCGAACTCGTCCTGCGCATCCGCAAGCTGCTCAAACGCACGAGGGCCGGGGACGATCCGGGCGACCATCTGCGCATCGGGCTGCTCGAAATCGACATTCCCCATCACGCCGCCAAGGTGGATGGCAAGTTGGTGACGCTGACCGCCACGGAGTTCAACCTGCTGGCGTTGCTGGCCAAGCGTCGCGGTCGCGTGCAGACCCGCGAGCGGCTGCTGCAGGACGTGTGGGGTTACGAGACGGCGATTGATACGCGTACGGTGGACACCCACATGCGCCGGTTGCGCGAAAAGCTCGGCCCGGCGGCCGACTACCTCGAAACCATCCGTGGGGTGGGGTACCGTTTCAAGGCTGACTCCTGACCTCCGGGCCTCCTACCTGCCTGTCGTGACCGTCTTTTTCGCCCTCCTCGCCGCCGCCGCCCTCGCCGCCTGGTGGTATGTCCGGAGCAAGCGCACGGAAGATGCCGCGCAGCACGTCCTTGAGCTCGCAGCACTGAAGAAAAAGCACGCCGACATCCTGGAGTTCCAGCAGCGCCGGATGGAGACGCTGCTCGACAGCATGCTGGACGGACTGATCGTGCTCGATGCCACGGGCCGCATTGCGCTGACGAACCACGCGGCCGAGACGCTCTTTGGTTTTTCCCGGCAGATGACGGGCGGCTCGCTGCTTGAGGCCGTCCGCCACCATGAAGTCGCCGCGCTCGCGGCCCGCCTGAGCACGGAGCCCTCCATCCTTGATCACGAGCTGCTGTTTGAGGGGACGCCGCCCCGCGTGATGCAGGTGAACGCGATCGCGCTGCACGACACGGCGGGCACCGCGACAGGGGCAATGCTGGTGTTTCACGATCTGACGCGGCTCCGCGAACTTGAAGGTGCGCGGCAGGAATTTGTGGCGAACGTCAGCCACGAGCTGCGCACGCCGCTCTCGCTGATCAAGAGTGCGGCCGAGACCCTCCTGGACGGGGCCAAAACAGATCCCGTCGCGCTGGACCGGCTGCTGCAGATCATTGATCGCCACGCCGACCGGCTCGCGCTGCTGATCGATGACCTGCTGCTGCTCGCCAAACTCGATTCAGAGCGGCTGGTGCTCCACCTGCAGCCCACGCCGGTGCGTGCGGCGGTGCAGGAAGTGTTTGATGATTTGTCGGGACGCACGCGACTGCGCACGGCGCGCCTTGAAAACGCGGTACCGGATGGATTCATGGCGTCGGCCGATCCAGACCGTTTGCGTCAGGTGCTCTCCAACCTCGTGGACAACGGCATCAAATACGGCCGGCCGGGTGGCGTGCTCACGGTCACGGCGGCCGCGCAGACCAACGGCCGCATTGAAGTCTGCGTGCGCGATGACGGCCCGGGCATCCCGCGCGAGGCCTTGGCGCGCGTGTTTGAACGCTTTTACCGGGTGGATAAGGCCCGCTCGCGGGAGCAGGGCGGCACGGGACTCGGACTGGCGATCGTGAAGCACGCGGTGCAGGCGCACGGTGGCGAAGTGCGGGTGGAGAGCGAGCCGGGCCAGGGCGCGGCGTTTTATTTCACGCTGCCCGCGGCGTGATGGTGGGCGGGGTCGCTGAACCCCGCCTTTCTGGGAATACCATCGCGGCGATAACTCAGCTGGACGCGGATAACCTACATTCATCCGCGTCAATTCATTCTCTCCGCGGGAAGGATTGCGGAGACATCGGCGGGGTTCGGCGACCCCGCCCTCCATCAGATCCCGAATGCGTGGAGCAGCCGGACCAGCCCAAAGCCGAGCAGGCCGGTGAGGGGCAGGGTGAGGACCCAGGCCCACACGATGCGGCCGACGAGGCCCCATTTCACGGCGCTGAAACGCTTGGTCGCGCCGACGCCCATGATGGAAGTGGCGATGACATGGGTGGTGGACACCGGCACGCCGTAGGTGGAGGCGCCGTGGATGATAATTGCGGCGGTCGTCTCGGCGGCAAAGCCGTGGACGGGCTGCATTTTCACCATCTTGTGGCCCATGGTGCGGATGATGCGCCAGCCGCCCCCGGCAGTGCCGGCGGCCATCGTAAGCGCGCAGGTGATCATCACCCAATACGGGACGGTGAACTCCGGGGTCCGCAGGAAGCCCGCCCACTCGGGGAGGTCCTTGAACGCGCCCTGGGTGGTGCCGGTGAACAGGGCGAGGGCGATGATGCCCATGGTTTTCTGCGCGTCGTTGGAACCGTGGCTAAAACCCATGAAACCCGCGCTGACCAGCTGGGCCTTGCCGAAGATGAGGTTGACGACGCGAGGAGTGAGTTTTCGCAGGATGATCGTGAGGAGAAACATCAGGGTCGCACCGCCCACAAAGCCCAACAAAGGCGAGAGGACCATGGGCATGACGATTTTCGGCCAGAGGCCCGAGTGTTCGCCAGCGGCGCTGGTGATGGACCAGTGTAATACTTTCCAATCACCCGAGGCCGTGCCCAGCGCGGCGCCACAGAGCCCGCCGACCAGCGCGTGGCTGGAACTGGACGGAAGGCCGAGCCACCACGTGACGAGACCCCAGATGATGGCGCTGATCAGCGCGCCCAACACCGTGGCCATGGTCACATAGTGCGTGTCCACAAGGCCCTTGCCGATGGTGGTCGCCACGGCGGTGCCGGTCAGTGCGCCGATAAGGTTGAAGAACGCGGCCCAAGCAATGGCCCAGCGGGCGGACAACACCTTGGTCGAGACGACGGTGGCGATGGCGTTGGCCGTGTCGTGGAAGCCGTTGATGTACTCGAACACCAGCGCGGCCAGCAAAACGAGCAGGAAGAGCGTCATGAGGTCGGCGGGGCCCGGCTCAAGAGTGCTTCAACACGATCTGGACGACGATGTTGCCGGCGTTGCGGCAGCGGTCGACGGCCTGCTCCACCATCTCGTAAATCTCCTGGAGGATGACCAGTTCCTTGGCGTCATAGGGGCCATGGTAGAGGTCCTTGAGCAGCGTCAGCATGACCTTGTCGGCCTCGCCCTCGGCATATTGCAGCCGGTCGTTGGCCTCGCGGATTTTTTCCATGTCCGTGCCGCCGCGCAGTTCCTTGACCATGAACATGACGGCATCGGCCGCGAGGTTGAGCAGCTCGGCTTGGCGCTGGAAGGCGGCATGCGGGACGCGGCCGGGATAAATGGAGAGGCGCTCGACGATCTTCTCGACGGATTTCGGGATGCGGTAGAGGGCGAAGGAGAGGGACTCGATGTCCTCGCGCTCGAGCGGCGTGACGAACGTGCGGCTGAGCTGCTCGGTCATTTCGTGGCGGATGCGCTTCTCCTTGCGGCGGGATTGGACGAAGTCGTCGAGGTTGGCCGGCGGGCCGCCGGCGCTGAGCGTGTGCAGGTAGCTGGCGAGCAGATTGACGCTGGTTTTGGCCTCCTGGGCACCGGCTTCCAGCAGGTCGAAGAATTTGTCCTCTTTGCCGAAGATCTTCTTAAGCCATGAAATCATAGGGTGTTAGTTTGGGTAACGGAGGAGGGGGTATTGGCGAGGCAAAAACCCGGGATGGATAGTCCCCGGAATGTTTCCCGAGAATAGCGCGAATATCCGAGAATTCTGAGGGCCTGACTTCGGGATATTTTTTGGATTCGCGGATATTCGGGCGATTCGCGGGCAAAAAATCAGATTTTCCCCTGCAACTTCGCCCAGGTGGCGCCCAGCCGCTCGTAAACGGCCCAAGTACTCTGTTGGAGTCCTGACACATCAAACAGCCAGTCCCCGGCGCGTTTCTCGTGATTGGCGCGGGAAAGGAAATCCGCGGGACAGGGGAGGGGTGAAAGCCCGGCCCGGCGCATCAATCCCATCGCCCGCGGCATGTGCCAGGCGGAGGTCACGAGGGCAAAGGGGGTGTCGGTTCCGAGTCGCTGTTTCACCGCTTGGACTTCGTCGTCGGTGTCACGGGCGGTGTCGATTTGGACGATGCGTCGGGGATCAATGCCGAGCGAAACCGCTGCGGCAGCGAGGACGGAGGCGTGCGTGGGACTGTGTTTGCTCCAGCCCGGCCCGGAAACGACCAAGGTGGCCTCGGGGAGCTGTCGCGCGAGGCGGACTCCCTCGATCAGGCGCGACAGCGCTGACGAGCTGAGCTGGTTGAGGGCGGAAAGGCCGGCTTGGTCGGAGTGCCCGCCGCCGAGCACGACAATCGCACGGCAGCGGGCAAGTGGGACGGGCAGGGCCGCGCCGGCCGTGAACTCGGATTGGGCGGCGTATTGTGTCTCCAGTGGACGGAGCAGGGCCTGACCGACCTGTTTGTTGCTCATGATGAAGAGCAAAAGGACTCCGCTGATAAGGAGCCGGCGTCCGGCCTTGGGCCAGCGTGTGGAGCGCAGGAGCAGAAGCCCGGCGATCATCAGGGCGACGCAGAAAGGCAGCGGCATGAGCCAGTATGAGACCGCTTTTTTCAGCCAGAAAAGCATGGCGGGCATCGGAACCGATCTTGCTCTGCCGTTCGACCTTAGAATTCGCCCCGCTGGTTAAGTCGGGCAGATCGCCCGGGGGTGGGAGCTTGAGCCGTGACCCGGGCCCAAACGCCCCCCGTTATTTGGCCGGGGGCGCGCGCCAACGAGTGGCCATGATGGCCGTTTTGTGCCGGTGCCGGTCCGCGGGGTCCAATGCAGGTTTTTGATAATAGACCGTGAGGAGGACGCCGGGCGAAACTTCGAGGGATGCCGGATAACCCAAGTCGAGATTCGGCGCGTCATCGCGCAGCACGATAACCTGGCTGGCGTCCCAGTTGATACCGTCGGGGCTGAGGGCGGCCCGTTCCCCGAAAGGCTTCCGCCGATAACCGTAGCTGACGAGGACGCGGCCATCCTGCAGCGAAGTGAGGTGCGGTGGGAAACCCCACAGCGGCGTGGGGAACGGTTTGGCCCACGTCTGGCCGTTGTCATCCGAATAGGTTTCCCAAAGCACCAGGTCGGCGCGGCCATCGTCGTAGGGCACGGCGTCGGTCCGAATCATCACAATAATGCGCCCGGAGGGCAGTTGCAGCACGTGGGGCTCGCCAAAGTGCAGGGTTTCCGGAGTGGGCGAGCGCACAAGATGGCGGAGGGTCCATGGTCCCTGCGGCGTGACGGCCGTGTAGATGCTGACGCTTTTCTCCTCCTGCCGGTAGGCGGCGACCAGGAGTGAACCGTTTTGCAGCGTGATGCCGCCATGGATGGTATCGGGCCCGGCCAAAGGTGCTGACCATGTGAGCCCGCTATCGTGCGAAACGAGGATGTGGGAACCTTGGAAAGATCCCCCGGCCCGATAGGCCGGGCTGTCGACCTGCTTGATCCAGCGCTCAATCATCGGCTGCGGGTAGGATCCGGCCGCCAAGGCCGTGTAGTCCGCGGATTTCCAGAACGTCGACCAAACGTGCAGGAGCAAAGTCCCCTGCGGGCCGACCGTGAGGCCGCATTCGCGATCATCAATCGGCGTATCGTAGGCCACGGTTGGCTGGGACCAAGTGATCCCTTGGTCGCGGGACCGCATCGTCACAATGGCTGCATTCGGCGACAAGTGCTGCTCGGTGCGGATAAAGGCGAGGAGGATGTCCCCATTGGGCGCGCGCACGAGCGCGGGCCAGGCCGCATAGATCTCGTCATCCTGAAACAGGGTCTGGTGGGAAATGATCCCGGCGTTGGATTCGAGGTTGGGCTGGGCGAAGGCGCAGAGGGCGGTGGCCAGGTAGAGCAGGCAAACTTGATGGAGGGGCAGCATGGAGGGTTTAGCCTAGGAGAGGAGGCCGCCGGGTCGAGCTTGGCCTTGGCTGCGGTTTCCCGGTTCGACCGGATCGCCGTGAGCGGGTCGAAGGTCAGCCGCAGGTTTACCCGGCTGGAAGCCGGTGCCTTCCGCCATCCAAACTGCTCCAGCATCCGTCCGAGGATGGGATTGACAGTGCTGCACTGGCTCGCGAGGTTCGCCCGCTCTTTACGGCGGTCATAGCTCAGTTGGTTAGAGCACTAGATTGTGAATCTAGGGGTCGCGGGTTCGAGTCCCGTTGGCCGCCCCATTTGATGGAGAGCAGGTTATGTAGTCGCGGGGGGGGAACTTCCCGGGCCGGGCTCGGACTGTCATTGCTCTCCCGGCCTTTGCCGTTGCCCCGGTTTGGGCGCGTTTTAGGCTGCGCCTAGCACCATGCCCCGCCTGCGTCTCCTCACCTTCAACATCGCGCATGCCCGCGGGCTCAATCCCATCCAAGGGCTGAATTCCGCCCAACAGCTCCGCAACAATCTCCGCAAGATCGCGAAATTGATTGTCCGGCTCCAGCCCGATATCGTTGCCCTGCAGGAGATTGACGAGTGTTCGCGCTGGGCGGGGAATTTCGACCACCTCGAATACCTGCGGCTGCACTCCGGCTTTCCCCATGGGGTGTTCGGGATTAACACGCGGCGCAAGGGCCTACTCAATCTTAGCTACGGCAACGCGTTCCTATCGCGCCATCCCATCGTGTCGACGGAGACCATCGTCTTTGGCAAGGCCAGCGTGGGTGAAAAGGGGTTTCTCTTCGCGGAATTCGAGGTCGAGGGGCGGCTCGTGCCCATGGTGAACCTGCACCTGCACTTCAGCTCGCGCGAGCATCGCATTCGCCAGCTGGGGCGGCTGCTGGCCTGGCTGCGCGAGACGCAGCGGGCCCGGCGGGCGCACTGGCACGTGCCGCCGATCATCTGCGGCGACTTCAACAATCCCGGCACCAGTCCGGATGCGACCGCCGCCCTGCTCAGCCATCTCTCGGACTATTACGACTACGGCCTGCATCCGATCAACGGAAAGACGTTTCCCTCGCCCTTGCCCACATGGCGGCTGGATTTTTTCTTCCTGCCCCCAAGTTGTCTGGCCCCGCACAGCTTGGTCGTCCGCTCGTTTCTCTCGGATCACCGGCCCGTTCTGGTGGAATTCGACCTGGCGTAGGCGGAAACGCACTCCGGAATTAACCACGGATTCCACGACGGACACGAATCAATCCCGATCCACCGACTCAGAGATTGTCATTTCGAGAGCAGCGGGGAATTCAGTGCGTCTCGGTCGAAGACTGCGATGATCTCCAACTGGATTCCTCGTTACACTTGGCATGACAGATTGGTCGTGAAGTGATCCTTGGTCGTGTCCGTGTGATCTCAGGGCTAGCCTGCGTGTAATCCGTGGTGGGATGGAAGGTTTCTCAGAGCGTCCCCCGGCCCAAGTGCGGCGTTGCACCGCGGCGGGAATGCCTCTGAGGTAATCCTTCGCATGTCCCGTCTCGCCTCAACTTTCGCCCGCGCCCAAGCCCAAAACCGCGCCGCTTTTGTCGGATATGTCTGTGCGGGTGACCCTGATTTCGAC
>Ga0335397_10002584_pt1 | contig 24633 bp, 15 predicted proteins | sample MAT04_FD_205740 | JGI IMG/M metagenome (GOLD analysis project Ga0335397, IMG submission 205740) | Freshwater microbial communities from Lake Fryxell liftoff mats and glacier meltwater in Antarctica - MAT-04 (spades assembly) (version 2) ... | reverse complement strand
TGCCCGAGTCCTCGTCGTAGGTGGGAGCGAGGGCGGTGGGCAAGGTCAGGACCGTCACGGAGTAGTCACCGAGCGGCAGGTGCTCGGCGAGGTAGGTCCCGTCCGCCCCGGTCGTCAGGACCAGGACCGCGTCGTCGGCCGTCCCGGCGACGAGGTCCACGCCGAACCACCGGACCTCGACCGTGGCCCCGGGGATGCCCGGCTCACCGGCGTCCTGGACGCCGTCGCGGTTGGTGTCGACCCAGAGCCGGTCGCCGAGGAGACCGGCGCCCCGCAGACCGAAGTCGAACCCGTTGTCCGTGGCGCCGGGCGCCAGCGGGAAGGTCGCCGTGCCGTCGACCGCGCCGCCGTGCGGCTCGGAGACCAGCACCGTGCCCGGCGGGAAGGTCGCCGGGTTCACCGTGACCGTGATGTCAGCGGCCGGGACACCGGTCACCGACCAGGCGCCGGCGCCGTTCGTGGTCGTGGTGACCGATCCGGCGGGCAGGTTGCCCGTCGCCGGCCAGCTGATGGTCAGCTCGACCCCGGCCAGGCCGGGCTCAGAGGTGACCGAGTCCTGCACGCCGTCGGCGTCCAGGTCGAGCCACACCAGGTCACCGACGGTGCCGGTGCCGCGGATGCCGAAGTCCGCGTCGCGGCGGTCGTCGTCCTGGAGCAGGGTGAGCTGGGCCGTGCCCAGGCCGTTCGCCGCACCGTCGAGATCGGTGGTCACGACGGTGCCCGCCGGCAGGGTCGAGGCGTCGAGGATGACGCGGAACAGCCCGCCGGGCAGGTTGCTGACGAGGTACGTGCCGTTGGCGCCGGTCGTCACGAGATGGTCCTCGTCGTCGGCCGTGCCGAAGGTGCCGTCCGGCCCCGCGTAGCGGACGGTGACGTCCACATCGGCCACGCCGGCCTCACCGGGGCCCTGGACCCCGTTGCCATCCAGGTCGAACCAGACGGTGTCGCCCAGGCTCGCGACGTCGACCTCGAGGGTCACGGTGTCGTCGTTCGACGTGTAGGACCGCGCCCCCGTCGGCAGCCCGCTGAGCGAGGTGTAGGTCGACACAGCGGTGTTGGTCAGCTCCGGGCCGACCACCTCGTCGCCCGAGGTCAGGGCCGGGACGACGACGACGTAGGTGATGGTCACCGAGGCGCCCGCGGCGATCGAGGGGACGGTGAACCGCAGGGTCGGAGCGGTCCCGTCGACGAGGGTCGCACCGGTGACGCTGGTGATCGTGCCGAACCGGCCGTCGGTCACGTCGTCCACGACGACGTCGTAGGCGGTGACCGGCCCGGTGCTGGAGACGATGATCGAGTAGGTCAGCGACTCGCCGGGCACGACGCGGCGGTTCGCGACCTGGCCGGCGCCCTGGGCGACCGTCTTGGTCAGGCTGAGCACGGGCTCGTCGACGGTGACCGTCGCGGTGACGACCGGGCTCGCGCCCGGCAGGGCGTCCGCGTCCGACGGCGTGGTGGGCGGGGTGCCGGGCGTGGCGCTGAACCGGACGCGCGCGCTGTTGGTCAGCGTGTCGTCCTGGCTGACCGCAACGACGCTGCCGTCGACGTACGCCTCGTACACGATCTCGACGACGCGGCTCTCGGGCTGGGCGGCTGCGTCACCCAGGGTCCAGCCGATCCGCTGCCCCTGGGGAGTGAGGGCGGTGGGGGTCAGCGTGCAGGTGCCGGTCGAGGTGCACGAGGAGGAGACGATCCGCACGAAGGTCAGGCCGGTGGGCAGGGTGTCCAGGATGGTCACGTTGTTGGTCGTGACCTGGGGCGGGATCGAGGCCCGGAGGGTGAACGTGACGACCTGGCCAGGGACGGCGCGCAGGGGGGTGACCGTCTTGGTGAGGGTCGGCTCGGGCCCGCCGAGGGTCACCGCCGACGTCGAGCGGTAGCGCCCGGCGCTCGGTCCGCCGAGCGTGTAGCCGCGCTCGCCGGCGTCGGTGCCGCTGAGCGAGGTGGTGGTGACCGCCACGGTGTTCGTGAACGAGGTGGGCGAGGGGATCGGGTCGGCGACGCGGACCGAGTACGGCAGCGCGACAGACCCGTTCGGCGCGATCGCGCCGAGGGCCGGGGTGGTGGCCGACGTCCAGGTGATCGTGCGGGCAGCCGAGTCCCACAGGCCGCCGCTCGCGACTGCCTCGCCGTCGTTCAAGGGCGTCCCCCCGGGGCCGCTGAGCGGCGTCATGGAGGTCGGGATGACGTCGACGACCTGGTTGTCGTACGCCGTGGAGGTCCAGGGGCTGCTCGCGTTCGGACCGGGGTTGGTCACCGTGACGGAGAAGGCGATCTCCTCGCCCGGCTCCGCGACGTTGTTGGTGTCCAGCTCGGCCTTGGTCACGCGGATGTTGGGCTCCACTATCCGGGTGCTGACCGAGGCGTTGCGGGTGGTCATCCCGGTGGCGGTGAGCGTCGCGGTGTTCGTCACGTTCGCCCCCGCGACGGGACCGCTCGCGTCCTTCACCGTGGCGTTGAAGGTGATCCTGACGACCTCGTCGGTGGCCCCGACCACATAGGGAGTGGGCAGGTCGAGACGCATCTGGGTCGCCGTCGTCGAGAGGACGAAGGACGCGGCCGAGGCGCTGTCGTTCCGCGCCACCAGGGCTGAGGCCTGGTCGAGGGTGAACACGCCAGGCACGGTGTCCGTCAGGACGCCCGCGGTGATAGTCGTCTCCGCCGGCAGGGTGGCCGTCACGGTGTAGGTGACCACCTCGCCCGGCGTCGCCTGGTCGTTCGTGTTGCCGCCGGTCACGACGACCGAGGTGGCGGCCGACTTGGTCAGGCCGATGGTCTGGACCGGGACGCTCGCGGTGTCGTCGGCCCTGGGGGAGTTAGCGGACGGCTCGAGCGTCGGGTCGATGTTGGTGGAGGGTACCCAGGTGAACAGCGGCGCGTCCGGGTTCGTCGTGGCGACGTTGAACTGGCGCACGCCGGCGTTGTTGACCAAGGAGGTGCCGGGCACGACGGTGGCGGGCACGAGCACCTGGTAGGTCAGCGTGACCGTCGCCCCTGCTGCCACCGGCCCGGCGACAGTCCAGTCGAGGTAGTCCCGTGTCGCGTCCGTGCACCCGGTCGCCGCGGGCACGCTGCTGACGACGTTCACGCAGGCGAACTGGCTGGGTAGCAGGTCGCGGACCTCGATGTCCTGCACCGGCACCGTCCCGTCGTTGCGGACGGCGACCGAGTAGGTGAGGGTGTCGCCACCGGTCGCGGACGCCTTCACCGCGGTGTCCGGACCGGTGATCACGACCGACTTGTCGAGGCTGACCACGGGCTCGACCCACTGCACGTCGGCCTGTGCCCGCAGCTGGAAGAGCTCCTCGGGGGTGTTGAGGAAGACGAGCTTGGCGAGGTTCCCGGGGATCTCCCCGGGCTGCGCGGCCGAAGGGTCGACGATCGTCGATGCGAGCACGAGCTGCGCGGCCTGACCGGCCAGGAGGTTCCCGTTGTTCTCGAAGGTCCAGGTGATCCGCGGCGCGTCGACGACCTGGGTGAGGATGTCGACCGCGCTGCCCGCCGTCTCCTCGGCGGCGACGAAGTCGAAGCCCCGCGGCAGGAAGTCCACGAGCGCCTGGTTGGTGGTGTCCAGGCCGTCCGGCGCCTGGACTGTGAGCCGCCAGCACACGAGGTCGCCCGGGCCGAAGCTCGGCGGGCTCCCGGCGGGGGCATTGACGGCGGGCCAGGCGGCCGCCTGGCACCTGCCGATGGCCGTGGCACCGGCGCCGGGCGCCGCCACCTGCTTGATGAGGCGGATCGGCTCGCCGGTCTGGGTGGCCGCCGAGGCGTCCTCGACGGGCCGCACCGTCCCGTCGAGGTCCGTTGCCACGGCGGCGAGCGTGACGGTGTTGGTCCAGGAGTCGTTCGCACGCACCGGCTGGGTCGGGTCGGCACGGTAGGTGACCCGCGTCTGGGTGGTGAGCTGGACGGTGAGCGTGTCGTTGGACGCCAGCGGCGGCGGGGTGAGGTCCCAGCGGACGACGATCGTGCCGTCCAGCGCGGGCGCGCCGACCGAGGTGGCGGTAGGGCTCGCGCCGACGACGTCGAGGCCGTCCGGCACGGTGTCGCTGACGACGAGCGACGAGACGTCGGTCGTGTACTCGCTGACCCGGATCAACAGGTTCCAGACGGTGGTGCCGCCGTGCGCGATCGAGCCGTCCCCTGCGGAGTTGGACGCCTCGGTCTTCGCGATCGCGACGTCCTCGATCGACACGGTGTCGGTCGCCGACGCCCCGTACTGCTGGGACGGCGCGCCGCCGGGGGCTGGGTCGTCGTAGGTGCCGGTGAGCTGGACCAGGTTGGTCGCGCTCTGCTCGGTGGCGGTCTCGATGGTCGAGTCGCCCGTGTTGTTGTCCAGGTTGGAAGCCTGAACGCCCGTCGTCGGGGTGCCGCCGGGGAAGGGGACGTTGGCGAGCTGCGGGATGCCGACGACGTACTGGAGCGTCGTGGTCGCGCCCGGGGCCAGGGCTCCCAGGGCTCCGAGGTCGGCGGTGCTCCACCGAACGACCGTGTAGACGCCCAGGGCGAGCGGCCCGGCGCCGTCGGGGTCGAGGGTCTGGGTGTCGACGAAGGACGGCGTCGGGCAGGGGGCGGAGAGGGCGAAGCTGGAGGCGTTGAGCGGGCCTGATCCCGCGTACTCCTCGGCGCTGGAGTTGTCGTCACCGGCGACGCCGCAGCCGAGGAACTCGAGCTGGGCCGGCAGGTGGTCGACGATCTCCAGGGCGGTCGACGGGGCGAGCGTCGAGTTCTCCAGCGTGAGAGTGACGGTGGTGCGGTGGTCGTGGACCCCGCGCAGGAGCTCCTTCTCGTTCGCGGCGGTGGACTTGGTGATCGTGAAGGGGACCAGGTCGGTCGACGCGGTGCTGGAAGCCCGTCCGGTGAACCCGCCGATCACGCTGCCGTCGGCGGCGAACTGCGGAAGCAGCCGGGGCAGGTCGCTGACGTACGCGTCGGCGGCGAGGGGGACGGCGCCCAGGGCCCGGGTGGCACCGGCGACCAGCGTCACGGTCAGGGCGGACTCCGGGCCGGGCGAGCCGGCCAGCAGGTCCGAGATGTTCGTCCAGACAGCCGTGGTGATTCCGGTGCCGCCGTCGGTGACGGCCGTCGTCGGCGGAAGAGAGGTGGCGGGGTCGACGGTCACACCCGGGGGGAGGATCAGCCGGTAGGTCATGTTGTACGCGGGCGTGAGGGTGGGGTTCCGCGCGCTGAGCGTCACGTCGAAGGTCCCACCCTGGAGGGCATCCGCGGGAGCCGTCAGCGTGAAGGTCGGCGTGACGGCCGCCTGGGCGGCCGGCGCCACGGCGACGACGCCGAGCAGCGCGAGTGCGGCCGAGACCAGCGCGCTCACCCAGCGCCCGGGCAGCGAGCCCCTCAGGTCCCGCTGTCCGCGAACGGACGAGGGGTAGGGTGCGTCGGACGACGGCGACACCAGATCGCGCAGCATGGGCAAGCCTCCCGGTCGGGACCGCGGGCACGGCGCACCAGGCGCTCAAGAACGTCCGGGGCAGTGCAGACGCAGGCGGTCGGGACGACACTAACCGGGCGTTCTACGTTTGTGACCTCAGTCCCCCCAGAATCGTCCTTTTCACCCTCGACGATGCGCGCTTTCACCCCCACCACTGCGCAGCCGACGTGGCCGGTGGCTCCGGTCATGACGACGGGCATGGGCCCGGCTGGGGCGGGCGGCGCGAGCCGCAGCGGTGGTGCCGCTGACGGAGGGCACCGGCGATGACCTCGCGGTGAGCAGACCCGACCCGATCGCCGGCACCTGATCGGCGCCACAGCGCCGGCGGGCTGGCCTAGTCTCGGCCCATGGCTCGGTACCTGGAGGTCCACCCGCACGACCCCCAGGTGCGCACGATCAGCCAGGCGGTCGCGATGCTGCGCGACGATGCGCTCCTCGTCTACCCCACGGACTCCGGTTACGCCTTCGGCGCCCGGCTCGACAGCCACACCGCGGCCGAGCGCATCCGACGGATCCGGCACCTCGGTGACAAGCACCACTTCACGCTCGTCTGCGCCGACCTCGCGCAGGCCGGCCAGCTGGTCCAACTCGACAACACCGCTTTCCGCGCGATCAAGGCGGCGACCCCCGGGCCTTACACCTTCATCCTCACCGCCACCAAGGAGGTCCCGCGGCGACTGGCCCACCCGCAGAAGAAGACCGTCGGCGTCCGCATCCCCGACCACCCGGTCACCCGGGCTCTGGTCCGCGCGCTCGGTGAGCCGCTGCTCTCGAGCACCCTCGCGCTGCCCGGCCGTGAGGAGCCGCTGACGGACGGCTGGACCATCAAGGAGGAGCTCGACCACCTGGTGGACGCGGTGCTGGACGCGGGCGACTGCGGGACGGAGCAGACCACCGTCGTCGACTGGTCGGCCGGCTACCCCGAGGTCGTGCGGGTCGGCGCCGGCGATCCCGGCCGGTTCGAGTGAGCTCACGCCCGTCGGGTCCCACGCGGCCCGTCGTCACCGTCGTCGTCGCCCATGACCGTCCTCTGGTGCGCCTCGGCTCGGCCGCCGTGCTGCACACCGCGCCGGGAGTCGTGGTCCTGGGCGCCGCGGCCGACGGGGTCGAGCTGCTCGGCCTGCTAGCCGAGACCCAACCGCACGTCGTCGTGCTGGACCTGCGGCTGCCCCTGCTCGACGGGGTAGCGGTCACGGTGGCCGTCCGGGCCCGGTACCCCGGGAGCCGTGTGCTGCTGCTCACGGACGGCGACGAGGAGGAGGACGGCCTGCTCGAGGCCCTGCGCGCCGGGGCGAGCGGGTACGTGCTGGGCGACGTCGAGCCCGCGGCGCTCGTCGAGGCCGTTCGCGTGGTCGCGGCCGGATCGCTCATCGTCGGCGCGGCCCTACGGAACCGTCTCCTCTCCGGCACTGCGAACCGCAGCTTCGCGTGAGCAGGAGGGTGGGGCCGTGGCGCAGCCGGGTCGGTGCGCAGCGTGGGCAACGACTGTGTCGGGAATCCCCTACCGCCCCTCCCGCGTTGTCGCCGGTATGCCCCTCGTCGGTGAGTACGCCCCCAGCACGTCCGACTGGGCCCGGAAGCAGGCGGAGGCCTTCGAGGCCTCCGGCGGCAACGAGGCCAACACCCTGCGCGGGGTGCCGATCATCGTGCTGACGTCGGTCGGCTCGCGCACCGGCAGCCTGCGCAAGACGGCGCTCATGCGTGTCGAGCACGATGGCTGCTACGCGGTGATCGCCTCCAAGGGCGGTGCCCCCGAGCACCCGACCTGGTACCACAACCTCCTCGCCCATCGGCTGGTCGAGCTCCAGGACGGTCCGGTCCGGCGCGACTACACCGCCCACGAGGCCAGCGGCGAGGAGCGCGACGCATGGTGGGCCAGGGCGTTGGCCGCGTGGCCCGACTACGCCGGCTACCAGACGAAGACCGATCGACTCATCCCGGTCATGGTGCTCACGCCCGTCGAGGACTGAGCAGGCTCGAGCCCTCACCCTGACCCGCTCGTGTGACGCCGGTTGCCTCCCGTTGACCCCCGCCAGAATGGCCCTTGACCTGGGGCAACGCTCCCGGTGACAAGGCGGAGAACCTGGCGTGAAGATTCGGGGAAGGACCCTCAAGTCCCGGTCTCCCGGACCCGGGACTTGAGACCCTAGGGGTGTTGGTGACCCCGACCTCCGTGAGGCGATACCCGTGAACGAGACCCTGGTGATCCAGGATCACTCAGCCCTGCTGCTCGAGCTCCTCGGCGACGAGGACGACGGGCTGCCCCCCTTCTGGGACTGAGACCGACTCCCAGGCCCGATAGGCCCGATGGGCCCAAGGGCCACGCCGGTCGACCGCAAAGGTCGCCGGAGCTCCGGCGACCACGGCGCGCACAGTGCACCGGGCGCCCGACGAGAGACCTCACCCTGCTCCATCCGGGTGGTCGAGGGTACGATAGCGCCGGTCGCGGCGCGTCCCTCCCATCCCGTGGTCACGACCGTCTCGCATCGCGGACGCGAGTTCCAAAGGTCCCAACAGCCCCGTGCCCGGGCGACGTAATGTCCGCGTCAAGCCCGTGCCTGCATCCGCGAAGGCCGGGCGCCGTCGGCTGAGGCCGCAGGCACGCAGTGGACAGCACCGACCATGACACCTCGTCGACCGCGCGCCGGTCCCGAGCAAGGAGCAGATGCCGTGATCGAGTTAGTGGACATCCACACCCCGGAGCGCTCCGCCAGCGCGCGTGCCTCCCTGGGGGGCCTCACCCTGCCGGCGGCCGTGCGCGCGACCCTGGACGCATGCCAGCGGATCGTCGTTCCTTCCTCCAGGGCCGAGCTCTACCAGATCGCCCTCGGACCACAGGGGGGTCCGACCTTCGACGTCGTCTACGACGTGCAGGGCAGCCCGGTCAAGGAGGCCGACGTCGTGCGCTGCCGCAACGGCATCGCAGTCAACTTCCCGGACGACTACCTGCGCCGCCGCGACCCCGACTGCATGCGGATCGCCGACGACCTACCGACCGACAAGCCCCGCTACGCGGATGTCTTCGGCGAGAGCTTCGCGCAGACCAAGGCCGAGACGATCGCCTGGCTGGGCGAGCAGGACCTCGTCGTCGTGCCGTTCCGCGCCGGCGGCCTGTCCTTCGGGTACCCGAGCCTGGCCATCGTGCCGGCCAACGCGGCGTTCTTCGCCCTGACGCTGGTCGACCTGCAGGGCTGGGTGACCTTCGACGAGCTCGGGCCGTACACGCCGCGCTCGATCCTGTACCTGGCGCCGCCCTTCCGGCACACGCACTTCGGCGGCAAGCAGGTCGTCGTGCACGACCGGTCGACGACCCTGCACGAGGTGTTCGCCTACAACATGTACCCGGGGCCGAGCGCCAAGAAGGGCGTCTTCTCGGTGCTGCTCGACATCGGTGAGCAGGAGGGCTGGCTCACCGCCCACGCCTCCTCGGTCCGGGTCACCACCCCGTACCAGAACGAGACGATCATCATGCACGAGGGCGCATCGGGCGGTGGCAAGTCCGAGATGTGCCAGGAGATCCGCCGCCAGGAGGACGGGCGCATCCTGCTCGGCCACAACGTGGTCAACGACGAGCCGTACTTCATCACGCTCGGCGAGACCAGCGCGCTGGCGCCGGTGACCGACGACATGACCCTGTGCCACCCATCGGTGCAGACCGGAGACGGACGCCTGGTCGTCTCGGACGCGGAGGACGGTTGGTTCGTCCGGGTAGACAACCTCACCGAGTACGGCGAGGACGTCAACCTCGAGCGGGTGTTCATCCACCCCCAGGAGCCGCTGGTCTTCTACAACCTCCACGGCGTCGCCGACGCAACCTGCCTGCCGTGGGAGCACACGCTGGACTCGACAGGCAAGCCGTGCCCGAACCCGCGGATCGTCGTCTCCCGCAAGCAGATCCGCGGCGTCGTCAACGAGCCCGCTGCGGTCAACGTGCGCACCTTCGGCGTGCGGATGCCCGTCTGCACCCGCACCAAGCCCTCCTACGGGATCATGGGCATGACCCACTTCGTGCCGCCGTCGGTGGCCTGGCTGTGGCGCCTCATCGCCCCCCGCGGCGACAAGAACCCCTCGATCGGCGAGAACAAGTCGGTCACCAAGGTCCTCAAGCACGGCGGCATGGTCGCGGAGGGGGTCGGCTCGTACTGGCCCTTCTCGACCGGGACCAAGGTGTCGGCCGCCAACCTGCTGCTGCGCCAGCTCGTCGACGCGCACCGCACCCGCTACGTGCTGACACCCAACCAGCACATCGGCGCGTACAAGGTCGGGTTCGCCGCCGAGTGGCTGACCCGCGAGTACCTGTCGCGGCGTGGCTCCGGCAACATCCGGCCCCAGCACCTGGTGGCCTCGCGCCTCCCGCTGCTGGGCTACACGCTCGACGAGATGAAGATCGACGGCCAGCTCATCCGGCCGACGTTCCTGCGCACCGAGCGGCAGTCGGGCGTCGGCATCGAGGCCTACGACGCGGGTGCGCAGATACTCACCGACTTCTTCAAGAGCGAGCTCGCGCAGTTCCTCACCGACGAGCTCGACCCGCTGGGCCGGGAGATCATCGAGGTCTGCCTGCGCGACGGGGCGATCGAGGAGTACGAGGCCCTGACGCCGATGTACGTCTGAGGTCAGCGCGCCGAGGGCGCGTCGGCGGCCGCCAGGGGGGCGGCGGCACGCCGTCGACGCGCCTCGCGCCGGCCGCGGACGTAGAGCACGGGTCCGGCCAGGACACCACGGAGCTCGACCCTGGAGAGCTCCGCCGGGTACCCGGCACTACGGCCGGCGTTCTTCTCCGACCCCGGGGCCAGCAGCCGCACCAACCCGGCCGGCACGCGCCGCGCGATGCCCAGGGCTGCCCGGGGGCCGCCGATCAGCTGCTTGGTGAGCATCGCCGACAGCCCGCTGCCGTACCCCCGCAGCTGGGAGCGCAGGGCGTCGAGGTCCCGGCGGGCGCTGTGCCAGACGATCGCTGCCGGCTCGTAGACGAGCACACCACCGGTGAGCAGCACGGTGCAGAAGGCGTCGAGGTCCTCGCCGCCGCGGGTCAGCGAGCCAGCGCCGAGGGCTTCGTCGAACTGCCCGCTGCCCACCAGCCACCTCCGGTCGAAGGACATGTTGTTGCCCGAGCCGTAGACCCCTGCGGAGTACGGGAACAACGCTCCGCCGTCGCCCCGGGGGCCGATCGCGGCGAGGTCACGGTTGCCCATCGCCCAGACCGTGCGGCGCAGCCCCTTGTCGAACGCCCCGAACTCCTCGAAGAGCAGCTGGGCCCGGGTGGCGAGCTCCGCCGGGAGCACGAGCCCCGTGGTGGCGACCACCCCGGGGTGGCGGTACGGCGCGACCAGCCGGGCGATCCACTCCCGGTCGGCGTGGGCGTCGTCGTCGGTGAAGGCCACGACCCCGCCGGTGGCGGCCCGGACGCCTGCGTTGCGGGCGGCGGACAGCCCGCGGCAGGGCTCGGAGACCACCCGCAGCCGCTCGTCGGCAACCCCCGCCAGCATCGCGCGCACCGCACCGGTGGCGGGCTGGTTGTCGACCACGACGACCTCCAGCGGCCGGTAGGTCTGGTCGAGCACCGAGCGGACGGTGCGCACCAGTCGCTCGTCCTGCCCCAGCGTGCAGATCACGACGCTCACCGGGCGCCCGACTGTCGCCGCCGCCGCGGCGCAGTCCGCCGCTGGCAGGGCCAGCCCGGCCTCAAGCTCCTCGGGGCCAAGACCGTCGAGGGCGAGGTGCTCGGCGACGGGCCCGGCCAGGTGATCGGTGGCCCAGCGCACGGCCTGCTCGGCGTCCATCGAGGTGACGTCCCGCGGGTGCACGACGCCCAGCGGGACGCCGTGCAGCCGGACGAGCACCAGACCGGCCCCTTCACCGTTGACCGGGACCGGGGTAGGGTCGGCCAGGTCCAGAGTCGTCACGGGGACAGGTACGACGTCCCCGTCCGAGGGCACTGAGGCGTTGTCGGGCATCGCACGATGGTGGCACAACGCGCTCGGGCTCGACGCCGGGGGAGCTCCCCCGGGCACTCACCCGAACGGGTGAGCGGCCAGGGTTGGCCGACCGGATGTGGTCAATGTCCACCGGGTACGCGCCGATCAACCAGGTGACGCATGGAACCCCGCCGATCGTGAAGGATCCCATGAACCCCCCCGAGACGACCGACGGCCACCCACCCCATCGCAGGTCCGCCGGTCGTCGGGCCCCTCACCATGCCGGCCGACGGCGGATCCTCGCCGCGTGCGCCATGGTTGCCGCGGCCGTGGGCGTGGGTGGGGTGACCCCCGCCTGGGCGGCGGCGACCCCCACCGTCACCTCGCTGACGGTGACCCTCAGCGGGTCGACCGCCACGGTGACGGCGGCCATCACCGCCTCCCCGGCGGTCGGCGCCAGCAGGCTGGGCGTCTGCGTGCGCACCGCGACGGGCGGCAACTTCGACTTCCCGCACTCCTACAACGTCAGCCTCACCTCGACGGCCACCACCTACCGGGCCTCGCGGACCCTGCCTGCCGGACGGTACAACGCCTATGCCTGCGCGCTGGTCTCGGGCGCGTGGCTGAGCTTCGGCCCCTCCCGGTCGATCGTCGTCGCCCCGGTCTCGGCCACCGCCGCGCCGACGTACACCGCCAGGTCCGTCGCCGTCACCGTGAAGGGCACGACCGCCACCGCCACCGCCGTCGTCGCTTCCTCACCTGCCGTCGTGGCCCAGCGGCTCGCGGTCTGCGCCAGGGACGCCGCCGGCCGAACCGTCGACTTCCCGCACGCGCTGGACAGGACGCTGACCACGTCGGGCACCGCCTACACCGGCTCGCAGACCCTGCCCGCCGGAAGCTACCTCTCCTCCGCCTGCGTGCAGGTCGGTGGGACCTGGACCCTGGTGGGCACCATCGCGTCGTTCACCGTACCGGTCGCGACAGCGCCGACCCCGACCCCGACGCCCACGCCCACGCCCCCTGCGACGCCCCCTGCGACACCCAGCGCGTCGACGATGCCGGTCGGTGACCTGCCCGGTTGGCGCCAGGTGTTCACGGAGGACTTCCTCACCCCCGTCCCCGTCGGCTCGTTCGCGACGTCGGTCTACGGGTCGCGGTGGTTCGGCTACTCCGGGTACCAGGACACCTCCGGCAACGGCTGGTACGACCCCGCCCGCGTCATCTCCGTCAAGGACGGGGCGCTGGACTGGTACGTGCACACCGCGGACGGCAAGCACCGCGTCGCGGCGATGGTGCCCCGCGTCCCCGCCACCCGGTGGGGCCAGACGTACGGGCGCTACTCCTTCCGGTTCCGCAGCGACGCGCTGCCGCGGTACAAGTTCGTCGCGATCCTGTGGCCCGACTCCGACAACTGGGGTGAGGGTGAGATCGACTTCCCCGAGGTCAACAACCTCGTGGCCGGCAACGCCATCTACGCGAACAGGTACTCACCGGGGAACCTCACGACCAAGCAGCCCGGCCCGGCGAACAGGTTCACCACGACCGTCGACGCCGCCGGCACCGGCTGGCACGTCGCGACGATCGACTGGGCACCCGGCTCGCTGACGTTCTACCTCGACGGCGCCACGCTGGGCACCTTCACCCAGGGCGTCCCGTCGACCTCCTTCCACCTTGTCTTCCAGGTGGAGACCGACGCGCACGGTGCCATCCCGCTCGACTCCACGTCCGGTCACCTCCAGGTCGACTGGGTGACCATGTACAGCCGTCAGTGAGCTGACCGGAACCACCTGGGCGACCGGTACCACCCGGGGGTCGCGGAGGGCAGGACGTCAGCCCGCCGGGGCGTCGTCGGCCGGCGGGTCGCGCAGCAGGTCTCCCAGCCCGGCGAGGGCAGCGTCGACCGCGGCGGGGTCGACGACGGCGGCGTCGTAGCCGATGGAGACCTGGAGCACCGATCTCACCTCGCAGGCGATGACCCCCAGCCCGTCCGGCCGGTAGGGGCGGGTGGTGCTGACGTAGTTCGGCACGCCCGTCCACGGCAGGCTGCCGACCCATCGCACGGGGCCCACGACGGAGTAGTCGGGGTGCACCCGAACCGGTCCGGTCGCAGCCAACGGTCGGACCGGACCACCGGGCAGCCGCGACTGGACGCTGCCGGCGACGAGGTGCAGCAGCGGCCTGGCCCGCTCGAGCGAGGTGGTGATCGTCGCGTCGACGTCGAGCGGGTCGGCCCAGTCGGCGGTCATGGCGGCACCGGCCGAGAAGTTGCCCCGCACCACGCTGCCTGCGGGGAGATAGCGCCGGCAGTCGACGACGACGTTGCGCACATCGTCCGCGGCGGGCAGACCGTGCTGCGCCAGCGCCCGGTCGACCAGTGCGACGAGCAGCGAGCTGCGGCGGACGCCGAGAGCACGCGCCCGCAGCTTGAGGTGCCGCAGGGCCGGCTCGACCAGACTGAGGTGGGACAACCCGTGGACGGGTTGCCACACCTCGCCGGGACGGGTCGGTGCGGTGACCGGGTGGGTGCGCGGCACGGACCGCAGCGACCTCGTCATGGTGCGCAGCACGGATCGCGCCACCCCAGGCGTCGTGGGCGCCACCAGAGGCTCCGGCAGGCCCTGACCCAGCGCGGTCAGGACGAGCCCGGCCAGGAGTGCGTTCGCCACGCCCGCGTCCCCGACGACATGCTGCATGCTCAGGATGACGTTGTCCGGGCCGACGGCCAGCCGGAACGGCGCCCCGTCGGTCAGCGGCGGCTGCGTGACGCAGAGGTCGGCGAGCGCGGTGGCCGGGTCGGGGAGTGGTGGCAACGGAGCGGTCGGGACGACGAGCCGTGCGGCGAGGGCCTCGACGTCCATCGCGTGCCGCCGGACCGCGAGCCCGTCCCGTACCACCAGGGCGGCCGGCCCGTCCGGCGCGGCCCGCAGCAGCTCCGCGACGGCGCGCCGGAGGTCCTCGACGGGCGGGGCCTGCAGCGGACCGGCCGCGAGGGCGATGACGGCACCGGCGTACGGACGGTCGAACCACCGGGAGGCGTGCCGCGTCACCGGACTCGTCGTCTCGGCGCCGTCGATCGGCCCTCGGACCTCATCGGCACCTCCATGCACCAGTGCCGGAACGGGCCTCTCGCGCGGTCCTGGCTCACCAGACACCGGGCTGCCCGCACCGATGACGCTCAGGAGCATAGTGACTCCGCAGGCCGTCCCGCTCGACGCGACCGCCCGGCGGATCGTCCCAGATCCGGATGGCCAAGTCGCTGTTCGACGCCTTCCGATGGCAGTCTGTCCCCAGATGGCCGACCACCAGACCCCGACCCCGCGCCCCGCGCCCCGCGGCGTACGACGGATGACCCGCCGAGAGGAGGTCGCCATGGCCTTCGACGATGTGATCTTCGGTACCGCGACGCTCGAGCCGGGGCCCGGCCGGAGTCCCGCGCGCAAGGCACGACCGACCGCCTGGCGCCTGTCCCCGCTCGCCGCCGCGGGGGTCATCCTCGTGGCGGTCGCCGCCGCCGCCCTCGTCGCGGCCGGCGCCCAGGGACCGGGCCGTGGGCTCGCCGTCGGTGCCGCCAGCCTCCTCGCCCCCGGTGCCGCGGCCCTGCCGACGGCCGCGGGGCAGTGGGGCCGGTCGGCCCGCCTGTCCTGGATCGTCGTCATGAGCATCGTGACGTTCACCCTCCTGGCCACCGGGATGGCCCTCACCGCGCTGTGGGCGCCCCGCGCGGTCACGGTCGGCGTCCTCGTCGTGAGCGCCTGGGTCGTGGCGGTGCGCTTCCTGCGGCCGGCCGGCCCACGACAGCCGGACGGCCCCCCTGTCGCCCGACGCATCACCGCCGCGGTGCTCGACGGCCTGCCCGTCGTCCTGGCCCTCGCCGCCGCCGGTGCGCTCGGCGCGTTCACCGACACCGAGGGGGCCTGGCGGGCCCTGCTTGGCACGGCGGCCATCATCACGCTCTGGTCGGCCCTGTCGATCCTCGCCGGGGCGCAGGGCGCGACCGGAGGGATGCGACTGCTCGGGCTGCAGGTGGTCGACGCGACGACAGGGCGCCCCCTCGGCGCCCGCCGGTTCGCCACCTGGGCGACCGCCCAGGCCGCTCTGGCCGTCAGCCTCGTCGGCCCAGTGGCAGCAGCGCTGCGCAGCGGCGGCTGGGCCGACGGCGCCACCGGCAGCGCGCTGACCACCCGCTCCACCCTCGGGGCGGGCCATCCTGCGGCCGGCGGTCCGGCGGCCGGCGGTCCGGCGGCCAGCGGTCCGGCGGCCAGCGGTCCGGCGGGTCCGGCGGCCAGTACCCTCGTGCCGCTCGCCACGCTCGTCCTTGCCGGGTCGACCTGGGCGCTCACCACCGCTCTGGCCGACGTCAGCACGCTGGGGGGCTGGGGCCTGACGCCGGCGCTCGGGCCGGTCTGGTTCGCTGCCCTGGCGCTCGTCGCCGTCGTCCTCGGGGTGGGTCTGGCGACCCGACTGAGCGAGGGCTGGATCGCGGCCCACCTCACGCTGCTCGTGGTGATGCTCTACGGCACGCCGGCGTTCGTCGAGGTGACGCCGCGGCTGCCGTGGGCGTTCAAGCACATCGCCGTCACCCGCTACATCGAGGTCAACGGCTCGGTGGACTTCGCCGGGGACATCTACCAGCGCTGGCCGGGCATGTTCGCCTGGACGGCGCTGCTGGCCGATGTCACCGGGTACCGCAACCCCGTGGAGTGGGCTTTCCTTGCCGAGATCGGCTTCGGCCTGCTCAACGTGCTCCTCGTCCTGGCGATCGCCCGCGCCCTGAGCCCCGGCTCGCGCTGGGCCTGGGGTGCCGCCACCCTCTACGCGGCGAGCAACTGGGTGGCGCAGAACTACTTCGCCCCCCAGAGCCTTGCCTACGCCGCGTTCCTCTTCGTTTCGCTGCTCGTCGTGCTGCACCTCGGCGGCGAGCCCCGGGCGTTGACCCGACGGCTCGAGGGTCTGCTCCGCGCCCGGCCGGAGCCAGCGAGCCCGTGGCCGACCCGGACGAGCCAGATGTCACCACCGGCCGGCGTCCTGGTGGCGGTGCTGCTCGCCTTCGCGACGATCATCGTGTCCCACCAGCTGACGCCCTACGTCGCCCTGCTCGCCCTGCTGCCCCTTGCCGTCCTGGGCTACCAGCGACCGTTCTGGGTGGCCGTGGCCACGGCGGCGATGACGCTGGCCTACCTCGTCCCGCACCTGGCCTTCGTCGATGCGACCTACGGCATCCTCAGCAGTCTCGACGTCGTCGACAACGCCACCTACTCCGCGGTGGACCTCGGGGCGCTCAGCCCGGCCGAGAACTGGCAACGGCGGGGCACGCTCCTCCTCGCCGGCCTCATCCTCGTGCTCGGCGCGCTCGGCCTGCTGCGTCGACTGCTCACCCGCCGGACCCGCTCGGCGCTGGTCGTGGGCTGGCTGGCCGTCGCGCCGCTCATGGTCATGCTGGGGCAGTCCTACGGCGGCGAGATCCGGCTCCGGGCCTACCTGTTCGCCCTGCCGTGGGTCGCCATCGGCGCGTCGTGGCTGTTCGAACCGCGCGGAGGGCGCCGCTCGCTCGGTGCGCTGATCGGCTACCCCGTGGCGGTCGCGGTGCTCGTCGGCCTGTTCGCGGTGACCTACTTCCAGCCCGCTGCGGCCAACCGCACCTCGCCCGCCGCCGTCAACGCGCTGGAGTGGATCAACGACAACTCGCGGACGGGGGACGTCGTGCTCACCTCCGGCGCCTCGCCCGCATCGATCGGCGAGCGGTACCCGGTGCCCTCGTACTCCTCGCTGTCCACGACCAAGCTGTGGCTGGAGGAGGAGATCACCGTGCCGGACGTCATCGGCCTGGCCCAGACGATCGACCCGGACGTCCAGCGGATCGTCGTGGTCATCACCGATGCGATCCTCGACGACGTCGACCCGGCGCCGTTCGCGCCGGGGGAGATCGCGGCGCTCTACGCGGAGCTGCTCGACACCCCGGGGGTCGAGATCGCGTACGAGGCTGGCGACGTCCGGCTGGTCATGGTGTCCGCGACCCCGTGAGCTCGCGGGCCCAGGCCTCGGCCTCGGCGCGCGTGGCCACCGAGGTCATCCGCGGGTCGTCCGGCCACCACTGGTCCAGCACCGCACCGAGCTTGCCGTAGCTGTTGTCCACCCGGCAGACCTGCCGGCCGGACAGCAGGCCGAGCACGGCGGCGTGCAGACGATCGGTGACGAGCACCGGGGCGTCGCCGAGCAGGGCGAGTCCGCGGCGCACCTCGCGGCGGGCCATTGCGTCGCACGCCGCGACCACCAGTCGGCGGGCCGGGGCGGGGCGGCCGATCGGCAGGGTCCCCACCCGCAGCGCCAGGCGCAGCGGCAGCCGCAACCGGTCGTGCTCGACCGGCCAGTCGACCCGGACCAACGAGCCGGCGGGTCCGAGCGAGGCACCGGCGGCGACCTCCTTGTCCGTGCGCCACAGGGCGACGGCATGGGTGGGCCGGTCGGTCCGGGGGACGGCGGGGACGCGTCGCGGGTCGACGGCGAGCGCAGCGTCGGGCACCAGCGCCGCCGTCAGCCCAGCCTGGGTCGCCCAGGCGAGGCTCGGGCGGTCACGGACGAGCAGCGTGATGTCCGGGTGCGCGCGCAAGACGTCGATGGTCTCCCGGTCGGCCCCCGGGGCCCCGAAGTGCACCGACTGCGGCAGGACGAGGATCCGGCGGTCCGGAAGGCTGCGGATGATCTCCAACCGCACAGCGTGCGTGTGGCCCCACAGGTCCCCGAAGTTCCCGCCGCCGTGGAACAGCACCGGCACGCCGGTGAGCCGTCGGACGTGGTCGACAGCCGTGTGCTCCTGCGCGGCCGCCAGCGCCACCGTGACCCCCAGACGGTCGAGGGAGTCCCGCAACCCGACCCAGATGAGGCTGTCCCCCACGTTGTCGTGGTCGGGGTAGTCCAGCAGGACTACCTCCCGCGCCCCGCCGAGCCAGGCGCCCACCGCGCCGTCGTACTGCTCGCGCAGTGCCCTGAGCCGCTCCGGGGTGCTCCCGGAGGGCCCGGAGAGCTGGCCGGGGGGCTGCTGGGGTGGGGGCTGCACGGCGCTCCAGGGGGCTCGACGGTGGTGGGTCCCGCCGCTCGATGGTCGCACAGCGCCCCGGCGGGCGCCCGAGCGGTTCAGGACGACGACGGCGGCGCAGCAGCGGCCGAACGACGTCGCTCGGCGGCGAGGCTGCGCAGGAAGGCCACCGGACCGGCCGGCAGACCGCGCAGCTCGAGCAGCCACAGCTCGCGGGGGAAGGCCGGCCCGTCGCCCTGGGCGTCGGACGCCGCGCCCCCGGCGACCCCGCGGACACGGGCGAGCGAACCCACGACGAAGGCCTTGATGGCCGGTCCGGCGAGCACCGCCAGGCCCAGGGCGTGCCGAGGGTCGCGCCAGACGAGCGAGGTGAGCGTCGCGGTGTACCCGAGCCCGTAGTAGCGCATCTGGGTGGCCAGCTCGGCGTACTCGACGCGGTGCTTGTGGAAGATGACCGCCGCCGGTTCGTAGCCGACCGCCGCACCGTTCCACAGCAGGCGCATGAGCATCGCCAGGTCCTCTCCGCCCCGTGACGGCGTGCCCAGCCCGAGGCTCTCGTCGAACCCTCGGACGCGCACCAGCGCCTCCCGCCGGAAGGCCATGTTCGCCCCGGCCCCCAACGCGCCGGCCCCGTAGACGGCCATCCGGCGCACGAGGTCGCCCGACTCGTCCCGCAGCTCGACCCGGGCGCGACCCGGCAACCGCCGCCCGGCCCGTGCGGTGAACCGGCGGTAGGTCCGAACCCCGGCGAAACCGCCGTAGTACCGCTCGAAGTACACCTGGGCGGGGGTCTCGAGCTCGGCCGGCAGGATGAGGCCGGTGACGGCGTCGAGGTCGGGCTCGCTGACGAACCGGCGGCCGATCGCCTCGAGCCAGGCCGGGTCGACGAGCGTGTCGTCGTCGGTGAACGCCACGATCTCACCGGTGGCGGCCCGGATGCCGACGTTGCGGGCTGCCGACAGACCCGGCGTCGCGCACCGGACCATGCGGATCCGCGGATGGTCGGCGAGGATCGCCGGAAGCGGGTCGTCGGCCGGCAGGGTCGGTCGGTTGTCGACCAGCAGCAGCTCGACGTCGGGGTAGGCCAGAGCGTCGAGCTGGGTCAGGCACCGGCGCAGGTCGGCCAGCCGGGAGACGATCGAGCAGACGATCACCGTCGCCGTCGGCAGCGCCGAGTCCGCCACCCCGTCGAGCGGAGCCGTCGCGGTGGTCCCGCTCACCTCCGCCAGGGCCGCGACGGCCTGCGTCCGGCTCGTCTCAACGACGGCCTGCGGCACACCACGGCGACGAGCGACCACCCACAGCTCCTCGTGCAGGGCGGGGTCGCGCAGCGGGGCGGAGAGATCGGAGTCGAGGTCGACGTCGACGACGCTGTACGGGCCTACGGGCGGGTGCGTCGGGTTCACCAGTGGCAATCTACCGGGCGCTGGCACGAGGGCATCTGCTGGTCCTCGCTTGTGACCAACTCGCGCAGTGCCTACGCTGGCGGGGCCCGCCGGAGGGCTCCGCACCGACCGGCGGAGCCGAGCACCACCTCGGGACGCCGCGCCGACCCGGCAGGAGCCGCCGTGAGCCTGACCGATCCGGACGCTCCCTCCACCGGGGCGCAGATGCCCCTCGATGGGCCCGCAGGGGCGACCGCGGGCGGGACGCCGCAGCGCGCGGAGCTCGCGTGCGTCGTCCTGGCCCACGACGCCCCCGACCAGCTGCACCGGCTCGTCCGGGCGCTCGACCCGCTCCAGGTGTTCCTGCACATCGACGCCCGGGTGCCCGACGCACTGCACGCCGAGATGACCTCAGGGCTGCCGGACCGCGTCACGCTCGTCGAGCGCGTTCCGACGGCGTGGGCCACCTTCGGTGCCGTCCGCGCCGAGCTGCTCGCCTACGAGCAGGTGCTGGCCCGCAGCACGGCCACCCACGTCGCCTGGATGGCCGGCTCGGACTACCCGCTGCTCTCGGTCGACGACCTCACCGACCTGCTGAGCGGGCTGCTCGGCACCTCGATCGCCCACTTCACGCCCCTCCCGCACCCCGCGTGGGGGATGAGCGGGGGCCGCGGGCGCCTGCGCTACTACCACTGGGCCTGGCGCCGCCACGTGATCCGGCTGCCGATCCCCCGGCGGATCCCTGCCGACCTCGTGCCCGCAGGTGGACCGGTGCAGAAGATCCTCGCCCGCCATCACGTCGAGGCGCTGCTGCGCGCGGCCGCCGATCGGCCGGAGCTGACCCGGTTCTGGCGCCGCGTCTGGGCCCCGGACGAGACCTTCGTCGCCACCGTGATGTCCAGCCCTTCCCTCGTGCCGGACTGGGCCGACCACCACCTGCACCAGCTGGCCTGGCTCATCGACTGGCGCCGACGACGCACCAAGGGGCCGCCCTGGTTGACCCTGGAGCACGCCGAGTTCCTGCGCGAGGCGCACCGGACGGTGACCACCGGTGTGCCGCCGCTCTTCGCCCGCAAGTTCCACCCGCAGCTCAGCGCAGAGCTGCTCGACGTCGTCGACGAGCTGCGTGCCCAGCCGCTCGGACCGCGCTGAGCCGGTGACCACCGTCGGATGTCCACCCGCGCCGGTCGAGCCGCACGACCGTCCACCGGTCGGGCCGCCCGTCGGTCGGCGTCGGCCCACCCGGGCCCTGCTCGGTGCCGGGCTCGCGGGCGCCGTCGCCGTCCTCGCGCTCACCGCGCCCGAGACCGCGACATCTCCGCGCGGCCCGGCCCCCGTCGAGCAGGGACCTGCGGCCGACGCCCCCGAGGAGGAGACCACGGACAGCACCCCGCCGCCGGTCGAGCCCGACCCGAGTGCGATGCCGGTCGGCGACCTGCCGGGTTGGGAGCAGGTGTTCACCGACGACTTCTCCACCCCGGTGGCCCTGGGCTCGTGGAGCGGATCGACCTACCGCACCCGTTGGCTCGGATACGACGGGTTCGAGGACACCTCCGGCGCGGGCCGCTACGACCCGGACCGCGTCATCTCCGTGCACGACGGCACCCTCGACTGGTACGTCCACACCGCCGACGGGGCGCACCGCGTGGCCGCGATGGTCCCGGTCAACCCCGAGACCGGCTGGGGCCAGCTCTACGGGCGCTACTCCTTCCGGTTCCGGGCCGACCCCCTGCCCGGGTACAAGCTCGTCGGGATCCTGTGGCCGGACTCCGACAACTGGGGCGAAGGGGAGATCAACTTCCCCGAGGTGGGGCAGTTGACACCCGACGAGCCCATCTACGCCAACCTCTTCCGGATCGGTGACGTGCCCACGGGCCGACCGGGCGAGGCGACCCGCTTCACCACGGCCACCCCGGCGAGCGGCCCGGACTGGCACATCGCCACGATCGAGTGGACTCCGGGCGCGGTGACGACCTGGCTCGACGGGGTCGCCCTCGGCACGTTCACGCAGGGCGTGCCGGACACGTCGTTCCACCCGGTCTTCCAGGTCGAGACCAACCTGCACGGCTACCCGATCGACGACGCGGTCGCCGGCCACGTCCAGCTCGACTGGGTGACGATGTACCGCTGGTCGCCCTGAGGCGGGTCAGGCCCTCGCCCGCCGCAGCTCGACGAGCAGCCATGGCAGGCAGGCCAGGCCGATGGCGAAGCGGACCCCCATGAGCAGCGGGGTGTCGGGCACGAACGTGGAGGCCGTCGCCAGCAGGCAGACGCCGACGATCGCGGCCCACAGCCGCCACGGGGTGCGGGGCCAGCGCGGCTCGCGCGGCAGGAACGCCAGCTTGATCCAGGCCTGCAGCCCGAAGCTCAGCGCCGTGGCCACCGCCGCACCGAGGATCCCCCACAGCGGAAGCAGCAGCAGGTTGAGGCCGACGTTGGCCACCGCGGCAACGATGGTCGACAGGGCGATGGCGCGCCCGCGGCGCAACGTGAGCAGCTCGCGACCGCTCGCCCCACCCGCGGCGACCGGGAACGCCGAGACGGCGACGAGCACGACGACGATCGACAGCGTCTGCGGCTCGAAGCTCGGCGGGGCGAAGATCCGCAGGGCCACCGGCGCCGCGAGGCTGACCCCGAGGATGGTCGGCAGCAGCATCCGGTAGAGGCTGGCGCGCGAGGACGCGTGCAGCGTCATCCGCACCCCGGCGTCGCGCAGCTCGGCGAACCGCGGCAGCCAGGACTGCCCGACGTAGAACATCAGCACGACCACGACGTAGCCGATCGTGTAGGCCACTTGGTAGCGCCCCACCTCGGCAGAGCCGAGGACCCGCTGGATGAGGATCCGGTCGCCGGCGTTGAGCACGTACCCTGCGACGGCGTTCATCATCATCGGCAGCCCGAGCCGCAGTGCGTGCACGGTCGTCTCGGTGTCGCGGATCCCCGACCAGCGCGGCCGGGTCAGCACCAGGCCGAGCACGACGGAGACCGCGGTGATGGTCACCGCGCCCTGGAGATAGACGGCCGGCTTGGGCTGGCCGACGAGCACGAAGCCGAGCGCGACGAGCTGGCCACCTGTCGTCGAGACCAGGCTGAGCAGAGCGAACGGTCGCAGCCGGTTCTCGGCGAGCAGCAGCATGGCCATCATGAGCACCGGAGCCGCCGGAGCGGTCCAGGCCAGGGTGAGCCAGACGACATCGGTGTTGCCGGCGAACCCGAACGTCGCGCTCCACCACGGCGCCGTCGCGGCGGCCAGGCCCATGACGATGCCGGTGGTGACGAACGAGACGGCCACCAGCCCTCGTGAGCGGTGGCTGTCGCCGTCCTCGGCCCGCTGCACGAGGGTCGCCTGGTCCAGACCGACCAGGGCGAGCGCCATGAGCAGCTGGTTGAGCGACAACGCCGCGGCGACCAGGCCGAAGTCGGACGGGCCGAGCACGTGGGTGAGGATCGGGGAGAACACCGTCGCCGAGACGAGCGGCGCCGCCATGACGACGACGTAGAGCATCCCGCGACCGAACAGCCCCTGGGAGCCGGAGGTGGGGGGCGTGGATCGGCTCTGTTCGTCGGCAGCCGGCTCCTGGCTCACCGGCGGTCCGTCCTGCAGCACGCCGGCCACCGCCTCATGCCGGGCCACCGCAGACCCCGGTCAGCCCCTGGCGGGACCGGCCGGGAGCGCGGCCGGTGAGGCGGGCCACCCTGCCACGCGCGTAGCCGCCGGCGGTCCAGGCCAGGGCGCCGACGACGGCGACGGACCCGAGGGCGCTCGCCCGGCGCGAGCCGCTGCCCGGCGCGACGGCACCGCCCAGGCCCCGGGCGAAGGCCCGCGGCAGGATGTGCACGACGTAGCCGCGCTCGGTCGACAACGCGGCGTCCTGACCGACGGTCGCCGCGACGGTCGCCTTGGACAGGCCCTCGGCGTAGCTGCGTCGGAGCAGGTAGGACCAGGTCATCCGGTCGGGGCTGACGTGGTGCCGGACCCGTGCCGCCGGCTCGAAGACGATGACTGCCGACGGGTCCGCCTCGGTGATCCGGATGCACAGCTCGGTCTCCTCGGCGCCGAGCGGCGTCTTGCCGACCCGGCCGAGGTCCTCGGAGAACCCCCCGACGCCGATCGCGACGTCCCGCAGCACCGACATGTTGCAGCCCATGAGGTTGCGCACGGGTCCGGTGACCTCGGGCTGACCGTCGTAGGTGCAGCCGACGACCCAGTCGAGCGCCCCACGGCCGGATCCCTTCGCGGCCGGCAGCGTGACCGGCCGGTCGCAACCGTCGGGCCAGACCGGCGTGGCCGACCCGCCGACGGCGACGACGACGGGGTCCTGGTAGCCCCAGAGCAGCGCGGCGAGCCAGCCGTCCTGCGCGGCGGCGTCGTCGTCGAGGAAGACGACGACCCGGCCGCGCGCGGCGGTCAGTGCCGTGTTGCGGGCGCCGGACAGGCCCTTCTTGCGCTCGCTGGCCAGCACCCTCAGCGTCGGGACCTGGGCCACCAGCTCGCGCTCGGCACGCTCGACCAGGGCAGGGTTGTGGTCGACGACGAGCATGAGCTCGCCCGGGGCCGGCTCCTGGCGGGCCGCGGAGAGCACCGATGCAACGATCTCGTTCCAGCGCTCCAGGGTGTAGGCGCAGACCACCACGCTCACGGACGGCGTGCTCACGTGAACCAGCTCCTCCTGTACCGAGCGGCGGTGGTGCGGTGTGCCGCTCGCGGCCCCCGCAGCCCGCGGCCGACGGGCTGCGGGGATCGATGACCTAGGAGCGGGCGACGCGACCGATCGGCTCAGCCTGCCCCACGTCGTCCGTGACGGCCAGCGTCATCGGGACGTCGGTGGCGAACGGGTCCATGACGTCGGG
>Ga0335397_10002582_pt1 | contig 24649 bp, 22 predicted proteins | sample MAT04_FD_205740 | JGI IMG/M metagenome (GOLD analysis project Ga0335397, IMG submission 205740) | Freshwater microbial communities from Lake Fryxell liftoff mats and glacier meltwater in Antarctica - MAT-04 (spades assembly) (version 2) ... | reverse complement strand
GGCGCTCCTCGAGTGGGAGCTGCATGGTGACCCCGAGGGCCATGCCCGAGGGGATGATGGTGACCTTGTGCAGCGGGTCGGCGGTGGGGAGCACCGCCGCGCAGACGGCGTGCCCGGCCTCGTGGTAGGCGATCGTTTCCTTCTCGAGGCCGCTGAGCACCATGGAGTCGCGCCTCTGGCCCATCAGGATGCGGTCGCGGGCCTCCTCGAAGTCGCGTTTGGCGATCTCGCTGCTGCCCCGACGTACGGCGAACAGCGCCGACTCGTTGACGAGGTTGGAGAGGTCGGCACCGCTCATGCCGGGGGTGCCGCGGGCCACGAGGTCGAGGTCGACGTCGGCGGCGATGTGCTTGCCGTGGACATGCACGGCGAGGATCTTGCGACGGTCGTCGAGCTCGGGGAGGGGCACGACGACCTGGCGGTCGAAGCGGCCGGGGCGCAGCAGGGCGGGGTCGAGGATGTCGGGGCGGTTGGTGGCGGCGATCATCACGATGCCGGTGGTGACCTCGAAGCCGTCCATCTCGGCCAGCATCTGGTTGAGGGTCTGCTCACGCTCGTCGTGGCCGCCGCCGAGGCCGGCGCCGCGCTTGCGGCCGATGGAGTCGATCTCGTCGACGAAGATGATGGCCCGACCCATCTTGCGAGCGTTCTGGAACAGGTCACGCACACGGCTGGCACCGACACCGACGAACATCTCCATGAAGTCCGACCCGGTGACCGACAGGAACGGAACGCCTGCTTCGCCGGCGACGGCCCGGGCGATGAGGGTCTTGCCGGTGCCGGGGGGGCCGACCAGCAGGATGCCCTTGGGAATGCGGGCGCCGATCTCGCCGAACTTCTCGGGGTACTTGAGGAAGTCGACGACCTCGGTGATGTCCTTCTTCACCGTTTCGTAGCCGGCCACGTCGGCGAAGGTGGTGGCGGGTCGTTCGGCGTCGTAGGTCTTGGCCTTGCTGCGGCCGATGGACATGATGCCGCCCATCTGGCCCTGGGCCTTGCGCTGCATCCACACGAAGAAGCCGATGAGCAGGGCGACGGGCAGCAGCAGGGGGATCAACGAGCCCCAGATGCTCTGGGTGGGCGTCTCGAACTTGACGCCCTTCTCGGTCATGAGGGCCTGGTCGGCGTCGGAGGGCTGCAGCGGGCCGGTGGTGGTGAACTTGGTGTTGTCGTCGAGGGTGCCGGCGACGTTGCCGTTGGTGTTGTCGAAGGTCGACGACTGGACCTGGTCGGTGCGCAGGTCCTCGAGGAAGTCGCCGTAGGTGATGGCGTTACCCGGGCTGGTGCTGAACAGGCTGGGCAGGAACAACGCCCCGGCGATGACGGCGAGAAGGATCCAGATGGTCCAACGCGGCCAGCCCTTGTCGCTGCCGAAGCGCCCGCCGGGGGAGCTGCCCTCGCCGGAGGGAGGAGGGGTGCTGTCGGGACTCATGGCCGAAAGCCTAGATGGGGACGGCGAAAAACCCCGACAGGGGGGAGCAGTTTCAGGACGCCATGGCCTGGCGGCGTCGGTCGACGAGCTGCCAGCCGTTCGGGACCGAGAGGGAGTCGGCGTGGCGTCCACAGACGTCGTACACCGCGGGGTGGGGCTCGTGGGCCAGGTCGTCCAGCCAGACCGTGCGGCTCGCGTATTCGTAGCCGAACGTCGCCGAGGCCGGCTCGCCGCACCCGGGGCGCGCGCAGGAACGGGTCATGGCGCTGACCGTACCCGCCGACGAGCTCCCCTCCGCGGACCGGTAGCCTGCGCCGTCGTGGCTCCAGCCGATCGTCGTCCGTCGCGGGTCACACCGTCCAAGAAGCAGCTGGCCGAGGAGGCCGCCGCTTCCGGACGGAGGGGCTCGAAGTCGGCAAAGGCGGCGCCGCCGGCGAAGGGGTCGAAGGGCACGTCGGACGCGACCAAGGCTCCGAAGGCGAAGGCCGAGGTCGTCGTACCCGACGCGGTCGAGGCGGGTGGGGCGGCGGACGCAACGCCACGCAAGGGTCGGCTGCCCCAGGCGGCCGCCCCGGCCCGCTCGACCGGCTTCTTCGGTCGACTGCTCCCACCCCGCCCCGTGCCGGTGGTCGCAGCGGCGGCCGACGACGAGCAGGAGCCCGTCGGCCGGCCCGTACCGGCTGACGGCCGCCGCTACGGCGCCGGCGCCATCCTCCTCGTGTTCCTCGGCGCCCAGGTGCTGGCTTCGCTGGCCTATGCCCTGGTGATCCCGAACACCGAGTACGACCCCCGGGCGGTCACGGGTCTGGGTGGCGCCGTCGGTCGGGCCGCCGACCAGTTCGGCAACGCCCAGGCGATCGTCATCGCCCCGCCGGTGCCGTTGTGGTTGAGCACCCTGTTGCAGCTCCCGCTGTGGGCGGCGCTCATCATCGGGCCGTGCTGGTTGGCGACCAAGCGGGGTCGGGGGATCATCGCCGATCTCGGGTTGCGGATGAAGGCCCGTGACGTGCCGCTGGGTCTGGCCATCGGTGTGGCGTGCCAGCTGATCATGGTGCCGGCGCTCTACTGGGTGGTGTTCAAGGCCATCGGCGTGCAGGACGTGTCGGCTCAGGCTCGAGCGCTCACCGACCGGGCCACGAGCCCTGTGTCGGTGCTGCTCTTGTTCCTGATCGTCGGCATCGGTGCCCCAGTGGCCGAGGAGATCTATTTCCGGGGCATGGCGTTGCCGATCTTCCGGCGCAAGCTGCGGGCCCGATGGGCCATCGTCGCCTCGGCGGCCTTCTTCGCTGCCACCCACTTCCAGCCGCTCCAGTTCCCGGCGCTGCTGGTGTTCGGCGTCATCCTCGGAGTGCTCACGGTGCGTTTCCAGCGCCTCGGTCCCGCGCTCTGGGCCCACGTGGGTTTCAACATCGTCGCCGCCATAACCCTGGTCTGGAACCTCGGCTTCGGCTGAGCGCACCTCGGGTGGTTGCGCCCCTTGTTCAGCGCGCTCCGATGAGCGGGCGCGCGGATGCCACGATGGTGGGTTCATGACGACGAGCGATCAGGCCCCCCCGGTGGCGCGCAGTGACGACGACGTCCTTCGCTTCGACGCGCCCGGGTCCGACCGGGTCGACGCCTTCTCGAGGTCCACGTCCGATCCCGTCGTCGACGACCTCGCCCGGGCGATCGACCCCCCGGGCCGGGCGCAGCGGTTCGTCGCCTGGCCCGGGCACGTCGTGCGCAGCCTCGCCGGCTGGTCACCCGAGGCGTGGGTGTCGGCGATCGTCGTGGGCGCCTGCATGGTCTTCGTGTTCCTGCAGCTCGGGCCCAACAACATCTTCAGCGACACCACCCCGGCCGGCGGCGACATGGGCGCACACGTGTGGGGGCCCGCGTTCATGCGCGACCACCTGCTGCCGTCGTTCCGCCTCACCGGCTGGAGCCCCGACTGGTACGCCGGCTTCCCCGCCTACCAGTTCTACATGGTGCTTCCGTCACTGGCGATCGCCCTGCTCAGCTTCGTCATCCCCTACGGCATCGCCTTCAAGCTCATCGCCGTCAGCGGGCTGGTGTCGTTGCCGGTGTGCGCCTGGGCCTTCGGCAAGCTGACCCGCCTGCCCTTCCCCGGTCCGGCCCTCTTCGCCGTCGGGGCCACCGCCTTCCTGTTCGACCGGTCGTTCTCCATCCTCGGCGGCAACATCGCCTCCACGATGGCTGGCGAGTTCGCCTTCTCCATCTCGCTCAGCTTCGCTCTGCTGTTCCTCGGCGTCGTCGGCCGGGGCATGGAGAACGGCAAGCACCGGGCCTGGGCGGCGGTGCTGCTCGCCCTCACCGGGCTGTGCCACCTGATCCCGTTCCTCTTCGTCATCGGCGCCGCAGTGGTGTGGTTCGTCGTGTCGCTGGCCCGCCGGTCGGGGATGCGCACCCGGCTGTGGTGGTTGCTCGGTGCCGGCCCGGTGGGCGTGGCGCTCACCGGCTTCTGGCTCGTGCCCTTCTATCTCCAGCACGGCTACATGAACGACATGGGCTGGGAGAAGAAGACCAACTTCCTCGACCTGCTCTTCCGTCGCGAGACCCTCGATTCCGGCCTCGTCGACTCCCCTCGCATCGAGTGGGTCCTGCTGCTGGCGTTACTGGGTGTGGTGATGAGCATCGCGTGGAAGCGGCGGGTCGGTGGGTTCCTGATCCTCACCGCCATGGGCGTGGCCATCACCTTCTGGCTCATCCCCCAGACCCGCCTGTGGAACGCCCGGCTCCTGCCGTTCTTCTACCTCACCCTCTATCTCCTGGCCGCCCTGGGTATCGCCGAACTGGGCCGCACCATCGCCACCCTCCTGGCGCGAGACCCCGATCGACCGGTGCGCTTCGTCACCATCGGCACGGCCGTGGCGGCGTGGGTCGTCGTCATCACCTCGCTGGCCATGCCGCTGCGGGCCATGCCCGGCGGCAGCGTGCAACCCGACGGGTCGTACCAGTGGGCGTTCCTGTCCACCACCGAGAGCAGCTTCGTGAGCTCGTGGGCCCGCTGGAACTTCACCGGCTACGAGAACAAGCCCGCCTACCCCGAGTACCAGGCCATCGTGTCGACCATGGCCGGCCTCGGCCAGACGCAGGGCTGCGGTCGGGCCATGTGGGAGCACGAGGAGCAGCACGACCGCTACGGCACGCCGATGGCCCTCATGCTCCTGCCCTTCTGGACCGACGGCTGCATCGGCTCGATGGAGGGGCTGTTCTTCGAGTCGTCGTCCACCACGCCGTACCACTTCCTCATGCAGGACGAACTGTCGACCGGGCCCTCCAACGCCCAGCGCGACCTGCCGTACTCCCCGGGGGCGCCGTCACCAGCGGAGTTCGACATCGGGGTGCAGCACATGCAGCTCCTCGGTGTCGGTTACTACATGGCGATCTCCGACCCGATGATCGAGAAGGGCCGGGCCAACCCCGGCCTCGAGGAGGTCGCCACCTCGGGGCCGTGGGTGGTCTTCACGGTGAGCGGCAGCGAGACCGTCGTGGCTCTCGACAACCAGCCGGCGGTGGTCACCGGGGTACATCCCGCCGGCGACTGGCTCGAGACGATGGTGCCCTGGTACGAGGACCCCCAGCAGTGGTCGGTGTTCCTGGCCGACGACGGCCCCGACGACTGGCAACGCATCGATCCGGGCACCACTCCCGCCGAGGTGTCCACCCCACCGGTGGCCGTCACCGACATCGAGACAGGCACCGACACCATCTCGTTCCGCGTCAGCCAGCCCGGCACGCCGGTCTTGGTCAAGACCTCGTACTTCCCGAACTGGAAGGTCGACGGCGCCGAGGGCCCGTGGCGGATCAGCCCCAACCTCATGGTCGTCGTTCCCACCACCAACGAGGTGTCGATGTCCTACGGGATGACGACGATCGACTGGCTCGGCTGGGCCGTCTCCGCCCTCGGCCTGGTGGGGCTGGTCCTGCTGATCCGCGCCGGCCCGCTGGCGATGGCCGCCCCCCGCCCGTGGCGGCGGCCGCGTGAGCCCGACGACGAGACAGGTGGCGAGGCCGACGACGAGGCCGGGGTGCCGGCCACCGACTTCGACCCGGTTGCGGCCGTGCTCGGCGGGGTCGTGACCCCCACGGAACCGGTGCCGTACGCGCCACCCGTCACGGATCCGACTTCGGGCCCGCCCCCCGAACGGTGACCCGTCCTGCGCTGCGCATCGCCGCCGTCGCCCTGCTCAGCAGTGCCCTGACCGTGGTGGCGCTGCGGCGCTGGCAGCGGGGCCTTTCTCCGTTGCGGGCCGATCTGGAACGTCGTCGCGACCGGGGTCAGCCTCGGGGGGAGCGGCGTCTCAGTGTGGTGGTGCCCGCGTACCAGGAGGCCGAGTCGATCGCCGCCACGGTGGGGGAGTTGCGTCGCGCCCTCGACACTCTGGCCGCCTACGGCGGCGTGGAGATCGTGGTCGTCGACGACGGGTCGGCCGACGCCACCGCAGAGGCCGCCCGACGCGCCGGGGCCGATCACGTGGTGCGCCATGACCACAACCGCGGCAAGGGCGCGGCGGTGCGTACCGGGGTGCTGGCCGCCCAGGGCCGAACGGTGGTGTTCACCGACGCCGACCTGGCTTATTCGCCCGACCAGATCCCCGGTCTCGTCGCCCTCGTCGAGGAGGGTTGGGACGTCGTGGTCGGCAGCCGCCGCCACACCGACACCACCACCTTGGTGCGGGCCCGGCGGTTGCGTGAGATCGGCGGTCGGGCCATCAACCTGCTCACCCGGGCCGTGTTGCTCGGCCAGTACCGCGACACGCAGTGTGGGCTCAAGGCCTTCCGTTCCGACTCGGCGCGGCTCATCTTCACCCGTACCCGGGTGGACGGTTTCGCCTTCGATGTCGAGGTGTTCCACCTGGTCGAGCGCTACCACCTGTCGCTGGCCGAGGTGCCCGTCACCATCGCCAACTCGAGCCGCTCGTCGGTGCACGTGGCCCGCGACGCCCTTCGATTGGTGCGCGACCTCTTCCGGGTGCGCCAGTGGGCCGCGGAGGGTCGCTACGACCTCACCGGCGACGATCTCCTGGCCGCCGGTGACCCCGTCAGCCCCGCCGGAGCCGACGGGGCCCTCCACTAGGGTCACCGTCATGGCCACCGCCGACGCCGCCACCCTCGACGCCATCTTCAAGGCTTACGACATCCGCGGTGTCGTGCCCGGGCAACTCGACGCCGAGCTCGTCGAGCGGGTGGGCGCCGCCTTCGCCCGCTTCGCGGCCGACACCAGCGGGGCCGGTCACGTCCTCGTGGCCCACGACATGCGCCCCTCGGGACCCGAGTTCGCCGCCGCGTTCGCCGGAGGGGTCACCGGCCAGGGCCTCGACGTCGTGCACCTCGGGCTGGCTTCCACCGACCTGCTGTTCTGGGCCGCCGGGCACTATGACGCCCCCGGGGCCATGCTCACCGCCTCGCACAACCCGGCGCAGTACAACGGCATCAAGCTCTGCCTGGCCGGGGCCAAGCCGGTGGGCGAGGACACGGGCCTGCAAGAGATCAAGGCCGCCGTGCTCACCGGCCTGCCGCCCGCCCCCTCCACCGGCTCGGAGTCGAGCCGCGACGACACCCTCGCCGCCTTCGCCGAGCACGTGCACTCGTTCGTCGACATCGACGGCCTGGCCCCGTTCCGTGTCGTGGCCGACGCCGCCAACGGCATGGGCGGTCTCACCGCGCCGGCCATCTTCGCCGGCCTGCCCGTCACCCTCGACATGCTCTACGGCGAGCTCGACGGCACCTTTCCCAACCACCCGGCTGATCCGATCCAACCCGAGAACCTCGTCGACCTCCAGGCCCGGGTGCTCGCCACCGGCGCCGACATCGGCCTGGCCTTCGACGGCGACGCCGACCGGGTGTTCCTCGTCGACGACAAGGGGCAGCTCGTGTCGGGGTCGCTCACCACGGCCATCGTGGCCGCAGCGATGCTCGACCAGCACCCCGGTGCCACCATCCTGCACAACCTGATCTGCTCGAAGGCCGTGCCCGAGGTCATCGTCGAACACGGCGGCACCCCGGTGCGTACGCGGGTGGGCCACTCGTTCATCAAGCAGGTCATGGCCGAGACGGGCGCCGCCTTCGGGGGCGAGCACTCCGGGCACTACTACTTCCGCGACAACTTCCGGGCCGACTCGGGCATCATCGCCGCCGTGGTCGTCCTCGGCGTGCTGTCACGGGCCGGCGTTCCCCTCTCCGCGCTGCGCTTGCCCTACGAGCGCTATGCCGACTCCGGTGAGATCAACACGGTCGTGCCCGATCCCCATGCGGTGATCGCAACGGTCGCCGCCCACTACGCCGACGCCGAGCAGGACCGCCTCGACGGTCTGACCGTGGACCTCACGATCGGTGCCGCAGCCGACCCGGCCGATCCTTGGTGGTTCAACCTTCGCCCCTCCAACACCGAACCGCTGCTTCGCCTCAACCTCGAGGCCTCGACCCGCGAGGCCTGCCACCGCCACGTCGGCGAGGTCCGTGCCCTCATCGCTTCCGCCGGCTCCTGACCGGCCTGCGACCGTCCCCACAAGGAGAAACATGGCCCTCGATACCCAACTGCTCGAGATCCTCGCCTGCCCCGAGGACAAGGGTCCCCTGCTGTACTTCGCCGACGAGGACACGCTCTACAACCCGCGCTTGAAGCGCCGATACGACGTGCGTGACGACATCCCCATCATGCTCATCGACGAGGCCACCACCGTCGCCGACGACGAGCACGAGCGCTTGCTGGCCAAGGCGGCGGCCGACGGGGTGCAACCCACGTTCGAGGCCTGAGCCGTGCTGCTCGACAGCCTCGGCATGTTCGACGCGGCCGCGGCGATGCCCGAACAGGTCGCTGTGGCCGCCGCGTCGACGCGCGCCGCTCTGGCCGAGTTGGCCCTCCCGGCGCACGACGACATCCAGCACGTCGTGGTCGTGGGCATGGGCGGCAGCGGCATCGCCGGTGACGTCGCCCGAGAGGTCGCCGGTCCGCTCATGGCGGTGCCGGTGGTGGTGCACAAGGGCTACGGCGTCCCCAACTTCGTCGACCCCACCACGCTCGTCATCGCCGTGTCGTTCTCCGGCGACACCGAGGAGACGGTCGAGTCGGTCTCCGACGCGTTCGTCGCCGGTGCCCATGTCGTCACGGTGTCCAACGGCGGAAGGTTGGCGGCGCTGGCCGACGAGTGGCAGGTGCCCCATGTGACGGTGGCCCACGGGATCCCGATGCCCCGCGCCGCGCTCGGAGCGCTGGCCATCCCCCCACTGCTCGTGCTCGAACAGGTCGGGTTCTTCCCCGGCGGGTCGTCGTGGATCGACGCGTCGGTGGCCCAGCTCCAACGCCGACGCGATCAGCTCATCGCCGAGGCCAACCCCGCCCATCGCCTCGCTCACCGCCTCGGGCGGGCCTTCCCCCTGATCTATGGCGGTAACGGTCTCGGCGGCCTGGCCGCATTGCGGTGGAAGACCCAGTTCAACGAGAACGCCAAGGTCCCGGCCTTCTCCAGCCAGCTGCCCGAGGCCACCCACAACGAGATCGCCGGGTGGGGCCAGAACGGTGACGTGACCCGACAGGTCATGCAACTGGTGCTCCTGCGCCACGACTTCGAGCACCCGCAGGTGTCGCGTCGCTTCGACCTCGTGGTCGAGTTCCTCGACGAGGTGATGGGAGAGGTGCACACCGTCGTCGCCGAGGGCGAGGGTCCGCTGGCGCAGTTCTTCGACCTGGCCCTGTTCGGCGACGTGGCCTCGCTGTACGCCGCCGCCGAGCAGGGCATCGATCCGGGGCCGGTACCGGTCCTCGACGAGGTGAAGCAACGGCTCGCCGACCCGGGCTGAGTAGGATCGTCGTCCTCCGGGCTGAGAAGTGCGGGTCAGACGGCCCCAGCCCATCTCCGTCGGGTCACCGCCGCGGCAGTCTTGCCGCGCCATCGGGACCCAAGAACCCAGAGAGCGACGAATGACCCTCACCCCCCTGTTCACCGACAACGGGCTCGACTACCGCGTGGCCGACCTCTCCCTCGCCGCCTTCGGCCGCAAGGAGATCCAGCTCGCCGAGCACGAGATGCCCGGCCTCATGGCGTTGCGGGCCGAGTACACCGACGCCCAGCCCCTGGCCGGGGCCCGCATCACCGGCTCGCTGCACATGACCATCCAGACCGCGGTGCTCATCGAGACCCTCACCGCCCTGGGCGCCGACGTGCGTTGGGCCAGCTGCAACATCTTCTCCACCCAGGACCACGCCGCCGCGGCAACGGTGGTGGGTCCCGAGGGCACCGTCGACCGGCCGAAGGGCGTGCCGGTGTTCGCGTGGAAGGGCGAGTCGCTCGAGGAGTACTGGTGGTGCACCGAGCAGATCCTGCGTTGGCCCGAGGGCCAGGGTCCCAACATGATCCTCGACGACGGCGGCGATGCCACCATGCTCGTCCACAAGGGCGTCGAGTACGAGCGCACCGGCGTGGTACCCGCCGACTCCGACGACGACTCCGAGGAATGGGCCGTGGTCCTCGAAGTGCTGCGTCGCACCGTGGCCGAGGAGCCGGAACTGTGGCACGGCGTGGCCGCCGGCATCCAGGGTGTCACCGAGGAGACCACCACCGGGGTGCACCGCCTGTACCAGATGGTGGAAGCGGGCGAACTGCTGTTTCCGGCCATCAACGTGAACGACTCGGTCACCAAGTCCAAGTTCGACAACCTCTACGGCTGTCGCCACAGCCTCATCGACGGCATCAACCGCGCCACCGATGTGATGATCGGCGGCAAGGTCGCGGTCGTCTGCGGTTACGGCGACGTGGGCAAGGGCTGCGCCTCGTCGCTGCGGGGGCAGGGCGCTCGCGTCATCGTCACCGAGATCGACCCGATCTGCGCCCTCCAGGCGGCCATGGAGGGCTACCAGGTGGCCCGCCTCGAAGATGTCCTCGACACCGCCGACATCTACATCTCGGCCACCGGCAACTTCAACGTCATCACCGCCGAGCACATGGCCCGTATGAAGCACCAGGCCATCGTGGGCAACATCGGGCACTTCGACAACGAGATCGACATGGCCGGGCTCAAGAAGATGAGCGACGTGCAGCGCGTCACCATCAAGCCGCAGGTCGACGAGTACGTCTTCCCCGACGGGCACTCGGTCATCGTCCTCGCCGAGGGACGCCTGCTCAACCTCGGTTGCGCCACCGGGCACCCGAGCTTCGTGATGTCGAACAGCTTCTCCAACCAGGTCATCGCCCAGCTCGAGATCTTCACCCGTCCCGGCTTCTACGAGCGCAAGGTGTACACCCTGCCCAAGCACCTCGACGAGAAGGTGGCCCGGCTCCACCTCGACGCACTGGGCGTGCGCCTCACCGAGCTGACCGAGAGCCAGGCGTCGTACCTCGGCATCCCGGCCGACGGTCCGTACAAGTCCGACCACTACCGCTACTGAGGCCTTCGGGTCCGCGTTCACAGGGGGAACCATGGAGGAACTCGAGGGCAAGGTCGTCGTCGTCACGGGTGGGGCCAGCGGCATCGGCCTCGCCGTGGCGCGGCATTTTGCCGACGCCGGGGCCCGTCTCGTGCTCGCCGACATCGAGGTCGGTGCCCTCGAGGCGGCAGCGGCGTCGTTCGCCGACGGGGTCGAGGTCGTCACGTCGGTCACCGACGTGTCGGTCGGGGCTCAGGTCGACGAGTTGCGCGACCGCGCCCTCGACGCCTTCGGGGCCGTGCACGTGGTGTGCAACAACGCCGGCGTCGGTGGCGGGGGACCCATGAACGACATCAAGGTCGCCGACTGGGAATGGGTGCTCGGGGTCAACCTCTGGGGCGTCGTGCACGGTGTGCGGGCTTTCCTGCCGTTGCTGCTCGAACAGGGTGAGGGGCACATCGTGAACACCGCATCGGTGGCCGGCCTCTACGCAGCGCCGTTCATGGGGCCCTACAACGTGTCGAAGTACGGCGTGGTGGCCCTCTCGGAGACGTTGGCCGTCGAGATGGCCCTCAGCGATGCGCCCGTCGGGGTCTCGGTGCTGTGCCCGTCGTGGGTGAAGACCAACATCGCCACCTCGGCGCGCAACAAGCCCGCCGGTGGCGATCCCGCTCCCACGGCCGAGGAGGAGGCGGCCATCGCCGGGATCATCCAGCACTTCCTCAGCACCGGCATGGAGGCCGACGACGTCGGCGCGGCCGTCGTCGATGCGGTGCGCACCAAGACGTTCTGGATCCTCACCCACGACGAGACTCCCGAGGCCGTGCGTCGCCGCACCCAGGCCATCCTCGAACGCGACGCCCCGCCGCTGCTCACCCACTGACGCCTCGACGAAGGCCCCCGATCCCTGTGAGCGAAGGTTTGCTCTCCACAGGGCGGCGGTCGAGCTCGAGCTCGCGAGCATCCGCCCACCGCCTCGAATGATCTGCCGCAGCGTCCGTCAAGCGCGCCTATAAATCATCGGTTACGGTCACGGGGGTCAAGCACGGGAGGTGCGCAATGCGTCGTTCGGTTCTCCTAGCTGCCTCGGCGGCCCTCCTGGCCTCAGCGTGCGGATCGCCCTTCAGCGATGAAGGCCGTTATGTGCCCCCCTCGTCCTCGGCGCCGCTCGGCATCGCGAATGACCTGAACTTCCTCACCGTGGATCAGCGAGCTGATCTCGAGCGCCGGACCTCTGGGGCCCCGGCCCGCAATCTTGCGGGCCCCGATCTCGACCGGGTGGTCGAACTGAGAGCCTCTTTGGGCATCCCGTCTGATCTTTCTTTCGTCCGCTCTCTCAATGCTGACCCTCTGGCCTACGGCGGGGTGGTCTCGTCAGGCACCGACTTTTTCGGGTTGACCGTCCTGCCAGATGAGATCCCGGCCCTGATCTTTCGCAGCTACGTCCAATCGATCCTCGACGAGGTCAATGTCCGCATTGCCCAGTTGGCGTTGCCGCACGTTGAGTCTCGGATCTCAACGGCTGCCGAGAGAGGAACTGTCCACGTCGATCTCATGTTCGAACGTGCCCTCGCAACAGCGGAGAGCTTCGACGTTGTGGCTCTTTTCCCGGAGCTGGTCCGGCCGCTCGTCGAGATCCGGGTTCCGCCGCGATCGATTGAGGAGTTGGAAGAGATCGAGACAGGTGTCCGAACTGCGAACCTGGAACGGGACCCTCCGGTCCTCAGCATCGATGTCGACCGGTGGAACGGACGCATCGTCGCCGAGGTTGCCTCCGAGGCAGATGCTGCCCGTCTGAGCTCCCGGCTTGGTGCTGAGGTGTTGGACGTGCGGGTGGGTGCTGGACCCCGCCCGACTGCGTCGAAGGGCCAGTTGCAGCCGTACGGCCTCGTGCATGGTGCGTTGGCCATCGACCGTCCGATCCCCGGGTCGCCCTTCGTCGGGATCTGTACGTCGGGCTTCGCCGTGCAGGGTGCGTACGGCAGCTTTCTGCTTACCGCTGGCCATTGCGGATCCCTCAACGAGGGCTGGACCCAGGGAGGACAGCCGACCGGTCCTATGGCGGCGAGGAACTACCCGGTCTACTTCTGCTGTCACGATAACCGGTTCGACGCTGGGGCCATTTCGACCTCGACGGTGGGAAGGCCTCAGTGGGGCCGATTCCACCAGAACACCAACGACTGGAGCAAGAGGATCTACGGCTGGATTCAGCAGGACGCTGACTCGATCGGCAACTTTTACTGCCACTCTGGCCGGACAACGGCTGGTTTGAGCGGGTATGGCGGGCCGGTCTGCGGAGCTCTGCTCAGTAGGTCGTTTGCCCCAACCGGCTACATGTGGAACCCCCAACAGTTTCGGCTCATCGACACGTGGTCGCAGAACGGCGACAGTGGCGGCGCCGTCTACTGGGACACGATCTTCGGAAGCCTTGCCGTAGGCCTCGTCAGCGGGGCGGCGACCAGCGGGAACGACGCCATCCTCTCTCGTCTACCGTATGTCACGAACAGTTGGGGTCTTACGGTCATGACGAACTAGGCCCGGGTTCGATTGCGAGTGAGCACCCACATGCGTCTGCGACCGCTGAAGCGCCTGCGCAGGGCCGAGCTGGCTCAGGTGAGACGGCTTGTGCGGGTTCCTTGGATCGCCATCGCAGGCCTCCTTGCGTCTGGCATCTGCGTCGCTGCGTGCGCGACCTCGAGGGAGACGAGGGTCCTTGACTGGACGTACAAGATGTCCGAGGGCCGAATCGTCCAGATCGAGGTCCAGTGGGCTCCCCTCTGTGAAATGGCCACCGAGCCTCAAGTGATCGAAGCGACGGATCGGGTCGACATCCAGCTGCCGTACTCGTTCGATCCCACCCGCCGGGAGTGTGGATCCGTGGGGCGGATCCGGACGGTGACTCTGGAGCTCGAGATGCCCCTCGCTGATCGCTTACTCACCGGGTGCCGGCCCGTCGACGCCGACGCACTGTGCCGGCTTGTCCGCTGATGCGGCGCGCCAAGGTCCCGAGCATGGTTTCTGCAGCGCAGCGCCAGATCTCCTGAGGTGGCTGTCCCCACGGTCCGCCCGGTGGCGGCTCGAAACCGGCCCGTTGGCCTACCCGACCTGGGGTGTTCATCCCGCTCCGGGGCTCGACTGCCACGTCAGGTCGACAGGTGAGCAAGCGCGGAGCGGAAGGCGACGACAGCAAGTTGGGCCCGGCCGCGAGCGCCGAGCTTCGTCATGGCTCGGCTGGGATGGAGGTCGACGATAACGTCGCCGCCCACGTGGTCGAGGCTGTTCGGACCGGGACCTCTGGATCCTCACCAACGAGAACACCGCAGGCAACGTCCAGCAGCGGGCTCAGGCGATGGTCGAACGCGGCACCCCGCCGCTGCTCACCCACTGACTGCTCACCGGCCCGTGTCGCTCGGCCTCGCTAGCGTGACCGGCATGTGGTTTCCCGAGCGCTGTGCGAGCTGTGAGCTTCCCGGCCGTTCGCCGTGCCGGCGGTGCGCGGCGGCTCTCACCCCGGCACCGGTGCTCGCCGTGCCTCCCGGCCTCGACACCCTCTCGGCTCTGCTGGCCTACGACCATCGGGCTCGTCCCCTGGTGCTGGCGGTGAAGTACCGCAACGCCCGCGCCTCGCTGGCCACCCTCGCCCCGCCGCTGGCCGCGCTCGTGCCCCCGGTCGGCTCGGGGGCCGTGCTCACCTGGGCGCCCACCACCCGCTCGCGTCGTCGCGAGCGTGGCTTCGACCAGGGTCAACTGCTCGCCCGTCGTCTCGCGTCGTCGCTGGCGCGACCCATGCGACCTTTGCTGGGCCGGGTCGACGGCCCCCCGCAGACGGGTCGGGCCCGGCTCGACCGGTTGCACGGCCCGCAATTCGTGGCGCGGGCCCCGTCGCCGTCCGAAGTCGTGCTGGTCGACGACGTCTGCACCACCGGGGCCACCCTTGCCGCCGCCGCCACCGTGCTCCGCGACGCCGGGGCCCACACGGTCCACGGCGTGGTGCTGGCCCGCACCCCCGAGCCGCGAGCGGCGGCATGACTGGCGCGCCCGGGTTCGCCGGGGTGGACCGACGGTCGGGTGAGGGGATCGTCCGGGTGGTGCTGGGAGAAGACGAGTCGCTGCTGCGGCGCCAGTTGCTGTTGGCGTTGGAGGCCCACCCGCGGATCGAGGTGCTGGCCGAAGTGATCGACACCGACATGCTCGTCCAGGCCGTTCAGGGCGGGCTCCCCGATGTCGTGGTCCTCGATGCCCGGTTCCCGCCCGCCGGGATCCTCGAAGCGGTTGTCGCTCTCCGCGCCGTGCTGCCGGTCGTCGCCGTGGTGGTCATCACCGACGCCGGCCTCGACGCCCCCGCCATGCCCGATCTCGTCGAGGTGCCTCGCCAGGAGGCCGGCGTCGTCCTCGCCGCCACCGTGGTGGCCGTGGCTGACGGGCAGGCTCCACCGGGCCGGTGACGCCGCGCCGGACACCGCGCCGGACGCCGATCGGGCCCGTCGCGCCGTCCGTCACCGGGACGGTTCCCTCGGGCACGGGTCGCCGGTAGGCTCGGCGGTTCCATGGGCATGTTCGACAAGCTCCTCCGCGCCGGTGAAGGCAAGAAAGTCCGGGCGCTGCAGTCGCTCGTGCCCGACATCGGGTCCCACGAGGCCGAGATCCGCGCCTTGTCCGATGAGGCACTGACGGCCAAGACCATCGAGTTCCGCCAGCGCCTCGACAACGGATCCGACCTCGACGACCTGCTGATCGAGGCCTTCGCCGTCACCCGCGAGGCCGCCAGTCGCGAGATCGGTCAGCGTCACTACGACGTGCAACTCATGGGCGGGGCCGCCCTGCACTTCGGGTGGGTCTCCGAGATGAAGACCGGTGAGGGCAAGACCCTCGTGTCCACCCTGCCGGTGTATCTCAACGCCCTGGCCAGCCTGGGCGTGCACGTCGTCACGGTCAACGACTACCTCGCCACCCGTGACGCCGAATGGATGGGTCAGGTCCACCGCCGCCTCGGTCTCGACGTGGGGCTCATCATTCCCGGTGATTTCGACCCGGCCCACAAGCGGGCCCAGTACGCCTGCGACATCACCTACGGCACCAACAACGAGTTCGGGTTCGACTACCTGCGCGACAACATGGCCATGAGCCGGCCCGACCAGGTGCAGCGGGGACACGTCTACTGCATCGTCGACGAGATCGACTCCATCCTCATCGACGAGGCTCGCACCCCCCTCATCATCTCCGGTCGCGTGGCCGACGCCGCCAAGATCTACTACCAGTTCGCGTCGATCGTGCGGGGCCTCAAGCGTGACGTGCACTACGAATTCGACGAGGAGAAGCGCGCCGTCGCCCCCACCGACGAGGGGGTCGAGGCGGTCGAGAAGGCGCTCGGTGTCGACAACATGTACGACGAGGTCTCCCAGAACCTCGTGCACCAGTTCCAGGCCGCGTTGAAGGCCAAGGAGATCTTCAAGCGCGACAAGGACTACGTCGTGCAGAACGGTGAGGTGAAGATCGTCGACGAGTTCACCGGTCGCATCCTCGACGGGCGCCGGTGGTCCGAGGGTCTGCACCAGGCCGTCGAGGCCAAAGAGGGCGTGAAGATCAAAGAGGAGAACCAGACCCTCGCCACGGTCACGCTCCAGAACTACTTCCGGATGTACGACAAGCTCGCGGGGATGACCGGTACGGCCCAGACCGAGGCCGCCGAGTTGGCCGGTACCTACGGCCTGCAGGTCGTGTCCATCCCCACCCACCGACCGCTCGTGCGCGCCGACCAGGCCGACCTGATCTACAAGACCGAGGACGCCAAGTTCGACGCGGTGGTCGACGACATCCTCGAGCGGCACGAGGCGGGCCAGCCCGTCCTCGTGGGCACGGTGTCGGTGGCCAAGTCCGAGAAGTTGGGCCGCTTCCTCGAAAAGCGCGGTGTGCCCCACTCGGTGCTCAACGCCAAGCTCCACTTTCGCGAGGCCGACATCGTGGCCCAAGCCGGTCGGCTCGGTGCGGTGACGGTGGCCACCAACATGGCCGGACGTGGCGTCGACATCCTCCTCGGTGGCAACTCCGAGGGGCTGGCCGAGCGCGACCTCGCCGCCGAAGGGCTCGAGCTCGAGAGCGAGGAAGGTCGGGCCCGGCTGACCGAGCTCATCGGCCACTACGAAGCCGAGACCGAAGGTGAGGGCGCCAAGGTCCGCGAGCTGGGTGGCTTGTACGTGCTCGGAACCGAACGCCACGAGAGCCGGCGCATCGACAACCAGTTGCGGGGCCGATCGGGACGTCAGGGTGACCCGGGGGAGAGCCGCTTCTACCTCTCGCTCGAGGACGACCTCATGCGAATCTTCGCCACCGGGGCCATGAACTGGGTGATGGGCAAGGCCCTCCCCGACGACGTGCCCATCGAGGCCAAGATGGTGACCAAGGCCATCGAGCGGGCCCAGAACACCGTCGAGCAGCGCAACGCCGAGATCCGCAAGAACGTGCTGAAGTACGACGAGGTCATGAACGAGCAGCGCAAGGTGATCTACCGCCGGCGCGACCAGATCCTCGACCAGGCCGATCTACGCGACGAGGCCATGGGGTACCTGGCCGAGGCCGTCGACGGGGTCATCTCCACCTACTGCGTCACCGACTTCGCCGAAGAGTGGGACCTCGACGGCCTCGTCGCCGAGGCCAGCGCGATCTGGCCGTCGCAACTGACGATCGAGGCCCTGCGGGCGTCGTGCGTCACCACCGACGACCTCTACGAACATCTGATGGGCGAGGCCACGGCCCACTACGAGGGCCGCGAGGCCGAGTTCGGTGCCGAGGCCATGCGCGAGGTCGAACGCCAGGTGATGCTGCGCATCATCGACCAGAAGTGGCGCGAGCACCTGTACGAGATGGACTACCTGCAGGAGGGCATCAATCTGCGGGCCATGGGGCAGAAGGACCCACTGGTCGAGTGGCAGCGTGAGGGTTTCGAGATGTTCGGCCAGATGATGCAGGGCATCGCCACCGATTTCGTCACCTACGTCATGCACGCCCAGGTGGCCGTGGCCGAGCAGCCGAAGCTCGATACTCCCAAGCCGTTGCAGGACGTCATGTACAGCGCTCCGCTCGACCCCAGTGAGGCGCCCAGCACGCTGGCCGACGCCGCCCGAGCCCAGGCCGCCGCCGAGGGGGTCGAGGCGCCGCCGGAGGCCGTCGAGGAGATCGTGCAGAAGCCCATGGTCAAGAGTGATTTCGACAAGACCCCGCGCAATGCCCCGTGCCCGTGCGGGTCGGGCAAGAAGTTCAAGCTTTGTCACGGCCAGTAGGGCCGGGCCCGTCACCATGAGGGATTTCTCCGACGATCTCATCGCGCTCCGGCGCCGCCTGGCCGAGGCCGAGGTCTACCTTCGCATCGACGAGCTCGTCGTGTCCCGGCCCCAGCTCGAGGTCGAGGCCACCCGCCCCGACCTGTGGGACGACCCCGACCGGGCCCGCACCGTCACCGGCGAGCTGTCGACGGTGGTCGAGGACCTCGACCTCTACGCCTCGCTCACCGCCCGCATCGACGACGCCGAGACTCTGCACGAACTGGGCCGTGAGGAGGGCGACGACTCGGTCGAAGCCGAGGTCGAGGCGGGGATCGAGAGCCTGGGCTCCGAGTTCGGCGAGCTCGAACTGCGGGCCCTGTTCACCGGCGAACACGACGACGCCGACGCCATCTGCGAGCTCCAGTCCGGTGAGGGTGGCGCCGACGCCCAGGATTGGGCCGAGATGCTCTTGCGGATGTACCTGCGTTGGGCCGAGCGTCGCGGGTTCGACGTCGAGCTCACCGAGGTCTCAGCCGGTTCCGAGGCCGGCATCTCCTCGGCCACGTTCCTGGTGAAGGGCCGCCACGCCTACGGTCGGCTGCGGTCCGAACACGGGGTGCACCGACTGGTACGAATGTCACCGTTCAACGCCCAGGGGAAGCGCCAGACCGCCTTCGCGGCCTTGAAGGTGACGCCGTTCCTCGCCGACGTCCCCGACATCGATGTCGATGAGAAAGACCTGCGCATCGACACGTATCGCTCGTCGGGGGCCGGCGGCCAGCACGTCAACGTCACCGACTCCGCTGTTCGCATCACCCACCTCCCGACCGGGGTGGTCACGTCGTGTCAGAACGAGCGCAGCCAGCACCAGAACAAGGACCAAGCCATGCTGATGCTGCGGGCCAAGCTGGCCGAGCTCCAACGTCGAGAGCGGGAGGCCGAGCTCTCCGCCATTCGGGGTGAGCAGCGATCGGTTGGCTTCGGGAGCCAGATCCGCTCGTACGTGCTCCAGCCATACCAGATGGTGAAGGACCTGCGGTCGGGTTTCGAGGCCGGAAACGTCGAGTCGGTACTCGACGGTGGACTCGACGGCTTCATGGAGGCGTTCCTGCGCTGGGAGCGCAGCCGCGTGGCCCCCGCCGGCGAGTGAGGACCGCGACGTCCTCCAGGCCACCGGAGGGCCTGCGGTCGCATGCCGCGAATCCGCGCGGGCGGCCGTCTACCCTCAACGACGGCCCACGTTTCCACTGACTCCGGGGTCCCCCCACTTCATGATCAAGCTCGAGAACGTCACCAAGACCTACAAGACCTCGACCGTCGCCCTGCGCGAGGCCAACGTCGAGATCGACAAGGGCGAGTTCGTGTTCCTCGTCGGCGCCTCCGGGTCGGGCAAGTCCACGTTCATCCGCCTCCTCAACAAGGAGGAGACGCCGGAGGCCGGTCACATCTACGTGGCCGGCAAGGACATCGGCCAGCTCTCCAACTGGAAGGTGCCGTTCCTGCGCCGCAACATCGGCTGCGTCTTCCAGGATTTCAAGCTCCTCACCAACAAGACCGTGTACGAGAACGTGGCCTTCGCCCTCGAGGTCATCGGTCGGCCCCGCAGCGTCATCCAGACCCAGGTACCGGCCATCCTCGACCTCGTGGGCCTCGGCCACAAGGCGGCCAGCTTCCCCGACGAGCTCTCCGGCGGTGAGCAGCAGCGCGTCTCGGTGGCCCGGGCCTTCGTGAACCGGCCCCTCATCCTCTTGGCCGACGAGCCCACCGGCAACCTCGATCCCGCCACCTCCGTCGGCATCATGCGGCTGCTCGACCGCATCAACAAGACCGGCACGACCGTCGTGATGGCCACCCACGATCGAGGCATCGTCGACACCATGCGGCGACGGGTGATCGAGATCGACCGCGGTTCGATCGTCCGTGACCAGGCGCGCGGCGTCTACGAGTAGGAGACGCTCATGCCGATGAAGCTCGATTACATGGTCCGGGAGACCGGATCCAATCTCGGACGGAACTTCACCATCACTCTCGCCTCGGTGATGACCGTCGCCGTCTCGTTGGCCCTGGTCGGCGCGTCGTTGATGTTGCGCACCGGTGTCGAGAACGCCACGCAGCGCTGGCAGGGTGGCATCGAGTTCGTCGTCTTCCTGCGTCCCGACGCCAGCCAGGCCCAGATCGACGCCGTGGCCCGCGACCTGCAGGACAGCCCCGACGTGGCCAACATCAAGTTCGTCGACAAGCAGGCCGCGTTCGAGGAGTTCAAGGTCCTCTTCTCGGATTCACCGGAGATGGTGACCAGCGTGCAGCCCGATGACCTCCCCCCGTCGTTCCGGGTGGAGCCGATGGACAAGGACGTCCTGTCCGTCGAAGCCCTCGGCTCGCAGTTCTCCGACAAGTCCGGCGTCGACAGCGTGGTGTTCGCCTCCGAGACGATCAGGCTCATCCAGCAGCTCTCGAGTCGGCTCACCGTGGGCATCTTCGTGATCGCCGCGTTCCTCCTCGGCGCGGCCGGACTGCTCATCCTCAACACCATCCGCATGGCCATGTTCGCCCGCCGTCGCGAGATCGAGGTCATGAAGCTGGTCGGCGCCACCAACTGGTTCATCCGGGTGCCGTTCATGCTCGAGGGGCTGGTGCAGGGGATGCTCGGAGCGTTGGCCGCCATCCTGGCCTTGGCCGCGTTCAAGCCGTTCTTCCAGCAATGGTTGCCCAACCCCCAGGACTTCCCGTTGGTGAGCGGCTTCTTCGTGAGCACCCCTGAGCTCGTGGCGATCTTCCTGCTGCTCGGCGTGGTCGGAGTCCTCATCGGCGCCATCGGCGCCGGCGTCGCCGTCACCCGCTTCCTCGACGTCTAGTACAGCGAGCCGGGGACCCGGGTACGCGGCGCGAGCTCTGAGTGCCGCCAACCGGGGGTGCGCCGATCGTCGCGGCATCGCGAGCACAATGTGGTCGGGTCGCGGCGACTTCGGACGTCCGATTCCCTAGACTGAGTTCTCCGGCACGAGTCCGTCCCTCCCAAGGAGTCAGGTATGGCCAATCCAGTCCTCACCCCCCAGAAGTTCGAGCAGCAGGGCGCGTCGCCGTCGGCTTGGCCGGGCACGGCGATGCCCGACACCCAGTCGGGCGATGCCGGAGCGGGTCTCGGTGGTCGGTTCGGCACCATCGGCGCCGACGCCCCGGCCTCCGGTAAGACCATGACCGTCGGCGGCACCATGACCGCCACCTTCGTCCTCTTCGCCCTGATCCTGATCACCGGCACCTTCGGATGGATGTCGGTCGATCAGGTCACCCAGGAGGTCCTCAACCCCCAGACCGGGCAGGTCGAGACGGTCAACACCACCTCGCTCCCGAGTTGGCTGTTCCTCGCCCTCATCGTCGGCCTCGGTCTCGGCCTGGTCACCGCGTTCGTGCCCAAGATCGCCCGCTTCACCGCCCCCATCTACGCCCTGGCCTTCGGGGCCGTGCTCGGCGCCATCTCCGCCGTCTACAACGCCCAGTGGAGCGGCATCGTCGTCCAGGCCGTTGCGGCCACCGTGGCGGTGTTCGGGGTGATGTTCTTCCTCTACGTGACCCGCATCATCAAGGTCACCAAGAAGTACGTGATGGTCGTCGTCGCCGCCACCCTCGGCATCATGGTGATGTACCTGGGGGCGTTCGTCGCCTCGTTGTTCGGCGCCGACATCGCCTTCTGGAACCAGCCGTCCGCCCTCGGCATCGGGATCAGCGTGGTCATCGTGATCGTGGCCGCGCTCAACCTGGGCCTCGACTTCGCCTTCATCGAGAAGGCGTCGGAAGCCAACGCGCCCAAGTACATGGAGTGGTACGGCGCCTTCGGCCTCACCGTCACGATGGTGTGGCTCTACCTCGAGATCCTCCGGCTGCTGTCGCTGCTGCGCCAGTGACCTGACCCTCCCGTTCGCCCTGGGAATGGGGACGGCTGCCGTGCGGTTGTGTACCCCGAGGGGTATCTAGGCCCTCAACGACTCCCGGAAGGACCGCCACCCATGGCCACCGTCGAACTGACCAAGGACACCTTCGAGACCACGATCGAGGACAACGAGATCGTCCTCGTGGACTTCTGGGCATCGTGGTGCGGCCCCTGCCGCATGTTCGCTCCGGTCTACGAGAAGGTCTCCGAGGCCCATCCGGGGGTCGTCTTCGCCAAGGTCGACACCGAGGCCGAGCAGGAGCTGGCGGCCACCTTCGGCATCCAGTCCATCCCCACCCTCATGGCCATGCGCGACAAGGTCGTGCTCTACAGCCAGCCCGGGGCCCTGCCCGAAGCGGCCCTCGAGGACATCGTCGGCCAGATCGAGCGTCTCGACATGGACGAGGTGCGGCGGGAGATGGCCCCGGGCAGCTGAGCTTCAGCCGGAGACGTCCGACCCGTCCAGGGGCACCGGTGTCCGGTGGGCATGCCAAGATCGGGATGTGCCCCTCCCTTCCCTCGCTGGTCGGCTTCTCGTGGCCACGCCGGTGATCGGCGACCCGAACTTCGACCGGACGGTGGTGTTCCTGCTCGACCACTCGAACGAGGGTGCGCTCGGCGTGGTGGTGAACCGACCGACCGACGTCGCCGTGGCCGGGTCCCTTCCGCAGTGGGAGGAGCTCAGCGCCTCGCCGACCGTCGTCTTCGTCGGTGGACCGGTCGAGCAGGCCGCGGCCATCGGGTTGGGGCGTCCGGATGTCGACGCCATCCCCGGGGAGGACGATGACGCCGCGTGGAGTCCGGTGCGTACCGAAGCCGATTCGGTGGGGCCGCTGGCCACCGTCGACCTGGATGCCGACCCGTCGACCACCGGCCTCGTGGCCATTCGTGTCTACGTGGGTTACGCCGGGTGGGGTCCGGGCCAGCTCGAGGCGGAGCTGAACCAGCAGGCCTGGGTCACGGCGTCGGCCCGTCCCGAGGATCTGTGGAGCGACACCCCCGAACAGCTGTGGGCCCGGGTGTTGCGGCGCCAGCCGTCGCCGACGTCGTGGCTCTCGCTCTATCCCAGGGATCCGTCAGGGAACTGACCGACGCACCCCTAGGCCGGCGGCCGTCGCCCCCGGCGGGCCCGTAGGAGCACCGACGTGAACAGCACGAGCAGGATGATGGCGGCGAAGCCCAATGGCCAACTGAAGGTGGCGAGGTTGGTGGAGTCGTCGACGGCCGACGGGGCGGGCTGGATGAAGTTGAGCCCGGGCGCGGTGCCGGTCGGGCCGATCGCCGCAGTGGTGGACGTGGTGGTGCCCGGACCAGAGAGACTCACGGTGAGAGTCGGGGCGGACGGTTCCATGACCGGACCTTAGGGGCCGATGCGGCGTTGGGCCGATCGGCCCCTTTCCCGCCGATCCGACCGGCCCGAGGTGCCGGCCCGCTCGTTGTCTGAGAAACTGACGGCGATGTCTCCTGTGCGGCGCGGAAGTGGTGGTCTGGCGGTGCTCGTCATCGTGGGGTCCCTCGCGCTCGCAGCCTGCTCGACCGGCACCGAGCCGTCGGCGGGGCCGGTCGAGACGCAGCCGGGCCCCACGACCGCAGCGCCACCGACCACCGTGGCCTCGACCACCACGACGACGCTGGTCCCACCCCCGACCACCACGACGCCGCCGCTCCCTCCCCCGACCACTGCGCCGCCGCTCCCTCCCGTGGACGTGGCCGTCCTGCAGGCCCGGCTGGTGGAGCTGGGGTACTTCGTGTCCGACGCGCCGGGAGAAGCCGGGCCGGGGACCCGGAACGCGGTGATGGCCTTCCAGAAGCTCAACGGGCTCGAGCGCGACGGGGTGGTGGGGCCACAGACCACGGCCGCGCTGGCGGTGGCGGCACCGGTGGCCCCGCAGGGTGGCGTCGGCCCGCACATCGAGGTCGACCTGGCCGCCCAGGTGGCCATCGTGGTCGCCGCCGACGGCACTGTCACGACCCTCAACGCCACGACCGGCAAGGTTTCCACCCCCACCCCCGCCGGCACCTTCCGGGTCTTCCGGCAGGTCAACGGCTGGGACCCCGGCCCGTACGGGTCGCTCTACCGGCCCAAGTACTTCACCGGTGGGATCGCCCTCCACGGTGGGGTGCCGGTGCTGGCCCGACCGGCCAGCCATGGGTGCGTGCGCCTGCCCGACCCTGCCGTCGACTGGCTGTGGTCGTCGGGGCTGGCCGCCTCGGGCACGAGGGTGATCGTCTACTGACGCCTCGGCGTCCACTTCAGTCGGTGACACTGCCGCCGTTGAGGTGGATCGTCTGGCCGGTCATCCACGATGCCTCGGGCGAGGCCAGGTAGACGCAGGCGTAGCCGATGTCGTCGGGTACTCCGGTGCGCTTGGTGGGGATCTGTTTGGCCAGCGCCTCCGTCACGGTGTGGTCGTCCATCGTCATGAGACCGATCGCCAAGGTGTTGGCGGTGACCCCGAATCGGGCGTTCTCCACGGCCAGGTGACGCATGAAGCCGATGGCACCCCCTTTGCCACCTCCGTAGGCCGACACCCCGATGTTGAGGCCCACGACGCCCGCCCCCGATGCGATCGTGATGATCCGACCCCACCCCCGGTCGCACATCGGGTTGATCACGGCCCGGCTGCAGTTCATGACGCCGTAGAGGTTCACGTCGATGGGGC
>Ga0335397_10002575_pt1 | contig 24698 bp, 21 predicted proteins | sample MAT04_FD_205740 | JGI IMG/M metagenome (GOLD analysis project Ga0335397, IMG submission 205740) | Freshwater microbial communities from Lake Fryxell liftoff mats and glacier meltwater in Antarctica - MAT-04 (spades assembly) (version 2) ... | reverse complement strand
ATCAGCGACGAATACGGCGTCATCCGCCACGTCATGAACCTGGAGGCGGTCAACACCTACGAGGGCACCCACGACGTCCATGCCCTCATCCTCGGCCGCGCCCAGACCGGCCTGCAGGCGTTCTTCTAGAATAAACCGCCGTTCGTCGCTCGCGGGGGCGCTTCAGGAGACCGTCATGTTGCTCGCTGCCCTCGCGCTGGTCGCCGCCACGCCCGCTTCGTTGCCCGCGGTGCTCGGTGCGGCCAAGGGCGGCGACCGCATCCGCCTCGCGCCCGGCAGCTACGGCGAGGTCACCGTCACGGGCAAGACCTACGCCCCGCCGATCGTCATCGATGCCGGCGCCGGCGCGACGCTGACCGCGCTCAATATCCTTGGCAGCGGCGGTGTCGGCTTGACCGGCGGCAAGGTCGCGGGCGGCAACGAGCGCGGCTACGCCATCCTTATCCGCCAGAGCCAGAACGTGAAGATCGACAAGGTGCTGATCACCGAGGCGAAGCGTGGCATCGTCGTCGACCGCTCGCAGGACATCGCGCTGACCGGCAACACGCTGAAGGAACTGACCATCGACGGGGTCAACGTGGCGCAGTCGCAGCGGGTGCTGATCGAGGGCAACGACTGCACCTCCTACTCCACCGGCAAGGCGCACCCCGACTGCTACCAGGCCTGGAGCCGCCCCGGCGGCATTACCACCGACCTGATCATCCGGAACAACCGCGCCACCGGCAATGTCCAGGGCATCTTCCTCGGCAACCACGTCCGCAAGGGCGTCGACGACGGCGGCTTCGACCGGGTGACGATCACCGGCAACACCGTCCGCAACCTCTATCCGCAGGGTATCAACGCCGGCAGCGTGCGCGGGTTGGTGCTGAAGGACAACGACGTCGCATCACTGCCCGGCGCGCGCTTCAAGACCGCGATCAACACGCGGCGTTCGGAGGGCATTGTGTGCAACAACCGGGTCATCGACGTGCCGGGTTCGCCCGCCGCTGAACGCTGCCGCTGAACCAGGGTAAACAAGTCTCCACCAAGATCTCGTGGTTACTTTGGCAGTAACGCACTTGTTCTGCAGCTTTGCCCGCAATCGGCGCTCCGCCGCGACGTGACTGTCGAGGCATCGGTATCGTGCCGGCGCAGTATCGGTGGTGCCGCCGGCCAGGCTGGCGACCCCGGATGCGGGAGATTTTCGACATGCCAATCACCACAACGACTGCGAGGATCATCAATGTCGCCAACGCGGCGCAGCTGAGCGCGGCGATCCAGAGCGCGAGGGGCGGCGAGACCATCCTCCTCGCCGCCGGCAACTACGGCGCGCTGACCATCAAGAACCTGGCGATGGCCAGCACCGTCACCATCAAGTCCGCCGATCCCGCCCACGACGCGGTGATCAGCGACTTGCGGGTCAGCAATTCGTCGAACTTCCGCTTCGAGGACATCGACCTGCATCGCGTGCTCGCGCCCGGCGAGGCCGACTTCACCCAAGCCGCCTATATCTCGAAATCCTCGAACATCGCCATCGTCGGCGTCGACTTCACCGGCTCGCTCGACGGCAATGCCGCCAACGACGGCACCGGCCTGCGAATCACCGGCGGACAGAATATCAGCATCACCGGCTCGACCTTCGAGCAGTGGAAGCTGGCGGTGATGCTGTCCGATACTACCGGGCTGACGGTCAGCGGCAACACGCTGACCAGCGTCGTCAAAAGCTTCAGCCTCTCCGGGCTGCAGGACGGCAGTTTCACCGACAATCGCTTCGTCGGTGCCAAGGCTGACTGGAATACCGGGCCCATCGGCGGCACGAACCTGACCTTCGCCAACAACAGCGTTGCCGGCGTCACCCCGGCGGCCGAGCCTGTGCCCGGCACCGGTCCCAAGACGGTAAATGTCGCGACCCAGGCCCAGCTCAGCGCGGCGCTCGCCGCGGCCAAGGGCGGCGAGACGATCCTGCTCGCGCCCGGCGATTATGGTCAGCTGACCATCGTCCGCAAAAGCTTCGCCGACACCGTGACGATCAAGTCGGCCGATTCGGCTCATGATGCCTCGCTGACCGGCCTGCGCGTCGCCGATTCGGCGGGCATCGTCTTCGACGACATCGACGTGCACCGCGTGCTGGCAGCGGGCGAGGCCGATTTCGTCCAGGCCGCCTATGTCAGCGGGTCGAGCCGGATCAGCTTTATCGGGGTCGATTTCACTGGCTCGATGGACAACAACGCCTGGAACGACGGAGTCGGCCTGCGCGTCTCGTACAGCCGGGACGTCAAGATCCTCGACTCGACGTTTGAGCAGTTGAACAACGCTATCGTGTTCGATCACGACACCGGGCTGACCGTCGTCGGCAACACCGTCACGGCGGTGCGCGAGGGCTTCGATTTTGCCGCCGTGCACAATGTCGTCATCGCCCAGAACCTGTTCACCGCGTTCCAGCCGAACTGGCAGAAGAGCGATCACAGCGACGCCATCCAGTTCTGGAACAACCGCGTCGACGAAGGCTCCACCCACGTCGCGATCCGCGACAACGTCATCCTGCAGGGAGTTAATTACGGCTCGCAGGGGATCTTCATCCGCGCCGAGAACCCGGCGTTCCGGCACAGCGACTTCGTCATCGAGAACAACCTGTACAACGGCGACGCACGCCACGGCATCACGGTCACCGGCACCAACGGCGCCGTCATCCGCGGCAACACCGTCACCAGCGCGCCGGGCGGCATGCTCGAATCGGGCATCAGCATCGGCAACACAAGCAACGTCATCGTCGAGAAGAACATCGCGCCGCTGCTGCTCGACAACGGCAACAACACCGCGCTGGTGTGGCGCGACAATGTCGACATCTGGGACAGCAAGACCGGCAAGGGCGCGGCGCTGGCCGGGATTTTCGCCGGGACCGCGACCGGTGGCGACATCGCCGCCTATGCGGTGAAGGCGTCGGGGGCGACAGCGGCGCTGCACGCCGGCTTCACCAACCTCGACGGCATCGGCGCGGCGTCGTTCGATCTGGCCAACCTCGCCAGCTACAGCCACCTTGCCGGGGTGCTGGTGGCCTGAGCCTCAGGCCGGGGCGAGCGCGCCGCCGCGTAGTTCGGCGTTGCGCGCCCCGGCCGGGCGGACGGGCACCACGCCCCGCAGGCGCTGCTGCTGCCGCCACGCGATCGCGGTCAGCATCCCGAGGAAGATGAAGGCGAGCGGCATGTTGAACTCGGAACTCAGCACCGACTTGATGACCAGGAAGTTGAGCAGCGCGATGGTGATCGGCCCGGCGAAGTCCTCCTCGCCGGCCGACGCCGCGAAATAGAGGCGGATCCCGTAGAACGCCTGGCCCCCGAACATCGCCAGGAACGCCGCGAACCCGACCACGCCATATTCGAGCAGCAGCGTCAGATAATAAGTGTCGATGGTCAGCTGGCCGCCACGGTTGGCATAGCTCAGGGTGTTGCCGGCGCGCGCGGTGCCGTGGCCGATCGGGTTCTTCCAGACCTTCGGCATTCCCATCGACCATTGCGCCGAGCGCGCCTCGCTACTCGGCTGGTGCTGGGCCCCGCCAATGGTCATGTTGTGCAGCCGCGGCCAGGTCAGCGCCAGCACCAGGAACACCGCCGCCAGCACCGGCATCATCGCCAGCGTCGTCGCGCCGACCAGGCTCTGCCGGTTGCGCCGCCAGTAACGCAACGCCGCAAAGCCGCCGTACAGGAAAACCGACATGAAGAAGCCGATCATCCCCGAGCGCGCGTTGGTGAACCAGATCGCCGCCAGCACCGCGACCAGACCGAGAAACAGCGCGATACGGGCAAAATTGGTGCGCGCCGTGAGGAGCGCGTGGATGATGAACGGATAGGTGATGGCCAGATATTCCGCGCAGATCAGCGACACCGAGAAGGTGCCGCGGGCCCGGTAGATTTCGGTGCCGGCGCGCGCCTGTGACTTCAGCACGTTGATCAGGTAGGCCTCGTCGACGCGCAGGAACGACGGGATGTGGTTCATCCACGGCACCTGCCGGATGCTGAACTCGTAGATCGTTTCGAGCGCGACGACGATCGCGGTAAACACGACTACCCGGGCGATGCGCGTGATCGTGCCGTCGCGCGTTGCCAGCCAGGCCGACAACACGAACATGAAGGTCCAGAAGATCTGGTTGTTCGCCCATTTGTTGAGCGAAAACACCGGCTGGTTGGACAGCGGCAGCGTCACGAAGGTCATCAACAGGAACAGCCAGAAGGCGTTGCGCACCCAGGGTAGCGCCGCCAGCGATGCGGCGGTTTCGCTGCGCATCCGCGAGGATGACGAGAAACTGTAGAGCACGATCGCCAGCAGCCCGAACACCACCACCCGCGCCGGATTGATCCACGGCAGGCCGGGGAGATCGATCGACAGATAGTTCGGCCAGAAGGCATTGGCGACGATGAAGCTGATCAGCAGCGTTGCGACCGTCGCTTCGGGGATGAAGTCGCCGTCGGGCATCAGCCACAGGATGACCGGCACCGCGATCAGGATGGGCACCGCCAGAATGAACAGCAGCTCCGCCGGCAGCAGCGCGACGCCGGCCCCGGTAGCGACCGAATAGGCCACCATGAACGCCAGCGACAGCGGCCGGATGCGGCGGCCGGCACGCTCGCGGATATAGGGTTTCAGCGGGGAAGCCGTCGTCGCCATGCCGGGGTCTTAACCGAGGCGCGCCGCCCCGGCTAGGCCCGCCGCGAGCGGCGGAACAGGTTGATGCCGAGCCGGAACTGGACGATCAGTCCGGCCGCGACATTACGCAGCACCACCGTCGCGCTGGTCGCGATCGCCGCGCCGACGGCTCCATAGGCCGGCACCAGCAGCGCCACGAAACCCGCGCACAGGACGACGCCGAGGCCCGCATAGACCAGCACCCAGCGCTGGTTGCCGGTCATCACCAGGATCGAGCCGAGCGGCCCGCTGGCAAGTCGCACCAGCTGGCCGATGGCAAGGATCTGCAGCGCCAGCGCGCCGCCGCGGAACTCCGGCCCGAAAATGCCCAGCAGCGGGCCCGGAAAGGCGATCAGCACGACGAACACCGGGGTCGCCAGCGCCAGCGCGAGCAGCAGCGACTTGCGCGCGATTTGGGCAATCTCGTCGTTGGCACCGACGCGCGCGGCGGCCGCGATGCGCGGCCCGATGATCGTGTCCATGGCGATCTGCACCAGGCCTGCGACCGCGACGAACTGCCAGGCGGCACGGTATTGCCCGACCACCGCCGCCGGCCAGGTCGCGCCGAGCGAGATGGTGGTGAACCATTCGGTGAACAGGTTGCTGAGGTTGGAGGCCAGCACCGGCAACCCGGCGATGACCAGCGGCACCACCGGCCGGCGCAGCGCCGCGGGCCAGTCACGGGTGCCGCGGCGCAGGACGATCCACGCCCCGACGCAGCCGCAGCCGATCCCCGACAGATAGATCGCGGCCGAGGTCAGCAGCGGCGCCCCGCCCGACAGCGCCACCGCGCTCATCACGGCGAGGTTGAGCGTCGTTGCCACCGGCCCGTCGAACAATTGCGAGGCGAACACCCGGCCCGAGGCGCGCAGGCCCGCCGACGCCATGCGCTGCAGCGCCAGCGGCACCGTCACCCACAGCATGATGCCGAGCAGCGCGGCCATGTCGGGCTGGCGCAGCACCTCATGCGCCAAGCGGTCGCGCAGCAGCCACAGCGTCCCGATGGTCAGCGGCGCGAGCACGGCGACCGCCAGCGCGCCGCTATTGATGACCCCGCGCGCCGCCGCCCGGTTGCCCTCGCGCAGGTCGCCTGCGGCAAAGCGCACCACGGTCGTGTCGAGCCCGGCCAAGACCAGGAAACACAGGATGGTCAGCGTCGACACCGCAATCCCGAAATGGCCGCTGCCGGCGGCGCCGAACTGGCGCGCGATCAACCACGAGATGCCGAAGCTCGCCGCCGCCGTCCAGATCTTCAGGCCGAAGGCCATCACCGTCTGGGCGCCGAGCCGGCCCGACCCCATGACCGCCCGCGCGTGCGCCAATCGCTGTCTCATCGCCGCCCGCTTTAGGGCCGCCGCCAATTCGCACAACCGCCGATCGCCGGTTGAACGGCAGCGCGGTTCGCCGCACAAGGCGGTTTGCGTAACCTGGTCCGGGACGAACCGCACGTGTCTTTGTCGCAGCTTGGTGCCTTGATCTGGAGCGGCCGCTGGCGGCTGCTGCTGTGCGTGCTCGCCAGTCTGGCGGGCGCGATGGTGCTCAGCCTCTGGCTGCCCAAGACCTATGAGGCCAAGGCTCGCGTCATCCTCGAACTGATGCGGCCCGATCCGGTCCTCGGCACCAGCTACAACACCAAGAATACCGAGGCCTATATCCAGACCCAGCAGCTGCTGGTGACCAGCGGCCGCGTCGGTGAGCGGGTGATCGAGAAACTGGGCTGGGTCGACAATCCAGCGGTAATCGATTCATGGCAGCAGGCAACCGGCGGTACCGGCGACATCAAGACCTGGGCGGCGGGACGGCTGCTCGGCGCGATCGGTGCCTATCCGCTGGAAGGCGGCGGGACACTGGAGATTGTCTATCGCTCGCCAAATCAGGAAGCGGCGGAGACGATCGTGCGGGCCATCCGGGAATCCTATATCGAAACCGCGCTGGCGTTACAGACCGAGGCGGCGGCGCGCCGCGCGACGCGCTTTGCGGAACTGGTCGTGCCCGCCCGCAAGGCGTTCGACGCCGAGCGGGCCAACTTGCTTGCGGTGCAGCGCGAAACCGGCACCGTGCTCGGCTACGGCGGCAAGGATATCCGCAACGGGACGCTGAGCCGGCTCGTCACCGAGGGCCGGACGGCGCAGCTGTCTGCGCAGCGCACCGTCAACCAGGCAATGCGGCGCGTGACATCCCAGCAGATCGGCATGCTCCGCCAGGACCTGATCCAGGTCGAGCAGCGGCTGGCAATGGCCGACAACACGCTCGGCGGCAGCAATCCCGACTATGACGCGCTGACCGAGCAGCGCGCCCTGCTGGTCGGCCAGATCGCCAAGGCGACAGCGGTGCTGCGCGCCCAGGGCGCGGTGGCGGCGAATGCGGCGCAGCGCCTGAACGAATTGAACGACACGGCCTATCAGGCCGAACGCGAGCGCCTGCTCGACAGTGCGCCGGTCGACCTTCGCATCGCGCAGGCGCAGCGCATGGTAGCGCTGCGTGAGGGGGAGCTGCAGCGGCTGGAGGCCAATCTCGCCAACGCCCGGCAAGCGTCGGAGCGGACGGAGAGCGGCCTTGTCGTGATGGGCGACGTCATCGCCAGCAAGGAGCCGGTGGCCCCGAACTTCCCGCTGAACGCGCTGCTGGCGTCGCTGTTCGGTCTCGGCCTGGGCCTCGCCTCGGTGATGATCGACGGGCTTTGGCGGCGTGAAGTGCGGGTGCCGCAGGATCTGGCCGGGGCGGCAGGGGTGCCGGTGCTGGCGGTGCTGCGGTCGCGCCGGGCCCGGTCGTGGTGGCCGTTGCGCCGCGGTCGGACCGCCGCCGCCTAGCCCCGCAAGAACAGCCCGACCGTCAGCGCGACGCCGATGACGACGACGCCAATCTTCAATGCCTTTACCGGCACCCGCTTGAGCGCCAGCGCACCGGCATAGCCGCCGGCCATCGACCCCGCGCCGATCGCCAGCGCGTACAGCCAGGCGACGTCGCCCGACCATGCGAACACAGCGGCGGCCGAGATATTGGCCAGCGCGACCAGCACGTTCTTGGTGCCCGCGGCGTTCCGTACCGGCATCCGGGCCAGCGTCAGCGCGGCCAGCGTCATGATGCCTGCACCGCCGCCGAAAAAGCCGCCGTAGAGGGCGATGATGCCCTGGATCAGCGCCGATACCCAGGCCGGCGGCGCGCGCGCGACCTTTGGTTGCGGCCCGAAGCTGCTCCACGCGAACAGCGCGGTCGCGGCCAGCACCAGCCACGGGACCATCGCTGCGAACACCGCGGACGGCGTGCGGAGCAACAGGAACGCCCCCGCGACGCCGCCGATCAGGCTGATGATCGCCAGCGCCCGGAAGCTCAACCGCTCGGCCCCGGCGACCAGCGACCGCCCCGCCCAGCCGGTCGTCACCTGCCCCGGAAACAGCGCGATGGTCGAGGTGATGTTGGCGGCGCGCGGATCGAGCCCCGCGGCGATCAGCGCCGGCAGCGTGATGAACGAGCCGCCGCCGGCCAGCGCATTCTGCGCGCCGGCCCAGACGCCGGCGAGGAACAGGAGCGCCCACAGCATCGGGGCCGGGTGGCATGGGCGTGCCGGCGCGGCAAGTCCGCATGGCCGCCGCCCGCCCGGCGTGATAGCTCCCGGCCATGCTCTACCTTGCCGTCAAGGCGCTGGTCTCCGGCGCTCTCATCGCCGCGGTGTCGGAGATTGCCAAGCGCAATCCCGGCTTCGGCGCCCTGGTCGCCTCGCTGCCTTTGGTGTCGGTGCTCGGCATGATCTGGCTGTGGCGCGACAAGCCCGACACGGCGAACATGGCCGCGCATGCACAGGCGACCTTCTGGTTCGTGCTGCCGTCGCTGCCGATGTTCCTGGTGATCCCGGCGCTGCTGCGTGCCGGGGTGCCGTTCTGGCCGGCGCTGCTGGCCGGCTGCGCGCTTACCATCGCTTTATATCTGCTGATGGTCTGGCTCGGGCCGCGCTTCGGATTGCGCCTTTAGACGCTACGGGTTATCGTTACGGCAGGGTCGCGACCGGGGTTGCCACGGGGAGAGGGCATGGGCGCGTATTTGACGAAGCTTGACGGACTCGCGCCCGGCGCGCGCTGGCGGCAGGCGCGCACCTGGCTGCTGAACGAGCCGCTGCCGTTCTTCGCCGAGCTGCGCGCCGAGCGTCCGGTGCTGGCAACGCCCGAGGTGACGCTGGCGACCAGCTATGCCGACTGCTCGCTGATCCTGCGGCGGCACCTGACCTTCCAGGTCGATCTCTACAAGCCCAAGCAGGGCGAATACTGGATGGCGCAGGACGAGACCCCGGTGCACGTCCGCGAGAAGGCGATCATGCGGACGCTGCTCGACCGTGAGCAGCTGCCGGCGATGCGGGCCTATATCGGCGAGACCGCCGCCAAGCGTCTTGCCGCCGGCAAGGGCCGGATCGACGCCACCCATGGCCTCGCCCGCGCCGTCGCGCTCAGCCTGGTCGAGGACTGGTTCGGCTTCGAGGATGCCGACCGGCAGAAATTGTTCGAATGGTCGTACTGGAACCAGCAGGACGCCTTTCACAACCAGCCCTTCGACCATCGCCCGGACGCGGCCGCGGTGATCGACAAGCGCCAGAAGGCGGGGTTCATGATGGGCCTCTACCTCGCCCGGCTGGTGGCCAAGAAGACGCTCGAGGTGAAGCTCGGCGCGGGCGGCGACAAGCCGGTGGCGCGGCTGCTGCGGCTGTGGTTCTCGGGCGGGATCAGCCCGGAATTCGACATCAAGCGGGTCATCTTCAATGTCGGCGGGCTGCTGATCGGTGCGGTCGAGACAACCAACCACTGCGTCGTCAACGCGCTCGCCGAGATCATGAAGCGGCCCGACGTGCTGGCGCGGGCAAAGGCTGCGGCGCTCGACCCCGACCCGGGCAAGTTCGACGGTTTCGCGCTGGAGGCGCTGCGCTTTAACCCGGCCTTCCCCTATTTCTTCCGCACCGCCCACCGCGATGTCGAGCTGTCGGGCGGCGGCCCCCACGCGACCATCGTGGCGAACGGCACGACGCTGCTCGCCGTCACCCAGAGCGCGATGCAGGACGGCCATGTCTACCCGCACCCGGCGGTGTTCGACGAGACCCGCGCGCAGGGCGACGGCTTCACCTTCGGCCAGGGACTGCACGAGTGTCTGGGCAAGGCGATCGGCCACGCGCTGGTCGTCGAGACGGTGCGGCAGGTGCTGCGGCTCAAGAATGTCGAGGCGGCGGCACCGATCGTGTGGAAAGGTGGAGTACCCGAGCAATGGCAGCTAAAATGGGTGGCATAAGGGTTTTTGGCGTCAGCGCACTGGCGCTGCTGGCGGGTGTCGGCGGTTGTGCCACCGACAAGCCGGCATGGGCCGCGGGGCAGGGCTGGACCCCGGCGCAGCAGACCGGCTGGTACGCCGCGACGCAGGGCTCGCGGCTGCTGCCGTGGGATTGGGCGCTGGCGCTGGAGCGCGATGGCGGCGGCAAGTTCTTCGACGGCCAATGGTTGGCGAAGCAGTTCCGGCTGATCCCGCGCGGGGTCGGCGACATGCCGGTCGGCATCGCCAAGGACCGGCAGGACGACCGCGACCTGACCGTTACCCGGCTGCGCTGGGCCCCGAACCAGGCGAACGACGCGCCCTGGCTTGGCTTCAACTGCGCCGCCTGCCACACCGCCGAGCTCCATTACAAAGGCACCGCGCTACGCGTCGACGGCGGTCCGGGGCTGACCGATTTCCAGGGCCTGGTCGAGGCGGTCGAGACGGCGCTGGTCGCAACCCGCCAGGACCCGGCGCGCTTCGACCGTTTCGCGCGCTCGGTGCTGGGGGCCAAGGACAGCCCGGCGGCGCGCGCCCAGCTGGGGCAGGCGGTCGACAAGCTGAATGCGTGGAACGCGCGCATCACCGCGGCCAACTTGACCCCGCTGCGCCCCGGCTTCGCCCGCGTCGATGCCTTCGGCCATATCTACAACAAGGTGGCGCTGCTCGCCGGGCCGGATGCGCCCAAGCCGCTGCCGTCGGACGCGCCGGTCAGCTATCCGTTCCTGTGGAACACCGCCCAGGCCGACCGGGTGCAGTGGAACGGTATCGCGCAGAATACGAAGCTGAAGATCGCCGGGCGGCCGTTCGACTATGGCGCGCTGGCGCGCAACGCCGGCGAGGTGATCGGCGTCTACGGCGATGTCGCGGTGCAGGGGACGGGCGGCCTCGGCGGCTTCAAGTCGAGCGTCGGCGTCGCCAATTTGTCGGAGCTCGAGCGCGTTCTGGAGGTACTGCGCCCGCCGGTGTGGCCGGCGGCATTCGGGGCCATCGATGCGGCAAAGGCGGCGCAGGGCAGGGCGCTGTTCGCCGCCCAGTGCGGCGGCGCCTGCCACACCAGCCTCGCCCCCGGCGACCTGAAGACCGCGTTCAAGACCAATGTCTTCACCTTCAAGGGCGGCAGCTTCGCAGGCGACGTGCCGCCGGGCACCGACCCCGGCATGGCCTGCAACGCCTGGAGCTACACTGCCCGCACCGGCAACCTGGAAGGGCTGCCGACCGGCTATCTGAAGGTCGCGAGCAGCAACGACACGCCGTTCGGTGAGACGGCCCCGGTGGCGGTGATGCTGAAAGCGACCGTCGTCGGCTCGCTGATCGGCCGCAAGGGCGAGCTGGTGACGGCGGCCGGGCGCACGTGGCTCGGGCTGCCGCCCAATCCCAGGGTCACGACCGCGGTCGAGACCAAGGAGTCGCGGCTGAACCGCTGCCTCGCCACCGCCGACCCGCTGCTCGGTTACCGTGCACGGCCACTGACCGGCATCTGGGCGACCGCGCCCTACCTGCACAACGGCTCGGTGCCAACTTTGTGGGACCTGCTGCTGCCCCCCGCCCAGCGCCCGGCGCGCTTCTTCGTCGGCAGCCGAGAGTACGACCCGGTCAAGCTCGGCTATGTCACCGCGGCGTCGGCGGACAACAGCTTCGCGTTCGTCGCCGTGGATGACCGGGGTCCGGTCGCGGGCAACGGCAACGGCGGCCACGACTATGGCAATGCCGCGCTGACCGACGCCGAACGCTGGGCGCTGATCGAGTATATGAAAACACTGTGAACCCGCGCGAACCCGGCCGGCGGGTGTCGGGGCCGGGTTGCACCCGCCGGCCGCGCCGCGCTGCGCCTACATCGCCGAGATGCCGCCATCGACGTAGAGGCCGTGGCCGGTGACGAACTTGGCTTCGTCGCTGACCAGATAGACCGCCGCCCAGGCGATGTCGTCGGGCTCGCCGATATGGCCGAGCGGGATCTGGCGGCTGAGCTTGCCCATCGCCGTCTCGCGGCCAAGCGCGCCGGTCAACGGGTCGAGGATCGGCGTGTCGATGAAGGTCGGGTGGATCGAGTTGCAGGTGATGTTGTAGCGGCGTTTGGCGCAGTGCAGCGCCACCGACTTGGTCAGGTGGCGCACCGCCGCCTTGGCCGAGTTGTAGGCGGCGGAATTGTGCGCCGCGATCACCCCGGCGATCGACGAGATGTTGAGGATCGAGCCGCGCACGCCGCTGTCCGCCACCGTCCGCGCCATCAGCGGCAGCGCCAGCTTGCAGCCGAGGAAGACGCTGTCGAGGTCGACGCTGTGGACCCGTTTCCAGTCCTCGAAGCTGGTATCCTCGACCGTCGTGCCCGCCGATATGCCGGCGTTGTTGACGAGGATATGCAGCCCGCCGAACTTGCTCTCGGCAAAGTCGAGCGCCGCCTGCCACTGGTCCTCGCGGGTGACATCGTGCTGGACCGCCACCGCATGGTCGCCGAGCGCCCGCGCGCCGGCATCGGCACCCTGACCGTTGATGTCGGTCAGTACCACCCGCGCGCCCTCGCGGACGAACTTCGCCGCCATCGCCGCACCCAGCCCCGACGCCGCGCCGGTGACCAGCGCGATCTTGCCCGCCAGACGGTTCATCACTCACTCCCCGTGTCGCTGCCGCGGTCACCATGCGGGCGCGTCGCCGGGCTGGCAAGGTGATGTGGCGCAGCAACATGGCGGCCGCTATCGTTGCCGCACCCGACGTTGGTTGCTTGTCTGTTATGCGGACCCTGCATAACGATCGTGGCAGTCGGGAAATACGGCAATTGCCTTGGGGTAAAAATCGATGAAGAGTTTGTTGTTGGCGTCGGTTTGCGCGCTGGCCTTTCCTGCTGCCGGCCTGGCGCAGGACACCGCGACGCCGTCGTCCGCCAGCCCGGCGCGGACCGAGCGCGCCGCCGTCGAGGACAACCAGGGCGAGATCATCATCACCGCCACCCGGCGCGCCCAGGTGCTGTCCGACGTGCCGATCGCGGTCAGCGCGGTGTCGGCCGAGCAGCTTCGGAATTCGGGCGGCAGCGACATTCGCCAGCTAAACCAGCTCGCCCCATCGCTGCTGGTCTCGTCGGCGACCAACGAAAGCTCGGCGGTGGCGCGCATCCGCGGCATCGGTACGGTCGGCGAGAACCCCGGCCTCGAAAGCTCGGTCGCGGTGTTCATCGACGGCGTTTACCGCTCGCGCACCGGCGTCGGGCTGACCGAACTTGGCGAGATCGACCGCATCGAGGTGCTGCGCGGCCCGCAGGGCACGCTGTTCGGCCGCAACGCGTCCGCCGGCCTGATCAACATCATCACCGCCAAGCCCAGATTCGATTTCGGCGGCACCGCCGAGTTCTCGTACGGCAACTATGACAATTACCGCGGCCAGATCGGCCTGACCGGCCCGATCCTCGGCGACAAGGTCGCCTTCCGCATCGACGGCATCTACAACAAGCGCGACGGCTTCCTGCCCGACGTCATCTCGGGCCGTGATACCCAGGACCGCAACCGCTACCTCGTCCGTGGCCAGTTGCTGATCAAGCCGACCGACGACCTCTCGATCCGCCTGATCGGCGACTACAGCCACAAGAATGAGGAGTGCTGCGGGGCGGCGTATATCAGCCCTTACGTCAACCTCCGCCGCGGTGCCGATGGCCGCGTGGTCCAATCACCGAATACCATCCTCGCGATCACGCAGGGATTGGGCGGGACCATCGCCACCGCCGGCCCCGGCGACGGCAAATACCCGCGCCGCATCGCGATTACGCCGGGTTCGGGCTATGATCAGCGCACGCGCGACTGGGGTGCGTCGGGCGAAATCAACTACGATTTCGGTCCGGCCAGCGTGACCTCGATCACCGCCTATCGCGAGTACAAGAACGGCAGCCAGCAGGATTCCGACTTCCAGAGCCTCGACATCCTCAACCGCACCGATCAGGACCGCAAGTTCCGGACCTTCACCCAGGAATTGCGGCTGCAGGGTCAGCTGTTCAACGACCGCCTCGATTTCCTGGTTGGCGGCTATTACAGCCATGAGAAGCTGACGGTCGACGACGACATCAAATTCGGTGCCGACTATGAGCGCTATGGCAACTGCGTGCTGGCCGACACTTTCGCGCGGGCGATTAGCGTCGGCAGCCTGGTTTCGACGTCGGGTCCGGGCTGCTTCAACACCGCGGTCGCGACTGCGGTGGGGGCAAATCCAATGGTTCCCGCGTCCGTGAGGTCGACCGTGCGCCTGCTTTCCGGCCAGACGATCCCGGGTCGGACGGGTTTCCAGGCGGTGGCCGCGGCGATTGGTTTCCCCGGCGGTGCGGGCCTGCTCAACGGCACCGGGATCGTCGACGATGTCTACAGGCAGACCAGCCGCAACTATGCGATCTTCACCCACAATGTGCTCAGTATCGTCCCCGACAAGCTCCTCCTGACGGTCGGTGCCCGCTACACCAACGAGCGCAAGACCCTCGACGCCAGCTTCAATCACAACAATACGTTCTGCGCCGCGCTCCGGGCGTCAGCGCTGGTCGGCCTCGCGGCATTGCCGTGCGTGATCAACGGCACGGCCGGACCCGGCTTCGATCCGAGCAACGATCCCAACGCCACCAAGAAGGAGAACAAGTTCACCGGAACGGTGGTCCTGTCGTTCAAGCCGGTCGACTCCCTGCTCACCTACGCCAGCTATTCGCGTGGCTACAAGGCGGGTGGTTTCAATCTCGATTCATCGGCGCTCGATGCGGCCAATGCGGCGCTCGCGGCGACGCGCCCGCTCAATACCGTCGGTAATGGCCGTCCCGACGCCGCCGATCTGCGCTTCGAACCCGAGACCGTCGACGCCTTCGAGGTCGGTGCCAAGCTCGACCTCCGGCAGTTCAAGATCAACACGGCGCTATTCTATGAGCAGTTCGACAACTTCCAGCTCAACACCTTTAACGGCGTCAATTTCGAAGTCGCAAACATCGGGGGCTGCAGGGACAATCTGAACGGTGCCGATCGCGACGTGAACGTCGGGGCGGTCACCAATGCCGCGGTGACGGGCCGTTGTCCGTCGAACCGGACCAAACCCGGCGTGGTCTCGAAGGGCTTTGAGATCGAGGCTTATTTCTATCCGGTCCGCAATCTGACGATCACCGGCGGACTGACGATCGCGGATACAAAATACGCCAAGCAGCTCACGGGGCTGGATGGCGCACCGCTCGCGCCGACCCTGTTCCAGTTGCCGGGCAGCCGGCTGTCGAACAGCTCCAAGTACGTGACGACGGCGAGCGTCGCGTGGACGCCGGACATCAGTGACTCACTGTCGGCACTTTTCTACCTCGACATCCGCGCCCAGTCGCCGCTCAACACCGGCTCGGATCTCGACCTCGAGAAGCGGCAGCAGGCGTTCGAAGTCGTCAACGGTCGCATCGGCCTGTACGGCAAGGACCGGATCTGGGGGCTCGAGTTCTGGGGCCAGAACCTGTTCAACACCAAGTATCAGCAGGTCGCCGCCGATGCGCCGTTGCAGGGTGGCGGTACCTTCCGCCAGACTGCGGGATTCGGCACCAGCACCAACGGCCTCTTCATCACCTTCCCGGCCGAGCCGCGCACCTACGGCATCACGGTCCGGACCCGCTTTTAGACTTTCTCCTGGGGAGGGGAGCAGCCCCCGCGCGCCACGCGGGGCGCGGGGGTTTTCGTGCCTAGTGCAGCGGCGTCGCGGCGCGGCCGCTCCAGCCCGGCGCGGGCGGCGACGGCAAGCGCGCCTCGGGGATCGCGGCGCGCAGCTTCTTCGCGAACGAGCGCAGGCAGACCTCGCCTTCGCCAAGCGGACCGGGCTCATAGCTCGCCGATGCCATGCCCGCCTGGACGCGGGCGACGAGCACCGTGTCTTCGGCATTGACCGAGCGGTTGATGCGGGCGTTCAGATATCGCGCCGCCCGCATCTCGCGCCGGTCGTCCGGCAGCGCATAGGCGCTTTCCCGCAGCGAGGTGCGCAGTGGCCCGACCGGCAGGAACTGCATGAAGTCGACGCTGTCGGGATAGATGTCGAAGGCGATGTTGGGCCATAGCTTGAAATACAGCCACAGCGACTGCGCCGCCTCGTCGAGATGCTCGGCCTTGGGCCGCAGCCGCTGGTACAGCCGCTCCGACCATGAGCCGCGGGTCAGGTCGAGCAGCGTGCCGCCGAGCCGGTCGGCATGCGCCCCGGCCTCGATCCAGTAGCCGTCGCCGAACAGCCGTCGCAGCCCGGGATGCGCGACCGGCACGTGCAGCCCGTCGGAGTAGTTGTCGCAAAGATTCTTCCAGTTGACGTCGCGCCCGCGCTCGGTGACGCGCTTCAGCGGCTGCATGGCGGCGAAGCGGTAGGGCGCAACCTCCGCCTCATGACGGTCCATCATGCCGGCCACCGACGGCCCGCCGCTCTCCAGCCGGACGAAGATGAAGCCGTGCCAGACCTCGTGCTCGACCGCCGCCAGCCCCTGTGGCAGCGGCACCTTGTAGCTCGACCGTGACGGCACCCCCGACAGGCGGCCGTCGAGCTCATAGACCCAGGCGTGGTAGGGGCAGACCAGCTTGCGCGCCGAGCCGCAGACACCGTCGACCAGGCGGCTGCCACGGTGGCGGCAGACATTGGCGAACGCCGCGACCTCGCCATGCTCGCCGCGCACGACCAGGATGCTTTCGCCGAGATACTCGAGCGTGTGCCAGTCGCCCGGCTTGGGCAGGTCGCTCAGGTGGCAGACGATCTGCCACGACGGACGGATGATCCGCACCATCTCGTGGGTGAAGAATTCCGGGTCGCGGTACAGCCAGCCGGGCAGGCTGTAGTCGTCGAGGGGATCGCCCGCATAGGCCGGCTGGCTGCTCATTTCGCCAGGTCCGTCAGCAGGATGTGCCAATGCTCCAGCGCCGGTGCGATGGCGCTGACCGGGATGCGCTCGTTGAGGCCGTGGATGAACACGTCCGAGCCCTTGATGAACATGCCCGAGACGCCGTAGCTCGGGATGCCGAGGCTGCGATAATGGACGCTGTCGGTTGCACCCGCGTCCATGCCCGGCACGACCTTCAGGTCCGGATAGCGGGCGTGGACGGCGTGCTGAACGGCGGCGACGACGTCGGGCCGCAGCGGCGAGGCATCGGGTGCGAGCCAGTCGCCGGCGGCTTTCACCGTCACCTTGGGGTCGCCGATCACGGTCACCAGCGTGTCGTGCACCGCCGCGATGCTGGTGCCTGGGAAGATGCGGCAGTTGACGTTGGCGGTGGCGCGCTGCGGCAGCGCGTTGGGCGCATGGCCGCCGCTCAGCTGGGTTGCGACGCAGGTCGTGCGAATCTGCCCGACCCACAACGGATCGGCAGAAATCGTCGCGGCTGCGGCAGTGTCGGCGGGGTTGGCGGCATAGGCTTTCAGCGCTGCGCCCAGCGGCCCCGCCTCGCGGCTGCCAGCGTCGGCAAGGCTGGCGCGGGTGATGGCGTTTACCTGCGTCGGGAAGCGGTAGGACTCGATTTTGGCCAGCGCGTGCGCCAGCTGGTAAATTGCGTTGTCGGCGCGCGGCAGGCTGGAGTGGCCGCCGGGGTTGGTCGCCTCCAGCGTGAAATCGGCATAGGTCTTCTCAGCCCCGCTAAGCCCATAGCCCAACGGCTCGCCGCCGGCATCCAGCCCGCCGCCGCCGGAGTCGCCGTTGAGCACGAACTCGACCCCGGCCGCCTTGGCCTGCTTCGCCTGCAGTGAGGCGCTGTCGTCGGTTTCCTCGTCGCCGGACAGGTAGAGGATGATGTCGCGGCGCGGCTTGAACCCCTCGTGCTTGAGCCGGATCAGCGTCGCGACGATCACCGACAGGTCGAACTTGTTATCGAACACCCCGCGGCCGAACAGATAGCCGCCTTCCTCGATCAGCTTGAACGGGTCGCGGGTCCAGTCCTTCGGGTCCGCCTCCACGACATCCATGTGGCCGATGACGGCGATCGGTCGCGCCTTCCCGGTGCCGCGATAGACCGCGCTCAGGATGGCGGTGTCCTTATACGGCTCGACCTTGACATCACCGGGAGCGAAACCGGCGGCGACCAGCCGGTCGCGCAGCTTTTCGGCAAGCCCCGGCACCTGCCCGCGCCCCTTCACCGTGGGCAGCTCGACGGCCTCCTTGAGGATGGCGCGGGCATCGTCGAGCGGGGTGGCGAACGCCGGAGCGGCGGTCAGCAAGGCGAGGAGCAGGGCTATACGCATGGCAACACGATAGTCGGACGGCGACACCGCTGTCCACCGCCCGCGCCTTGCCGCCCTCCGTGCGCCGCCTTACACTGGTGTCCATGTCCGGTCGTATCGACATCGAGGCGCTGTGCGCTGCCAAGGGGCTACGCATCACCGAGCAGCGGCGCGTCATCGCGCGCGTGCTGTCCGATGCCGAGGATCACCCCGATGTCGAGGAGTTGCACCGCCGCGCCGCCGCCATCGACCCCGGCATTTCGATCGCCACGGTTTATCGTACCGTACGGCTGTTCGAGGAGGCCGGCATCCTGGCGCGCCACGACTTCAACGGCAGCCGCTCGCGCTACGAAACGCAGCCCGAGGAGCATCATGACCATTTGATCGACGTCGAGAGCGGCCGCGTCGTCGAGTTCCACGACGACGAACTGGAGGCCCTGCAGGCGCGCATCGCCGAGCGGCTCGGCTTCCGCCTCGTCGATCACCGGATGGAGTTGTATGGCGTGCCGGTGGCGCGCGGCGGGCCGGCCAGCTGAAACGACCGTCCCGTCCCGGCGCACCGGCGCGGTTCCAGCGTTTCGGGCCGGCGAAGGCGCTGGCCGGGTTGGTGACGACGGCGGGCATCCTGGTGCCCACCGAGCTGATCTGGCGACGGCTCCGGCGGCGGCGCTCGACCCGGCTGCCGCGCTATTTCCACAAGGGTCTGACCCAGGCGCTCGGTATCCGCGTCCGCCTCCACGGCGTCCCGCTGCGGGGCCGTCCGGTGCTGTTCGTATCGAACCACCTCGGCTGGGCCGATATTCCGGTGCTCGGCGGCGTTGTCGACGCGGCGTTCGTCGCCAAGTCGGAGGTGGAGGGCTTCGCGCTGGTCGGCTGGCTGGCGAACCTGGCGCGCACCGTCTACGTCGACCGCCGGCGCCAAAGCTCCGGCGACCAGCGCAATGCGATTGTCGAGCGGCTGGCGGCGGGCGACAGCGTCATCCTGTTTCCCGAGGGCACCAACGGCGACGGCGTCGGCGTGCTGCCGTTCAAGAGCGCGCTGTTCGCCGCCGCCGGGCCGGAGACGACGGTGCAGCCGGTGACGATCGCCTACACGCGCCTCAACGGCATGCCGGTGACCCGCGAGCAGCTGCCCGACATCGCCTGGGTCGGCGATGCCGAGCTGTGGCCGCATGCGGTGTCGTTCACCGCGCTCGGCCGGGTCCGCGCCGAACTGATCTTCCACGCGCCGGTCCATCTCGCGGATTTCGCCGACCGCAAGGAACTGGCGCGGCACTGCCGGACGGTGATCGCCGCCGGCTATGAACGGCTGATGCGTGGCTGAATGCGTGTGCTAAGGCCCGCTGCATGACCGACCGCAATGCTCCCGCCCCGGCGCTGCTCGCCAAGACCGAGACGCTGATCGAGGCGCTGCCCTATCTGCAGCGCTATGCCGGGCGCACGTTCGTGGTCAAATACGGCGGCCATGCCATGGGCGACGCGGCGCTGGCGGCGGACTTTGCCGAGGATATCGTCCTGCTGAAGGCCGTCGGCATTAACCCGGTCGTGGTGCATGGCGGTGGCCCGCAGATCGGCGCGATGCTCAAGCGCCTGGGCATCCGCAGCGAGTTCGTCGACGGTTTGCGCGTCACCGACGAGCAGACCGCGCAGGTCGCCGAGATGGTGCTGGCGGGCAGCATCAACAAGGAACTGGTCGCCGCGATCAACCGCGCCGGCGGCAGCGCGGCGGGCATTTCGGGCAAGGACGCCAACCTCGTCACGGCGATCAAGCTGACCCGCACGACGCGCGATCCCGACAGTCATATCGAGCAGGAAGTCGACCTTGGCTTTGTCGGCGAACCCGAACGGGTCGATCGGACGCTGATCGACACGCTGATCGCCGCCGGCATCACCCCGGTTATCGCGCCGGTCGCGGCGGGCACCGACGGCCACACCTACAATATCAATGCCGACACGATGGCGGGCGCGATTGCGAGCGCGATCCAGGCGGCGCGCTTCTTCCTGCTGACCGACGTCGCCGGGGTGCTCGACGCGCACGGCGACGTGCTGACCGACCTCGATCCTGGCCAGATCGCGGCGCTGGTCGAGGACGGCACCATTTCGGGTGGCATGATCCCCAAGATCGAGACCTGCGTCGCCGCGGTCGGCCAGGGCGTCGATGCCGCGGTCATCCTCGACGGCCGGGTGCCGCACGCCCTGCTGCTGGAGATTTTCACCCGGCGCGGCGTCGGCACCCTCGTCCACAGCTGACGTCGCGATCGGGCGGTTCACACCGCGTCATGCACTGGTCAATCTCCAGCTTCGTCGCGACGGTGTTGCGGCGCTGCATGATCCGATGGGCATGCAACCGATAGCCAACAGGCATTTCACTTCCTTGATCCGGCACCTCATCGTCCACGGTGATAGCGGGAGGCGACAATGACCTACAGACTGTTCACCGTGGCGGCTGCGATCATCGCAATGGGTGGCGCGGCAATGCCGGCCTCGGCAGTCGCCGCCGAGCCCACCAAGTATGTCAACCTGAAGGGTGGCGGCGTCGCCCTCCATGGCTATGATGCGGTCGCCTATTTCGACCGCAGCGCAGCGGTCAAAGGCAGCCCTGCCTACACCGCGTCATATCAGGGCATTCGCTATCAGTTCGCCGATGCCGCCAGCAAAGCGAAGTTCGAAGCATCGCCGCAACGTTATCTGCCCGTCTATGGCGGCTTCTGCGCTTATGGTGTCGCACAAGGCTAAAAGGTCGATGTCGATCCGGAGGCCTTCACCGTCGTCGACAATCGGCTCTACCTGAACGTCAGCAAGTCGATCCGCACCAAGTGGCGGAAGGACGCGCCCGGCTACATCCGCAAGGCCGATACCAATTGGGGCGAGGTCAAGGAGAAGAAATCGGGCGTCCTCGGCGGCTTGTTCGGTTGAGGCCGAAAAATGATTGATTCTCCGACCGTGACAGCGCGCTGTTTCGGCACCGTGCTGGCGGCCTCAGCGGTGCCGGCGCTGGGACCGGTCGAGCTTGCCGGCGCCGATGCGGCGGCGTTGGGCGTCTTGCTGCCGTTGCTCGGCTGCGGCGAGGAAGCCGCGGCGCTGGCATTCGACACACTGGCGGCAGCCAGCGGTACCTGCGTCGATGCGCTGGCGCTCACCGCCATAGCTGCGGAAGAACGTGGCCACGATCGGTTGATCACCGCTTTGATTGAGATATTACCGGCCGACCCGCACGCCGCCGCGACCCGGCGCGCGGCGCGGCGCTTCCATGTCGAACTCGGGCGCGGCGACGCGGCCGAGCGGCTGGCGCGCGTCGCTGCCACCGACGCGGCGGTATGCACTATACTCAGCCGGCTGCTCGCGCCCGGCCGGCCGCTGGCGGGCGACGCGGTGGTCCGGCCAACCTTGTCGCGCATCCATCACGACGAAGCGCGTCATGTCCGCCTGTCACGCCGCTTGGCCAGCGCCGGTGGTGGTCATGCGGCGCTGTGCGACATCGGCGCAGCGGCGCGCAGTGCGCTCGCCGACGTCCTGCGCCTCGGCGCAGCCGCATTCGACCGGCTCGGCGTCGACCCCGACCGGCTCGACCGTGACCTGCGACGGCTGCCGCGCGGCCTGTTCGTCGCGTGACCGGTCCGTGGACGACCGCCCAACCGGTCGGCCTCCTCGGCAGCGGCTGGGCGGTGCCGGGTCCCGCCGTCGCAACCGACGATCTGATCGCCACGATGGAACGCAATTTCGGTTTCGCGCAGGCCCGGCAGGCGCGGATGCTGGCGCGCCGGATCGGTGTCACGCACCGGCATATCGGCCGCGATTTCGCCGCTCGCCACGAAGCCCCGCGGCCCGGCGGGTCGAACCCCGAACTCGCCGCTGCAGCGGTCAGCGCCGCGCTTGCTGACGCGACGCTGCACGTCGGCGATCTTGCCTATGTCATCGCCCATACCGCGACCCCGGCGCAGGCGCTGCCGGCCAACGTCGCTAGCGTCGCCGACCGGCTCGGCTATGCCGGCCCCTATGTCGAGCTGCGTCAGGCCTGCACCGGTTTTGGCAACGCCTTGATGATCGCGGGCGGGCTGATCGCCGCCGGCTCCGGCCCGGTCGCCATCGTCGGCTCCGAGACCGGCTCGCAGTATTTCGATCCGGCGCAGCTCGATGATGACCCCGGTCAGATCGTCAACATGGTCCAGATGGGCGACGCGGCTGGTGCGGTGGTGCTGGGTGGTCCCGTGCCGGGTCGGCCCGCGATCAGCGCATCGTGGTTCGGCGGCATCGGCCTCGGCCGGCCGCCCGGCATCAGCCGCGGCGCGGGTGCGGGACATTTCGATCACGACTTCGCCGAAATTCGCGCCACCGGCCACCGGCTGTTCGAAGCGGGTGCCGTCGCCGCGACCGCACTCGGTTGCGCGCCGCAGCGTGCCGACCGGATCATCCCCCACCAGGTCGGCGGCCGGATCGGCGATCTCGTCGCCGGTCTGCTCGGCGTCGATGCCGCCCGCATGGTGGTCGGTGCCGACCGCTACGGCAACACCGGATCGGCGGCGATCTGGCTGGCCTTGGCGCAGCTGCGCGACACCGGCCTGGTGCGCGGCGCACGGGTGCTCGTGCTCGGTGCCGAAGCGTCGAAGCACTTCCATGCCGGCTTCATCTATGCCCACTGAGCCGCTGGTCGAGGTGGCGGGCGTCGGCAAGGCTTATAATGGCCGGACGGTCGTCGCCGGCGTGACGCTGACGGTGCGGCGGGGCGACATCGTCGGGCTGGTCGGCGCGAACGGTGGCGGCAAGACGACGACGCTGCGCATCCTCGCGGGATTGCTGCGTGCCGACGCCGGTGCCGGCCGGGTGCTGGGCGGCGATCTCAGCGCGGTGACCCCGGCGCGTCGGGGCGCGACCGGATATATGGGCCAGCGCCTGGCGCTGCACGCCGACCTCAGTGTCGCCGAGAACCTGCGTTTTCACGCAGCCGTTCACGGTCTTGGCCGCGAAGCGGTAGCGCAGGCGGTGGCGCGTCATGGCCTGGCGTCGGTTGGCGATACCCGCTTTGGCGAACTGTCGGGCGGGTGGGCGCGCCGCGTCCAGTTCGCCGCGACGGTCCTCCATGCCCCGCCGCTGATGCTCCTCGACGAGCCGACCGCCGGGCTCGACGTGGTGACGCGCCGCCATATCTGGGGCTGGCTCGGTGACTTCGCCGCCGCCGGGCACGGCATCGTGATCAGCACCCACGACCTCCAGGAAGCCGAGCGTTGCCCATCCATCCTGCTCTACGAGCGTGGCCGCGCGAGCCAGCAGACGACGCCCTCGGCCCTGATCGCCCGATGCGGCGTGGCAAGCCTCGAGGACGCGGTCGCCGGCGACGCAATATGAGCGCCGTCCGGCGGATCGCCGCGGTCGCGCGGGTCGAGGTGCTGCAACTGCGGCGCTCGCGGGTCACCTTCACCCTGCTCCTGCTGGTCCCGGCCTTGCAGGTCCTGCTGTTCGGGTTTGCGATCCGGCCGACCGGCGATGTCACGGTCGCGGTGGCGGAGCCGGTGCCGGTCGCCGCCGCAACCGTGGTGAGCGCGCTGCGGGCCCGGCCCGGCCTGAACGTCGTCGCCGGCACGCTGGCACCCGGCGAAGCCGAGGCACTGGTGCGGAGCGGCGGCGCGACGATCGGCATCGAGCTACCGCCGCCGCGCGGCTTCACCGGCCTGCCGCTGCCCCCGGCACCCGTCCACGTCGTCGTCGATGCCAGCAACGCGGCGCTCGTCGCGGCCGCGGTGCCGGCCATCGAGGCCGCTTATTGGCGCGAGATCGCGGTCCGGCTGCCGGTCGAGGAACGCGGCCCCGGTATCGCCGTCACCCGGCTCTACAACGCCGACGCCCGTGCCGACTGGACGTTCCTGCCGGCGCTGATCGGCGTGACGATGATGATCAGCGCGATCATGCTCGGCACGCTCAGCCTGGCGCGGGAGCGCGAGGGCGGCACGTGGGAAGCGCTGCTCGCGCTGCCCCTGCGACCCGTCGAGGCGCTGGCAGGCAAGCTGCTGCCGCTCGTCGTATTGGGCACGGTGCAGGGCGGCCTCGTGCTGGCGGCCGCGGTAACGATTTTCGACGTCCCGGCTCGCGGCAGCGTCGGCGCGCTGATCCTCCTGCTGCCGCTGTTCGCCGCGACGCACCTGGTTATCGGCTACGCGATCGCGGCGCGGGCGGCGACGCAGCTGGCGGCCTTGCAGGGTGCCGTCGCCTTCTATCTGCCGGCGATGCTGCTGTCCGGGTTCCTGTACCCCTTCGAGGCGTTGCCGGCATGGGCGCGGACGATCGGTAGAGGTAGCTCGGCTAATCTGCACAGTCGGTTAAGTGGAGTTTCTGCCTGAAGGCGGCCAGGATGGCTGCCGAACAGGAGATCAGATGACGAAGCGAACACGCCGGAACCACAGCCCGGCTTTCAAGGCGAAGGTGGCTTTGGCTGCCGTGAAGGGCGAGAAGACGTTGGCCGAGCTGGCGCAGCAGTTCGACGTTCACCCGAACCAGATTACGACCTGGCGGGGCCAACTGATGGAAGGAGCTGCCGGGGTGTTCGGATCGGACAGCCACGCTGAACCGGCGGAGCCGGCGATCGACGTGAA
>Ga0335397_10002572_pt1 | contig 24720 bp, 9 predicted proteins | sample MAT04_FD_205740 | JGI IMG/M metagenome (GOLD analysis project Ga0335397, IMG submission 205740) | Freshwater microbial communities from Lake Fryxell liftoff mats and glacier meltwater in Antarctica - MAT-04 (spades assembly) (version 2) ... | reverse complement strand
ACCGCAAATCCATTCGCGGTCCCAAGAAGCCAGCGCCCACGCGAACCAACAAACGAAGCTCTGTTCACTGCTCCACCAAACGAATACTCGATAAACGTAAGGAAAAGTCATGTTGAAAGCACTGGTCTTGGCGACTTCCGCTACACCTTATGTCCACGCCATTGGTCCCTCGCTGACCGGAATCGACATCCGATCTGGCTGCTCAGGCGACAATCGTTGCGCTACGCAGCCTCGGAATGTGGAGAATGACGGCGGCAGACGCAAAGTGTCGGGCAAGATGGGGTCGCAGTCCACGGTGAACAATTGCAAACGAAAGACGGTGTCGGCGAATGAGGGATTGGATACGCGGGGTGACAAGATGCCGCCGTCGAATTCGATTGAGATGCTGGCAATGGGAATCGAGTGTTCCTGATGCAGTGTCTTCCAGACGGATTCTTTGACCGTCCAGAGAGTTGCGAGAGCATCGGATTCTCGACCGGTCTGGTTGTCACACCAGGATTGTTCGTGCGGATGAAACGCGATAAGTCGCAATGCTTCGGAATGCAATTTTTCCACAACTTCGATATCGACACCAATCGGGAGTTTGCTGTTCGAAATGGCAACAGCGATCGCATTGCGGGAATGGGACAGACTGATCTGAGTGCCAATCGTTCCTTCTCGCGAGGTCAAAACTGGACGTCCGTGAGGTTCGGAATCGAACTGGATCTCTTCCGCAGCTTCCGCGAATTCTTGTTGCAGCACGGCACGAACCGCAAGACGGCTGTTGAGAAACTGCCGCTTCTTTGCCTCAGGGCGAAACTGCTGCCATCGGACGAGATCCCGACTCGTCAACTTCGCCTGAGTCAGATCCGCCTCCATGTTCGAGACGGACGCGGATTGCTCATGATTGAAGCTGGCCAGCCACAATCTGCAATCCGGAAAGACATGGACTGGTTCAGCCAGACGCAGCGTCATCGGTCGCTCCAACTGGCAGTTCCAGGTTGCAAATCAGCTTGACGAGGGCAGAAGCAAATTCCTGTGTTTGTTCCATACTCATAAAGCAGGCCGACGATCGTACTGTCAAAGTCATTCGCTTTCCGGTTTCGCAGCTTGCGATACTCAATGGCACATTTTCCGCAAACGGAGCAAAGCCGGTCACGGTTTCCAATTGCATTCCTCCTGAATGAACAATCCCGTCTTTGTATGGAATCAACCGTCGGCCACCACGTGTCACATCGCCCAGACAGGTGTATTGAAACGACGGAATAAAGAATCCCAATCGACGAAGCAGATTGATGCCGCCTGGAATTCGGGAGGCTGCTGCAAGTCCTTTGAGGAATTCTACGCCGATGTAGTTTGTCCTGACGTAGTTCATTTCCTCCTGAATTCCCCGCAACAATTGTGCAGGTTCGAGACACTCAGACCGCATTCGTCGCATGAACGCGACACCGAATCGATTGGTCGCCGGCATTGTACGATCCGATGGGAGCCGCAGGTCTGTCGGATTCAGGACGGTGATTCTGTGCTTCATGGAACCAGCCGGTGCCTGCTGCGCAAAAATGCTCATACAACCGACCATGAGCAGATCATTGATGTTCACGTTCCATGCGGTGAGTCGCTGCTGCAGTTGACTGCACTGTTCCGCAGAAAAGATTACTTCAACACAGTGACTGGATGTCTCGTTTGAAGTACGTTGACGATTCCGCTGCCTCGGATCCCAGCGCGAAGTGCGACCACGAATGGTGACCAGAAAATTCCGTAACGCATCCTTCAGGCCGATGGGCGGGATCGCCTTCGGCTGAGGAAATTGATCTCGGTACTGCAATCGATCCGGATCCAGCAGCGGCAATCGGGACGGTACGCCGATGACTTCGCAGTGATACAAATGTAGCCATTCCGTCACAACCTGCCGCAGACCGTTTCCATCCGTAACTGCATGATGTACGTCCAGCATGACCTTAATGCCGTCATCCAGAACAATCATCGTAACGTGCAGACCTGCGGACTGATTCAAGTCGATCGATAGATTCAACGGTCCTCGTTCGGCGTCGAAGACGGATCCCGTCGTGCGGCGAATATCAATGGGTACTGCACAACCGGGGGTCCAGTGCTTTTCCCGCCCTGACGTTTGTATTCGGCAACAAAGAAGTGGATGGCGCAGGATTGCCTGCTGCAGAGTGCCAGTCATAACATCCAACTGAAAGTCACCGGTCAGCCGCATCATTACACGGATCACCATCGGTGACTGATTTGAATCGCATTGCAGCAGGAAATTTTCCAGCGGAGTCAGCCGTAACGACTCCTTCGGGAATCGACTTTCTTCGCGCATCTCCTGTACGGGAGACTGACTTTGAACGTTAGATATTGGAGTCGGAACAACCACCATCACATCCTCGATGTTTTCTCGTTACGATGTTTCCTGTGTTGTTCAGGATCATACCCGAATGCTGATGCCGCCATCCACAATAATGACCTGTCCCTGAATCAAATCACTCAGTGGACTCGACAAAAACAGCACGGTTCCGGCGACATCTGCGGGTTGCAGCATCCGATCGCGGATAAGAATCTGCTCACGAACGGATGCCAGCATTCCGGCTGATCCGGGCAATGTCTTGATCGCATCGGTCTCAACAATTCCAGGCATCACGGTGTTGAAATTGACACCCGATCGACCCAGCTCGAACGCCAGGTGTCGCACGAGGCTTTCCAGAGCCGCTTTGGATGTTCCGATGAGTCCATAGTTTGCGATACCACGCATGGACCCGTGGCTGGAAATGGCAATGACCCGTGAAATGTCGGGCGACGCCTGGAACAAGGGCAGGGCGGACTGTGTCAGCCACAGCAACGGTGCCGTGTTCATGCGGAAGATCGAATCAAAAGATGCCGGAGTTACCTGCGTCAGTGGTCTGAACCCACCCGCAGCGGCATTGCTGACGACAACATCCAGTCGCCCGAACTGTTCGCCAGTCACATCCATCATGGCCTGGATATCGTCACGTTCTGACACATCGGCTCGGATCGCGATTGCTCTGCCGCCACGATTCTGAATGCCTTTGACGACATCTTTTGCGGCGTCCGGCGAGTTCAGGAAATTCACAACAACTGCCGCTCCACTGGCCGCAAGCATTTCTGCGCACGCACGCCCAATGCCGCGCGAAGCTCCGGTGACCAATGCGACTTTTCCGTCCAGGTTAATCATGCTGATGTCTCCGCGTTGCATGTTGCATCGGAACATCCGGTCAAAGAATCGCAGGCGGCCGACCTGGCAACTTCGTCTCTCACAGAATCGCATCCCTGTTGCAAAACAATCCGGTCACTTAAAAATTTTTCAAAGACATACAAACGTTCCTCACAACGTCCGAGGATCGAACGATCCACGGCAGCTCGCTCACCTCGCTGCACTTGAGGAAAAATGCCAAGGTCTTCTTTCAGGATCTGATACGAAAGCCATCCCGTAAACTGCCCCCAAAGATACGCAGTCAGTTTCGAAAATGGGTTTCGTCGAACAGACTGGCGAGCGTACTGCCAGACGTGACTGATGGAAGTTTCGCTGGTCATCGGACTGACGGTTTGTACCAGAGTCAGTGAATCTGTATGTGAAATCAGGAGATTCGGAAGGATGTGATGGTGTTCGTACCTTGCGTTAAACGGAACCCCCAAAATTTTCAGAATGAAGCCTTCGTAGATCTTCAGCAGCTTGTCAATCATGCGGGGAGTATTGAACAGCGTGAAGAATGACGTCGTATACTCCGCAATGGCGTGATCGCTTTTTGATTCGCCGGGATCTTCTACAAACGTCTGGCGATGCACTTCCGGGATATGATAACTTTCCAGAGATCCTTCGATCGGGATCTTCCAGTTTGCGGGCATGGGCAGACTTCGTTTGACGGCAAGTTTCCCGTGTGGCAGTGACGTCCATTCCTCAAACTTGCAGAACAGTTCACCCAGCCACTCTTTCAGCGATGGTCCATCGTTCGTACATCGCACGAACAGCAGATCGCCACATTGTTCCAGTGAGAATGTGTCGAGCCGGTAACGTTCGCGGTCGAAGTCCGGGAAGTTTTTCGATCCAGGGATTTTTCGCGTTTTTCCGTCAGCTCCGTATTCCCAGCCGTGAAACGGGCATTTGAGTTTCTCGCTTTGCCCCAATGCCGCCGACACCAACGCACAGTGCCGATGGGCACAGACGTTTCGAAGTGCGACAAACTGACCATCGAAGTTTCGCACGATGACGGGAATACTGCCGACATCCATCGAAAGAAATTGTCCGGGATGACTGATCGAAGAGGCAAGCCCGACCATCTGCCATGTCGTCTCGAAAATGCATTTCTTCTCCAGCGCATGGGCGTCCGCCGCGAAGAACATTCGCGGTGACAACGGGGCTTCGAATGAGACAGGAGATTGATACATTGTTAGTCAAAGTCGTGAAAACAGGGCTACTATACTTCACGCGGCCAGATTTGAGGCTTAGTTCGTTTAACCCGTGGCCGCAGGCCAGGCTCGCACTTATCGACGCCAGAAAGCCTGGCCTGCGGCCACGGGTTAAACAATTCAGCATCGAGAATAATCACGTCGCTTTCAGCCATCCAATGTGATAGTCCGACACCGTCAACAAGCGGTCTCCGTTATTTCCAGTCAGAACAAAATTCCATACAGCACCGGAAGCCGTCAGTTCCTTTTGCTGAATCCGCACAGTACACGGTTCCCCCGGATCGGGTAACCGCCCAAATTCGATTCGTCCGAATTTTACCGGCAGGCTTGGCTTCTGATGGCGATGCCAGGCTGCGTAACCGACGGCATACAGACATGCATCCATGGTTGCACATGGTACGGTGAACCCACGTGTGCGGGTACCGCCAAATAATTGTACCGGAGCCGATGCGGCGATCCGACCATAGATCGTCTGCCCGTCGTCCGCGACTTCACGCAATTCCTGAAGTTCCGGACCGTGATAGATCAGCCCTTCAGGTGAACGGTACTGAATGCGATGCCAATCCAGCTCTGATTCATGTTTTGTGGACCAGAGAATCTGATCTGTCGCCTCAGACTGACGATCTCGAATATCAAATGTCGCCCGAAAGTACTCGCGATCTTCTTCGACCAGCCTACCATCGCGCCGACGCACGTCCGCCAGCAAACGACACTCAATCATGGAGTCATCCGTGACGTGGGTCTGCACGGTGACCGCCAGTGGATCATCAGTCGCAAAACGTATCGCCTGTTTCGCAACAGCTTGCACACAAATACCTGCGTGCGATTTCCCGATTCGGGCCCGCACAGCTTCCGCCATCAATTCCAGAGCCACCACAAACGGCAGCGTTGGGCGATTCTGGACTCGGTGTTGTGACAGGAATCGATCAGACACCGGGTTCAGAGTCACGACGCTGGAACACAGTCCGCCAGCCTGTTTCGTCACCAAGGGAGGCAGAAGCGGCAACGGAACAACTCCAGAAACACTCGCTGTCCCGGAAATTCGATCTGCAGGGAAAAACTTGCGAAAGTAGCTGTCGTCGGTGATCAGAACTTCGGGCTCGTCACCACCAAATTCCATCTCCCGCATAAAGTGAGCGATGCCATCACGGGCCGGCATGAACTCCATATCAATCATTTCAAGTGCCAGCTTTGCTTCGGGTTTCGTGGCCATGCCGATGTCGCCCCAGGCGTGCCAATGAAAGGTCACGCTGCGAACTTCAGGTCGCTGACTTCGATAGCGATCGACAATTTTGGCCATCATGTCGTTAGCCAGACTGTAGTCGGTGTGACCGTTGGCTCCGAACCGTCCGCTGATCGAACCGAACGTCACGAACCATTCGAGCGGATCGGCGTTCGTCGCCTGAATCAATGCGATTGACCCATCGATCTTTGCGCGAAGACATTTTTCCACTTTGTCGGGCCGTTTGCGATCAAACCTCGCATCCTGTCCAGCGCCAGCGCCGTGAATGACGCCGGAGATCGGACCTGCGTGGCTGCGAATTTTGCTGACAACTGACTCCACTTCAGAAACATCTGCAACATCGCAGCAGTGATACGTCGCAGCGATTCCCTGTTGACGGCAATCCCGCAAAGTGGCATCAATCTCAATGGCTTTCTCTACGTTTCGCCAGGCTTCGACTGGACTTTCACCACGCGACTGAGCGTCCTGCATGATTCTGTTTCGAACGCCGCTGCGATCATTGTGTACCTGGCGAACAAATTCCTCGCTGAGTTGCGGAACGGGGGCCGTGCCGAGCAAATGCAGTTTCAGATCATATTTTTTCGCCAGCGTCATTGCGATCACCGCGGTAATGCCGCGCCCGCCACCGGAGATAATCCATGTGCCGCCGCGCGTAATGTGGGAGCGATGCTGATCGTCTTTTAACGGATTCATTTCGTGCAATGGAGCTGGTACTGCCTGAACGCAATATCGCTCGGCAATGTGATCACCTTTGAAGGCAATCTCCATATCGTATGAAGGCACGGCCAGTTCCTGCAGAATTCCGCCCGCAGCAATAGTCGGTGCCATGCTGGACGGCAAATCAATCACTTTCATCGGCGTCGTGCGAAATCCGCGCATCCAGGCTTCGATCAACATCGCCTTAACGAGTCCGCCGATTGCTTCCACAGAATGGACATGCTGTCCGCTGAAACCAAAATCGCCTCCCAGTCGAGTGGCCGCAATGACACTTGCTTTCTCCATTTGCTCGGCGTCGATTGTCTGTTGCATCCATAGCTGACAAATACGAAACGGGACTTCGAGAGCCGCCGCACGCCTGCGTTTCCATTCGACCTCCGTAAGATTTTTGACGGCATCAGAATCAGACGCCATCGTCAAGAACAGATGCGGCGTCGTAGTATGCGTCCACAATTCCGCCAGCGTCTGCTCCAGTTTCGCAATCGGAACGTCAGTGGACAGCACGATGGCTTGTTGACCAAGGTGACGAATTCGATCGGCTAACGCCTCGGAAAGTGGATTTGAACCAAGAATCAACGACGCTCCGTGGAGCTGTGGATTGACCGGCATCCCCGTACGACGCGGAGCCGGGACGACTCGGAGCGCGTATCGATGAGTTTGCTCCGATGCAGCGGTTTTCGCAGTGACGTCATCTGCGCTGCTGCGAACGGTCGATTTATCAGGAACGGCGACAGGTTTGGCGGGAGCTGTGTGCAATCGATCCCGCGCGACAGCGGCTGCAAACCGGACTGAAGATTCCGCGACTCCGGCACCGACGGCGACTCCAGCGAACTGTGCCATTTCGATCTCGTTCGTGTCCTGATTCGCGACCGATCTGGCTTGTTGATTTACGAGCGTCCGTAACGCCGATCGGATCTCTGTGCGATGCCGTAGACCGTGATGAACGCAGATTTGCAGAGCAGCATCGACGGATGCTGGCTGCCTGTTGTTGGCGTAAAACCATTGCAACCATTCGGGCGTGATATCACGGTTCGGTTCGGTGCCGCGAACTGTCGGGTTGACGCTGGACGGGACATTGGAGGCGACGCAGAACCGGACTTCGGTCCCATCCTGATCGGAGTCCGGCGGAGCGGATCTGGAGACCAGTCCGGTGGAAAACTCTGGCGCATCAGCGACGTTGTTGTACCGGGGGTCTGACGCCGCCCCGCTCGCCGCACTTCGTACAAGGAACTCTCGAATTTCACGGAGTGTGCGGAATCGGTTGTGTGCGATGGAATCCAGAGTGATGGATTCCAGGCTGAACTGTTCGCGCACCTGGCCGATCAACTGAGCCAGTTTAATACTGTCCAGACCAAGATCCGCTTCGAGATCTGCGTCAAGATCGACGATGTCCGGCGTGTATCCCGTTTGATCGACGACGTAGTCGATCAACAGTGCATCCAACTCAGCATTGGGCGGCAGTGTGCTTCGACAAGCAGTCGCAGCCGCTGGCGTTCCAGGAACAGCAGCGGTCTTCGCAAATGGTGTCTGTTCGGGCTTTTGGAAATAGTCGTTTACCGAAGTCTGTGGGCGTGTTGATGAAGCCTCAGCTTCCGCAGAATTTCGGACGGTACGAATCGCATCATCCAGCGTCCGAACAGAATCAAATCGCAATGCGTCGGGCCGAACCGTCATCCCCAGCCACATACCCAACTCACCGAGAATCTGAGCCTTCTTGATGCTGTCGATGCCGAGATGTGATTCCAGATCCGCGTCAAAATCGATGACGTCGGCCGTGTAACCCGTCAATTCGACGACCAGATCCAGCACGAAGCTTCTGAGTTGCGCATCCGATATGCCCGACGCTGCCACACTATTTGACGCCGCTGACTGGACGGCCAAACTGGAATCCACAAATTCCGGCAGATCCATTGCCGTGTCTGCACTGGATTGCGGTGCGGTCGTACGATTCGCACGACGCGCTTTAGTCACATCAAAGACTGTTTCGTCGGCATTGGCCGACTGCGGCTTGTTGACACGTTGCGGCGAGCGGTGACTTGTAGAAGATTCCTTCGATGAGGCATCGCGATGCCGGGTGCCGGATGTCCGTCCGACACATTCCAGGACCGCGTTGACCAGTTGCATGCGTTCTTCGAATGGCTGGCCCGGAACATCGAGACTCAGACACAACGCCCGTTGATCCACGATGTCACGATTCATCCGAGTCAGCACATCGTTCGGCCCGACCTCAAGAAACACGCAAAATCCTTCGTTCAGCATCCGTTGAATCGACGGCATGAACATGACGGGCTGCGTCAACTGACGGACAAGGCTGTTGCGAATGCTCGACGGTTCCGCCAGGTATTGCACACTCGTCGCTGACAAAAATCCGCAGACCGGAGGACGCATTGAAACACTGGCCGACATCCGTTCAAAAGCGATTTCTGCATCGGCAAGCAGAGGTGTATGAAACGGTGCAGGCACCGACACAGACATCGACGCAATTGCCTGTTTATCAAGCAGCAGCTTAGCGGAAGCGATACCGTCGCGACTTCCAGCAATCACGGTTTGCTTTGTCGAATTCAGGTGTGTGACATAGACAGGCAGCCCGGCAGTTTTCAAAATCGAATCCACTTCATGCACTGCCGCACGAATCGACAACAGACCGCCGGGGACACGCATGTGAGACATCACCGCGTTAGCTCGATGCTTTGCCAGTTCAATCGCCTGCGGCAAAGTCGTGACGTTGGCCGCCAGCGACGCCGTGAACTCCCCGAAGCTGTGTCCGAGCACTGCATCCGGATGCAACCCCGCCGCTTTCAAAGTTTCAATCAATGCGGCCGACACACCCAGAACCCAGGCCTGTGCCCACCAGACGTCCGAACCTGGTTTGATCGCCGGGTTGTCAAATGCCGCGCTCAGTTTTGGCAGGTTGCTGGCCGCATAAAGTTCGTCAACGTTTGCCAAAATCCTTCGCGCTGAATCGCTCCCGAAAAACACAGACGGCGTTTCGGGATAATGCGATCCCTGACCTGGAAACAGCCACGCCACGCGCGGCGCAGTCTCCTGACGCTGCCACAGCACGACTCGTTCCCGATCCAGAATCGTGCTGAATTTCCCAGCTTCCACGGCTTTCACCGCGTGTGCGGCGCGGTGGGAAATCTGATCGACCGTTGAAGCCAGAATGGTCGCTCGAAAACGGTCATCAGAATCAAATTCGAACGGCGGAGCATTGGTTCGCTCTGTTTCACGAACGATTGGTCGTTCATTCTCCATGCCGATATTGCGGCCTGTCTTGCAGTCATCGACAAAACATTTCAGCAACCGCAGCAATGACGGTCCTGACGTTGCTGCAAACCGAAACCTGCGCAAAGGACCGTCGATTGCGGTACTGGCGGTCGCCATTTTGGGAGATACCTGAATGTCGGGAGATCCCTGTTTGTGCGTTGGTGACAAAAGTGTTGTCTGAAGTTCAATGCCATCTGTGGTCCGGGCGGAAATCTTTACCGACGCGACAGGATGATCGGCTCGAGCTGCCGGCAGTATCGCAGGTGTTCGCATACCGAGTGTTTCTGCGGTGATGCGAACGAGCGAGTGAGTTCCTGCCAAAAAACCAATCTTGCGGACGATGACGGCATCCGCAGACGTATTGACGCCGGTAGCGCGACCGTTTGTTGCGGTCGTCACGTTGCGGACAGGCTGCGATTTCTTCGCGGAAAATGCGTCGATTTGAACGACATCACCAAGAATTCCGTAGATTGGCAGATCGAGCTTCTTTGCGTCGGACAGACGACACAGCATCAACGCGACCACACCTTCACCGGGAAGAATCTGACGGCAGTCATCCGGAACGTCTTCGGCACGCCCGGATCGGACAAGTTGCCCGTTCATGTCGAGCGATTCGAATGCGGAAAGACTCATTGAACGCTGTCCAGACCCGCAGATGATCATATCGCAGATTCCGGAACGCAGTTGATCGGTGGCCACAGCCAATGCCGTCAGTCCGGATGTTTCGTCACTGTCCAGTGCGCACGCACCGCCCATCAGGTCGAACGTTTTTGCGATTCGCGACGCAAGTGTACTGGCGGTGAAGCTGCCTGTTTCGTCCAGCAGAGCAGGGCGGTTCTTCAGAATCGTCTGACGGAATTCGGCGGTCACCTGCTGCGTCAGTTGCGACGACAAACCGTGCTCTTTCATGGACATTTCCATGTGGCGGCAAATCTCCGGGAGCTTCATACCGACCTGCAACTGATCCCCGAATTCGCCTCCGAAAATTGCGCCAATGACGACTCCCACGCGCTGACGATCAAACGGAAACGTCTGGCTTGAAGGCAACGCTTTTTCAGAACTCAATTCCGCCAGTGCCTGAGCCACAGCATCAATCAACATCAACTGGACGGGATTTGCCTGCTGAACCTGCTTTGGCGGAATTGCATATCGACTGCCGTCAAATTTGAAGTCCGTAATAAATCCGCCGCGACAGTGTGGAGTGCGATGCGTTTCGGGCGAACCACCATCAGACACACCCGCTCGACCGCGCCAACGGCTGGCAGGCGCATCGCTCAACGCGCTGCGATCCGATTCAAGGATGTCTCGGAACTCGGTCATGTTTTTTGCACCGGCCACGATGATTCCGCGACCAACGATGGCGATCGGTTCCCGAGCGTCGGGTGATGATTTCTTTGGAACTGCATTGATCGATATTCCGGAAGTCGCACCTCGACCGGTAGCCTCTTCCACGACAACATGTGCATTCAAACCGCCGATCCCGAAGGAACTGACCGCCGCTCGACGCGGTCGTTGGTGAAGCGAGTGCTCGGGCCACGGTTCTGTTCGAGTCACAACGCGCACAGGTGCCGTCGTCCAGTCGTAGTTGCGATTTGGGATTTCGAAGCGCAGTGATGGCGGAACCTGACGCCGCTGCATCGAAACAAGGACCTTGACCAGCCCGATCAATCCTGCAGCTTCCAGCGTATGACCGATGTTCGATTTGACACTTCCCAGCAGCAACTGCTGCACCTTTATTGTCGATGAAGAATCTTGTGCAAGAAGTCGAAGCGTTTCCAGTTCGGTGGCATCTCCTAACTGCGTGCTGGTCGCATGTGCTTCGAGATAGTCAATATCCAATGGCGCAGAATTGCTGTAGGCGCGTTGAAGAGCCAGCACCTGGCCTTCCATTCGCGGTGCCCACAGACTGCGGCCTTTACCATCAGACGCCATACCGACGCCACGAACTACTCCAAGGATCGGCAGATCGTGTTTGACCGCCATTTCCTGCGTCATAATCACAATCGCGACATAACCTTCAGAACTTACCAGTCCGCTGGCATGATCATCAAACGGTCGCGAGTCGGTTGCCGTGCAGGCTTGCGAATGTGAAAACAGAATCAGATTGTCAATGTTGTTATACGTGGCTCCACCAACAACGGCACTGTCGATACGGCCAGCTTTGATCGCCAGTATTGCCTGCGCCAGCGCGACCAGCGAGGAGGCACACGCAGCATCGATCACGGTTCGAGGCCCTTTCAGACCAAGAACATTCGCGGACAACGCTGCGGCCTGATAGGCGTGAAGACTTGGCAATGCATCTGGCCGTCGCGAAGGACGATCTCGCTGAATCGCTCGGGTGACGTCCGTCACAATCTCACGACGGACGTCATTCGGAAGTTGACGAAAGGCATCGATCTCATCAACGAACGTCACTGCCTCTTCGATCTGCGTTCCGAGGCTAAGCCCGCCGGCCGATTTAGTTCCACCCGAATGCCCAACGTAAATCCCGGTTGTCTGCAGTCGATGATCGTTTGGCACCAGATCGGCATTCCGCCATGCCGTTGCCGCAACTTCCGCAAACTGCCAATGAGCAGCATCGAACAGCCGTTCTGCGTTCTCGGGCATTGAACACAACGCTCGGTCAGGCGCGCGTTCAGGAACGGTACCACCGATTGTCGTATACGATTTTCCTGTCTTGCCTTTCGCGGGATCAAGATACAAATCCCGATCGCAGCGATCAGCGGGAAGTTCCGCATATCCGGTTCGCGCATCGAACAACAGATCAGCGAATGCATCGATGCTGTCCGCACCGGGAACTCGGCACGCCATTCCGACAATCACGATCGGTGAAGTCAAATCATCCGACACGAATCACCTCCATGGAGCGATCCTGATTCGACAAAACCATACGCTGAAAGCTGGCAGTCATTTCCGCGAATTTGTGAATGTGTTTTTCTGTGTCGGACGGATTTCCAGTAAGATCCGATGCTTCAAACAGGGTGTCAATTTCGATCAACAATTGTCCTGCCTCAACGGCATTCTCAACAGTCAATTGATTCTGAATCAGCGCGTTCATTGTGTCGGCGGCAGCAAACCAGCGAACGCTGGCAGAATTCGCCGAGGCTGCCTGAATCACTGCAGTTCGGGTTTCCGTTTCTATCAGCCACTGTCCGCCGCCTGGACCTGTGAGCGTGAGTCCGATGACGCTGTCAACATTCCGTTTTTGTTCAATCGATACCCTTGAGCGAGGTTCGAGTTCTGTCAGAATCTGGCACCATGCGGATGGCTTGAGCTTCAAGACCGGTGCGGGCGAGTTGGACTTTGTTTGAAGCAGACAAAAGTCCCGCAGGTACTCGACCGTCAGTTCGACGGTATCTGCGATGCTGCAGGTTTTGATTGCTTGCACTGTATTCGTGCGATCAAATCTCGGGTCGTCCCTGAAGTACGGTTTGAATGCCGCGACAAACGGTGCCGTGTGCTCGGCGATCAGATCTGTGGCATCTGAACGCTGTGCCGGAAGTTTGAGGCCACTGTTTCGGACCGCCGCGAGAAAGCTGTCTTCCAGAAGCGACATCGAAGTCCCGTGGCGGCTTGTCAGATGATAAGTCGCGCCATGTAATGCCGGACGACGATAGATCTGAGTGATCATTTCAGCGACCCAATCGACAGTCACGATGTTCTTACGCTCGTCGCCAAGAAAGCCGAGACGCCTGAACGCTTCGCCACGCTCGGGCAAGCCGAATCGCTGGCTCATTGACTTGAACACTCCAAACGCTGTATTGATCGTCTGGTCGGATTTCATGCTGGTAGTGGGATGCAGATCGATCACAATCGACGGACGATAGACTGAGAGCGATTCGATCGCAGCCGACTGCCGGAGCAGGTTTTCCGCGAGCGTCTTGCTGCGTTCGTAGTCGTTGCCGAATTGCTGACCCACATCCGATTCGTTTTCGAAAATCGTGCCGTCTCTCAAACCCGCGATGTACGCCGTTGAGACGTAGTGCCATTCCGTAATGCCGGCTGCGTTCATCACATTCAGCAGATTCGCAGTACCATCCAGATTCGTGCGATACGGTTCATTGTCCGGATGCTCGCTCGCCGGACGAAACAGCAAGCTTGCTGCGGAATGAATTACGCTGCCGCAGTGTGCGGTGATCCAGCGTCGGTCAAATTCCGAAAGTCCCAATTCGGCCTGGCAGATGTCTCCATCGAGCACAACGGGACGCACGAGCAGTCTTCCGAAGCGTTCCTCCAGTCGCAGCATCAGGGCTTCAATCCGTTCCACTGCGGTCTGCCGTCGATTACTTCGCACGAGCACCGCAACGGGAATTTCGTGCTTTGCCAATCGCGCAAGCACTTGTCCGCCCACAAGTCCCGTTGATCCGGTGAGTAGCACAAAAGGTCGTTGTTGTGTGTCTGTCGCTGCCATCAAGTTGTGTCTTTTGATCGTCTGCTGCGGCATTTGCGGCTCGACGGTCTATTTGTGTCCGACGTTGCTCACATTGAACATTCGCCAAACTTCGGGAACCCATTATTCTGGAAGAAGGTGAGAGTGATCGCACCAAAAAAACAGCGTTCGGTGCGACTATGACCCAGAATCTCCCCGATGAGCGGAGAAAGCGGTCCTTTCAATTGCCGGCGGGAGACCAGTTGGACGAATTTCGCACGGCTGTTGCTTTATTGCAGCAGTTCGGGTTCAGAACTTTCACCGGCAGGCTGAGCGTCGCCCACTGTCGGAACCTCGGAAGAGTTCTCAACCTGCTCAGAAATTCCTGCTGCACTTCGATTGTGCAATTCGTCGAGTACGTCGGGCAGAGACCGTGGAGCCCCGGAGGTGAATCCTTCCATCATTGCCTTGAAGGATTCCACTGGTAAGGAGATTTGTGCCTTGTGAAAGACTCCCGTCACAATCGGATTGGATGGATACATTCCCATCATGTTGAAGTCACCAAACCGAACGCGGGCCGCAATTACGGAATTCTGCAAAATCGATTGTGGGTCGGGCGCGTCCAGCAGGCTGAGTTCCGTCCGTGCATTCGATGTAGCAAAGACTGCGAGGTGAGGATGACTGGCCATCGAATCCTTGAGCTGGTGCAGGAACAGCAATTCGAATTCCTGATCAGCGGCCGCCTTTCCTCCGGCCAGAACATCTTTCTGCAGACTGTATCGAAATGCCAGAACCAGAGTGCGGGCCTGAGAAGGTACAAGTTCGGTCGTCTGATCCCAATACAGGCCAAGCGTTCGAAGTTCCTTGATTGACGCTGTAACCATAGGCTCCGGTTCGGTTGTACGTTCGGGGCTATCCACTTCTATGAATCCGGCTCGCACCTGTGGCCCAAAGAACAATTCTCCTTTTGCGTTCTGGTAGAACTGGGCTTGAATCGTCAGTTGATGGGATTCCAGATAGCTTTCAATGGCACCTCGCGTGACTCGCGGCAGTGTGGATTTTGCAGCAGGGTCGATTTCAAGGTTCATGGTAAACGCGGTCTGTCGCCCCAATGCTCGATCCGTTCCTTCCTTTGGTTGTACCAAAGGCTGCATCAGTTCTATGCCGGGTTCCAGCATCCGACAGGACATGGCCGTTCCTGCTCGACGAAAATCCCGCGCCAACTCCTGCAGGGTCCACGGGATTTGGCGGATGATCGGAATGTCTTTCGCTTTCGGAATTTCTGAATTGACGCCCGTCAGCAGGAGCGACGACCCAGACATCGGAGAAACATCGAGGATCTCGTCTTCATTGAATTGCCCGGCGACTTCTGATTTCGCACTGCCTTGATATCGTCCTGATGACTGCCTGGAAACCTGCAACGCCACGATGATGACCGTCGCGAGGGCACCCAGAATGGTGATCGGAGCAAGTATCGTTTTTGACTGCATTTCCGCATTTCTCCAGTGAACCACAACTTCTGAGTTTCCGCCGACAGTGAAACAGATAGTTCATAGGTGCCGCCGCAGCAGTGTTCCAGCACCTTTTTCTGCAAGTGCAGATTTCGCCCGAATTTCGGACTGTAGCCATCGTTCCGGGATGATTGATTCAGTGTGATGCTTTTCCGAATGCCTGCGTCGAATTCCGATCGATCGGCAAAACCGCGCACCCGGACAGGACGCCCATTGTCCACAGGGCAATAAAGGCAAAATCGTAACACAGCCACACGGTCAGCAGGATCACCGAAAATCCCACCAGACTGCCGCAGACTGCTGGAAAGAATTCCCATTGGGGGAACCATTTCGTCAGACTGCTCGCCGTGTAAATTCCTATCAGCAAAAGAAGCACAAACATCCCCATCCCAAGGAATCCAAAACGCAGTGTCAGCAGGACGTAGGCATTGTCAACAAACTTGAGTCGATCGACGGAATGCCGGGAAGTCTGCAGATAAGGGATATTGGGCGGGAACCCGGTTGTCAGTTTGGTGCCGTACCCGGTCAATCCGGCATGACGCAGCGCATCACCGTACGCGTCAAAAATTAACAGACGAGCGTTTGTTCCCGTATACTCCCTGGCATTGCCATCAATCTCGACGAGCGTTTTGTATTGTTCCGCACCGACGGTTTCTCCCAGGATTTTCATGGATACGGATGGGTAGACACAGATAACCGCCACAGTCGCAGCCACGGAAATGAGTGCAGGCAAGCGAAGGATTTTGAATCTGATGACGGCCATGACCCCCAGCATGATCAGAAATGCCAGAACAGGACCACGCGAGATTGTGGAACATAGCCCCAGGAGTGTGAGCACAAGCATCAACCAGCCAAAGACCTGAAACACTTTCCGGGAGTCGATTCTGGTGATCGCGAAGCACCAGGGGGCCAGCAACATGATCTGGTTGCCGAAAAAGATGGGATGCATCGCATTGCCAAACGCTCGCTTAAATCCAAAACGTGCGGCGTTCCTTGGCGTGCCATCAATCGGGCGATCGCCTGCAATGATCTCAAACAGGTTGATTCCCAAAAAGCATTCCAGCAGACCGCAAACACTTAGTATCGCCAGCACGGCAACCGCCCACGGCACCAGTGCTTTGAGATCGTTGCGATCATGGATGGCACGTCGGCCTGCGACATAAGGCAGAATCCATTCCCCATACGCTCTGAATGGAACTCCGAAACTCCAGCCATCGGCCTGCACGTCGGCAACAAGATGCACAGTCCATAAGATGGATATCACGATGTCCAGCAACGTCATCGGAGTCAGAATACGTCCTCGAACGTAAACGCAGAAACCCAGGACGGCAACGATCGCAACCATCGTCCGGCAGGAAATTTCTTCACCAAGAATCGGGATTCTGATCCAGACGGGAATGAGAAACGACAGGACCACGATGATCCCCAACGCCTGGGAACCCCCGCGGCGGAGATAAAGGACCAGCCATACCGCGATCAGGATTGTCGTCGCGAGATACCAGACCACCGTGGTACTCAACATGATTCCACCCAATTCAGCGACGCTGTCTACAGAATAATCATCGGAAACAATGCAAAAAGTATGGAATGGAACACGCAGGCATTGAAAGGAAAACCATTCTGACGATCACCGTTTTCTCTGCCGGATGTCGGATTGGGGTGGCAAACCCGGAATTTCCAGCAACTACAGGATGTTGAGATTTGTACCACTTCCAAATTGGTCCATCAGGCGATCGAATGTTCCCATCGCGCTCCAGACACTGTTTTCATTCGAGGTGCTGACGGCACGAACCCAGACGCGATACGTCCCCGTTGCCAGCGGCGAGGAATGAGTGTAGGTGTTTGACGTCAGGCCCGTCACATTGATGATGTTTGCCAGATTGACGTCTGGAAACGTGCCGACTCGCAACTCATAGCTGGCCGCTCCCGGCACATTCGACCAGGTGAATAACGGCGTGGCAGATGTCGATCCTGCTGGACCGATGAGCGTCGGCTGCCCTCCAATCTGGACGCGACTTTCGTCTGTGAACAGGCTGCTCACACCCGCAATGCCGTTCGGTCCCATCGGGCGAATCGCCTGCACTCGCCAGAAGTACACTCTGTCAGACAACGTACTCGGAGACGTGAAGCTGTTTGTTGAAACGGTTGACTGAAACACCGTCTGGGAACCCTGACGAACAAGGATCTGGTATTGAGTGGCACCCAACACGGAAGTCCACTGGAACACGGGTGTCCGGTTGAAAGTGGCATCGATAGGAGAAACATGTACCGGAGTCGGAGCAATGATAAAGTCCTGCAACGCGGACCAGCTTCGAGGTTCATTTCCGGCATCGATCCCTCGAACCCAGACACGATAGCGGCCCATCGGAAGATCTATCGAGGAAGTCCACGACGTGGTCGTCAAGGCGGTATTGCGGACGATCTGAGACTGGCCGGTGGATCGATTGTCGAGCCACAAATCATATTTCACTGCTCCCGGCAATGGCTGCCACGCCACGGTCGGACGGGCAGTGGTCTGCTGAAAGGTGGTGGAATTCAGTGTCACCGGCGTACTGATGTTGATATCGACCGCAGGCGACCATGCCGACACATGGCCGAATGCCGAACGCGACCGCAGCCAGACGTTGAATCGTCCAATTTGAAAATCGGCTGGTGGTGTGTAGCTTGCGGTCGTACTGATTCCCTGATGATAAGGATTCACCTGCGTTGTCGCATTGCGAATCCAGATATCGTAACTCACCGCTGCGGCAATTGGATTCCAGGCAAATGTTGGACGCAGCGAAAGTGTCAGATTCGATGGCGCTGTCAGTACCGGGATCGGAACGACATTGAAATTCATCGGGGCTGACCAGTTTCTGGCCACGCCTTCGGCATCAATGCCACGCACCCAGACTCGATATCCGGCCATTGGGGGATCAAAGGTTGGCGTCCAGATTGTGGTTGCCAAATCGGTTTTGCGAACAAATTGAGCTTGGCCGGTCGATGTGTTCTTGAGCCACAGGTCGTATTTCACAGCACCAGGGAGGGTCGCCCACGAAACTGTTGGACGTGGCGTGGTCTGAAGCAGCGGCATCGAGTTCAGAATCACCGGCGTATCAATATTGATGTTGACCGGTGCTGACCACGCTGATACCAGCCCTCCCGCATACACGGTACGCAGCCAGACATTGAATCGACCGATTTCAAAGTCGGCGGGAGGCGTATATGACGTCGCGGTCGTGCTTGCCTGATCATAAGGATTGACATTTGTGGTCGCATTGCGAATCTGGATGTCATAACTGACGGCACCTGCAACGGAAGTCCATTTGAACGTTGGCCGCAGCAACAGCGTTGGATTGGCAGGCCCCGTCAGGACGGGCGGAGTCAACTGATTCACAGCACTGAAGATCGCTGTGTATGTCGTATCGGCTGCCGGCGTGGCGATTGTATGCCCCGCTGCGCCGCCATCTGACCAACCCACGAACTCGTACTGCTGCCCGTTAACGATTTGTGTGGTTGCGGTACCAATCGAGCGCAAAGTGCCAACTACTCCTTTGACCGTAAGTGGAGTTGCTACAGGACTACCATCCAGAGTTAATTCGATTCCTGGCACATTCGAAGCGAGTGTAAAAAATGTCGTCACGGGAAAAATGTCACGGTAGACCTGAGTCACAAGTCCCGTTGAGTCAACGGCGGTCAGATGAATCCGGAACCAAGTATTCGCGGACGTTTCGCCAACCGTCGGCACGGTGAACGAACCTCCCGACGCACCGCTGAAGGCAGCCAGGACCGGATGAGTGTGTGTATCATGATGAAATTCAACTTCCCAGGTGAGACTTGTGACAGGCAGCAAGCCGTCTTCAGTGTCTGTTGCCAAACCTGCGAATTGAATAACGTCACCAGCGACGTATGTGTCTCCTGCCAGCGGCAGCGTGATGACTGGCTGCGGGCTGTCGCCAAGAGCAACAGTGAGTGTCGCCATATCACTGATAATGCTGCCAAAACTGTTCGAAATTGCGACGCTGAATTTCGCTCCATTGTCGCTAATCGATGTTGAGCCAAGGGATAACCGGCTTGTGACGGCACCGGGAATATTGACACCGCCTTTTTTCCACTGATAACTGATCGGTGCAGAACCACCAACGCTGACGAAGAAGGATGCCGATGCACCAAGAGCGACAACTGCGTCCTGTGGTTGATATGCAATCACCGGCGGAGCGTTGACTGGAAATTCAATCTTCATGACCCGTCCGGTATCCACCGACAAATAGTACATTGCGCCAAGTGCATCAACATGCAATGAAATTGGCTCGGTCGTCAGGCCGGTGGCAAACTGTTCGACGGCACCAGTGTTCAGATCATACGTGTCGATCCAGCCATTGCAAAAATCCATGAAGAAATACTTGCTGGCATACTGGGCTGGAAACTGAGAAATCGCAGGGTGATAAAATGTACCGCCCGTGATCGCACATCCTTCAAACATTCCCATTCCGTGCGGATAAGCGTAAACCGGGTCAACATACAACGGATCGTTGCCATAGCCCTCTTTGATCGGCCATCCGTAATCGCCGCCCGCCTGCAGTGCGTTGATTTCTTCAAAAAGACTGCTCCCCACGTCGTTAAAAAAGATCCGACCGCTCAGTGGATCGACATTCATCGTAAAGGGACTTCGCACGCCCAGAGCATAGATCGCACGATTGGCACCAGTCGCCACATTATAGAACGGGTTATCTGTTGGAATCGTTCCATCCGAATTCAGACGAACGACCTTTCCAAGTCGAGAATTCAGTGTGCGAGCATTTGCCGAGTTGACATTATCGCCGATGGCAACGTAAAGCTTGCCATCATTGCCAAATGTCATGCCGCCTCCATTGTGAATAGTGCCTGCCCCGAGCAGGTCAAAATCCATGACGATGAACTCGCTGCCGGGAATTGCAGTGTCGCCATTGAATGTGAACCGGCTCAGTCGATTGTGCAGTCCGCCTTGATTCGTGGTGTAGTAAACGTACACGAAGTTGTTGTGAGCAAAGTCGGGATCGACCGTCATGCCGTTGATGCCGAACTCGCCCGGGCTGTACATGGCAATCTGTAGCGCCGGTGTTGGCAGTACGACACCGTCTTTGATCACTTCAATCGAACCAGTACCCGCGTCGTTGTCCGTTGTGATCAGCACGCGGCCATCTGGCGCAGTAACAATCGCCGTCGGTGTCGCACTCAGTTCCGTCATCTGCACTTCCGTGAATCCAGTTGGCAATGTCGTGAGCAATTCACGAATTTCAAGTGATTCTCCCTGGTATCCAGATCGCAGGGAATGCTTTCGCCGTCGAGAGTTTGTTCCAAATCGCATTTCACGTGTCGCATTCTTGTGCAGAGGAGAAAGTTATGGTTCCGAACGTGTGATCCCGGAGCGGGCTATTCGCCAAATCAAAACCTTTTCGTGGATCTGCTATGTTTCGATCGCATAGCAACAGATCTACAGCAAGCTGAGATCACTTCCGTTGCCAAATTGATCCATCAAGAGATCAATCTCAACCAGTTCAAGTTCTTCTTCAGATTCAACAGAGCTATCAGCAACATCCTGAGCTGTCCGGCCAGGTAAGTGTTGTGGTACAGTCAAATCCCTGTCGCGCGGAACCTGTTCCGGTTTTGTCTCGACCACTTGTTGGTTTTGTTCATCCATGTTCTCGGCAGGCAATATCACATGCCGAGATTTTTGCGATCTCTTCTGAGATTCAGCTACCAGCCTCACCAGCAGTGCGAGCGATTCCTGATTCAACGGATCGACAAAATCGGATTCTGCAGGCGCGTCCGTGGCAACGACTGTGAATGTCCCCGTCACACTCCAGATGCTGGTTTCATTCGACGTACTGACGGCACGGACCCAATAGCGATACGTGCCTGGCGGCAGCGGCGATGAAGGAGCATAGCTGTTCGATGTCAATCCGGCCGCAGTGATCAAGCTGGCCTGAGTGACGTTTTGTGTACTCGTCCCGACACGCAACTCATAGGTTGCAGCTCCCTGCACATTCGACCATGAAAAGACGGGTAAACCTGACGTCGTCCCGGTCGGCCCAAAGAGTGCGGGTTGGCCACCTACATTCACGCTGCTTTCCACCGTAAACAGGCTGCTCACTCCAGCAACTCCATTCGGTCCTGTCGGAAGAATTGCATTCACACGCCAGAAGTACGTGCCATCGGACATCGCACTCGGGGCCGTGAAACTGTTGGTCGTGACCGTTGACTGGAACACTGTCACTGTGCCCTGACGAACCCGAATCTCGTATTGCGTGGCCCCCAGAACGGGCGTCCATTGGAATTCGGGCGTCCGGTTGAACGTGGAGTCCAGTGGCGAAACGAGCACCGGAGCCGGAACCACATTGAAGTCCAGGAACGATGACCAGTTTCGAGCAACACCCTCAACATCAATCCCTCGAACCCAGACACGATAGCGGCCCATTGGGAGATCGACTGCAGACGTCCACGAGGTTGTGGTCAGCGCCGTTTCACGAACAACCTGCAACTGCCCGGTGGAACGATTATCGATCCACAGGTCATATTTCACCGCACCAGGCAACGCCACCCAAGAGACGGTCGGACGTGCTGTTTCCTGAGACAACGGAATCGGGTTCAGTGTTACCCGTGTGTTGATATTAATATTCACTGGCAGCGACCAGGTCGAGACGTGGCCATAAGCGGATCGAGACCGCAAATAAACATTGAAACGACCGATCTCCATGTCTGCCGGTGGAGTGTAGTTTGCCGAAGTTACATTCGTCAGAATATAAGGACTCTGTTGCGTCGTCGCATTGCGAATCCAGATATCGTAGCTGGCGGCACCTGCGATCGGATTCCACGTAAAAACAGGACGCAACAGCAATGTGACGTTCGAAGGTCCGGTCAACACCGGAACTGGAACCACGTTGAAGTCCATCGCCGCCGACCAGTTACGTGCTACGCCTTCGGCGTCAATCCCCCTGACCCAGACGCGATAGCCAGCCATCGGAAGGTCAAACGAAGGCGTCCAGGAAGTCGTCGTCAAAGCAGTTTCACGAACGAACTCGAGTTGGCCAGTGGAACTGTTATTCAACCACAGATCGTATTTCACAGCTCCGGGCAGCGCCGCCCAGGAAACAGTCGGACGAGACGTCGTCTGAACCAACGGCATCGGATTGAAGGTCACCGGGGTGTTGATATTAAGATTGACCGAAGGAGACCACGCAGACAAGTGACCATAAGCGGATCGCGACCTCACCCAGACATTAAAACGACCGATCTCCATGTCTGTCGGCGGAGTATAACTTGTTGTCGTGCTGCTTCCCAGAAGATAGGGATTTATGAGCGTCGTTGCATTGCGAATCCAGATATCGTAAATGACGGCACCTGCGATCGGATTCCACGTAAAGGTCGGACGCAACAGCAATGTGGTGTTAGACGGCCCTGTCAACACTGGAACTGGAACCACGTTGAAGTCCATCGCCGCCGACCAGTTATGTGCTGCGCCTTCGGCGTCAATCCCCCTGACCCAGACGCGATAGCCAGCCATTGGAAGGTCAAACGTTGGTGTCCATGACGTCGTCGTCAGTGCGGTCTCACGAACGAACTCGGACTGACCTGTCGATGTGTTCTTGAGCCACAGGTCGTATTTCACAGCACCAGGGAGGGCAGCCCACGAAACCGTTGGACGTGGCGTGGTCTGAAGCAGTGGCATCGAGTTCAGAGTCACCGGCGTATCAATATTGATGTTGACCGGTGCCGACCACGCTGATGTAAGCCCACCCGCATACACGGTACGCAGCCAGATATTGAATCGCCCGATTTCAAAGTCAGCCGGTGGAGTATACGAAGTGGCAGACGTGCTCGCCTGATGATATGGATTCTGTTGAGTCGTCGCATTGCGAATCCAGATATCGTAGCTCACAGCACCTGCAACTGTGGTCCACGTAAACGTCGGCCGCAACAACGCCGTGGTATTTGCGGGTCCTGTGAGTACTGGCGGAGTCACTTGTGTCGATGAGTAGACAACCGACATGGATGCCACATCACTTCCCAGCCCGGCACCGTCAAACAACTGAAAGTTGATTTGTCGATCGCCGACAACCGGGACTGTGGCCGGATTCACAAATGCAATTCGCCGCAGGATTGCGCGGACTGAAATCAATGTTGCATTTTGATTCAACGTGATTGAGAGCTGCTGATTCACGGTGTCGAACGACCATGTTCCCATTGCCAATCCATCAACCAGAATCTGATTGCCGACTAGTGTTACCTGATCGGTCCCGGTGGTCTTTGGCTGGATCAGCAACTGGTCCTGGGAATCCAGAATCGAGGTGAAATTGATTTTCAATTTTCCTCCCGCCAGATTCCCGTCCAAATCGGCAATTTGGGCATCCGATGCCAGAATGACGGGCGGCTGATTTACAATCCATGACACAGCACCGCCGATCGTTAGAGACGGGCGATACGTAACATCCACTCGCAGTTCGTTGGTTTCGACAAGCGTCGGAGCCGCAGTTGTTGAAGATGTCAACGTCAACAGAATCGTACCGGTAAATGATGCGGGAGAATCCAGCTTCACACCCCCGGAGAGAAGAAAGTTGTTCACGGAGGTCAGGGGCCCCGAGAATGACAGCGACTGATTGGAGTTTTGAGTGCTGACAACGTCCGGCGGCAACGTCTGGTTCAGACTAATCGTGCCGACCGACGCCTGGAAGGTCGTATAAATGGAATCAGTCCCGATCAGCGTGACTCCCGAAGTCAATTGCCGGAGAACCAGTGGCTGACCCGGTGTCAATGGTGGCATGATACGAATCTGTTCGTTTCCACCACGACCGAGAAACGATGTTGCTGACCCAACCTTGATCGAATCCGTAGCTTCTGACCCGGCGATGCGTTCAAACTGCGGAGCGGAATTCGACAGGAACTTGATCTTTCGCTGAAAACTGAACGGCGAACTCATCACGATATTCGGCTCGTCCGCATCCGGGCTCAGATCGGCCACAATTCCGAACGGTGTCACGAATGACAGAGTGTCGAATCCCTGATTACTCAACTCAAGCACGTAGTCGGCAATTTCAACCCCTTCATCCTGAGAGAAATTCCCAAGGTCGTTGAAATAGTAGAGGTCGTTGCCCAATCCGCCCTTGAGTTGATTGATTCCCCGCCCACCGATCAATGAGTCGTTGCCGTCACCACCGATGAGGATGTCATTACCATCTCCTCCCCAA
>Ga0335397_10002569_pt1 | contig 24755 bp, 27 predicted proteins | sample MAT04_FD_205740 | JGI IMG/M metagenome (GOLD analysis project Ga0335397, IMG submission 205740) | Freshwater microbial communities from Lake Fryxell liftoff mats and glacier meltwater in Antarctica - MAT-04 (spades assembly) (version 2) ... | reverse complement strand
GGAAACGACATACCCGGCAGACCACAGAGTTTTCCTTCGCTTAATCGAAAACTCATCGCGTCGCCCCGAAATGATTTCCGCACCGTGACGCAGAAATCGCAACGACAGCCCCAATAATCACTTGCACATCAACCTATGGCGCTGGCGGAGTGCTTTCCGTTGCGGCGTCCACCACGACTAATTCGTGTTTCTCGACATCATACTGATATCGCTTGCCGCCGGGTAAAACGGGCAATTGGATGTTGTTCTCTTTAATGATGCGTGTGGTGAATTCCTCATAGGAATTCGGATATCGCCCCTCCGAGGCGTTGAACAGATTCAGGGCCTGCGCCACATGGGTCTTGGAAATCTGCTCCACCATTGGACCATAAGCTTCCAGCGGTCCGGTGATCGGATTGGTGACTTGCACCTTTGAGTCACTGACTTGCGCCCCATCGGCCGCCTTGAACTCGCCAATGTCCTGCGTCTTCTTCCCCATAATGCTGTTGGGCGACTTCTGCGTCACATCCTCGCAGCCGAACAGGCAGATCAATAACAGACTCCAGATCCAGAACAGGCGGCGCATGGGGAACTCCGGGGCAGAGACTGTCTCACTCAGGGTTTTGACCTGCTGTTCAGTCTATCGCTCGGAGGATGCGCAAACAATGTTCCACGATCATGCCGATTGTTCTGTCAGCGGCGGTTTCGCTTGAGTTATCGATGGGCAAACGGAAACCATCTCCGCGTTCAAGGCGATATAGCCCTGCCATTTCTCAGGCACATTGTCTTCATGAAAGATCGCCTGGGTGGGGCATTCCTGTGTGCAAGCCTCGCAGTCGATGCACGCCTCGGGATCTATGAACAGCATCATCTCCCCTTCATGAAAACAATCGCACGGACAAACGGTCACGCACTTCGTATGCTTACAACCAAAACACGGTTCCGTCACGACAAAGGCCATGTCAGTCTCTCCCGGCAAAGTTAAATGGACTTCCGGACGACGCCGAAAAATGGCATGTCGTCCATGAAGTGCATGCCCTTCGCCCTGACTGACCGGCCAAAAAATCTGTGGTCTGCCACTGTTTTCCGTAGCCGCGAGGAAGGTGCGGCCCCAATGCCCGATGACTTCACCACTTCCGCGTTTTTCCAGACTTACGCGCCACGCCTGCGCGCTTTGATCTCTCCGCGCATCTCGCCAAGGCTCCGCAGGCGGTTTGATGAAGATGATGTCATCAGCAGCGCTTTTCGCAGTTTCTTCCTCAGACCGCCGTCGCAGATCAGCCCCGCCGAGGACTGGAATCCCTGGCCGCTGCTGGTCGAGATCGCCATTCATAAGTTGGCGCGACAGGTCCGCCGCAACATGACTCAGCGCAGAGGAATCCAGCAAGAAATCTTCGGCGAGGAAGCCGTTTTCGATCTGTCGAATTCTCCCGCGGAAGAGGCGGAACTCGCGGAAATGTTGGCCCTCGTTCACGATTCTCTGGACGCCGAAGAACGCCGCGTCTGGCAACTCCGTTTGGACGGGTATGAGTTACTGGAGATCGCCAAGGAACTGGCCATTTCAGAACGGACCGTTCGCCGTCACCTGACTCATGCCAAGCTGAAGCTCTCCGAACTCCTGCAAGCGGAGCGGCATGCGGACCGTCAACCGCCCGTTCCGCGGATCGAATCCGAGAAAACAGCGTGGACCTCGTATGCGGATTTCACCCTGAAACGACAGATTGGTGTCGGTGCCGTGGGCAAAGTCTATCAGGCGGTCGACAAAAGAACGGGCGAGACCGTGGCGATCAAGTTCTTGAAGAAAGAATTTACCCGCCACTCAGCGGCACGAGAGTCGATTCTGGCCGAAATCGAATTTGGCGCACGTTTGCGTCATCCGTCGATCGTCCGCATCGAAGGGATCGGAACAACGCCCAACGACGGATTATTTCTGGTGATGGAGTATTTGCCGGGCGGAAATCTCGCGGAAGTTCTCCGCCAGCAATTGCCACAACGAATCGTTTTGAAGTCTTGGCTGCTGGCACTGATCGACGGCTTGGCAGCCGCGCATGATTGCGGGATCATGCATTGCGATCTCAAGCCTGCGAACGTGCTGTTTGATGCCGAGTTTCGGCCCAATCTGGGCGATTTTGGTTTGGCACAATGGATGACCGGTACTGTCGGCGGCATTCGTGGCGGCACACCGGCCTATTTGGCCCCCGAAATGCTTGATCCCACGTTCGGCACTCCCGGGCCATGGACCGACATCTTCGGACTCGGTGCCATTGTCCGCGAGGCTCTGACCGGATGGCCACCATATCTCGGTTCCAGCACTGCGTCGATTCTCTCTGAGATTCTGCGTCCCGATCCCATCGCATGGCCAATTTCACTGTCGACGGAAATCCCGCCCGAGTGGCAAAACTTCTGCCACGGTTGCTTAGCGAAATCCACGTCCGCCCGCTGGTGTTCGGTGAGTCAATTAAGGCAGGTTGTAGCGACTTTACCGGTTGCTTAACCCTTGAAAAGTGGCATCGTGGCATTTTCCCGCGGTTCCGGGTTTAATCGCGTTACGTCATTCTGGTGGAATGATTCCCGTCCCCCTGACCCGCAACGTGCTCCTTGAGTTTTGGTGGAGATTCTCGCTCATGTCCAGCAACATTCAGTCGGTTCTCACCGAGAACCGGAAGTTCCCCCCTGCGGCCGCGTTCAGCCAGCAGGCGCACATCAGCAGTGAAGCCCAGTACGAACAAATGTGGCAGCAGGCGAAGGACGACCCCGCCGGCTTCTGGGGTGAACTCGCCTCCAACCTGGTCTGGGACAAAAAGTACGACAAAGTCCTTGAAGGACAAATGCCCGATACGAAGTGGTTCACGGGCGGCAAGTTGAATGCCAGCGTCAACTGTGTCGACAAGCATCTATCCAGTTGGCGGAAAAACAAAGCCGCCCTGATTTGGGAAGGGGAACCGGGCGACACCCGCGTGCTGACCTATCAGGATCTGCATCGCGAAATCTGCAAGTTCGCCAACGTGCTGAAAAAACTCGGCGTGCAGACGGGCGACCGTGTCACCATTTATATGCCGATGATTCCCGAGCTTGTGATCGCGATGCTGGCCTGCGCGCGGATTGGGGCCACGCATTCGATCATCTTCGGCGGGTTCAGTGCCGATGCCGTGGCTGATCGGAATAACGATGCGAAAGCGAAATTGATCATCACGGCTGATGCCGGCTGGCGGCGTGGAAAAGAAGTGCTGCTCAAGCAGGCCGTCGATGAGTCGATGCAGAAATCGCCGACGGTGCAGAAAGTCGTCGTCGTCCGGCGGGTCGGCTTACAGGTCCATATGAAACCGGACCGCGATTACTGGTGGCACGATTTGATGAGCGATGTCTCCGCCGATTGCGACCCGGTGCCGGTCGACAGCGAGCATCCGCTGTACATCCTTTACACCAGCGGCAGCACCGGCAAACCGAAAGGCGTGCTGCACACCACAGCGGGCTATCTCCTCGGCACACAGATGACGACCAAGTGGGTCTTCGATCTGAAAGAAGACGACACCTACTGGTGTACCGCTGACATCGGCTGGGTAACGGGCCACAGCTATATCTGTTACGGCCCGCTGCAAAACGGGGCCAGCATTGTGATGTACGAAGGAGCCCCCAACTGGCCCGATGAAGGCCGATTCTGGGAGATCATCGAGAAGTATCGCGTGTCGATATTCTACACGGCCCCCACCGCGATTCGCGCCTTCATCAAGTGGGGCGATCAGTGGCCCGGCAAGTTCGATCTATCGAGCCTGCGCGTCCTCGGCTCCGTCGGCGAACCGATCAATCCCGAAGCCTGGATGTGGTATCACAAAGTCATCGGAGCCGAACGCTGTCCTATCGTCGATACCTGGTGGCAGACCGAAACCGGCTGCATCATGCTTAGCCCGCTCCCCGGAGTCACGGCGACCAAACCCGGCAGCTGCACCAAGCCCCTGCCCGGCGTTGTCCCGGCGATTGTCAATCAGGAAGGCGAAGAGATCGGCGCGAACCAGGGGGGCCTCCTCGTGATGAAGCAGCCGTGGCCATCGATGCTGCGGACCTTGTACGGCGATCACGAACGCTTCAAGCAGACCTACTTCAGCACAATCCCCGGCTGCTACTTCGCCGGCGACGGTGCCCGGAAAGACGAAGACGACTTCATCTGGGTGATGGGCCGCGTGGATGACGTGCTGAACGTCGCCGGCCACCGCCTGAGCACGATGGAAGTCGAATCGGCCCTGGTCGCGCATCCGCTGGTCGCCGAAGCCGCCGTGGTGGGTTTCCCGCACGACATCAAAGGCGAAGGCATCTGCTGCTTCGTGTCGCTCAAAAATGGCGACGGGAATGAAGCCTTGATGACCGAGCTGACGGCTCACGTCCGCAAGCAAATCGGCGCACTCGCCACCCCCGACAAAATCCGTTTCACCGCCGCGCTCCCGAAGACGAGAAGCGGCAAAATCATGCGCCGGTTACTACGCGACATCGCCGCCGGCAAAGAATCCGTCGGCGACACCACCACGCTGGAGGATTACTCGATTCTGGCGAAGCTGCGGGGGACGGAGGAATAGGTTCGGTGAAGATGCGCGAGGGGCCGATTGATTGACTCAATCTGATTCGGAATCAGCCAACTGAGGTCAATCGAGTCAGGAAGACACTATGGATATGGTTTACATCGAAACTTCGATCATCAGCCACGCGTCGGCACGCCCCAGCACGGATCCAACTGTCGCAGTTCTCCAGCACCAGGCGCGGGAATGGTGGAACATTGAGCGTCCGAAATTCCATCTCGTGACATCACAACTCGTCATCGATGAGGCTTCATTCGGTGATCCGGCGGCAGCCCAAGTCCGCCTGGCGGCGCTGGCGGGAATCCCCCTGCTCCCCACCGACGCCGTGGTGGAATCTGTCGCCGATGAGTTGATCCTGCGGTCCTTGATGCCGACGAAGGCACGACTGGATGCATTGCACGTTGCCACTGCGGCAGTGGGCGGAGTACAATTTTTGTTGACGCAGAATTGTCGACATATTGCGAATGCCCACGTCCTACCGGCGATCTACCGCACCCTCAATGAACTGGGTTATCCCGGCTTGCTGATTTACACACCGGCGGAATTTCTGGGGAATCCCTAACATGCCCATGAACCCCATTCTCGAAGAAATCTATGCGGCGCGGGAGAAACTCCTCGCCGATGCGGGAGGCGACGTGAAACGCTATCTGCAAGGCGTGCGCGAACGCGAGCAAGCCTCAGGGCGCTTGATTGATTGTTCTCAGCAAAGTTCTAACCACCGTACTGACGCCAATCACCCTCGCGCTACCGCCGTTCCGTCGGCAACCGCTCGCTAGATTACGGAGTAATGTAGGGCCGATTCCAACAGCCGTTGTCATTGCGGCACAATTTGAAATGGCCGGTGGAACCGGGCTATACGATAATCGATTGTGATGGTAACCACAATCAAGGGCCTCACGGCCCCCGCTCGGGTAGGCGTGAGGCAAACCAGGCGCGTACCCGCTGTAACCGCCGCAAGAGTTTGCAACGGCATTCCTCAGTTGTTATCCCAGATGCGAACACCGTGCAGATCGGTGCGCCGGTGGGAATGCAGGAGCCGGTCGCGGGGATGTCGGCCAGCCACGGGACGGACCAGAGCGGGCGGGCGGCGAGGAAGCGGTCGAGGTTTGGTGTGATGATGTCACGGTCGGCGTAGAGGATGGCTTTGCCGAGAATTCGTGAGTCATTTGGAGCATTCGCCCCCTCTCCCTGGCCCTCTCCCCCGCGGCGGGGGCGAGGGGACAAATCCAGTGAGTTGCCGCCATTCTCCTTAAATGCGGCAATATGTACCCCGACGGCGGATTGGCGAGTCATCAATTCCCATAACTCGCTCGATGCTGTGTATCGCGGGTTAACTTCGATCAGCCAGAACTTTCGGCCGTCCCAGATCAGGTCGATGCCGATCAACCCGCGATAACCGAGTCCTTCAATCAGTGCGTGAACCATTCGGTCGAGTTGGAGTTCTTGCTCGGCAGAGACCGTCACGCCGCTGAGGGAGCCGCAATAGACGAACGGTCCCGGCGGCGCGGCTTCCGGCAAGCCGATGAGTTGTTCGCAGAGCATGAGTCGCTCGCAACCGGCGGCCGAGACAAGGTATAGGGCCGACATAGGTCGGCCGGGAATGCGGCGTTGGAGGTAGTGCCCGGCGTCGATTCGTGCTCCGTCCGCGTTCCGAATACTTAGTCCGCCGCCGCTGGCCAGGGGCTTGGTGAGCCAGTGTTTCTCTTCGTTTTCCGAGCGGGGGGCGTCAGCTCCTTGATTGTGATCACGATCACTTTGGATGCCACAACCAGGGGGCTGACGCCCCCCGCTCGGAAGACAGATGACCTCCGGGTAGCAATCCAACGGTCGCAACCGATCAGCCAGCCAGTTGGGATCGCGCAGGGACTGGATTGCCGCCATCGGCGGCCCAAAATAGCGCCCGAGCTGCCCAAGTTGTTGGAGTTCCGCGAGAATTGTCTGATGATTTTCCATCGCGCCGACGAACATCCAACCGTCCGCCCGTTCGGCGGCAATCGCGGCGTGAATGCCCGTGGGATAATCGGCCGGCAGCACCTCGGCAATCTGGAGCAGATCACGGTCCGCGAAGGCATCGACGCACACCGGCTGATAACCGCCACGCCACGCCGACCAGGCGGCTGCCCGCGTGCTGGCACCGACGATGACAATCCGCGGACGTGCGGCGGGTGTCACAAATTGACCGGCGCTGGCTGGAATTCCGGACTCCAAGTTGCTATGAAAGGCATGAGATTTCTGGACGCAAAACTGTTTTGAATCATCGAAGGAGAATTCTGCATGTCATTCTACGTCGGCGAAGCCCTCTCGGGCGACGGCAATGAAATCGCCCACATCGACCTGTTGATCGGCGATAAGACCGGTCCCGTCGGCACCGCATTTTGTAATGCCTTGGCCACCCAAAGCGAAGGCCACAACAATCTGTTGGCCGTCTTGACGCCGAATCTCGCCGTCAAACCCGCCACCGTGATGATCACCAAGGTCACGATCAAGGGCATGCGTCAGGCCGTCCAAATGTTCGGCCCGGCTCAGGCCGCCGTCGCCAATGCCGTCGCCGACAGCGTCGAAGCCGGCATCATCCCGAAAGATCAGTGCGAAAAGCTCGTGATCGTTTGCGGTGTGTTCATCCATCCGGCCGCGGCGGACGATAAGAAGATCTATCAATACAATTACGACGCCACCAAGCTGTCGATCGCCCGGGCGATGAAGAACGAGCCTAGCACCCAGGAAATGCTCGACAAGAAGTCCTCGGCCAAGCATCCGTACTACGCGGGCTGAGATTCCTCGTCGATCAATCGCTCATTCTCAAAATTATGCGAACCCTCACCGAAACTCCAAGTTTCGGTGAGGGTTTTTTGATTCAAACGTCCAACAAGTTCCGGCATTGCCACTGCCGGGCTTTGGTTAGAATCGAGCGGGCCGATGAAGCAGATCCTGTTGCATTTTGACACTGATGCCAATCCCAGTTCCTTCGACCGCGTTGTCGCCGTCGATGCCGGGATCGATCACCTCTTCAGTTACGGCGGCATCACGCCGGACAATGTGGAGACCCTCATCCACGGTGCGATGTTTACCCGCAAACCGTCGGACTTGAAGCAGACCGCCATTTTCATTGGTGGCGGATCGGTCTCGGCCGGGGAAGCCGTCTGCCGCAAAGCCCTCAGCACCTTCTTCGGCCCGGTGCGCGTCTCGCTGATGATGGACTCGAACGGCTCGAACACGACGGCCGCCGCCACGGTACTGGCCGCGTCCCGACATCTCGATCTGTCGCAAGTGACGGCCCTGGTATTAGGGGGAACCGGCCCTGTCGGTTGCCGTGTCGCGCAGATTCTACTCACTCAAGGGGCACAGGTGCGGCTGGCATCGCGAAAACTCAGCAAGGCCGAGCAGACCTGCCAGGAACTGAGCCGCGTCGTCTCGACGGAAAAGTTGAAACCGTTCGGTTGGAGCGGCGCGGCCGACATCGGCCCGGCGTGCGACGGTGCCCAGTTGATCGTGAGTTCGGGAGCCGCCGGCGTCGAACTGCTCGCGGCGGATCGATTGATGTCTCTCACCGATTTGAAAGTCGCCATCGACCTGAATGCCGTCCCGCCGGCCGGGTTGGGCGGCATCGACCTGATGGATAAAGCCGTCACAAGGCAGAACGTGATCTGCTATGGGGCCATCGGCGTCGGCGGCACGAAAATGAAAATCCACACCGCGGCATTGAAGAAGCTCTTCGAGGCGAACGACCTTGTCCTCGACACGGCCGCCATCTATGAAATCGGCAAGTCCATCGGCTGAGCTTTTCAAACAAACTATCTAACCGCAGATTTCGCTGATACACGCAGATAGGAAGTCAGACGCGATCAGAAAAGTGAACGGTCTTGCTTCCAAATATTCTGCTTCGATTCATCTGCGTACATCTGCGAAATCTGCGGTTATGGTCTTCGATCTTCTGCGATTGAGTCAGAATCGCCAGCGGATGCCGGTGATCCAACCGCTGAGTTCGCCGTCGCCGATGCGGCGGTAATCCAGCCCGGTGAAGATTTCACACGAGCGGACAATCGCACCCACGGTGGTCTGATTGTGAAATAGCCCCGCATGCCCCAGCGTGCCCAAGTCAAAGTTCGTGGAGATCACCCACGGTTTGCGCGGGTAATAATCGAGGCCGTAAGTGAAATTGAAACCGACCTCGCCAGCGGAATTACCGGCGCCCCAGTTCAGCCCCAGCCCCGCCCGGAACTGCAGCTGATCCGATTGGGCGAACCGATACACGAAATTGACATCGCCGAGTTCCAGCGTATCGTCATACGGCCACTCATCTTCCCGCCATGACAGCCAACTGCTGTCGAGCCCAAACCGCGAAGGCAACTCAAGCAGCAGTTGCACGCCGGCTTGCGACAGGCCATCGAAATTGGTGGCATAATCGACTTGCAGCCGCCCGAAGACCTGCGGCAGCGGTTCCTCCGAGTCAGCCTCCCAGCGCAAGGTGAACGGCTGATCGTGGTAAGGTTTCGGCACGATCATGGCGCGCTGGGTGTAGTCATCTTCAGTCAGAATGATCGGCAACGAGATCGGCGCGAGAGCTGTTTGCAAAATCACCGGCCCAAACACTTGCCCCAGCAGCTCGCCTATGAAACTTTCGTTGTCGTCATCGAAATGCCGTGTTCTACTCCGCGTAGAAGACGTCGCGGAATCCTGGTCGGAAGACGCTGCTGAGAACACCGATTCGCGCACGGCGTCGATCTCGCCGGCCCGTAAGGGAGTCACGGCAATCAGCACCAAGCAACTCACGATTCGCGCGACGCGCCACATCGATACGCACCCGAGCAGGAAACGGCTGATTCCCTGCGCTGTCGAACCGCCGCTAGATCCGACAAGAAGGGCCGCGTCTTGTACGGTCATCCAGTTTGACCGTCAAGATCGACCGTACTCCCGCCCCAGACCAAACTAATTGAAATTGGGCGGCCCGGTCTGGACTCGCTTGGCGAGCGTCGCGGCGTCAGCCCGACGTGTCCTCGCGCGATCACCGGCGCTTCGCGCAGCGCTCCAGCCCCTGCCACCCGAGGAACTCATTCCGGCTACTCGAGCTCCTGCGTTTCCGCCTCGGGTTCACGCGGAGTTTTCGCCGCGGCGGCGCGGCGCGATTCGGGGATCAGACGATCCAGAATGCCGTTCACGAACGACGACGACTGCGGGCCGCCGAACCGTTTGGCCAATTCCAGGGCTTCATCGATGACAACGCGCGGCGGCGTATCAGTGTAGAGCAACTCGAAGGCACCCAACCGGATCGCGTTCCGATCGGTCGGGGCCATGCGGCTCAGGGTCCAGTTGGCGGCGGCGGCCTGAATCTGCTGATCGAGGGCCGCGCGCGATTCCATCACCCCGCCGAACAGGCTCCAGGCGAAACGGCACAAGTCCTCATCGTGGAGTTCTTCCTGAATCATTTCGCGCACCGTATCCGGCGGGACATCGGGATTCATGTCGCGCTGATACAGCATCTTCAAAACAAATTCCCGAGCTTTATGCCTGCGAGACGCCATATCCGTGATCCAACAAAAAGCTCGATGCCGGGCACCAAGCGAGGAGAACAAACACAAAACCAATCCGTGACAATCTCAAAATTATAGACGATGCCGGCAGGCAGGTTGGCGGGAATTCACCGAGAACCGCCACGGCGGGTCCAAAAAGAAGGCGGAACTTCGGCTCATTCCGCGAGTTTTCGCAGCAGAGCCGCCATTTCCAATGCCGCCCGCGCCGCTTCTTCACCCTTGTTCCCGGATTTACCGCCAGCGCGATCCATCGCGAGTTCCCAGGTCTGGCAGGTCAACACGCCGAACGCGACCGGCACGCCCGTTTGCAAACCGGCCTGCAAAATTCCCGCCGCGACCTGATGATTTATGTAATCATGATGGTGCGTTTCCCCCTGCACTACGGCCCCCAGACACACCACCCCGGCGTACAGTCCCGATTGAGCGATGGCCAGCGCCGCGAGCGGCAACTCAAACGCACCCGGCACAAATTCCACTCGCACCTGAGCGTCCGGAAATCCATGCTCACGAAACGTCGCCAAGGCTCCATCCCGCAGGCGATTGGTGATCTCGTAATTGTATCGTGACACGACAATCGCGAAGCGATCCTCCGCGCGCACGGGAATCAGCGGCAAATTGTCGGAAGCGGAAGGCTGGGGTGTCATACAGGCGGATTCAAACTCTCAGCGGGAGGAAGCGGCGATGCGGGGCGGGAACAGATCGGCGACACGGCAGCGAAAGCCGGGCAGGACTTCATCGCCGGTTAACTCTCCGGTATCAAAAAGATGCAGCAGGGAAGCATCACCCGCCCGATGCACCATCACCGTGCGCGTCGAGGGGGCGACAACCCAGACCAGCCTCACGCCGGCCCGCAGATACTCCAAAACTTTTTCTTCCACATCCTGATATAGATCGTGCGGGGAAATCACTTCGATGGCCAAGTCCGGGGCGACCGGACAATGACCGCTGACCAAGGGACCGCCGGGCAAACGCTGCCGCGTGATGAACGACGCATCCGGCTTACGAATGCGGTCTTCATCCCAGGGGTAATATTGATAACTGGTATTATCAGGGAATGCCCAGCCGAGATTATGCTCTTTCGCGAAGTTGCGAATCAAAGCATGAATTTCACCGGCAATCCAACTGGATTCATTGCTCATCTCAATTTCCACGAGTTCGCCGTCGACCAATTCATAACGATCGCCATCCGGCATCGTCAGTAAATCGGCCGCGGTGTAACGGCGGGGTGGTGCTTCAGCAAGACTCATGATCATCGACTCTGTTGCGGTGGTTTCGATTACCCCAAATTCATGCTCAGCAGGAACTCGTCGTTCGTCTTCGTGCGGCGCATGCGGTTGACCAGCAGGTCCATTGCTTCCACCGGGTTCATGTCGTTCAACACGCGACGGAGAATCCAGATGCGGCGGAGTTCCTCGTCCGGCATCAGCAATTCCTCACGGCGTGTGCCCGATTTGTTCACGTCGATCGCCGGCCAAATTCGTTTCTCGACCATACGGCGGTCGAGGTGCAGTTCGGTGTTGCCGGTCCCTTTGAACTCTTCAAAGATCACATCATCCATCTTACTACCGGTGTCGACCAGAGCCGTCGCGACAATTGTCAGGCTTCCCCCCTCTTCGACATTGCGTGCGGCACCGAAAAATCGCTTCGGGTGCTGCAGCGCGTTGGCGTCGACACCGCCGGTGAGAATCTTCCCTGAATGGGGGACTTCGGTGTTCCAGGCGCGGGCCAATCGCGTGATCGAATCGAGGAAGATAATCACATGCTGGCCGTACTCAACCATCCGCTTCGCTTTCTCGATCACCATTTCGGACACTTGAATATGGCGGCTCGGCGGTTCATCGAACGTGCTGCTGATCACTTCGCACATCGGGCCTTTGACGTTCCGCTCCATATCGGTCACTTCTTCAGGCCGCTCGTCGATCAGCAGCATGATGACGTAAATGTCCGGTTCATTGAGCAACACCGCCTGGGCCAGCTTCTGCAACAGAATAGTCTTGCCGGCGCGCGGCGGCGAGACGATCAAGCCGCGCTGACCCAATCCAATCGGCGCGACAATGTCCACCACACGCGTGCTGAGTTCGTTCGGATCGCCCGATAACTTCAAGCGGCGTTCCGGATGCAAGGGCGTGAGATCGTCGAAGAACACTTTTTCCGTGAGCAGGTTCGGGTCCTGGCCGTTGATCGCCTCGACGCGGAGCAGCGCGAAGTACCGCTCGTTTTCTTTCGGCGGACGAATCTGCCCGGCGACCGTGGCACCGGTTCGCAAGCCAAACCGGCGAATCTGGCTCGGCGAAACGTAGATATCATCGGGACATGGCAGGTAGTGGTAGTCCGGGCTGCGGAGGAACCCGAAGCCGTCCGGCAGAATCTCCAGCGTTCCTTCGCCGAACATCAGCCCGTTGATCTTCGTCCGCTCTTTCAGAATCTTGAAAATCAGATCCTGCTTTTTCAGCCCGGTGTAATCGGTGATGTTTTCCTTGCGGGCCAGCGCGATCAGTTCTTTCATCGTCCGGCGTTGCAGGTCGGCGATGTGGATATCGGTATCGCCCCGCTTGATCTCTTCATACCGTTCATCGGCGGGAAAATTCACGTCGTCATCGTCATCTTCGACATCGAGCGGCGCTTCCGCCACCGGCGGAGCCGCCAGCTTTTCCGGGGGAGCCAGCAACTCTTCCGCTTCCCAGGCAGGCTCCGAGACCGAGGAATTTCCAATGGGAGCAGCCGGAGTGAGACGAGACAGCGAAGGACGGGGTTTCATATTCATGACGGGTACCAGGGGAGAAGGGATACGCGGCGGGCGTGCGTACAGATCGGTGTTTTGCAGAGTTTGTCAGCGGCTAAGATCAAAAGGATTGAAGGTCGATCAGCGACCAAGGCAGGCGGGTTTCAACAGGCGTTCGCTCCATGAACATCGCAAGCTACGCCCTTCCTTGGCTACAAAACCAGGCGACGAATGACCGTCGGAATCACGTCACAACATTCCCAACTCGCGATCACCACCCTGTGTGCCTGCGCACAAACAGCTAGCGTCACGCGACAAGAATGTCAGTTCGATTCAACACATTACCGGCATCGGGATAACAACAGACAGATGGGAGACAGTTACATCTAAGGCGGGAATAACTCTGATCGCTTTATTCTCACCATCCACAGCGAAAAAGACAACCAAAAAATGATCGGCGATGAAAGATTTTCGTCGATCACGTTCAAGACACGCGAGTCGGAAAACGCCGCTCCAACTCCATTTGCAGCGCTGCCGCCGCCGTGCGGACATCGCCGGCATTGGAGATGACCACATCCGCCGCCGACCGCTTCCGCGCGACCGGCCACTGACTCGCTTCCCGCCGTTCCCACTCCGCCCTGCTCCACCCGCGCTGCATACGCACCCGGTCGATGCGGAGTTCTTCCGGCACATCAATGAACACCACCACATCGCAAAATGTTCGCCAATTTGCTTCCAGTAATAACGCGGCATCGAGCACAATCCACCGCACCGCGTTCGCCTGCCGATACCCGGCCTGCTGCGCCCGTGCCAGCCGCCCGATCTCTGGATGCGTGATCGCTTCCAGATCAGCGCGTGCGACCACGGCGGCCGGCGAATCCCCAAAGACCTGTTTCGCCAGTTCCGCCCGAACAACCTTCCCCGCTGCGTCGAAGATTGCCTCCCCAAATCGCCGCCGCAATTGGGATTGCACGCCCGGCAACTCCAACGCCTGATGCCCGAGCCTGTCGGCATCGACAATTGCGACAGGGACCAGTTCCGCCAGTGCCTTGGCGACAGAACTCTTCCCCGACCCCACGCCGCCGACGATTCCAATGACGGGAATCGCCTTCACACTTTGCTCGGTGGGATGTTCCAACTGCGACATGATGCCCCGATTGTCCCCCGCCGCCGCGCGAATGGCAACGGTTCGGAGGGCCGTCGCAGGAAGCCAAATTGGCAACGGACGCAACGCAATCCTCTCGCAGTGCAAAAGCCGTAGGGTGCGGTCGAGTGCTCTGACGAGGCCCACCGTCCTGATGATCACGGTCACAATCGGCCGGGCTTGCTTCAAAATGTAGAGCACTTGCTCCGCAAGTGCAAAAAACACTTGCGGAGCAAGTGTCCTACATTGGCAAACGCGAAAGCCGTAAGCTGGGTCAAGTGCTTGACGAATTTTTATTGTGGCATCAGCCCGCACTTCGATTGACACCTTATGCATCCATCACTCACCACACCGACTTTCACCGCCCCCTGCCCTGGCCATATCGGCTGACGTTTTACCACGCTTCTACGAAGCGTCGCTCAGTGGGGCGTGTTACGGGCGCGGGTGGCGCTCGAAGAATTCCCACAGCAAGTCGTTCGCGGAGATGTCCTGCGTTGATTTGCCGGTGATCAAGTGCAACAGCGACCAGCGGCCGGGCCAGGTGTGGCCACCGTTTTGAATCGAGACGAATACCACCTCGGCTCCGCTGGGGCCGGGGCCGTAGGTGGTCCGCACGACCGTGGTGCCGTCGTTCGCACTGTCCGGCAATTGCACTTCCACCGGTCGATCGAGGTCGCAGTCATTGACCACGCACCAGCTTCGCAAAGTTTCCTCGACGCTGAGGAATGCCAGAAACGACGGTGTACCGGGACTGGGGCCATTCGTCGGCACGATGCGATCATTGGTGCCGTGGAAATGGATCACCGGCACCGGCCGCGAGGGCTGTGGATCGGGCCGCGTCATGGTTCCGGCTATCGGGCCGATAGCGGCGATGCGGTCCGCGAGTTCCGCCGCGAGTCGATACGACATCATGCCTCCGTTCGAGAGGCCGGTCGAATAAATGCGGTCTTCGTCGATAGCAGCCCGTTCCGCGAGGTGATCGATCACGCCACTGAGAAATGCCACATCGTCCGGTTGGCCGGCCGCCATCGGCCCGGTGATCCCGCCGGCGTTCCAGGTGCGAAACGGGCCAAACCCGGTTCCATTGGGATAGACGGCGATAAACCCTTCCGCATCCGACTTGGCGTTCATCCCCGTATACCACATCATCCACGGCCCATTCATCCCCGCGCCGTGCAGCACGAACACAACCGCCGCCGGCTGCTGAGCGTCAAACCCGCTCGGCACATGCACCAGAAAACTCCGTGTCCGCCCATCGACTTCCAGCGTCTGGCGATGCGTGCCTGGGGACAGAGGATCAGCGGAGATAACGGCGAAAATCAGCAGCAACGTCGCGGACATCTCTGACTCCTTCAATTTGTGCGGCCATCTGTCGGCAACAACTCACAGAGTGTATCACTGACGGCGATTCAAGCGATCCCGCGAACACTTTGAATGGAGGCAAAAGAAGAAGTGAACCACGAAAAACACGAAATGACACGAAAAAACAGGCGGTGATCAACCTACGATTTTCTACAACATCTGGTTTTACTGTTTGTGACTTTTGTGCTTTTTGTGGCAAAAAACGCCTTGATTTATCATAAATAACGTCAAGACATCGAAAAACAGGCCGTAGCAAAAAGAGACCCAAAGCGCGATGCTCTGGGTCTCTACGTAAAGGTCCACGAGGTTTATGTGTGATCAATAGCCATAACGGCTGGCGTTCAGGTTGTAGAATTCGGCTTCCAGATATTCCAGCGCCAACGCGAAGTTCAAGATGGCGATGTCGTTCGCAGCCGATGGAGTGGTGCTATACGTCAATTCGGGACCGCCGTTCAAACTTTGGACAAACGGCGCGACCGCGGCCGCGACTTCCGCCGCCGTTAACGGCGAGTCAAAGCTGGCGTCATCGGGGACGACGGGATCTTCCAGGCCCAAGTTGACCGCCCCGGCATGCCGCGCTTCGACACTTAAAATGGACCCGGCTGCCGCCAGAAAATCGGGATTGGAAATGAAGGGAGCCGCGCCCAAATAGGCGGAAACGCCGGTATTCTCCAAGGTTTGCGTCAATCGCAAAAATGCCGAATACGACCGCTGAGTCAACCCTTTGAAAGTCGGCTTGGGGCGCGCGGCGGAGCCGAGCGCATCGACGAGAAACTCCACATGATCGTTCTCGTGGTCTCGAATTTCTGTGAGTAGTCGCCGGAAGGGAAAGAGAAAAGCCGAGAAGGGAACGGATTGCAACCCCGCCGCAGCGGCAGGTTGGGCCGGCAACAACACGGCGGGCACGGCTACCGCTCCCGTGATCAAAGAGCGCACCAGGAATGACCGGCGACCGACGGCGTCGTCGCTCGTCAATGAGGTGGCTTCGTGATCTGCGTTCGGCAATTGAGTGGGAGTCATGTTAAAAAACTTTCAATCAAGGAAAATCGTCCAAGAGCACTGACACAGCGCTCTCGCAAGGTCTGCCGCGAACAACCGTCGCGACGGAGAATTTCGCTAATCTCTGCAAACGATATTCCGAAGGCAATACGAGCCTGCAATTGCGATCAATTTTCGCAACAGCGTCATAACTCTGGCCTGATTACGTGCGTTTTGGTTTCTCAGCGATCATCGCGATGACTGACAGTGGTTCACTATGCCCAATCAACTGCCGGACTGATAGCAGGCTGTTGAAGAACGTGGTTCACGTTTCCAACGTGACAGAAACTGATCGAATACGGCGAGAAAATCGAGTGACTCACACGTTAAAAACGTGTGCCACGAAAAATTCAACGGTCTGATGAGTATCTCCTGCATTTTTCGCGGCGCGAATGGTCGCCACCTCATCAGCAGACAGACTGCGGCCATGGCGCTGAGGCTCATGTTCGCTTGATTAAAGACAATCGTCGTAAGCCTCATAAAAACAAACACTTACATCACCGTTCACTATGATTTTGCACTCGAAATCTGGCTTTCTTCAGCAGTGGCACATGTCGCGAAATTTTTCACACCGCCATGTTCAGGGCGAAAAACCCTTGCGGTGGGACACACTCCGTGACACCATACAGAAGCCAAGAAGGCCCCCGCCCTGGGTGTCCCGCCCATTCGCCACATCCGAGCAGGATAGACCGGTTCATGACCGACGGTTTGATCGTTGACCAATCCGAGTTCGACGAGCTGTGCGCTCACATCAAAAAAGCGGGGCTGGTCGCCTTCGATACCGAGTTCGTGTCTGAATTTACCTACCGGCCGGAACTGTGCCTGCTGCAATTCGCCACCAAAACGCGATGCACCGCCGTCGACCCCTTCGAGGTCAAGAATCTCGATGCCTGGTGGGAATTGATGGCCGATGAGAAAACCGAAATCCTCATCCACGGCGGTCGCGAGGAAGTTCGCTTCTGCCTGACCCACACCGGCAAGCCGCCGGGAAAATTGTGGGACGTGCAGATTGCCGAGGGCTTGCGCGGCCGCAGTTTTCCGCTGGGTTACGAGGCTTTGGTCAAACGGGTGACGGGCAAATCGGCACACGGCCGTGAAACACGATCCGACTGGCGGCGCCGGCCCCTCACCGAAAAACAAATCGCCTACGCCCTCGACGATGTCCGCCATATGCCGGAGATTTTCGATCGGCAGCGAAAATCGTTGAAAGAACTCAAGCGGCTCGATTGGATCGCCAGCGAATTCGCCCGGTTCATCGAAGAAGTTCAGGCCGAACGCTCGCCCGAATGCTGGCAGCGGCTCTCCGGCCTGCATCGCCTCAAGCCACGCGAATTGGCCGTTGCTAGAGAAATCTGGCGCTGGCGTGAACATGAAGCCGAGTCGAAAAATCGCCCGGCCCGCAAGGTTCTCCGCGATGACCTGATTATCGAACTCGCTCGTCGCCAGCCCGATTCGGCCGACGATTTGATGGCGATTCGTGATATGAATCGGACCGAGTACAAGAAAGCCGCGCCGGCGATTCTCAAGCACATCACCACCGGGCAAGCCGTGCCGGATGCCGAGCTGCCGGTGCTGCCCAAACAAATGGAAGACGACAAAGCTCACGACGAGCATGTCCTCGGTCAATTGCTGGGACTCGCCTTGGCGAACCGTTGTGCCGAGTTGAACGTCGCCGTGCCGCTGGTCAGCAAATCGGCCGACTTGCGGCATCTGGTCCGCTGGCATGTGTACGGCGAGCAATCAGGCGAGCCGCCGCGGCTCACGCAGGGCTGGCGGGCGGAAGTCTGCGGCGATTTGCTGACGGATGTGCTCGACGGCAAGATCGCGCTCCGCGTGTCGGACCCGCAATCCGACCACCCGCTGACGTTTGAACGCCGGCGAACGCGGGAATCCAGCGCGGAAAAATAAACAAACTGTGTGAAACGAAAGAAGCCCAGGGGTTGCAACCCCTGGGCTTCTTTTTTTATCCAGCGCTGTGATGAATCAAAGAGAAGTGGCTTCCTTGCCCGCAGACCGTCCTTGTTTCAAAAATACCGATTGGGGAATCGGGAACTGACACTGAATGTGGTCCGCCTTCTCTGGTTCGTAAGTGCCGAAAAGTCGCGGCACCATCGTTTACTTGCGATCAGCTGTTGCCATGACTTACGGATACAGTTCTGACAGCGACATTTTCGGCAAAGCCCGGCGATGGCATCGCCGGGACGATTTCAATCACACAACCTCAATCACTCAATCCTCGGAACAGCGGCCCAAACTCCGGCATGTCTTCTTTCAGCGTGTCGAGCCACGCTTGCGGATGCCAGATCTCGACGCAGATGACGGCTCCCACCAGCACCACGTCTTGATTCGCCGCCACGCCAAGAAACTCCCGAAAACCATCCGGGATCAGCAATCGCGACCGATTCGCCAATTGAACCGACTCGAACCGGGTCGACAGCAGGCGTCCTAGCCTCTGCACATCCCCCCACCGTTGCTCCAAGCGTCCGGCGGAAATTTTCTGGCGAATCAGGCCGACGCCCTCATCAATCCGGCGTTGCCATTCTTGTGCATTCCACAGGCTGACACATCCAAACCGCTCCTTCGCGAGAATGGTCTTCCCGTCATCGTCGGCGATGGCCTTCGCGAACTCCGGAGTCAGCGTCAGCCGGAATCGCTCATCGAGCGTCCGCCGATACTCACCCGTGATGAAGGCTTCAATCGCCACGTTAAACTGCCCGCTATGACTGCGAACCGATGGACATCGCTGTCGCCATCGTATTGGGCACAAACTCCACATGCAACTGATTATTAAAGATCGTTTGGGCGTGAAACCCACAACGAAGAGCAACATACCCTTCCCCGTCGTCGCATGCAAATGTTTTATATCAACTTTTCCGATTATTCCGAAAATACCGCCCGGCCAATCTTGTTCGCGCGAAAACAAAAGAAGCCCAGGGGTTGCAACCCCTGGGCTTCTGGTTTTTCAAAGATGCGAATGACGGCTATAGCGTCGCGGAGAGTTCCTGCCGCAGCCGCTCGCGGGCGCGGGTCAGCGTCGGACCGACGGAGTTTTCCGGAATCCCCAACGCCTGACTGATCTCGCCATAGCTGTTGCCGGCGAGATGAAAGCGGCGAATAATTTCCGCTTCATGCGCGGGCAAGCCGATCATCATTCGCTGCACGAGGTCTTGATTGTCCAGCCGGGTATGCGGTGGAGGGCTTGTCGTCGGCAGCAGTTCCAGCGGCACATGCGAGCGGACATGGCCCATCGCCTCCGCCTGCCGTCGCCCGGCGATCGCCCGCACGGCGATCCGTCGTGCAATCACCGTCAAATACGTCGCCAGCGAACTCTGGCCACGAAACCGCCGCAGGATCGCGAAATCGCCAGTGAGAATCGCGAGGAAAATATCGGCACACAAATCATCAATGTCGTCGGGGGTCAACGTGACGCTGCGCGAGTGAGCCGTATGTTGCAGCACATGAATGAACAGGCCGAGGTAGCGATCCACAAAGTCCTTCCACGCACCTGGTTCTTGACCCAGGCATCGCTTCAGCAGACTGAGATCGATATCGGACGGCTGCAAAGTCCTGTTCCCTGGAGCGAATCGAGGCGACACTTGGAGCGAGATGACTTTGGGGAGTGGTGTGCCTCACTTAACCAGTTTACGCGGCTTGCGAACCCTCGGCAAGACGGGAGTGAACAAATTACAGTGACGCAAGTCTTCGCTCTTCCAGGCCGATAACTGACAGGAGCTTCCCGAGTCCGGGAATTCCAAAGACTGCTGCTTGACGCACTTACGCGAGACGACTACCATCCCCTAACGAGCAAATAGCCGCAGGAGGCGGATCCTGCACCGGGCAATTGGCCCCCGAACTTGCTCTCATGTCGGGACGTGGCCTACAAGGATTGACGACCATGACGCATGTGGTTGCGGAACCGTGTTTTAACTGCAAATACACCGACTGCGTGACGGTGTGCCCCGTGGAATGCTTCTACGAAGGCGAAGCGATGCTCTTCATCAATCCCGATGAATGCATCGACTGCGAAGCCTGCGTGCCGGAATGCCCGCCGCAAGCTATCTTCCACGAAGACAATCTTCCCGCGCAGTGGGCCGACTACACAGTCCTCAACAAAGAGATGTCGCCCACCTGCCCCGTCATCACCGAACGCAAAGACCCGATGGGCCCGCCGATCAAGTAATCTCGTCGGCAGCATTTCAAATCGTTCGACCAAAAACACGGGCGGCTCGCCTCCCGTGTTTCTTTGTTTTCACCAGCCCGCCGCGCCAGCAAGAGTCTTCCCGCCCTTTGTTGTGCCTTCGCTCGGCTGATCTTGACCAGACCTCGCCAAATCGGGTATCGAACCGCTAGCTAGCGCTCCGAATGCCCGATGCTCTTGTCGACGAGGCCGATCATGTCCGCTTTCCTATCGTCCCCCGTTCGACAACTCGCCGCGGCCAAACGCTTGCTGCAACATCTGTCCGAAACCTCGGATATCGCGATCACCGTTCGCCTGTGGGACGGCAGCACCTTCCCGCTCGGACCAGATGCGGCTACAAGCGGCTTGACGGTCACGCTCCGCAGCCCCGGCGTCATCGGTGCCCTGCTCCGCTGGCCCACGCTTGATCACATGGTTCGCCAGTACGCCACCGGCGGCATCGATTTAGGCGGCAGTGACCTCATCGCCTTCGGCAACGCCATTCGCTCCGCCAAAAAGAAGCCCAAATTCCGACACCTGAAAAAGTCCATCCTCTTCGGATCGCTCGCCCAGTTCGTCTTCGCCCCCGCTGATCGTGGCGACGTGCAGCACGATTTCAAAGGCGAAAACGACTCCGTCCCGGTCCAGTCACGTCGAGACAAAGATTACATCCAGTTCCACTACGACATCGGCAACGACTTTTACAAGCTGTTCCTCGGCAAGGAAATGGTCTACTCCTGCGGCTATTTCACGCAGCGAGATAACTCCATCGATCAGGCCCAGCACGACAAACTCGACATGATCTGCCGCAAACTCAGGCTTTCGCCCGGCGAAACGCTGCTCGACATCGGCTGCGGCTGGGGCGGACTCATCTGCCACGCCGCCCAGCATTACGGCGTTCTGGCCCACGGCGTCACACTCGCACAAACCCAGCACGATTACGTTCAAGAGAAGATTGCGAAACTCGGCCTGCAGGACCGCGTGAAAGTCGAACTCAAAGATTATCGCCAGCTCGACGGCAGCTACGACAAGATCGCCAGCATCGGCATGTTCGAACACGTCGGCATCGCCAACATGCAGGTCTACTTTACCAAGCTCAACTCCCTGCTCCGCGACCGCGGCATCCTGCTGAACCACGGCATCGCCCGCCGTGCCAAACCGGTCGGCAAACGCGACAACCGCTTGCGGCCGGAGAAAAAACTGATCTCGAAATACATCTTCCCCGGCGGCGAACTCGACAACATCGGCCACACGCTGCAATCGCTTGAAGGGACCAAGTTCCAGGTCCACGATGTCGAAGGCTGGCACGAACATTACATGCTCACCACCGCCGAGTGGTGCCGCCGCCTCACCGCCCGCCGCGACGAGGCGATCCAGATCGTCGGCCCCGAACGCTACCGCCTCTGGGTCGCCTACTTAGCCGGCGTCTCCTTCGGCTTCCAGGACGGCACCCTGCAACTCTTCCAGGTCGTCGCCAGCAAACACGCCAAACGCGGTTTGACGGAGTTGCCGCTGACGCGGGAGGATTTGTACGCGGGGAAGCCCGCGGCGGCCATGAAAAAAGTCGCGTAACTCACCAGCCCGCCGCGCAAGCAAGGGTCTCTTCGTTTGCACGATTAAAACACGAAAAACACCCTTGCTTGCGCCTCGGGCTGGTGTTTATTGACGATTCATGACGTAGTCGACCGCCTCTTCCAGATAGCGCTCGGCGTTGATCCACTTCGTGCTGCCACCCTCAGTGAACCATTTGCGACGCCCGGCGTTCTTGGCGACTCGCTCGACCAATCGAGCCGCGTCCGACAATCGTCGCGAGCACCACGCCTTGAATTGATCCATCATCACTTCCGGACTGGCATTTCCACACACGACTAAATGAACATGCTGCGGCCGCACATTGAGCGCGCGCAGTTCCCAACCACGAATTCCGCAATGCTCGAGAATCGTCCGTTCGATAATCTCGCGCTGAACCGTATCAAACGTGACAGCCGACTCAGACATCCGCTCCCGCATCCGGTCTTCGCGCTCCGCGTCGAACGCCTGAATCCCCGCCTGCTTGCGATCCACCCACCCACGCTCATCCCCCGACAGCCACCGCCCATACGCCGTCCATGTGAGATGATACGCCAATGGTTCGGACATCATCGACCTCCCACACCAGCCCGAGGCGCAAGCAAGGGCCTCTTGATTTTCGCGTCAAATGCAAAAAAAACTTGCTTGCGCCTCGGGCTGGTGAACTTCTCATTGATTACTTTGTGCGGCGGCGTACCCGACTGCTGCTTCGATGTCCTCAGCCGTGAGATGCGAATACGATCGCAGAATTTCCTCGCGCGACGCTCCAGATGCCAGCCATTCCATGATCAACTCCACGCTGATCCGCGTGCCGCGGATGACCGGCTTGCCGCAGAGAATGGAGGGATTGGATGTGATGCGGTCGGACATTGTTCATTCCTCATCCGATAAGAATTCCGTAACTGCTGCCGGACGAATTGTTTCAATTTGCTGAAGCACATAACTTCGAAAAAGTTGCTCGACTTTAAGCGGATTGGTATTGAACCACTCAACGCCGACAGTGCCCGGCACTTGCCGACTATTGCGTTTGAAATAGTCGTGCATCCACTTTTCGACTTCACGCGAAAAATTCACGCGAAAGACAAGGCGAACAACAGCACGCTCAGAAATCGCAGTGGAATTCCCCGCAACCTGCTCGTCTACGCGATTGACGAAATTCGCCCGAGTTGTCATTCCCAATTTCATCGGAAAAATCTTCGATTGACGATGATGAGCGAGCTGTTCGTGTGCTGGAAAAGTATAAAGATAAACCCATTCTCGACCTCTACCGAAAATGATTGCTTCGTCGACACAAACTCGTTTTGTACTCTGCAACAAAGACTCATCTTTGAGCCAAGCAAGTTCCATCACCTTTCGCTCATTTTTAATCTGCATCAATGATTGCCGAAGATCATGGATATCGGATTTCACGATTTTTATTTTTGATTGCAATTCATTTCGCTCTCTAATGTAGTCGCTAATCGACTTCGCATATCGCTGGAGGTGATTCCCAGCCGCGAAAATGCGCTCTTGCTGGAGAATGAAAACTATTCCGACTCCCGCCGAGAGACCGACAATGAAAATTACCAGAGACTCAACCAAGCTCATGATAAATTTTCTATTCAACGAAAGTTATTGCGTCGCTACAAGACGAGCCGCCCGCAGCGATTCGTGGCTGACAATACTCGGATCAGCAGTGGCGAATACCGGCAGCACGCAATCGGGCAACAGGTCACCCTGCGCCAATTGTGGACCTGTCGTCGCCGTCCACCACGCCTCTGTCATTCGTCGTCCTCGACGTACTCGACTTTTCGAGGAGAGAGCGGCTCAACCTTTTCGTAGCACACGCGACGGGTTCCCACGGCTTGAAATGGAACGTGCCGGTAATTCTCCAAATCGTCGACCGGTTCCGCGGTTGGCGATGCGCTGGACGACCGAGATGTCTGCGGCGGTGCAAATTCGACCACCGGAAACGCGTCGATGAGTTGCTGGATATCGTCCATGAGTTTCTCCCATTAAGTCTTGCAAACAGTTCCACTGTACGAAATTCCGATAGCTCCGTCAGCGCGTAATGCAATCGAAATCAAAACACCTCTGGCTTGAGCAACGGGAAGAAAATCACATCCCGGATGCTTTGCGTGTTCGTCAGCAGCATCACCAAACGGTCGATGCCGATGCCCATGCCGCCGGCGGCGGGCATGCCGACTTTCAACGCCCGCACGAAGTCGTGGTCCATTTTCGCCATCGAATCTTCCTCGGCGAGGCCGGCGAGTTGCGTGCGAAAGAGATCTTCCTGCAAGCGCGGGTCGTTCAGTTCGGTGTAGGCGTTCGCCACTTCCAGGCCGTGGACGAATAGCTCGAACCGCTCGGCGATGCTCGGGTCACCGGCTTTGCGCTTCGTCAGCGGGCACATCGAGGCCGGATAGTCGATCACGAACGTCGGCTCGACCAGTGCGTCTTCGACGGTCACTTCAAAGACGTCATTGACGATCACGTCGGGATGCCGGCCGGCGGTTGGGATGTGCAGCGACTTGGCTTTCTCAGCGACGGCGGCCGCATCGCTCATCTCGCAGCCGGCGTGTTCGCGGAACAAATCGCCGTACTTCGCCCGCCGGAACGGGGGCGTGAAGTCGATCGTCCCGTCCACCCAAGGCACCACGGTCGTCCCGTTGGCGGCGAGCGCGGCCTG
>Ga0335397_10002568_pt1 | contig 24755 bp, 21 predicted proteins | sample MAT04_FD_205740 | JGI IMG/M metagenome (GOLD analysis project Ga0335397, IMG submission 205740) | Freshwater microbial communities from Lake Fryxell liftoff mats and glacier meltwater in Antarctica - MAT-04 (spades assembly) (version 2) ... | reverse complement strand
TCGGCTTTTTCTGAATCGCCATGATCACCGCGCGAACATCATCCTTGCCCGGCATCGGCGTCTGAATACGCTCGCGAATCACTTCAAGTTGGCGCGAAACAGCCGCGACTTGAGACTTGCCGAGGAACTCTACCAATTCGCCGAGATACAAAAGTGCTCCAGCATGATCATTGCCCTTTTCATAGGCACGAACGAGCAAAGCCAGGTTGTCGCGATAGAGGCCAGGCAATGCTTTTGAATGCTTCAATAGTTCGAGCAATTTCGCCACAGCTAAGGTCAGGTTGCCCGCGTAAATTTCGTAGGCAGCTTCGGCGAGATCACGATTCAGTTGTAAGCGCGGCGATTTATACGCATCGCAGAGCCCTCGAATCAATTGCAAGCGCACGGCAATCACTTCGTCGTCCTTGAGGCCGATCGCGCTTTTTAGCCAGATACCTTCGGTCGCCATGCGATTCAAAACACCGTGCGCGTCGCGCGGCAAGCCCATCAAATCGCAGGCCTCTTTTGCCGACTCCGCACTAAGCGCGAAGTGCTGCAGCGCAAGAGCTGAGCTAGCAAGATTAGCGCGAGCTACCGCGACAAAAGGCGTGCAATTCGGATTGTTCTTGAAGCGCTTAATTACGCGCAACGCAACTGAGATCGCCTCACGATAAAGGCCCATTGCGTGCAGAGCGGCCGACATGTTTCCGAATGCTGATGCGATAGCCATCTGGTCATCAAGTTCATGCGCAATTACCGCGGATCGCAACGCGAATTCGACGCCTCTCGCTGGGACGCCAGCGTCCGTGCTGATCACAGAGTAAAAGTTGTACGCTCGCCGCAGTTCTGGTCGCAGCCCATGGTCGTCGGCGAGATCCATAGCGCGCTCCGCAAGCGGGATTGCCTCCTGAGTTCGAGCCCTCGCGATATGCGCACCAGCGACGTCGAGGAGGATGCGTATGCAAGTTGCGACAGGTTTCGGATCGCGGCTGAAAGCGATCAGTCGTGCGCTCTGCACTACGAGCGCGAAAGTCGCGTCGTCGGGCGATTTAAGTAGCGACGGCAAGTCCGAACCGAGTTGGGCGACCAAATCCTCGAGACCGTCACTGTCGAAGCTCGTTACGCACGCATCAATTAATCCAACTAGCGCTTCAGTTTCCACTTGCATTACTCCCGATGACAGTGGCATATTTGATTCTGGATTGTCCTCCATCTCCTCGCAAAAGCCAAGTCAACTTAAGGATCACATTATGGAAAAGCAAATTGAAACCACTGCCGCGCTTGATTTAGATCAAATCGAATTTCGCACCTTGCTCGATGTTGAGCTTGTGTTGATTGGCGGTGGTGAAAACGTCACCTCCCTGTTTTAGACACCATCTATTGTTTTTTCTCCGACTCACTCATTAAGGTCTACCCCATGGAAAAGCCAGCCGAAGCCACCGTTGAATTCGCACAAGAACCAATCGATATCCGTACTTTGCTAAACGTTGAAATTGTGTTGATTGGCGGTGGTGAAAACGTAACGTCGCTGTTTTAGACACCATCTATTGTTTTCTCTCCAACTCACTCATTAAGGTCTACCCCATGGAAAAGCCAGCCGAAGCCACTGTTGAATTCGCACAAGAACAAATCGATATCCGTGCGTTACTAAACGTTGAAATTTTGTTGATTGGCGGTGGTGAAAACGTAACGTCGCTGTTCTAACAAGCACGCTAGTCCTCAGCCGTGCCCACCCAACTCCACCCGCTTCCCCGCCATCGCCACCGTCGATTCACGGTGCGCGATGAGTAGCGTGGTGATGCCGAGGTTTTTGACGACCTGATTGACGGCCTGCTCGCGCTCGGTGTCGAGCGCACTGGTGGCCTCGTCCAGCAGCAGAAACCTGGGTTGGCGATAGAGCGCCCGGGCGAGGAGTAGCCGCTGGCGCTGCCCACCGGACAATGCGCTGCCGGTGTTTCCGACCAGTGAGTCAACGCCCATTGGCATGCGGGATACTTCCTCCCACAACGCTGCGCCCTTGAGCGATTCGTTCACCCGCGTAGCGTCGGCCTCGGTGTCGAACAGGCTCACGTTGTCCGAGATGGATCCGGCAAACACGTAATCGTCCTGCATCACGGCTGAAAGCTGCGCGCGTAGCGAGGTGGGCTCGATCTCACGGATGTCCAGCCCGTCAATCAGAACGCGGCCTTCCGTCGCGGGCAACAGACCCACCACGACCTTGGCCAACGTCGTCTTTCCCGCCCCGGAACGACCGGTTAGCGCCACGCTGTCACCGGGTTCCACGGTGAAGCTCACGTTGCGGAAGATAAACGGGTCGTGCGGGCCGTAGCGAAAGCCGAGGTTTTCGACGATCCAGGTCGCTTTCGACAGGTCGGGAGCGGGGGCCTGACCTCGGGCTTCGACGCCCGCCAGTGCGACATCGGCAACACGTTCGGCGTGCAGATCAAGCAATTTGAACTCAGTGAACTTGTCGATCAGATTGGACAAACGCGTCACGAACACGATTTTGTAAGCAATGAACGCGAGCAGCATGCCAACGCTAAAACCACCGGAAATCACCTCGCGCGCGCCAAGCCAGACGATCAACACGTTCTCCAGCCCGAACAGCGCGAAGCTCGCAGTCTTGTACGTCAGCGTGAGGCTTTGTGCGCGAATGCTGGCGTTCACGGTGTCGACCACGGCGTTTTGCCAGCGCGACAGGCGATCTGCCTCGCCCATGTGCAGCTTGATCGCCTGCATGCCGCGCAGGCTTTCGATGAAATGTGTTTGCTGCTGCGCGGCGAAGATGAGTTGCTCGTTCACGGCCTCGCGCATGGGGCGGAATAGCGCCCAGCGTAGCAGCGCATAAATCATCGCGAAAGCAAGCACGACAAGCGTGAGCTGCACGCTGTAAATCGCCATCACGATGAACATGCTGATCGCGAGTACGCCATCGATCAGAACTTCGAGCGAACTGCCGGTGAGCGTGCGTTGAATCGCGTCCATCGAGGCGAAACGCGACAGTAAATCGCCGACGTGACGTTTCTCGAAAAACGCCAGCGGCAAGCGCAGCAAGTGCGAGAACAGCTGCGTCAGCACTTGCAGCGATAGCGTGCTCGTGAGGTGCAACAGCAGCCAGCCGCGTAGCGCGGAGATAGCGGTTTGAATCAGGATCAGCAGCGCGAAGCCGAGCGCGAGAACGGTCATCAAATCGCGATCTGCTGAAACGATGACCTCATCGACGGTAAGCTGCGTTAGCCAAGGCATCGCGAGCGCGAAGACTTCAAACGCGATCGCCAGTGCAACCAGTCGAAGCAATGCGCCGCGAAATCCGCGCGCGCTGCCAATGATCGACCAGATCGAAAACCGCTCAACGCTTTTGCGCTTGCTGAAGCTACGCGTCGGCGTCAGTTCCAGCACGATGCCGGTGAAATGCTTTGAGAATTCAGCGAAGGCAATCGTGCGTGCGCCGCGTGCTGGGTCGTGCAACGTGACGGTGTCTTTCGCAACGCCAGTGATCACGACGAAGTGGTTGAAATCCACATGCGCGACAGCGGGCAAGCGCACCTGCGCAAGCGCTGGCAACTCCACCCGCAGCGGTCGCGCGGCCAGATTCATGCTGTCGGCAATATCGATCAGGCTCTTGAGCGTAGAGCCCTTGAGCGATACCGAATGATCGCGGCGCATCGACTGCAGATCGGTTTCGATGCCGTGATAGCCCGCGATCATGGTCAGGCACGCAAGGCCGCATTCGGCGGCCTCCGTCTGCATGACCAGAGGCACGCTACGGCGGAAGAAGTTGAGAGTGGGGCGGCGAGCGCTTGCCGATTCGCTCATACGTTGCCCTTGCTAGAAACTTGCGTACAAGATCGTGCGTAGACAGACAAAAAAAACCATCTCCACCCCAGCCCTCCCCTTGAAGGGGAGGGGGTATCAGTCCCTCCCCCTTCAAGGGGGAGGTTAGGTGGGGGATGGGTTTCGCTCAAACTCATAACCGCCCGCGCAAACGCAATACCGGCTCAATCACCCAGCGATACAGTGGCCGTTCGTCGAGCGCGATGTCGGCCTGCGCGCTAAGTCCACTTTTGAGCGGATAGGTTTCGCCGTAGGCGGTGACTACGGGCGTTGCCAGTGTGGCGCGCACACGAAACACGGGTTCTTTGACAAAGCCCGGCATTCCCGCGTCGCCGGGTGCCATGACGGCGCGACCGACGTCGACGACGGTAGCCGTCGCGTGGCCGAAGCGCTCCATGGGGAACGCATCGATGGCGAGACGAACCGTTTGTCCTTCGCGCAAAAAACCTGCTGATCGTGTGGGCACGTAAATGTCGGCCATCAAAACGCGCGAACCGGTTTGAACCTGAATGAGCGGTGCGCCGATGGCAACAGTCTGTCCGGCCAATGCGATCACGCGCTCGACGGTGCCCTCGCCTGCTGCGGTTACTTCATAGGCGCGCCGTGCAAGATTCTCGCGCGACGATTGTGTGAGGATCGATTCGTCGCGGGATAGCGCGGCGAGCTTGCCCTCCATCGTCGCACGCAGCGTTGGCAACTCGGTACGGGCTACGGCGAGCTCACGGTCTATGCCCGCTCGAGTGCGCTTTAGCGATTCAAGTTTGACCACCTGCTCCGCCAGATCGTCCTGCTTTTGTTGCACCTGCAATTCGGGAGCGAATTTATCGCGTGCGAGTTGACGATAGCGCTCGACCTGAACTTTAAGTTGCGTCACGCGATCATTTTGCGCATCGGTTTCGCGGCCCAGTTGCGCGTCTTCTGCCACCAGCGATTTGATGCGCGAGTCGAGTTGGGCTTGCTGCGCGGCGAGCAGTGCCTGCGCCTGTTTGCGCTCGCTGGCGATGGCAGCGCGGCGCGTGTCCGCGTCACGCGCGCCTGCTGCGAAAACGGCTTCACCACCCGCTGTGCGCTCTGTAGAAATCGTCGCCAGGCGTTGGCCCGCTTTGACCCGCTCGCCACTTTTCACGTCGATGCTGGTCACCATTCCGGCCTCGGTAGCGGCCACCAGCATGGGGTCGTTTGCATAGGCGAGCACTGCCGGCGCACGGGCTTTGCGTGTGTATTGCGCGGTGGCTAAAAACGCGATGAAGCCAGCGGCGAGTAATACGCCGACCCAGGCGAAAACTCGGGCGATGCGTGGCGTGGAAACAACCAGTTCACCCCAGGCGCGCTCGCGTTGGTGCGCGATGGCTTCCTTGCGGTAGAGGCTGCTGCGGGGAGTGGGGTCACTCAACTGAGGGGGCTCGGAAATTGCTGTTCGATCCGCAGCGTTCTTGTAGGAGCGGCTCGCCGCGACCTCTCGGCGTTCGCAACCACCGCGTCGCCACGGCAATTGGGTCGCGGCAAGCCGCTCCTACAAAAAAAAGACTCTCCGTCCATAGTCACAAGCCAGCGGCTACATTACCGCGCCGATGTACCACGGCACGAACTCATCTGCGCCGTAACCCCAGCGCTCACTCTTGCTCGCTTTGCCCGACGCGGTCGCAAGAATCACTTCGAAAATTTCGCGGCCTTTGTCAGCAATCGATACGCCACCATCAACGATGTCGCCGCAGTTGATGTCGATGTCTTCTTCCTGCCGGTGCCACAGGATATTGTTGGTCGCGAGTTTGAGCGACGGCGATGGTTTGCAGCCGTAGGCCGAGCCGCGCCCCGTGGTGAAGCAAATGAGGTTTGCGCCGCCTGCGACTTGCCCCGTCGCGCTCACCGGATCATAGCCCGGCGTGTCCATGTAGACGAAGCCGTGCTTGTCCACAGCTTGCGCATATTCGTACACATCAACGAGCGGTGTAGTGCCGCCCTTTGCCACCGCGCCGAGTGACTTTTCGAGGATGGTGGTGAGCCCGCCCGCCTTGTTGCCAGGGCTGGGGTTGTTGTTCATTTCGCCTTTGAGTCGCGCGGTGTATTCCTCCCACCACTTGATTCGAGTGACGATTTTTTCGCCCACTTCGCGGGTGACAGCGCGGCGCGTAAGCAGGTGCTCGGCGCCGTAAATTTCTGGTGTCTCCGAGAGGATCGCAGTGCCGCCGTGTGCCACCAACAAATCGACGGCCGCGCCGAGCGCCGGGTTCGCGCTGATGCCGCTGTAACCATCGCTGCCACCGCATTGCAGGCCGATGGTGATGTGCGATGCGGGCACCGATTCACGCACGGCTTTGTTGGCGTTGACCAGCATCGATTCAACCAGCGCGATTCCTTTGGCTACGGCTTTGCCGGTGCCGCCAACGTCCTGCATGTTGAAACTGTGCAGTTTCGGGCCGTCATCGAGCCCTTCGGCCGCTTTGAACGAACTGATTTGATTGGCTTCGCAGCCGAGGCCAATCACCAGAATCGAATGAAAATTCACATGCCGCGCATAGCCCGCCAATGTGCGGCGCAACAGCGTCATGCCCTCGCCGTGCACGTCCATACCGCAGCCGACAGAGTGCGTCACGGCGACTACGCCATCGACGTTCGGATAGGCCTTCAACGCGTCACCGCGAAAGTGATCCGCAATGAGTTTGCACACGGTTGCCGAGCAGTTCACGGTCGAAAGCAGGCCAATGTAATTGCGCGTCGCGACGCGTCCATCTGCGCGCTTGATGCCCATAAACGTCGCCTGTGGATTCGCGGGCGTTACGGGACGCACGTCAACGCCAAACGCATAGTCGCGCTCAAACGTGTCGCCCATCGCGAGGTTGTTCACATGCACATGTTCGCCCGCTGCAATCGCCTTGCTGGCAAATCCGATGATCTGGTTGTAGCGACGCACCGGCGCGCCTTGTGCGATGGCTTTCGTCGCGATCTTGTGACCCGGCGGCACCATGCCTTTGACGGTGACACCGTCGCTTTGCAACTGCGTGCCGGAGATGAGTTGCACGCGGGCGATGACCACATCGTCGTTCGGGTGCAGGCGAATCGTGAGTTGGGCGGCAGTGAGCATGATGGCGAATGATTGAAACGCGGGGGATTCCTAATGCTACGTCGTTCCTATAATGAAGGGCACCTCTAAAGCTAAAGCACACTGCAAAAGGAAGAATATGGGAGAGCGTCTTAAAGGCAAAGTTTGCCTGATCACTGCGGCCGGTCAGGGCATCGGTCGGGCAACGGCGATTGCGATGGCGGCGGAGGGCGCGACGGTCTATGCGACCGACGTCAACCTGAAGCTGCTGGAGTCACTGAAAGCCTACCCCGGCATCATCACCCAAAAGCTCGATGTGTTGAACGATCTGGAGATCAAGTTCACTATGGAAGGCTTGCCTCCGCTCAACGTGCTGTTCAACTGCGCGGGCTTTGTGCATCAGGGCACGATCATGGAGACGGGCGACGAGGATTGGGAATTCTCATTCAATCTGAATGTACGTGCGCCGTTCAAAGTGATTCAGGCTGCGTTGCCACGCATGATCGCCAACGGCGGCGGCTCGATCATCAACATGGCGAGCGTCTGCGGCAGCATCAAAGGGCTACCCAATCGCTTCGTTTACGGCGCGACCAAAGCGGCTGTGATTGGCATGACCAAGAGCGTTGCGGCCGACTACGTGAAGGGCGGCATTCGCTGCAATTGCGTGTGTCCAGGCACGGTCGATACGCCTTCGCTGCATGACCGTATGGCCGCGCTCGGTGACATCGACGAAGCACGCAAAATGTTTGTGGCGAGGCAACCGATGGGCCGCCTTGCCAAGGCCGAAGAGATCGCGCCGACGGTGGTGTTTTTAGCGTCGGACGAGTCAGCCTTCGCGACCGGTAATGCGTACATGATTGACGGCGGCATCACGATTTAATTTGTCCGAGAGAAACTCATCCCCACCCCACCCTCCCCTTGAAAGGGAGGGAGCAAAACAGATTACTCAACGAGGAAACCCATGAAACTCATCCGCTACGGAAAACCGGGCCAGGAAAAACCAGGCATCATCGACGCTGAGGGCAACGCCCGTTCAGTCGTTGATCTCATCTCCGACTGGGATGGCGAACATCTCAACGCCAAAGTGCTGGCGAAGATTGCGAAGATCAATCCGGCGAAACTGCCGCTGGTGAAGCCAAAGACACGACTTGGATCGCCCGTGGCGCGCCCGCAAAAGTTCATCGCCATTGGACTTAATTTCACCGATCACGCGCTGGAAACGGGCAATCCAATTCCTAAAGAGCCAGTGGTTTTCAGCAAGTGGACAAGCTGCATCGTTGGGCCAAACGATGATGTGATGTTGCCGAAGAACTCAGTGAAGACGGACTGGGAAGTTGAGTTGGGCGTGGTCATCGGCACGCAGGCCCGTAACGTCAGCAAGAAGGACGCGCTCAATCACGTCGTTGGCTACTGCCTGATTAATGACGTTTCCGAGCGCGAGTTTCAGATGGAGCGCGGTCAGACATGGGACAAGGGCAAAGGCTTCGACACCTTCGGTCCGATTGGCCCCTGGCTCGTTACAGCGGATGAAGTTGGCAATCCCGGCAAGCTCGGCATGTGGCTCGATGTCAACGGCGTGCGCATGCAGACCGGCAGCACCAAGACGATGATTTTCGATGTCGCGACCATCGTGTCGTACTGCTCGATGCTCATGACGCTGGAGCCGGGCGACATCATCACCACAGGCACGCCACCGGGCGTCGGGCTCGGCAAGAAGCCGAATCCGGTGTTCCTGAAGCCAGGCGACGTCATGACGCTAGGCATTGAGAAGCTCGGTGAACAAAAGCAAACCGTCGTGAAATTCAAAACGACGAAGGCATAAGCTTTCGGCTGAAACGACCACTGCACCGGGGCTAGAACGCTATTTGTCTATTTATCGACTTAGGTGATAAATTGAGCTTAGCCCCGGTGTAGTGGAGGATGCATAGGAAAGCTGTAACCGTTGGGTGTGCACCAAAGTGCGCACCGTCTGTTCGTGACATCAATCGTTGCAATGATGCGGAGACGTGCGCATTCTGATGCGCACCCTGCGTCTACGCCTGCCCACGCAGCAAAATCAGCGTCGCCAGTCCCAGGAAAATAAAGAATCCGCCGGTATCTGTGACCGCGGTCAGCAGCACACTGGAGCCCGCTGCCGGATCCTGGCCGCGACGATAGCGCCACATCGGGATCACCACTCCCATAATCGCGGCGAGCATCAGGTTTAACGTCATTGCGAGCGCAAGCACCAGACCCAGCGCGAGATTTTTCTCCATCAGCCCGATGACCAGACCAATCACGCCGCCGAAAATCAGCCCGTTGATGATCGCGACTGACATCTCTTTTTTCACGAGGCGGCGAAAGTGCTCGGTGCCGATTTGGCCCAGTGCAATAGCGCGCGCGATCATGGTGAGCGTCTGATTGCCTGAGTTGCCGCCGATGCCAGCGACGATCGTTTGCAACACCGCGAGCACGGCTAGTTTGGCAATCGAACCCTGAAATAGATCCGTAGCGCGCGAGGCAACGAACGCCGTGATGAGATTGAGCCCCAGCCACTGCCAGCGGTTTTGCACGCTCTTCCACACGCTCGCGAAAATGTCCTCTTCGTCGCGCAAACCGGCCTGCTGCCGCATGTCCTCTTCCGCGCTTTCGCGTACGAAATCGAGCACTTCGGCAACGGTCACCCGACCCACCAATTCGCCTCTGGCATTAACCACTGGCGCGGAGACAAGGTCGTAGCGCTCGAATGCCGCAGCAGCCGCATCCGCATGATCCATCGGCTCGAACACGATGTTCGGCTCAACCATCACATCCTTCACCAGCGCATCCTCGTGGGTCACCAGAATGATGTTGGTTGGCAACACGCCGAGCAGTTTGTCTTCACGATCAACCACGAACACTTTGTCGGTGTTAGCGGGCAATTCATCAAAGCGCCGCAGGTAGCGCATCACCACTTCAAGCGTCACGTCGGACCTGACTTCGATCATCTCGAAGTCCATCAACGCACCAACCATGTCCTCTTCGTACGACATGGCCTGGCGCAATTGCTCGCGCTCTTCAGGGTCGAGGGTGCGCTTGACCGCCTCAACGACCTCACTCGGCAAATCGGGCGCGAGTTCGGCCAGTTCATCGGTATCAAGCGTGACAGCTGCAGCCAAAAGCTCGGGCGCGTCCATACTGGCGATGAGGCTCTCGCGAACCGAGTCGGACGCCTCGACCAGAATGTCGCCGTCACGATCCGCTTTGACCAGATCCCAGACGAACAGGCGCTCGTCGAGCGGCAACGCCTCAAGAATGTGCGCAACGTCGGCCGGGTGCAGCGCCTCGAGATTTTCACGCAGGCGCGCGAGCACACCTTGCACCACGGGGCTTTGCGACGGATTGTCGAGGGTATCGGCCAGACTTTCGGCAAAACCGGACAGCAGCCGGTACTGCCGCACCAGCGCCGTGACGTCGGCTAGCGCTTCCGTGAGCGCATCGTCCACGCTCGCGCTATTCGCGACAAGCGACTCTTTATCGAGGGCGTCAGGCATGGAGGAGGCGGGTCCAAGGAGGGATTTTGCGAAGGCAGAATCTCAATTCTAATGGCGCAATGTCTGCCGCGTTTGCGTCTTAATCAATGAAGCAGTGCACAAAAGAGCAACAACGCGCCCACAGGGGTTGACTCTGCCCGTAATTTATTCACGGGCGGGTTAGCGCGATTCTGGTTTGCTCGTATCTGACGACACCGCAGGCGCAATGGCCTGCCGCGTGCTCGTGTTTGAACGTTCGGTGAATCAGGGAGCGACTCATGTCTTCACGTAAATTGTTTCTTCAGTTCGTCTCCGCGTTGGCGCTCGTCGCCGCGCTGAATGCATCGGCGCAATCGCTGAACGTCATCGAGTATTACAACAAAACGCTCGACGCGCACTTCATCACCGGTCGCGTCAACGAACAGACCGCGCTGGACGGCGTGGCTGACTTCCGGCGCACCGGTATGACGTTTCAGGCAACAGCGGTGGCAGGCGCGCCATCCAGCCTTACCAATATTTGTCGCTTCTACGTCTCGTTGACTACACCTTACGTCAGCTCGCATTTCTACGGGCGACAGGGCGTCGATTGCGAATCAATCCGCGCTCAGAACGTGGCGGGATTCACCTGGGAAGACTACGATTTCGCGACGCAGCAGCCAACAGCGGGGGCTTGCCCAACGGGAACCACCCCCATCTTTCGCGGCTTTCGCACGGCGGCGGGCGGCAAGACATCGAACCATCGCTACAGCGCGAGTCAGGCGACGTATGACGCCGCAGTAGCGGCGGGCTACGTGGGCGAAGGTGCTGCGTTCTGCGCGACGGCGGCGACTCCAGCCACCCCAACCGCCGGTGCTGTGGCCACGGTCGTAGGCGCGCCGAATGGGACGCCAGTTAGCGCGAGCATTGGTGCAGCAGGAGGTACGCTCGCCAGCGCCGACGGAAAGCTCACACTGACTGTTCCGGCCGGAGCGCTGACTGCTAACGTGAGCCTCAGTATTCAACCGATCACTAATTTCGCGCACGGCAAGATCGGCAGCGCGTACCGACTCACGCCCGATGGCCAGACGTTTGCGCAACCGGTGACGTTGACGTTCGCCTACAACGATGACGACGTATTGGGTAGCTCCGCCGACGTGCTCGGTGCCGCGTTCCAGACCGCGACCGGATTTTGGCGATGGGTGGATGCTCCCATCGTGAACACCATCGCCAAGACCGTGAGTGTACGGAGCACCCATTTCTCGGATTGGTCAAGGGTTAAAGGAATCCAGATGCGGCCTCCTGCAAAAGCGGTTCGCGTGACGGGATCGGTGGGCTTGTTGGTCACCGTCTGCTATCAGAAGTCCATCACTGATGCCACCGGAGACGAGTTGACGTATCTCGGCTACAACTGCGATCTCGGTGACGAACTGAGCATTCTCAATCCGATCAGCGATTGGTCGGTCAATGGTCTCTTGGGTGGTAGCAGCGTCACCGGCACCGTCAGTGGCGGCGGCAGCACCGGGACATACCTCGCACCGGCCTCAAAACCAAATCCCAATGTAGTGACGGTGAGCGCACGCGTGAAAAAGTCACCCCTCGGCGAGAAGGTGCTGGTATCGTCGGTCATCACAATTGTTGATGACCAGTGGGTAGGCACTGGCACATCCTCTTCAGAGACCTATTCGGTCAGCGCACAAGTCACGTGGAAACTGGAAAGAATCATTAGCAACGTTGCCACGTATAGCCCCTCTGGCACCGCCACTATGGTCCTGAAGGGTTGCATTTTCTATGCCCCGGACAACGGCGTGATCGAGCCGAACACCGGCATGCTGACGGTCGACTACAACACCGCACCGCCAACCTATCGCGGCGTCGGTGTGACGGTATGGCCCACGCTCGCCAACACATCGAACTGCCCCCCGCTGAGCCCGCCGTCGTTCAACACATTTGCTCCAGCGGTCTATTTCGGCGGCAGCAAAGGATCGTTGGGCGACGAGGCGCAAGGGCAGGTCAGCGCGGATGGGATGACCATTGAGGGCGCGGACACCAACAGCTCTGGCGCACCAGTTACGTTCAATTGGCGATTTGTTCGCAACTAATGCCGGGAACAGTGGATCAGTCCGGCAACTCCACCTGCGGCATGCGTGCGAGGATGATGCCAGTCTTTTTGCGCAAGCCGGGCGCGCCCAAATTGCGTTCATAAAAACGCGGATTCGGGGCCATCGCGGCAAGCTTTGCCGCCTGCTCAGCCGAAAGTTGCGCAGCGGACACGCCGTAGTAGCGACGCGCTGCCGCCTCCGCGCCAAAGATGCCGTTGCCCCACTCGATCACGTTCAAATAGAGCTCAAGGATGCGCTCTTTATCGAGCATGTGTTCGAGCATCAGAGTGATGATGGCTTCCTGCCCTTTTCGCAAATAGCTTTTCTCGGGCGACAGAAATAAATTCTTCGCGAGCTGCTGCGTAATGGTTGATCCGCCAGCAACCGTTTTTCCTTTGGCGCGATTTTTTTCAAGCGCTAGCTGAATCCCATCCCAGTCAAAACCTTCGTGTTCGACAAACGTGGAATCCTCGGCAGCGATCAAGGCGCGCTTCAGATTGCGCGAAATTTTTGCGTACGGCACCCAGTCGTAGCGAATGGATGCATCGGGCTTTTTTTCATGAAGCTCACCCATGCGATACGACATGAATGCAGTACGCCCCGGCGCATGATCGGCGTACCACCACACTTGCAGCGCGAACCAGCACTGAATGACGACAAACAAGCCCGCCAGCCCGAGGAAGACCGCCGCCAGCATTCGCCCCAAAGTGCGCAGCAAATTCTTGGACACTAGTTTGATGACTCGCTCGCCAATTCGGCGCGCAGTTGCGCGATGACAGGCGCGGCTTTCGGCAGTACCCCACGCCATTGCACGTAGCTCTCGGCGGCCTGCTCAACCAGCATGCCGAGGCCATCGGCCACGCGTGACGCACCCTGACGCAGCGCCCAAGTCATGAACGTCGTCGGCTGCTTGCCATACATCATGTCGTACGCGAGCGCATCGGGCGCGAAAATATTTGCGTTGTTGGGTAAGGGCAATGCGCCGCTTAAGCTCGACGATGTGGCGTTAATCAAGACGTCAAATTTCGTCGATTGTGCGACCAGAGCATCAGCCGAGAGCGCGCTCGCTGCGTACTGTTTTTCGTAAGCAGAGACCAGTTCAGTCGCGCGCTCTGCCGTCCGGTTCACGACGACAATTTGCTTCGGCGCACGCAGCAGTAGCGGGCCAATCACGCCACGCGCCGCGCCACCCGCGCCGATCAGCAAAACGTTCTTGTCCTTGAGGCTCACCCGTAAATTGCTCTCGATATCACGCACCAGACCTGCGCCGTCGGTGTTGTCGCAGGACCAATGATCCTCGCGCCACATCAAAAAGTTCGCAGCTCCTGCCTGTTGCGCGCGCAATGAGGCTTCGCGAGCGAGCGCAAATGCATCGCGCTTGAACGGCACGGTTACGTTCGCGCCAACACCACCCATATCGAAAAATCGCTGTAGCTCACCCGCGAAATCACCTATCGGTGCGAGGCGTTTTTCGTAGTCGATCTGCTGATTCAGACTCGCTGCAAAGAGCGCGTGAATTCGCGGGCTTTTGCTGTGCGCAATCGGGTTGCCGAAGACGGCGTATTTGTCCATATTTTTCACCGGAACGTCATGGTGCTTTAAGGTTTCCACCGACGGAGCTTTCAAGTTCTCCGTCACGCGTGAAGCTCCAGGTTCGGGTGATGTAGATGATGTCGGTATCGTTTCGGATGTCCGGCGGGAACGGCGCGTAGGGCGATGCCAGTTCCACGATTTTGAGCGCGGAAGCATCAAGAATCTTGTTGCCGGAGCCGCGATCCACTTCGATGGTTTCGATGCGGCCATCGGCCTTGATGCCCACCGTCAATACCAGTGAGCCGTAGAGCTTTTGCGCGCGCGCGATCGCCGGGTAGTTTGCGTTTCCAACACGTTCTACTTTTTGCCGCCAGTCTTCAACATAGCGTGCAAAGCGATACTCCGTCGCGCGTGCCCCGATGTGTTTTTTCTTCGGGCGCTGCTGATACGAATCAAATTCACGCGCGATCTGTGCCTCCAGTCGTTGCAACTCCAGAGCTTTCGCCGAGAGTTCCTGAAACGCATTGGCCGAATCAGCACGTTTGGATTCTTTGGCGTCGCGATCGGTCGGGGCCTGATTCTTCGAGCGTAGTTGCTGCAGCAGTTCGCGCGTCTGCCGCTCCAGCGATTCCACCTGCTCTTTGGCGGCGGCAATTTGAGTTTGTTGCGAATCCATCGCAGCGCGCGGCAGCGGCGAACTCAGACGGCGTTTGGCGTCCGTGTTGCCACCGCCGTCGAGATTGGCCTGTGCCAGAAAATCTGCTTTTGAGGGTCTGGATTGCGTCTTGGCATTCACCAGCGACACCTCAAGCGGTGGTGTTGGTGCGGACTGCTTGAACAACTTCGGCAATTCGAAGTGCAGCGACAACAGGATTGCGTGCACGCCAATGGATGCGGCAAGCGTCCATTTGAGCAACGCACTCATGCCCACCGCTATCGGCAGCGTCGGAGGTGCCTGAATGACTTTTATCGTGCGCTTCACACGATGATTCTATGGCACGCTTTAGGCGGCGTTTGCTTCGTCGACTGCGTTTGACACGCCAACGGTTTCAATGAATCGCATATGCAACGCGGGTTCGAACAAATCGACCTCCGCGACCGACAAAATCACCTGCATGCCCGCGGGCTGACTGGGCATATCGTTAATCCGCTGCACCATCGGCAGGCGATCAAAGCGAACCAGATTTTCGCGGATCACGTGAGCGGTGAGCTTGGTGATGTTTTCCTGCTGGATGTAGCGCAAGCACCAGTAGAACTCCATCTGCTGCTGGAAATCACCGTAGCCGGAGTAGGTGGCGTCGAAGTCGGCGACCGCGGCCAGTAGCTCGGCATTACCGTTGGCGTAGGGAGGAACGCCGTTAGCGTTGGGTGGAACGCCGACGGCGTTGGGCTCATTCTCGCTCGCCACCGACGCCAGCAACTGGCGCTGATTGATCAGATCGGAGTAGCGACGCAACGGCGAGGTTGCCCACAAGTAGTGCGGCACGTTCAAGCCTTCATGCGACCCGGCAATTGAGCTCATGCGCGTCTTGCCGCCCGCCTGCACGCGGAACATGCCCGGCCATTTGCGCTCGGCTAATGCACCCGCCCAGGTAACGTTGGCGAAGATCATCAGCTCGGACACCAGTGTGTCGACCGGTGATCCACGCTTGCGCGGCCAGATCTCGATGCGACACTCTGCTGCGTCCGGATCGCCGTGAATGGCGAAGCTGTAGTCGACACGGTTTTGCACCTGTTCGCCGCGCGCGGATGCTCGCGCCTGAGCGAACGCGTACAGGGTGCGCATCGCCGCAGCATGCCTGTCTTTGCTGTCATTAGCCGGATCCATCCAGTCCAGTTCATCGAGCGGGCCGATGCGCAAATTGCTAGCCATCGGCACTCGCTCAATACGCGTCTCGGTGCGCATGACTTGCATCGCCGCATCCACGTCTACATAGAGCGAAAGCGCGGCAGGTGACTTGCCCTCGTCCAGCGAGAACTCCGCGATCACCGCGTCGGGCAACATCGTGATCTTGTGGCCGGGCATATAGACCGTCGACAGGCGGTCGCGTGCGACGCGGTCCAGCTCGCTGCTGGCGGTGATGGCCAACGCCGGTGCCGCGATGTGAATGCCCAAACGGAAGCCGCCACCAGCAATTGGTTGCACTGAAAACGCATCGTCAATTTCTGTGGTGGTTGAGTCGTCAATGCTGAACGCCTGAACGTCAGCAGTCTGCAATGCAGCCGGCTTGGGTAACGCTGCATGCGACGGAAAAGCGATACCTTTCGGGAAAGTGGCACGCAAAAATCGCTGGAAGTGCAGTGCGTGCGTTGATGGAATTGCCCCCGCTTTCGCCAGCAAATGTACGGGAGACATGCGAGCGCGATCAGCTGCAGCGACCAGCGCGCGGTAAGCAAGACTTTGCTTCTCTGGATTATTTAAGAGCTGAACCCAGTTCGTTGTAATTTCGGCTGGTGCCTGCCCGGCGAGAAGAGCCAGCACCCAGACTTCAATCTGCTCGGCCTCGCGCGCTTTGCGCTCAACGCCGGCGAGCGCTGCATGCAAAGCATCTTCTGGAGCCCGCTTGTAGCGGCCCTTTCCGCGTTTGTAGAAGTACATCGGCGACTGCTGAAGCGCAAGTAGCGTTGCCGCCTGATGCACGGCAGTTGCGCTCGCACCGAAATATTCCGTCGCGAGTTCGCCAAAAGAAAACTCATCCGTTCCCGCAGCCGATTCCCACAACAGCGCCATATCAATGTCGGCGCGCTGAAGCGTCGCCGCAGCCATCAATTCAGCCGCAGACGGCGCTGCAAAATGCAGCAGTCCATGAGCGCTCTTGACCTTGATGCGACGACCACCGGTCAGCTCGACTTGCGCCGAAGCATCGGTCTCGGAAATGATGAGACCGGCCAGGATCCGTCCGTCGTCTTCGAAGAGTAGATTCATTTAAGTGGGTTGGATATGCCGTGCGGAACATGCCCGGCGGGGACGACACGGCTAGCGGAGTCAACATGCCGCCGCTGGTCGTCAAAGAAGATGTCGGCCCCGAAGGCACGAAGAAATTCCGCCTTGTCGAGGCCGCCGAGAAAGAGCGCTTCGTCGATCCGCACACCCCAGGCGCGCAGCGTGCGGATTACCCGCTCGTGAGCGGGGGCGGAGCGCGCCGTGACGAGCGCGGTTCGGATCGGTTGCCGATCACGAGGAAAATCGGTCTGGATGCGATGCAGCGCAGCGAGAAAATTTTTGAAGGGTCCGCCACCCAAAGGTGTCTCAGCCGCCTTTGCTTCGGACGCGGTGAATGCATCCAGACCTTGCGACTGAAACACCCGCTCCGCTTCGTCGGAGAACAGCACTGCATCGCCGTCAAACGCAATGCGCAATTCGTCGTCATCCTGAGGCATGAGTGAATCAACCACGTTAGCGGCGCCTCTATGCGGAACAATCGTCGCCGCGGCGTGCCCCGACTCCAGCGCATGACGCACGTCTTCCGGGTCGGCCGATAAAAACAGATGGGTACCCAGTGCCGGTACGTAGCGCGACGTGTCGCGGCCACTGGTAAACACGGCGCGCGTAATGCCCAGTTTGTAATGACTGATCGCGTTAAAAATTCGCAGGCCTGTGTCGGCGCTATTCCTCGACAGCAGAACGATTTCAACGTGTTGCCGACTCGCTTCGTTCAGGCGCAGCAGTTTGCGCGCTAACTCAAACGCCACGCCCGGTTGCAGCAGGTCATCTTCATGATCAATCTGGTGCCGCTGATAAGCCTCGACGCCACCGGCCTCGTACACCGCGTGACTCTCGCTCAAGTCAAACAGCGCGCGCGATGAAATCGCTACGATGAGGCTGTCGTTTAGTTGGGTACTCACGGGAAAGATCGACGCTTAAGCGATCGCAACGACGATAAAGCCAGGCGTCGCCTCGCCTTCTTCGTAGCGAATGTTGCAAGCTTCAATCTCGACGCTGCTGAAGCCAGCAGCAGCGCAAAGCGCTCGCATTGAGGCTTCGCTGTGCGCATATCGCTGAGTGGGTCGCAACACCATGTCTGGCTCGCCGGGCCCAGTGGCCTCGCACGAAAAGGCAAACAGACCATTCGGTCGCAAAAGTCGCTTCGCGTTGGTGATCGCCTCGTCGAGCGCACCGATATAGACAAATACGTCGGCAGCGGTGATGACGTCAAAGGAACCTGAAGGTGATTCCCGAAGGGCGTCGAGCAGATTAACCTGATGAAAGCGGTCATAAATATTGTGTTTGATCGCCTCGGCGATCATGGCACCGGACACATCGACACCCACCAGTCCGCCGCGAGGCTTTCCGAGATAGACCCCCATGAGGCCGGTTCCGCATCCGAGATCAAGCATATCGAACACAAGATCCGGACGGTGCTTACGAATAACTTCTGCGAAGCGCTTCGGTGCCCGGTATCCCAGTTGACCGACCAAATGTTTGTCGAAAGTGGCTGCATAGTCATCGAAAAGCGTCCGCGCGATTTCAGGAGGTTGCGCCGTTGGCGACTTCCCCTGAGAAATGTCCGCGTAGTAGCGATAGGCCGCGTTGTCGGGATCACGTCGAGCCAGGTCTTCGTAATACCCACTCGCGGCTGTCAGGTCGCCGCTTTCAAGCGCCGCACGCGCTCGACCCGCGAGGGCGAGTTCACTTTCAGCATCAGTTTCGAGCGCGGCGGAAAAAACCTTGAGCGCATCGTCAAACTGTCGGCGCGCAAGCAGGTTATAGCCTCGCGAGAGCCGAACCGGCAGACTATCAGGCGCGGCCTGCTGAGCCAGGTCAAGGTAGCGTGCGGCGCGATCGGTATCGCCCGCCAGATTGGCGATGCTGGTAGCGGGCTCTAGCACTTGCAGCGAACTCGGTGCTGCAGCAACCGCCTTGTCCGCCTCAACCAAAGCTCGTTCGAACTCCCCTCTTCGCGCAAGCTGGGCAGCCAGCTCGATCAGGGCTGGGGCCCAGCGCGGTGCAATGACGACAGCCTTCTCAACCGCTCGCAATGCACCCTCGGCATTCCCGATAGATTGGGCCAACATCACGCCGGTCATGAGGACGCGTGGATCGTTAGGGCTTTGACGCTGAAGTTCATTGAGGCGGGCCGCCGCGGCCTGATGTTCACCAGAGTGAATGTCTGCTTCTACGCGCCTTAGACTCGCGAGCACGGGATCGGACAGTTCGGTGAATGAAGTGAGATTCGCGGATTTGGTGCTGCCAGTCATAGTCGTTACTTTGTCGTTTTCCATGTCGGAACTTGATCGTGTTGCCGTAAAACGCCGTTAATCTCTGTCGAAATAAACGGTCGGTCGCTTGGTGCCTATGCAGCAACGCTTCGAAGGCGTTGAAGTAGCTTCTCATGAATGCCGCCAAAAGCGCCATTACTCATAATTAAGATGTGATCGCCGCGTCGCGCGTTGGCGACTAACGTGTTGGTGAGCGCACCGATATCGCTCACGTTGACCGCTCGTTCGCCGAGCGGCTGCATCGCGGCGGCAACGTCCCAGTCTACGCCACCGGAATACGAATACACGCGATCCGCGCCGTCGAAACTTTCGGCCAGACGCGTGCGCATTGCGCCCAACTTCATGGTGTTGGAGCGCGGCTCGAACACGGCGAGAATTCGCTCGCCGGGAGCGGCTGCTTTGCGCATCGCGCCAACGGTCGCGGCGAATGCAGTCGGGTGATGCGCAAAGTCGTCATAGACCTTGACGCCAGCCACTTCGCCACGCAGTTCAGTGCGTCGTTTGACGCCTTGAAACAAGGCCAATGCCGCGATGGATTCCGCGGCAGACACGCCTGCATGATTGGCCGCAGCAATCGCAGCCAGCGCATTCAATCGATTGTGTTCACCGGGCATCGCGAGCGTAAGGTCGCCAAAGCGCTGGCCGCCAAAATCAACCCGCGCGTGATCGACGAAATGCCAGCCCTGCTCCACGCCAAAAAGCTCGCGCTCGCTCCAGCAGCCCATGCCGAGCGTTTCCGCCAGCTCGGCATCACGGCCATTGCTGATAATGCGTCCGCTCGAAGGAACCGTCCGCACGACGTGATGAAACTGGCGGCGAATCGAGGCGACGTCGGGGAAGATGTCGGCGTGATCGTACTCAAGATTATTGAGCACCAGCGTGCGCGGACGGTAATGCACGAACTTGCTACGCTTGTCGAAGAACGCGGTGTCGTATTCATCAGCTTCGATCACGAACGGCGACATTGGCTCGTTCAGGTTGCCGGATCGTGCAGAGACACCGAAATCCTGCGCAACTCCGCCGATCAGAAAGCCCGGCGCACGACCTGCGTGCTCCAGAATCCACGCCAGCATCGACGCTGTCGTCGTTTTTCCATGCGTGCCAGCGACCGCCATCACCCAGCGCCCGTGCAACACATTTGACGCCAGCCACTGCGGGCCAGAAACGTACTCAGCGCCCGCATTCAGGATCGCCTCAATCAACGGGTTGCCGCGCGTGATGACGTTTCCGATGACAAAGCAGTCCGGCTTCAGATTGAGTTGATCAGCCGAATAGCCTTCGATCAACTCAATGCCAAGGGCTGTGAGCTGATCGGACATCGGCGGATAGACATTGGCGTCGCAGCCGGTAACGCGGTGCCCGGCCTCGCGAGCCAGCGCCGCAACACCGCCCATGAAGGTGCCGCAAATGCCCAGAATGTGAATGTGCATACGGGGAACGTGAAATGCCGGGATCGGCAATCGGAAGGAAATCAGCTCTCAATTATCGACGACCGGGCGTATTCGTCGGGCAAACTTGCTCGTGAGCGCCGCAAACCTGCCTACAAGCAACAATTGATGGATGAATACGTCCGACGCTCTTAATCCGATCACCCTGCGCAGCCTCTGCCTTGCGGCGCTTGTCGAGGCCGACATTGACCGCAAAGCAGCGTCGGTACGTGCCTTGGATATTGAGAGGCTGCCCGCAGGCAGTGAGTATTCGCTCACTGAATTGGTCAATGTTCCCGGACGTCCTGAGCGGCCGCTGCTGGTTTCGCCGAAAGAAGTCCCACAGCGCTCTCTTGGAAATGTCGAAGGTCGCGCCGCGCTGATTCATGCGCTGGCTCATATCGAGTTCAACGCCATCAATCTGGCGCTGGACGTAGTCTGGCGATTTCCGGGGTTGCCGGACGCGTTCTATCGGGAATGGGCGAATGTGGCGCGTGAGGAGGCTTATCACTTCACGCTGCTGCGCGAGCACTTGTCGAAGCACGGTCATCAGTACGGCGACTTCCCGGCGCACAACGGTTTGTGGGAAATGGCAGAGAAGACGCGAGGAGACCTGCTCGTCCGGCTCGCACTGGTGCCGCGCACGCTGGAAGCGCGCGGGCTTGACGCATCGCCCGCGATTCGAAGCAAACTCGCCGCAGTTGGCGATCACGAAGGCGCAGCGATTCTCGACATCATTCTGCGCGATGAAATTGGCCATGTTGCCGTCGGCAATCGTTGGTATCGGCACCTTTGCCGCGAGCGCGGCTTGGATCCAGTTGCGACCTATGCACAGCTTGCCGAACAGTATCGTGCGCCGAAACTCAGAGGGCCGTTCAACCGCGAGGCGCGGTTGGCGGCGGGGTTTGAGGCGGCAGAAATTGATGCTTTGTAGCCTGCCACGGCGGGCTTCAGCATGAGCTCAGCGACGCGCCTGATTTTCGGCATCGATTTCACGTCCGCTCCCGGTCCGCGCAAGGCGATTACGGTTGCTCACGCTGAGTTGGACGGTGCTTGCCTGACCGTTGGGGCAATCGATCATCTCACCTCGTTTGCCGATTTCGAGCCCCTATTGCGAACACCTGGGCCGTGGGTCGGTGGCTTTGATTTTCCGTTTGGTTTGCCGCGCGAGCTTGTCGTCACGCTTGGCTGGCCCCAGGAATGGCCGCAGCTGGTCAGGCACCTTCAATCGCTTGGTAAAGAGGCATTCAAGGATGCGCTGAACACCGTGCGCGAATCCCGTCCCATGGGCTCACGCTATATCGCGCGACGAGGCGATGCTGCTGCAGGCTCGTCCAGCCCCATGAAGCTCGTGAATCCGCCGGTGGGTCTGATGTTTTTCGAAGGCGCGCCACGCTTGCTGGCGGCGGGTGTGTGCGTGCTTCCATGCGCGCCGTCGCAAGATTCCCGCATTGCGCTGGAAGCGTATCCCGGTTACCTCGCGAGACAAATCACTCGTGCCAGTTACAAAAAAGACGGCAAGGAAGGCGCTCGACCGGATCGACGTGAAGCGCGCATTGCAATCATTGAAGCGATGGCATCGGGGCACGCGAGCGTTGCGCCGCTTGAATTGGACTTGCCGTCGGCAGTCAAAGGCCTGTGCGTCGATGACGGCTCAGGCGACGCACTGGATGCGGTTTTGTGCGCGGTACAGGCGGCGATTGCTTGCGTTCGCCCTAAACGGGCCGAGAATGACGATTACAGTATTCCAGCGGATGCCGATGCACTGGAAGGGTGGATCGCTTCAGTATCAGCTTTTTGCTAGAAGCACCGCTGCACCGGGGCTAGTCTCAATTTTTAGCCAAAGTCGCTATTAACGCTTTTTGACGTTCGGCCCCAATAGAGCCTTGATTACAGCGCAAAGCTGATCGATATTTTCAGTCGAAACTTACCCGGAAAACCGGATCTTCCCGGTCAGCAACTGAAACCACATCACCCAGTCGCCCATGAACGAATACAGCGGCTGCTTGAAGCTCGCGGGCTTGTTCTTCTCAAACCCGAAATGCCCCACCCAGGCCCACGCGTAGCCCTGAATCACCGCCACTGCGATCAGCCAGTATTGGCCGCTCCACAGCGCAAACAGTGTGAGCGTGAGCGCAATTGAGGTGCCGCAGAAATGCAGGATGCGACAGGTCGCATTTCGGTGTTCACCGAGATAAAACGGGTAGAACTCGGCGAACGAGGTGAAGCGTTTTGCGGGGGTTGCTGCTGTGGTGTTGGAAGCGATTGACATGGTTTTCCTCAGTGGATTGCAGCGCGATCTTTTGCTGCCGCACTTATGCTTGGCGAACGATAGCGCGATTCACGCCACGTTGCCAGCGCGGCTACTCCTGCGGCCGGAATTTAAGCGTCAATTGCCGCTGAAAAACGTCCGCCTGATCGGGTTTCGGTAGTGGCGACGACTTGAGAATTGCGCGCTCCACGGCCTGATCGTAGGCGGCGTTGCCGCTTGATTTGGTGAGCGTGACGGTGAGCACTTCGCCGGTGGGCAACTGCACCACCGAGAAAACCGCCTCAGGATTGCCGGTCACCTCAGCAATGATGTTGCCGCGCACTTTGGAGCGAATCTTTGCCACGTAGTCGCCCTCAGCCTTCGCGCGAGCACGTGCGGTGGCTGCGTCGCGCGCTGCTTTCTCCGCGGCCTCGGCACGGTCAGCCACCTGCTTGGCGGCCAGCTTTTCTGCGGTTTCACGCGCGAGTTTTTCGGCGGCAGCCTGAGCGACTTGTGACTCTTTTGCCGCCTTGTCCTGCGCCACTTTCAAGTCACGCGCGCGCAAATCGTTCTGCTTTTTCAGCGCGTCTTTTTCGGCTTTCTCTGATTCAGCGCGCAGCTTCTCCTGCTTCGCCTTGTCTTTCTCCGCCTCCAGCGTTTTCAGCTTGCGAGCATCCGCTTCTTTCTGCGCTTTTTCACGGGCGATGTCCGCAGGGTTCGGCGCGGGCGGAGGGGGCGGTGACTTGACCGCGGGTGGAGGCGGTGGCACGACCTTAGGAGGTGGCGGCCGCGGCGGGGTGATGGGTTCAGGCGCTGGCGCAGGTGGCGGCGGAGGGGTGGCAGCCTCAGGCGGCGCAACCGAAGTGACTAACTCAACCGAAACCGGCTGATGCTCAACCTGTTTCCAGCGAACGCTGAAAATTAACCCTGCTGCCAGCGCGATGTGAACGAGGATCGCTCCGATCCAGGCCTTTGTTTTTGATGCCTCCATCAGACCACCGGAGCACCGCTACAAATTCTTTTACAGGGATGCAGTGTTAGGCGAAGCGCGCGCAACAACCGGAATCTACGGCCTGGTACATGAGCGCTTTTGCCAACCGCGCGAGCACGATGCAACGACACAATGCGCCCTAGAAACGAATTTATAGCGGTGCTCACTAGCCGCCCTCTTTGGCGACCAGTCCTACGCGTTTCACGCCCTGCGCGTGCAGCGCACCGAGGAGCCCGACGACCTCGTCGTATTTGACGTTCTTGTCGGCAGCGATGACGACAGGGCGATCTTTCACCTTTTGCAATTCGAGCACTCGAGTCACAACAGTTGCACGCGTCAGTTTTTCGCGAGAGGTCACATTGCCGTCGCGCACACTCAACGCGCCGTCAGCTTTGACCGTCACCTCAATTGGATCGCTCTGCGTCGCTGTCAGCGTTTGACCCACGCTCGGCAATTCGATTTCGCCCGTTCGCAGCGCGGGCGTGGCGATCATGAACACGATGAGCAGCACCAGCATCACGTCAATAAACGGGACGACGTTGATCTGGCTGACGAGTTTGCGGCGTTGCATGGCGCGCTCGCTTAAGCCTGGCGCTGCAGGATGTTCAAAAACTCTTCGGCAAAAGTTTCCAGCTGCGTCTGGATTCGATCCAGCTGCGCCTGAAAGCGGTTGTACGCCACCACTGCCGGAATCGCTGCGAACAGGCCGATGGCCGTTGCAATCAGCGCCTCGGCAATACCCGGCGCGACCTGAGCGAGCGTGGCCTGCCCAACGCTGGCGAGCCCACGGAACGAATTCATGATGCCCCACACGGTGCCGAGCAAACCGATGTACGGGCTCACGCTGGCCACGGTGGCGAGGCCCGGAAGCTGATGTTCGAGCGCATCAATTTCGCGCTGCATCGCGGCTT
>Ga0335397_10002567_pt1 | contig 24756 bp, 18 predicted proteins | sample MAT04_FD_205740 | JGI IMG/M metagenome (GOLD analysis project Ga0335397, IMG submission 205740) | Freshwater microbial communities from Lake Fryxell liftoff mats and glacier meltwater in Antarctica - MAT-04 (spades assembly) (version 2) ... | reverse complement strand
TCCTCACGGATCCCGGGGGCCCGGCACCGGCGGCGTTCGCCAACCTTCAGTTCACGTCCGCGGCGTCGGATGTCGTCTCGGACGCGCCGAACGGCTCGGGCACCACGACGTGGCGACCCGAAGAAGGCTTCGCCGTGTTCGCCGACAGCGCAGGATCAGGCACCTGGACCCTCCGGATCGCGGACGACACTCCCGCCGTCGACGGCACGTTCAACACCGCGTCGCTGACCGTCAAGGCGGCGTCGTGCCCGCCGCTGCCGGCCCCACCCCTGGCACCCTCGCTGTGCGGCTCGCCCACGACCAGCACCGTCATGACCTCCAACCCGGATGTGGTCGTGCCGACGGGACCGGCCACCGTGGCGCAGACGCTCGAGATCCCACCCACGACCGGTCGGATCCTCGACGTCGACGTGCTCGTCGACGTCCCCCACACGTTCTCTGCCGACCTCGACATGACCGTGATCTCCCCGACGGGTACGCGTGTGCCGCTGACGTTCGACAACGGCGGCGGCCTTGATGATGTGTTTGCTCCGGCGCGGTTCGATGACGACGCCGATCCCGACGGAGCCCTCCTCTACGGCGGGAACGACGGGGTCGTCACCGACACGGTGTTCCGCAACAAGCTTCCGATCGGTCGCTCGGCGCCGCAACGGGCCCTGGGTCAGTTGTATGGCCAGGATCCATCGGGTACCTGGACGCTCGAGGTGGTCGATGATCTCGGAGGGGACGGTGGCACGATCCGCGACTTCGGGCTGGTGCTCACCACCACGCCTCGGGCCGTGGCCAAGACCGTCACCGCCAACAAGAGCCCCGCTCCCGCGTTGGTCATCCCCGACGACGGCGCCGCCGTCTCCCACTCGACCAACGTGGCCGGTACGACCTTCCCGGTGACCGATGTCCGCGTGACCGTCAACATCCCGCACACCTTCACGAGTGACCTCGACCTCACGTTGCGGTCGCCCGCCGGCACCATCGTCACCCTGGCCACCGATGACGCCGGCGAGAACGACAACGCATTCGCCGGTGCGGTGTTCCGCGACGACGCTGCGGCCGGCGCCGCCAACGCCACGTATGTGAACCTCGTTCCCATCGGCGACGTCGCTCCCGAGGAGCCCCTTTCCGCCTTCGACGGCGAGTCGGCCAACGGCTCGTGGACGCTGAGCGCGTCCGACGACACCCCGCTCGAGACCGGCACGATCACCTCGTGGTCCCTCGCCGTGGACACGGGCAGGTGCAACCGCCCGGCATCGGTGGCGAACGACGCCTACACCGTGCCGGAGACGGTGGTCACGGCGGTGCCGGCTGGTGCCGGTTTGCTGGCCAACGACAGCGATGCCGACGGCGACCCCATGGCCGCCGCCGTCGTGGCTCAGCCGACCCACGGCGATGTGGTGCTGGCCGCCGACGGTTCGTTCACCTACACCCCGGACCGTCGCTACCTCGGCCCGGACTCGTTCACCTACCGGGTGAACGACGGCATCGCCAACAGTTCGACGCGAACGGTGACGCTCACGGTGGACCCGCCGACGTGCGCACCCCTCGGCCCGTTCACCGATGTTCCCGAGGCCCAGCCCTTCTGCAACCCGATCCTGTGGATGGCCAACGACGGCATCACCGCTGGCTTCCCTGACGGCACGTTCCAACCGGGCGCGGCCGTGACCCGTCAGTCGATGGCGGCGTTCCTGTTCCGGACCCTGAACCCCGGCTCTCCGCCACCGCCGGCCTGCCTGACGCAGCCGTTCAACGATGTGCCCAAGACGCACCCGTTCTGTTCGTACATCAAGTGGATGGCCGATGTGGGCGTCGGTGGAGGCTTCGCCGACGGCACCTTCAAGCCGGCGGCGAGCGTGACCCGTCAGGCCATGGCTGCGTTCCTGTATCGCGCCGAGAACGGGCTCGGTTCTCCGCCGGCCTGCACCATCGCCCCCTTCACCGATGTTCCGGCGGACAACCCGTTCTGTCCCCAGATCAAGTGGATGGCTGAGGAGCAGATCGCCGGCGGCTTCGGTGACGGCAGCTTCAAGCCCACCTCGGCCGTGAGCCGCCAAGCGATGGCCTCGTTCCTCCAGAAGTACGTGCACCGACCGGTCTGATCTCCGACATCCGGAGCAGGCGCAGGGCTACGGTCTCGCCATGCGTCCGGTCCCGGTCCCCTCTCGAGCCCTCGCCGTCCTCGCCGTGTTGGCCTCGGCCATCGGCGTCGTGGGATCGGTGCCGAGTGGGGCGGCACCGACGCCCCCACCGCCGTCGCATTGTGCGGCCGCAACGAGCGACACGCCGCCGCCGGACGCGGCACTGCCCGAGCCCATCCCCGACCAGGCCTCGGTCTCCTCCACCGTCTTCGCCGCAGCGTCCGCGGGCTACGTCTACGACGTCGACGTGACCGTCGACATCGATCACGCCGCCTCGGGTGACCTCGACGTTCGACTCACGTCGCCCAAGGGCCAGCAGGTCGTCCTCACCACCAACAACGGCGGCGGCACCGGCAACGTGTTCGCCGGCACGCGGTTCGACGATGACGCCGACCCCGGCACCGTCGTCCCCTACGCCACGCCGTCCGCCGCGTCGATGCTGGTGACCGATACCGCTTTCGCCACCGGGGTCGTCGAGACGAGCCTGGCGCCGGAGGGTTCGCTCGCCGCCTTCGACGGCCAACCGGCAGCGGGAGCGTGGACGCTGACCGTGAAGGACGATGCGGCCGGCAACGTGGGCACCCTCCAAGGGTGGACACTGCACCTGACCACGGTGGCGTCACGACCGCAGCAGCTCGAGGCGCCCCCCGTGAGCCTGGTGTCGGTCGGCTCGACGATCTCGGAGTCGGCGAGCAGCCCGCAGCAACTCGTGGTGCCCGCCCAGCCGGGGCCGGTGGCCGACGTGGTGCTGGACCTCGACGTGCGGGGTGATGACTCGGCCATCGATGCCACCCTGACCTCGCCGGGCGGAACGTCGATCACGCTCTCCACTGACAACGGCACGATCGGCACCAGTCGGCTCGGCGGCGTGCGCTTCTCCGATGCCGGAACGACGCCGGTGACCGACGTCAACTTCGACGGCCCCCTCGGCACCGTCCAGCCCGAGGAGGCATTCGCCGCCTTCGCCGGGGAGGTGCCCACGGGAACCTGGACCCTGGACATCATGGACGACGTGCCCGGCGGTGCCACGACGTTCCATGGAGCCTCGCTGATCGTGCGCACGCAGTCCTGTCCGCGGGCACCCGTGGCGCCCCCTGCGCCCCCGCGCTGCGGCACGGCCCAGTCCCTCACCGTGGACAGCCTTGATGTGCCGATTGCGGTCACCGACGGCGGCACGATCGTCTCCACGCTCGAGGTGCCGGGCACGAACCGGCTGTTGCACGACGTCGACGTCGTGCTCGATCTCGCTCATGCCCGCGCCGACGACCTCGACGTGCGGCTCGAGTCGCCGCAGGGCACGACGATCGACCTGACGAGCGACAACCTCGGTGCCGTCCCCGACCAGTTCCGCGTCGTTCGGTTCGACGACGACGCCGACCCTGATGGCTCACTGCCGCACGCGGGCAACGACGGCGTGGTCACCGACGGGCTGCCCCGTCCCTGGGGTCCGACGCCCCGCCTCACCCCGGAGGCGGCCCTGGCGTCGCTCCGCAAGGAGAACCCGGCGGGCACCTGGACGCTCACCGTGGTGGATGACTCGGCCGGGGTCGGCGGCACGCTGCACTCGTGGGGCCTTCGAGCCACCACGATGCCGCGGATCGGGCCCGGGCCCACGTCGGTGGTGGGGTCGAGCGAGCCGGTGGTCGTGCCCGACGGTGGCCGGGTCGACGTGCCCATCGTCGTCAGCGGAGCCACCAGCCCCGTGTCGTCGGTGCAGCTCACCACCGACCTGCGCCACCCGACCCCCGGCGATCTCGACGTCACGTTGCGCTCGCCGGGCGCATCCGGCCCCTTCGTGACCCTCACGACCGACAACGGGGGGTCGGCGGCGGACCTGTTCGACGGCACCCTCTGGCACGACGGCGCCCCGCTCGGGGCCACCGACGCGGCCGGGCCAGCGTCGATCCCCGACCTCGCGCCGGAAGAGCCCTTCGGCGCCTTCGTGGGCGACGCTCCGGCCGGCACGTGGCTGCTGTCGATCGTGGACGACACCCCGGGTGGCGGGGCCGGCTCGCTCGACGGCTACGAGCTCGAGGTCTCGACCGACCGGTGCAACCAGACGCCGACGGGGACGTCCGAGGAGTACGTGGTGGCCGAGACGGCGGGCCTCACCACCACGGCGGCGACCGGTGTGCTCGACAACGACGCCGACGCCGATGGCGACCCGATCGTCGCCGTGTTGCAGGTCGGTCCGACCCACGGTGCGGTCGACCTCCATCCGGACGGGTCGTTCACGTACACGCCGACCACGCGGTACCTCGGCCCGGACAGCTTCACCTACCGCGTGTCCGACGGCTCGGCAACGACCGGCGACCTCACCGCCTCGCTCGCCGTCGAGCCCCCGACGTGCCTGCCACCCGGGCCGTTCTCCGACGTGCCCGACTCTCACGCGTTCTGCGGGGCCATCGTGTGGATGGCGAACGACGGGATCACCCAGGGCTACGCCGACGGGTCGTTCAAGCCGACGGGGGCGGTCACCCGTCAGGCCATGGCGGCCTTCCTCTACCGCCTCGACCACCCCGAGGGAGGTGCCCCGCCGGCGTGCGAGGCCAAGCCGCTGCCCGACGTGCCCGCCGACAGCCCGTTCTGCGGGGCCATCGCCTGGATGGTGGGAGAGGGCATCACCGGGGGCTACGCCGACGGCACGTTCCGGCCGACGGCGGCCATCACGCGCCAGGCCATGGCATCGTTCCTGTTCAAGCTCGAGTTCGGGGGCGGCGCACCGGTGCCGCCCTGCGTCCTGCCGGCGCCGTTCGCTGACGTCCCCGTGGCCCACCCGTTCTGTGGTCAGATCGACTGGATGGCCGGCGAGGGCATCGCTGGTGGCTACGCCGACGGGACCTTCAAGCCGTCGGCCGTCATCACCCGCCAGGCCATGGCCGCCTTCCTCCAGCGGTTCGTGCACCGACCGGCCTGAACCCGGTCTGACGTCGGGGTCGTCTCGGTAACCTGGGGCGCATGGACATGCCGCCGCCCCCCGATCCCGCCAAGCTGCTCGCCTACTGGAACGAGTGGGAGACGGGCGAGACCACACCCGGGCGCGTCATGGCCAACCTCAAGACGGCGGGCATGCCCGAGTTGCTGGCCACGCTGGTCGAGGCGCTTCCGGCCGCGGCGGCTCCCGCCGAGTAGCCGCAGGCGTCCACATGCCCCGCGGCGGCGACCAGGTCATCCCCCGACCGGCATCGAGCCGCGTCGGGGCGCCCGCGCCCTGGCACGCCCGCACGACCCGCCGACCGATCCGGCTCGACGAGGTGCGTCAGGCGTTCGCCGCCGCCTCGCCGCCCCGGCTGTCTCCCTTGGAGGGCACCGGTGTGCGCGGGTCGGCCGTGTTGGCCGCGCTCTACCAGGATGCCGGCGAGACCTACGTCGTCCTGACCCGTCGAGCCAGCCACCTGCGCTCGCATCGCAGCGAGGTGTCGTTCCCCGGCGGTGGCCAGGATCCGGGTGAGGACCTCCGCACCACGGCGTTGCGGGAAGCCTTCGAAGAGGTCGCCCTCGATGCTGCGTCGGTCGAGATCATCGGCGAGCTCGACCACCTGCAGACGGTCACCAGTCGATCGTTCATCGTCCCGTTCGTCGGTGTCCTCGCCGGTCGGCCGGAGCTCGAGCCGAACCCGTCCGAGGTCGAGCTCATCTTGCACGTCCCGCTGTCGGAGCTGCTCGAGGACGGTGTCTTCCGCGAGGAGCGCTGGGGCTTGCCCCCGCTCGACCGGCCGATCTTCTTCTTCGAGGTCGAGGGCGACACCATCTGGGGGGCGACGGCCTCGATGCTCCGCAACCTTCTGATCATTCTCACCGAGAGCGTTTGAGCCGCCACGGTGCGTGAGAAGTGGTGACGGCGCGCCGAGGTGAGCGCTGTTCGTCGAGCACGGTCGGCTTGACCGTCGTACCGTCTACCGGTTGGGGCGCCCGCCGGCGCCCCGTCGATCCCCTCCGGAGCCCGCCATGCGCCCGTCATCCGTCCGCACCCGGCCACAGGTCCTCGGCCTCGTCGTCCCGCTCCTGTTGGCGACGGCAACCCTCGCCGCGGTCGTCGGAGCCGTCCCGGGGGAGCGGTCGGGGGACGCAGCCGGAGCCGATGTGCTCACCGACCCGAAGCTGGTCGTGGAGACGGTGGCCACGCTCCCGGCCTACGCCGCCGTCGGTCTGACCTGGCTGCCCGATGGCCGCATGGTGGTGTGGCAGGAGGACGGCTTGGTGCGCCTGCTCGATGGCGGGGTGGTCGACCCGACGCCGTTCCTCGACCTGCGAGGTCGGGTCAACACGGTCAACGACCGGGGCCTCCTCGGCATCGCCCTCGATCCGAGCTTCGCGGTGAACGGTCGGGTCTACGCCCACTACGCCTACGAGCCCACCGCCAACCCCAACGACCCGGCCGCCCGCACGCTCCGCGTGAGCCGGTTCACGGCCATGGTCGGCGATCCCGACCAGATCGACCCGGGTAGCGAGGTCGTGTTGGTCGGCTCCTCGAGCGCCACGCCGTGTGCCAGCCAGCCAGCCGGAACCGACTGCATCGGTGCCGACAGCGACTCGCACAACGGCGGCACGCTGCGCTTCGCACCGGATGGCAACCTGTTCGTGAGCGTGGGCGACGGTGCCTCTTACCAGTTCGCCGACCCACTGGCGCTGCGGGCCCAGAACATCGACCGCTACGAGGGCAAGATCCTCCGCATCCGCCCTGACGGCACGGCGCCCGGCGACAACCCGTTCGACGACGGCACCAACTCGATCCGCTCGAAGGTGTGGGCCTTCGGACTGCGCAACCCGTATCGGTTCGCGCTTCACCCGACGACCGGGGAGCCCTACATCGGTGACGTCGGGTGGAACTCGTGGGACGAGATCAACCGTGGCCGTGGTCGCAACTTCGGCTGGCCGTGCTACGAGGGCAATGCCGTGAACACCCCGTACCGCAACGCCTTCCAGCAGTGTCGCGATCTCTTGTCGTCGTCGGTCACGCCCCCGCTGCACACGTACTCAACCTCGGGTGGCGCAGCTGTGGTGGGCGGCACCTTCCTGACCAGCACGTCGTTCCCGGCGTCGTGGCGCGGCTCGTTCCTCTACGCCGACTACGTGAAGGGCCACATCAAGCGGATGACGTTCAATCCCGACGGCTCCGTGGCCTCGGTGGTGGACCTCGCCACCGGCGTCAACGGCCCCGTGGCCATCGAGCAGGGCCCCGACGGTGGCATCTACTACCTCTCGCTGCCGACCGGCCAGGTCCGCCGCATCCGGTGGTCCGGTGCTCCGGTGATGTCGCTGACCGCCAGCGCGGTCGCCGGTCCGTCACCCCTTGCCGTCGACCTCTCCGCAGCCGGCTCGCTCGACCCCGAGGGCGGAGCGCTCAGCTTCGCCTGGGACCTCGGTGACGGTGCGTTGGCCACGGGCCCGACGGTCAGCCACACCTTCACGTCGACGTCGCCGGTTCGTCGCACGGTCCGGGTCACGGCCACCGATCCTGAGGGGCTGTCGTCGAGCGCCACCGTCGACATCGTCGTCGGTGCTCGGCCGCCCACGGCAGAGATCACCGCCCCGGCCGCGTCCAGCGTGGTCCCGATCGGGTCGACCGTCGACCTCACCTCCACGGCCACCGACCCGGACGGCCCGCTGGCACCCGGCGCCTCCGACTGGCGCGTGCTCGTCCACCACGACGAGCACGTCCACCCCTTCCGCCAGTTCTCCGGACCGTCGGGCAGCTTCGTGGTCGAGGACCACGGCGCCGGACGCTGGTGGTACGAGGCCGTCCTCACCGTGACCGACCCCGAGGGCCTGTCGGTCGAACGTCGCGTCGGCGTGTACCCGGCCGGCTACGCCAGCTACCCGCCGGCGGAGGTCTTCGTGAGCGACCTCGACCTGACGGCCGTCACCAACGGTTGGGGCGTGCTCGAACGGGACCGGTCCAACGGGGAGGCGGCCGACGGCGACGGCCGGTCGATCACCATCGGTGGCGTCACCCATGCCAAGGGCCTCGGCGTGCACGCGCTGTCGAACGTGTCGGTGGCCGTGCCGGTGGGCGTCACCCGCCTGCTGGCCTCGGTCGGGGTCGACGACGAGGTCGGCACGAACGGCTCCGTCGTCTTCCGTGTGTTCGTCGACGGCGTCCAGCGCTATGACAGCGGAATCCGTCGCGGTCCTGACCCGGCGGTCGACGTCGACGTCGACGTGGCGGGTGCCGCGGCGGTCCGCCTGGAGGTCACCAATGCAGGTGACAACAACAACTCGGACCATGCCAGCTGGGGATCGGCGCGGTTCGTCCGGCCAGGCGTGGTCGGCAACGTGTTGTCAGCGGCCGGACCAGGTCAAGCCGAGCTCACCTCCGTGACCCGGACGGTCGACGGTGACCGGGTGGTGGCCGGGTGGTTCTCCGGCACGGTGACGTTGGGCGAAGGCGCTTCGGCCGTCACGCGCACGGCCGACGGCATCGACGCCATGGTGGCGCGGGTGTCACCCGCCGGCACGCTCCGTTGGGTCAGCGTCGGGGGAGGCCCCGGCGGCGCCACGCTCGCCGATGTGAGCGTCGGGGTAAACGGCCACGTGGTGGTGGCCGGCCGGTTCACCGGTGGTCTCGACTGGGGTGCGCTCACCGCGGTGGGCGCCGCCGACGGCGTGGTGGCCATGCTCGACCCGGCCACCGGATCCCCCCAGTGGGCGCGTGCGGTCAGCACGCCTGGCGACGACGGCCTCGCCGGCATCGGGGTCGATCGCTGGGGTCAGGCCGTTGCCGTCGGGACGGTGATGTCGACCCCGGTCAGGGTCGGCTCGAAGACGCTGGCCATCACTGGCGGCGGTGGCGGCGACGGCGTGGTCGCGGGCTTCGACGTGCTCGGAGGGCCCCGCTTCGTCGACGCCGTGGCCGGCCCCGGCGACGACGCGGTGCGCGCCGTCGACGTCACGCCCGACAACCTGTGGGTCTACGGCGGGCACGTGACCGGGTCGGTGACCGTGACCCGCCGCGCCGGCGCCCCGCTCATCGCCGGCAAGGGCGCCACCGATGCCTTTGTGGCCCGCGCCAAGTCCGGGGGCCTGCCGTTGTGGGGTCGTCGCCTCGGCGGCACCGGGGCCGACTCGGTGGCCGCGTTGGCCAGCGACTCGACCGGTCGACTGCTCGTGGGCATGACGTTCTCCGGGGTGGCCGTCACCGGCGTGGCCGGCCCGTCGCTCACGAGTGTCGGTGCGACCGACGTGGCGCTCGTGCGCCTCGGCATCGGTGGCACCACCCAACTCGCCCAGCGGCTGGGCGGACCGGCGGCCGACGAGGTGCACGCGGTCGACGCCGTAGGCGCCGACGTGGTCCTCGTGGGCTCGACACCGGGGGTGGTGTCGGCGGGTGCGTTCACCGTGGCGCCGGTCGGCGGCATCGACGGCTATGCGGCGCGCTTCGCCACCGCCACGTCGTCGTGGTCGTGGCTGCAGCCGGTCGGCGCAGGCGTCGGCACCGATCGGGCCCGCGACCTCACCGGAGATGCCAGCGGCGTCACGGTGGTCGGGTCGGCCAACGAGGTGACGGCGTTCGGTGTCGGGACCGGACGGCCGACGCTGCCGGCGCCCCCGGGTGGGCTCGGAGGCTTCTCGGTCCTGCTGCAGCCGTAGGCCCGCCGCCGGTCGCCCTCGTGGCGAGGTGTCGGGCTACCCTCGACGACATGCCGAAGGTGACGTTCGAAGCCGAGACGCAGCAAGAGATCGTGGCGCAGGTGCGCCGGTGGATGGCGTCGCTCGACGCTGACGACGCCGGCCAGATCAACCTGGCCACGGCCATCAACCAGGGCGCAGGGCTGACCAAGGACGCGCTGCGCATCGTGGCGTCGGTGGCGCCGGCCCCGATCGCCCAGCACGAGGTGGTCAAGGCCCTGACCGACATGGGCTACAAGGCCACCGACGCCACGCGCGACGCGTTGGTCGACGGCCTGGGCTCGGTCGAGGCGGTGACGGGCGGAGGCGTCGTCAAGACGGTGTCGACGAGGGGCCGCGAGGCGGTCTTCCAGATGAACGCGACCATCGCCAAGCAGCTCCTGCGCACGCTGTCGGGTTGACCCGACCCGCACCCACCCCGTCCGGTCCGGGCGCGGCCGGCCGTCGTCCGAGGGGCCGGGGCCGCGCTGGTTACACTGTCCCCTTCCCGAGCAAGGGGTGCAGTCGTGGCAGACGTCGAGATCGGCATGGGCAAGTCGGCCCGACAGGCGTACGGGTTCGATGACATCGCCATCGTGCCGAGCCGGCGCACGCGCAACCGCGAAGACGTGGACGTCACCTGGGAGATCGACGCCTTCCGCTTCGGCCTCCCCATCATGGCGTCGGCCATGGACTCGATCATGAGCCCGGCCACCGCCATCGCCCTCGGGGAGCTCGGCGGCGTGGGCGTGCTCAACCTCGAGGGCCTGTGGACCCGCTACGAGGATCCGGAGCCCGTCCTGGACGAGATCGCCGACCTGAGCGACGACAAGGCCGTCCGCCGGATGCAGGAGATCTACGCCGAGCCGGTCAAGCCCGACCTGGTCGTCCAGCGCATCCGTGAGGTCAACGATGCCGGCGTGGTGTCGTGCGCCGCGGTCCGTCCCCAGCGCACCCAGGCGCTCATCGACGACATCGTCGCCGCCGAGCTCGACCTCCTCGTCATCCAGGGCACCGTGGTGTCGGCCGAGCACGTGTCCAAGGGTGACGAGCCCCTCAACCTGAAGCAGTTCATCCGCCACCTCGACATCCCGGTGATCGTCGGAGGCTGCGCCTCCTACCAGGCCGCGTTGCACCTCATGCGCACCGGCGCTGCCGGCGTGCTCGTCGGTGTCGGACCGGGTCAGTCGTCCACCACCCGCGGCGTGCTCGGCATCGGCGTCCCCCAGGCCACGGCCGTGGCCGACGCCCGCGCCGCTCGCATGCGCCACCTCGACGAGACCGGCGTCTACGTGCACGTCATCGCCGACGGCGGCATGACCACCGGCGGCGACCTGGCCAAGGCGTTCGTGTGCGGCGCCGACGCGGTGATGATGGGCGCGCCCCTCGCCACCGCCACCGAGGCGCCCGGACGCGGTTGGCACTGGAGCATGTCGGCCGGGCACCCGACGTTGCCCCGAGGGGCGCGCGTGCGTACCGAGCCGCGCGGCACGCTCGAAGAGGTGCTGCTCGGGCCGGCCCACGACAACGACGGCCGCACCAACATCGTCGGCGCCCTGCGCACGTCGATGGCCATGTGCGGTTACGAGACGCTGAAGGACTTCCAGAAGGCCGAGGTCATGTTGGCTCCGGCGGCGCGCACCGAGGGCAAGTCGCTGCAACGAGCCCAAGGCGTCGGACCGGTGGCGGGGTGAGCTGGCCATGTCGAACGTCACTCGCACCTACTTCATGCTCAACGTGCTGGACATGTCCCGCGCCGTCGCCTTCTACCGGGAGGTGCTCGGCCCGGTGATCCGCTACGAGTCTGAGCAGTGGAGCGAGATCAAGCTGGGCGACGCCACCGTGGCCCTGCACGCCGGTGCCGGTGCGCCGCGCGAGACCGGCCTGGCCGTGGAGGTCGGCGATCTCGACCTCGTGTGCGCGGCCGTGGTCCGCATGGGCGGCCGCATCGTCATCGCCGCCGCCGTCGCGGCCGGGGAGCGCTCGGCCGAGGTGGCCGACACCGAAGGCAACACCTTCACGGTGGTGGCCGCATGACGCCCGCCCCCACCCGCCCGCCATCGGGCACCGACGGCGTCGGCTACGACACCGTCCTGGTCGTCGACTTCGGCGCCCAGTACGCGCAGCTCATCGCCCGTCGGGTACGTGAGGCCCACGTGTACTCGGAGATCGTGCCCCACACCATCACGGCAGCCGAGATCGCTGCCCGCCGCCCAGCGGGCGTGATCTTCAGTGGCGGCCCGGCGTCGGTGCACGTCGAGGGCGCACCCAAGATCGACGCCGGCATCTACGACACCGGCGTGCCCATCCTGGGCATCTGCTACGGCGCCCAGCTCCTCGCCCTGCAGCTCGGCGGCGAGGTGGCCCGCACCGGTCGCGGCGAGTACGGCCGCACGGAGCTCGACATCGTCACCGGCGGCACGTTGTTCGCCCCGGCGCAGCCCGCCCGCCAGCCGGTGTGGATGAGCCACTTCGACACGATCACCTCCGCCCCGGCGGGCTTCGAGGTCACGGCCCGAACCCCGGAGACGCCCGCCGCCGCCTTCGAGGATCGCGACCGTGGTCTCTACGGCGTGCAGTTCCACCCCGAGGTCATCCACACGCCGCATGGCCAGGGTCTGCTCGAGCAGTTCCTCTACGAGGCCTGCGGATGCAAGCCGACCTGGGTCATGTCGTCGGTCATCGACACGGCGGTGGCCGCCATCCGCGAGCAGGTGGGCACCGGCCGGGCCATCTGTGGGCTGTCGGGCGGCGTCGACTCGGCTGTTGCCGCAGCCCTCGTGCACCGGGCCATCGGTTCGCAGCTCACGTGCGTGTTCGTGGACACCGGCCTCATGCGCCTGGGTGAGGGCGAGCAGGTCGTCGAGACGTTCCGCCGCAGCTTCGGCATCGAGCTGGTCCACGCCCGCGCCGAGGAGCGCTTCTTCGAGCGACTGGCCGGGCTGACCGACCCCGAGGAGAAGCGCAAGACCATCGGCGAGCTGTTCATCCGCGTGTTCGAGGACGCCTCTGGGGGCGTGGAAGACGCCGGTTTCCTCGTGCAGGGCACGCTCTACCCGGACGTGATCGAGTCGGGCACGTCGGAGGCGGCCAAGATCAAGTCGCACCACAACGTGGGCGGTCTGCCCGACGACATGCAGTTCCAGCTCGTCGAGCCGTTGCGCAGCCTGTTCAAGGACGAGGTCCGCAAGGTCGGCGAAGAGCTCGGCCTGCCCGACGAGATCGTCTGGCGCCAGCCGTTCCCCGGCCCCGGCCTCGGCGTGCGCATCATCGGCGAGGTCACGCCCGACAAGGTGGCCACGCTGCAGCTGGCCGACGCCATCGTGCGCGAGGAGGTCCGCGCCGCCGGCCTCGAGCGCGAGATCTGGCAGGCCTTCGCCGTGCTGCCCGACATCCGCAGCGTCGGCGTGATGGGCGACGAGCGCACCTACGGCTACCCCATCATCATCCGGGCCGTCACGTCCGAGGATGCCATGACCGCCGACTGGGCCCGGCTGCCCTACGACCTGCTCGAGCGCATGTCGAGCCGGATCATCAACGAGGTGGCGGGCGTCAATCGCGTGGCCTACGACATCACGTCGAAGCCGCCCGGCACCATCGAGTGGGAGTAGCGCCTCACCTCAGGTTCCGGCCAGGCGGGCGACGACGGGGGCCATGGCGTCCACGGCGTCGGCGCTGAGGCCGATGTAGGAGATGCCGAATCGCTCGCGTCGCTCCTGGCAGCGCTCGACGATCTCGTCGACCGTCCCGGCCAGGGCGTGGGGCGAGGCCATCGACTGTGCGGGAGTCAGGCCGAGCGACGGCGCCACCGCCTCGGCCAGGCCGGGCACGTCGTCGGTGATCATGGCCAGGTGCACTCGGACCTGGATCTCGAGGTCCCCGAAGCGGTCGCCGGCCGCCTCGCGGATCCACCCCAGCTTCTGGTCGGTCGCCTCGTCGGTGGCGGTGGGGCCGGCGGTGGCATCGATGCGTCCGCTGCGCAGATCGATGTTGAGGCCGACGATGTCGGCGTGCTGCGCGGCCACGGTGAGCATGCGCTTCCCGCCACCGCCGATCAGCAGCGGTGGATGTGGCCGTTGGGTCGCCGCGGGTGTGCCCACCATGGCTCGCACCGTGTAGTGCTCGCCCTCGAAGGTGACGGGTTCGCCGGCGAGCAGGGCGGTGATCACCTGCACCGACTCGGCCAGGCGGTCGATGCGCACCGACGGCGGGTCGAGGTCGATTCCGGCCATCTTGTAGTCGGTGGTCTGCCAGCCGGCCCCGAGGCCGAGCTCGAGGCGCCCCTCGCTCAACAGGTCGAGCGTGGCCATCTCCTTGGCCAGCATCACCGGGTGGTGGTAGTCGTTGCACCACACCAGCGCGCCGACCCGCAACGTCGTGGTGGCGTCGGCCGCCGCCATGAGCGCGGGCGTGGTGGCGAGCTGGTCATCGAGGTGGTCGGCCACGGTCAGGGTGGCGTAGCCCAGATCTTCGACCTTGCGGGCCAGCTCGACCCACGAGCGGCGATCCACCGCGTTGCTGGCCTGGAGGCCGAAGCGGAACGGGTGATGGGGGACGGAAGCCATGGTGGGCGACGGTAGCGCCCGTGTCGTACCCCGGCGTGGCCCGGATGGATAGCGTGCGGCGATGCCCGATCCGGTCGACCCTCCCGCCGTTGCCGCCGGCCCCACACGCGAGCTCGCCCCGCTTCCGTGGGGACGGCTGGTCCTGGTGGCCGTGCTGGGGACGCTCCTCGGGGTGTCGATGGTGCTGCTCGACCTCGACCGGACTCGGGAAATCCACGGCGGCCTGATGCAGACGGGCCCCCAGGGACCGGCAGCGGAACTCTTCGCCCAGGACTTCCCCGATCAGGCGCAGTTCCGCGACGGCGAGCACGACGGGCCGATGTTCTACGCCATCGCCCGAGATCCCGGGGACCTCGATCGTGCGGCCGAGAGCCTGGATCGACCGCGCTACCGGTTGCAGCACCCGCTCTTCTCCTGGCTCGCCTGGCTCGGTGCCCCCGTCGGCGGCGGCGGACCTCCGCTGGCGCGATCGCTGTTCGTCGTCGGGTTGCTCTCGCTTGTCGGCGGCGGGGTGGCGATGGGTGCGCTGTCGCACACGTTGCGCGGACCGGTCTGGCTGGCCCTGCTGTTCCCGATCCTGCCCGGCTCCATCATGAGCCTCCGGATCACCGTCGCCGACGCGCTTGGCGTGGCGTTGATGCTGGCTGCGCTGGCCGCCTCGTTGCGCGGCAGGACGGCGTGGAGCCTGGTGTTCGCCGTGGCCGCGGTGCTGACGAAGGAGCCGATGGTCCTGGCGTTCGCCGGCCTGGCCTTGTGGCGCCGGGATCGTCCGGGGTGGCTGCTCGTGGGCGTGCCCGTGGCCGTGGCCGGCGGGTGGGCCGTCTTCCTCCGATGGCGTATCGAGAGCCCGGGCGGCGAGGTGATCGAGTTCGGCGTGCCGTTCGCCGGGTTGTGGGAGGCGGCGCGGCACTGGGTCGACGGCGGCTCTCCGCTGGCCATGCTCGCAGTGGTGGCGGCGCTCGTGCTGGCCGTGGTCACCCTGGTGCGTCGTGGGCTGGCTCATCCGCTCTCGATCCCCGTGGCGGCCTTCCTCGTGTTCGTGTTGCCGTTGACCACCACCGTCGTCGCCCTCGAGCGCAACGGCACGCGGATGACGCTCCCTTTGCTGGTGCTCGCCATCGTCGCCGTGGCCGCGCCGAGGCGAGGGACGAGCCTGCCGAGGTCGATGCGACGCCCGCCATGGCCTGGGTGGCGGGCACGCCCGGTCGACGTGCCGACGGCTGGCTAGCGTTCGGCCATGACCGACGACCTGGCCGACTTCGAGCGCACGACCTTCTCCGCCGAGGGAACGCCGCGCACGGTGTACCGCAAGGGCACCGGGCCGGCCGTGATCGTGATGGCGGAGATCCCCGGCATCACGCCCCACGTGGCCGACTTCGCCCGCCGGGTGGCGGAGATCGGCTGCACGGTCTGGCTGCCCGTGTTGTTCGGTCGGCCGGGTGCCGAACCCTCGGCCACGCGGATGGTGCGCTCGATCGCCCCCGCGTGCGTGTCGAGCGAGTTCTCCGCCTTCGCCATGGGCCGGACCTCGCCGGTCGTGACGTGGCTCCGCGACCTGGCTCGTCACGCCCACGAGGAGTGTGGCGGCCCTGGTGTCGGAGCCGTCGGCATGTGCTTCACGGGTGGGTTCGCCCTCGGGATGATGGTCGACGACCGGATGCTCGCGCCCGTGCTCAGTCAGCCGTCGCTGCCCATCGCCCTACCCGGTCGGAGTGCGGCGAAGGCCGACCTGCACCTGTCGCCCGCCGACCTGGCCCGGGTCAAGGAGCGCGCCGCCGAGGGCGTGTGCGTGCTCGGGTTGCGCTTCACGGGTGATCCGCTGTCACCACCCGAACGTTTCGAGACGCTCCGCACCGAGTTGGGTGACGCCTTCATCGGCGTCGAGATCGACTCGTCGCCGGGGAATCCGGGCGGCTTCCGGAAGCTGGCGCACTCGGTGCTGACCGAGGACCTCGACGACGTGCCCGGCAACCCGACCCACGACGCCCTCGAGCAGGTGCTGTCGTTCTTCGCCGACCGTTTGCTGGTGCCGTGAGCGGCCGTCGGCGCATGGCGACCGCCTTGGTCCTGGTCGGCCTCGTCTCGGTGGTGGCGGGTTGCGGCGATGGCGGCGAGACCGACGACCTGGTGGATGCCGCCTCGACGGCCACGACCGCCGGTGCGGCTTCCGAAGGTCGGGACACGCCGGGCGGGGCCGGGACCGATCCCGCCGAGGCCACGACCACCACCACCTCCGGGTCTTCGGCATCGACGCCGGCCACTGGCCCGGATGGCCCGTCGACGACGGGCGGCGGCACCTCCCCGACCACCGTGGTCGCTCCACCGGCGGCCCCGAGGCCTCAGGTGTCGGGCATCATCGTGAGCGAGCCGATCATCGCCGGGAGCGGCACGAGCGCCGCACCCGAGCTCGCCGTGGTCGAGGTCGTCGCCTCGGGCGCGGACGAGGCTTCGATCGTCCTCGTGAGTGGAGCGCAGCGCTTCTCGAAGCCGTTGCAGCCCGATGGCTCGTCCTGGGGCACGGCCCTCGAGGCGGCCGACATGGACGACGGGAACCTGGCCAACGATGTCGCCGGCCCGGGCTACACCTCGCGCACCTTCACGCTCACCATCGTGGCGGTCGGCCCGGGCGGCACGACCGAGGCGCCGGCCGGCACGCTCGAGGTTCGGTACAACTGGGTTCCCGAGGGCTGATCGCCTGTCGGCTGGCCTCCTCAGGCTGCTCAGGCGTCGGTATGCTGCGAGGCGGGAGCGGCAGCAGTGGCTCCCTCGTTCGGGGCGGCGTGCAGCTCCGCAACGAGCCCCAGGTCACGCAGGACGGTGCTCGCCACCTCGGCCAGGCTGTCGTCCACCAGCACCTCGACGACCGACACCGTGACCTCGCGCTCATAGGTGCTGGCGCGGTAGGTCTCCTGAACGATCTTGGTGGCGGTGCCGAAGTGGGCGGCCACGCCGAGCGGATTGAGGGCGCTCACGATGCCGTCGCGGGACGTGAGCGGGCCGATCTCGGCCCGCAGCACCGAGGTTCCCGCCGTGAAGGGTGACGACACCAGCGGCGTCGGTTCGCGGGGCGCGGCCGGTGGTTCGGGGAGGAGGGTGAGATCGACGGCCGGGGCCACCAGGTTGGCGCGGGCCGGGCTCGGGCTGGCCGACACCTCCGGCTCGGCGGCCTCGGTGGGCACCGCGGCAGGGGCGCCACCCAGGAGCTGGTGGCGGGTCAGGACGCCTTCGACCGAGCGGAGGAACGCCGTGGCTTCGCCCGGCGCCCAGTGGCCTCGGAACCCAGAGCCCTCGGGCGGCCGGATGATGGCCTTCTCGACCGTCCACGAGTTGATGGTGAACTCCTCGCCCGTGACCGGGTCGGGGCTCGACCAGTCGATGGCGGTTGCCGGGGGAGACGCTGGCGCCGGCGGCTTCCACCCGATCATCTCCAGGTCGCCGAACAACTCGACGGGGGGCTGGATCCCGTCATAGGTGAGCTCGAGCCAGACCGTGGGGTGTGGGTGGCGGGACTGCATCGTGACGGCGAGGTCGATGTCCGGCATGGGTCGCTCCTGGGCTGGGGTACTCCTCCATCATCGGCCGATCACCTCACGGCCGTGTCAAGGGGGTGTGAGGGGCGGATGACACCTCGCTGTCTGCATACTGACGCTGTCAGTCTGTGGTAGGAGCCGAGCCGGGGCATCTCGGAGATCGTTGTCGGCTCCCCTCGGTACGATCGCGGCTCCCATGGATTCCCTGCCCTTCTCCCACGACGAGCCCGCCATGCCCCGCCACGATCTCCTCGCCGGGCTGAACCCGTCGCAGTACGAGGCCGTCACCCATGACGAGGGCGCGCTGCTGGTGGTGGCCGGGGCGGGATCGGGCAAGACCCGCGTGCTCACGCACCGCATCGCCTACCTCATCGACCACGGTGTCTCCCCGTTCGAGATCCTGGCCATCACGTTCACGAACAAGGCTGCCGACGAGATGAAGCAGCGGGTGGCGAAGCTCGTCGGCCCGGTGGCCCAGAAGATGTGGGTGTCCACGTTCCACTCGGCCTGCGTGCGCATCCTCCGGCGCGATGCGGGGCTGCTCGGCTTCCCGTCCTCGTTCACCATCTACGACCAAGCCGACGCCCAGCGCCTGGTGGGCTACGTGCTGCGCGACCTCGACCTCGACCCGAAGCGGTTCCCGCCTCGATCGGTGCTCGGCTCGATCTCGGCGGCCAAGAACGAGGGCATCGACGCGGCCAGCTACGCGGCCAACGCCACGCAGCTGTTCGAGCGGAAGATGGCCGACGTCTACACCGAGTACCGCGCCCGTCTGCGCAAGGCCGGCGCCATGGACTTCGACGACCTGCTCCTCAACACCGTCGAACTGCTGCGCACGCAACCCGACGTGCTCGGCCACTACCAGCGTCGCTTCCGCCACCTGCTCGTCGACGAGTATCAGGACACCAACCACGTCCAGAACGAGCTCGTCCTTCTCTTGGGACAAGCACATGGCAATGTATGTGTGGTTGGCGATGCGGATCAGTCGATCTACGCCTTCCGCGGGGCGGACATCCGCAACATCACGGAGTTCGAGCAGGCCTTCCCCGAGGCCACGGTCGTGGTCCTCGAGCAAAACTACCGTTCGACGCAGAACATCCTCGACGCGGCCAACGCCGTCATCGCCAACAACCCCACCGTGCGTCCGAAGGAGCTGTGGACCGAGGCCGGGTCGGGCGAGACGATCGTGCGCTACCACGCCGACGACGAGACCGACGAGGCCCAGTGGGTGGCCCACCGCGTCGCCCACCTCCACGACGCCGGCCACGCCTGGGGCGACATGGCTGTGTTCTACCGGACCAACGCGCAGAGCCGCGTGGTCGAAGAGCACCTCATGCGCACCGGCGTGCCGTACAAGGTCATCGGCGGCACGCGCTTCTACGACCGGCGCGAGGTCAAGGACGCCATGGCCTACCTGAAGGCCGTCGTGAACCCGGCCGACGAGGTGAGCGTCAAGCGCATCCTCAACGTGCCCCGTCGTGGTGTCGGCGACTCGAGCGTCGGTCGCCTCGACGCCTGGGCCGGTGCACGGGGGCTCACGTTCACCGATGCTCTGCGCTCGGCGCCGGAGGCCGGGGTGACCGGCAAGGCCGTGCGGGGCATCGAGTCGTTCCTCGAGCTGATCGACGCGTGCGGCCCCTTGGTGGCCGACGGCCCTGGGCCCGTGCTCGAGGCCTTGCTGGCGCGTTCGGGCTACACCGCCGAGCTCGAAGCCGAGCACTCCATCGAGGCCGAGGGCCGGCTCGAGAACCTGGCCGAGCTCGTCGGTGCCGCCGCCGACTTCGACACGGTCGAGGAGTTCCTCGAACAGGTCAGCCTGGTGTCGGACACCGACCAGATCGAGAGCGACGACGACTCGGCCGTCGTGCTCATGACCCTGCACTCGGCCAAGGGCCTCGAGTACCCGTGCGTGTTCATGGTCGGGCTCGAAGACGGGGTGTTCCCCCACCTCCGATCCTTGGGCGAGCCGGTGGCCCTCGAAGAAGAGCGCCGGTTGGCCTACGTCGGGATCACCCGGGCTCGCGACCGCCTCCACCTGTCACACGCCTGGGCTCGCACCTTGTTCGGCGGCACGCAGTACAACCCACCCAGCCGCTTCCTCGACGAGATCCCCGGGCACCTCGTCGAAGAGGTCCAGGGCCGACGACGCGGCTCCCGGCGATCGACCGGGTCGGGTGACGTCGGCAGCGGCGGCAACTGGGGCGCCAGCCGCATCGATCGCCCGAACGAGCGAGGGCCGTCGGTCAGCAGCTTCGACCCGGATGAGGATGGCTCCTCGTCGACCCGCCACCGCGACCGCATCGTCGAGTCGGCCATGCGCCCGCGCCGTCCGGAGCCGAGCGGCGCTGATGCCCTCGGCCTGTCGCTCGGCGACGTGGTGCGCCACGCCACATTCGGCGACGGCATGATCCTGGCCATCGAAGGCCGAGGCGACAAGACCGAGGCTGTCGTCCGCTTCCCCGATGTTGGGGAGAAGCGACTGCTGCTGGCCTGGGCGCCGTTGCAGAAGGTCGACGACGGCTGAGGAGCCCGGACGAAAGTGGCAGTGCCCCTGACGGGTGGGCTACATCTTTCGGTGCACATGAACGGAGGGGTGGTGCCTCGTGCTGACGCTGAAGCCGCTCAAGCGGGCAGGGATGCTCGTCCGACGCGACGAGACGCTCGGGACCATCCTCACCAGCCTGGCCGAGGTCCACGGCTCACGGCTGCTGGTCGACGAGGCCGATGGTGGCCTGCGCATCTCCTACGACCAGGCGGCCAAGCGCGTCCACCGCTGGGCCGGAGGCGTGGCCCGCAAGGTGCAACCCGGCGACCGGGTCGTGATCCACACGCCCAACGGCTACGAGCAGTTCCTCCTCTGCCTGGCCGTGTCCCGCGCCGGTGCGGTCCCCGTGCCCGTCAACGACCAGATGCGCACAGAAGAGGTCAGGCACGTGGTGGCCGATTCCGGTGCCGCGCTGGTGCTCCGCTCCGCGGTCGAGGTCGACGGTGCGCCGCCACTCACCGTGGCCGTCCCCGCCGATCCGGGCGCAGTCGCGGCCCTCTTCTACACGTCGGGCACCACCGGCAAGCCCAAGGGCGCGGAGCTGACCCACCGGGCTCTCGTCGGCCAGGCCCTCTCCGGCGTGGCGTGGCCGTCGGGCATCCGACGCGACGAGGCCGTCGTCAGCTTGCCGGTGGCCCACATCATGGGCTTCGCCGTGCTCATGGGCATGGCCTGCGCCGGCATCCAGACCTGCTTCCTGCCCCACTTCCGCCCCAACGACGTGCTCGACGCCATCGAGCGCCGCCGGGCCACGGTGTTCATCGGCGTGCCGGCCATGTACCGGATGATGCTCGAGGCCGGGGCCGAGCACCGCGACCTCACCAGCATCCGGATGTGGGGTTCGGGCGCCGATGCCATGCCGGCGGAGCTGGCCCACCGGTTCAAAGGCATGGGCGCGACCATGACGCTCCCGCTGGTGGGCGCCTTCGGTGAGGCCATGTTCGTCGAGGGCTACGGGATGGTCGAGGTCGGTGGCGGCGTGGCCGCCAAGGTGTCACCGCCCATGCTCAGCCTCGGGCTCGGTGACTCGGTCGGCTTCTCCCTGCCGGGCTACTCGATGCGCGTCGTCGACGACGACGGCGGCGAGGTGTCCCACGGTGGGGTCGGCGAGCTGCTGGTGAAGGGTCCCGGGGTGCTGCGGGGTTACTGGAACGCCCCCGAAGCGACCGCCGCCACGGTGACCGACGACGGCTGGCTCCGCACGGGCGATCTGGCCCGGCGGGGTCCGCTCGGCACGGTGCTGTTCGTCGGCCGCAAGAAGGACGTGATCAAGCACGGTGGCTACAGCGTCTACGCCCTCGAGGTGCAGGAGACGCTCGAGGAGCACCCCGACGTGCTGGAGGCGGCCGTCCTCGGGTTGGTCGACGAACGGCTCGGCGAGATCCCGGTTGCCGTCGTGCGCTTGACCGATGGCGTCGCCTTAGAGCCACTCGACCTGCGCCGGTGGGCCGAGGAGCGGTTGGCCGACTACAAGGTCCCACATCGGTTCGTCGCCGTCGACGAGTTGCCGCGCACGGGCACCAAGAAGGTGCAGAAGCGCCTGTTGCTCGACCTCTTCTCCTGAGCTGAGCCCAGGGGGCGGAGGGCTCAGCGGCCGCTGATGACGATGTCGCTCGAGGTCGACGTCGTCGGGGCGGCCGTGGTGGGGGTGGACGGCGCCCCCTGCGTGCCGGTGGACGTGCGCAGGTCGACCTCGACCTGCCCGTCGGTGTTGACGGTCACGGCGTAGTGCCGGAGCCCGTTGCCGACCTCGTCGACGGGAGGACCGTCGCACGGATCGGTGAACGACGAGGAGTCCGCCTGCCACTGCAGCGTGCACGAGCGGTCCACCTCGGCGCGGCGGGCGTCGAAGGCCAACCAGCCGACGGCCGGGTCGGTGCCGACGTGCTGGAGATAGATGTCGCGCTGACCGCTGGCGACGTCGCTGAACAGCACCGGCCCGTCGCGGTCGATGGAGTCGGCCCGCTGGCTGGCCGGACCGGCGTCGAACACGTCGTCGCCGATCTGGATCTCGACCTTGTTCTCCTCGGTGAGCGACGGGATGGCCCACACGAACAGGCCGAGCACGGCGATCAGGCCGACGCTGAGGCCGACGATGCCGAGGGCGACGGAGCGGGAGGAGCGGGGCGGTTGGACGGGCATGGTGCGGAGGGGCCCGGCTCGTGCCAGGTGATCGAACGAGCCTAGGCGCCGAGACCCCGTAGGCTTCCCTTCGTGGACCGGACCTATCGCGTGGTGGTGGCCAAGCCCGGGCTCGATGGGCACGACCGGGGCGTGAAGATCATCGCTCGCGCCCTGCGCGACGCCGGCTTCGAGGTGATCTACACCGGGCTGTTCCAGACGCCGGACCAGGTGGCCGAGGCGGCGGTCCAGGAGGATGCCGACGCCGTTGGCCTGTCGGTGCTGTCGGGTGCGCACATGACCCTGTTCCCGAAGGTGGTGGCCGAGTTGACCGGCCGCGGCCTCGATGACGTGGTCGTGTTCGGCGGCGGCATCATCCCCGGGGACGATGCCGAAGCGCTTGCAGCCTTGGGCGTGGCGCGGGTGTTCACGCCCGGCGCTCCGCTCGACGACATCACCTCCTGGCTCGAAGCCACCCTCGACGCCCGCGAGCGCGCCTGACGGGTTCCCTCACCTCCGTTTTTGGGCAAGTACGGCCTGCCCTGGCAGGGATTCCTTGCCCGAAACGGAAGGAGAAACGTCGGTTTGGGCAACTTGTCTGCTACCTGACTAGGTTCTGCGGCCGTGGACCTCCTCGAATTCCAGGGCAAGCAGTTCTTCGCACAGTTCGGCATCCCCGTCTCCGATGGCCGCGCCGTGCAGACCGTGGACGACGCCGTCGCCGCCGCCGATGCGGTCGGCTATCCGGTGGTCGTGAAGGCCCAGGTGCACGTGGGCGGCCGCGGCAAGGCCGGCGGCGTCAAGCTGGCCGACGATGCCGCGGAGTGCCGTGAGCACGCGTCGAACATCCTCGGCCTCGACATCAAGGGCCACGTCGTGCGCACGGTGTGGATCGAGCACGCCTCGGACATCGCCGAGGAGTACTACGCCTCCTTCACCCTCGACCGCTCGGCCAAGAAGCACCTCGGGATGCTGTCGGCCGAGGGCGGCGTGGAGATCGAGACGGTGGCCGTCACGAACCCCGACGCCATCGCCAAGATCTGGATCGATCCGGTCGACGGCCTCGATGAGGCCACCTGTCGTGCCTGGGTCGAGGCGGCCAAGCTCAACCCGGCGGCCACCGAGGGTGCGATCGACATCCTGCTGAAGCTCTACACGACCTACACCGAGGGCGATACCGACCTCGTCGAGATCAACCCGCTGATCCTCACGCCCGACGGGCGGGTCCACGCCCTCGATGCCAAGGTCACCCTCGACGCCAACGCCGAGTACCGCCACGAGGGCTGGGACGCCTACGAGGCCACCCAGGTGCGCGACGAGCGCGAAGAGGCGGCCAGGGCCAAGGGCCTGCAGTACGTCGGCCTCGACGGCAGCGTCGGCATCATCGCCAACGGCGCCGGCCTGGCCATGAGCACGCTCGACGTGGTCAACCAGGCCGGGGGCCAGCCCGCCAACTTCCTCGACATCGGCGGCGGCGCCAACGCCGACGTGATGGCCGGTGCCCTCGAGATCATCAACAACGATCCTCGGGTGAAGAGCATCTTCATCAACATCTTCGGTGGCATCACCCGCGGCGAAGAGGTGGCCAAGGGCATCATCGGTGCCTTGGAGAAGGTCACCATCGATGCCCCCATCGTGATCCGCCTCGACGGCACCAACGCCGAGGAGGGCCGAGCCCTGCTCGAGCCTCACCTGTCCGAGAAGCTCCAGTCGAAGCCGACGATGCTCGAGGCCGCAGCCGCCGCCGTCGAGCTGGCGAAGTGAGAGGGGTCGACCGATGAGCATCTTCGTCGACGAGAACACCAAGGTCGTCTACCAGGGCCTGACCGGCAGCCAGGGCCGCTTCTACGGCCTGCGCAACCGTGACTACGGCACGCAGGTCGTGGCCGGCACCAACCCGAAGAAGGCTGGCGAGGACGTCGACGGCATCCCGATCTTCGCCTCGGTCGGCGAGGCCGTGAAGGAGACCGGCGCCACCGCGTCGTGCATCTTCATCCCCGCGCCCGGCGTGCGCGCCGCGGTGATGGAAGCCGCCGAAGGTGGCATCGAGTTCATCGTGTGCATCACCGAAGGCGTCCCGGCCCACGACGAAGCGTGGTTCTACAACAAGCTGAAGCGTGACTTCCCCAGCGTGCAGCTCCTTGGCCCGAACTGTCCGGGCATCATCAGCCCCGGCAAGTGCAACATCGGCATCACCGCCGGCGAGATCGCCAAGCCCGGTGGCCCGGTGGGCATCGTGAGCCGCTCCGGCACGC
>Ga0335397_10002566_pt1 | contig 24756 bp, 18 predicted proteins | sample MAT04_FD_205740 | JGI IMG/M metagenome (GOLD analysis project Ga0335397, IMG submission 205740) | Freshwater microbial communities from Lake Fryxell liftoff mats and glacier meltwater in Antarctica - MAT-04 (spades assembly) (version 2) ... | reverse complement strand
TGCTTTGCTGCAGATGAATAAGAATATTGATGAATTAAAAAATCTCCTCTACATTAGCCCTACTGCAGAAAGATACAGCCTGCTGGGAAGCACACATAAAAGAAAAGCTTTTGTATCAATGGCCTATCCCAATAAAAAGAAAGCGTTGGCCGAAGCAGCTTTTAATTACCAAAAAGCATTTACCATTGCCGGTGAAGATGCTCAATTATATCCGATGATTAACTGGTACCTGGTAGAAAGTATTTTGGTAATGCTGGGCGAACGTAAGTGGGAGCAAAAGACAGGCACCGGTGATGCTCAATATGAACTGCCTTCATTAAATAAAAGTTTGGTTTTATTGGCACAAAAGAAAAAAGAACTGGCTAATGCAAAAAGTAGCGGCTTCTCTTACGACCATCAAATAGCCGGGGTAAATATCATGATGTGTGAATGCCTGATGGCCCCACAGAAAGCTACCCAGAAAGACTTTGACGAACTCCTGATGGCTTACAGAAAAACCTGGGCCAAAGTAGGATCGAGGGCAAAAAAAATGTCGGAAATAGAACAGCTTGAAATTATCATTGATGCATTATCATCATCAGAAAACAGGCAGGTAATAAAATTAAATAAAATGATAACAGGGGTAAAGGCTTCGTTGGAGAAGATGCTGGAGCGTTAAATTTTTTATTATCCATTTATGAATACAATAAAAAGGAGCCATTTAAAATGGCTCCTTTTTGCTATAAAGTTTATTTTACTGGTAGCGCTCTGTATCTTCTTTTCGGCTGTGCAGGTTTAGTCTTACTGTAAATCCTTCTATTGAATTAAGCATTTCAATTTCGGCAATAAAGTTTTTATAAACTTCTGTATACTGGCTGGGCCTGAGAATACTGGTAGTAAAACGAAGTGCTTCAGTAGGATTTTCCATGCTGCCATCAAAAGAAATCCTGTTAATTCCCACTTTAAAATTTGTTTGTTTTATTTGTTTAAAAGCATTCTTATACACTTTAGTAGCTTCTTTAAAATCTTCTCCAGTGTAAAGAGTAGCCTGCCAGCTTGCAGTGGTATCCTGTTTTGAATGAAAACGATAAATCACACATAAAGAACTACCGGGTAAAGAGACTGTTGATAAAAAAATATCCCTGTCTTCATCTGCAGGCAATGCCCCGCCCTGTATGTGCTGGTAATTGTTTTGATAATTTTCTACCACTGTAGAAAGAGATGTTGAAAACGGACTGGCCGGTAAAACTTTGTTTAATAACTGAGCGTAAGAAATGTTAATGATCAATAGCAATGCCACTGAGAGGGTGAATGATTTTCGCATAGTATAGATTGGTTTTGATTGCAATATAGGGTAAATGATTTATTTTATCTGATTGGCAAAATATAAATTCCTGCATATTTAATTACAACTTATCACTATTGTCCGACTAAAACTCTACCCATTCGTTCAAATCCTTACTGGTTGAGGGTTCTAGCCCCTCTCCTTTGGAGAGGGGTTGGGGGGAGGTCATGTAAGCTTGATAAGGGTTTCAAACATTTAGTCGGACAACAATAATAACTTATCTATAAAAGCCGGTTGCAGCATTAATATCGTTTAAAATTTAAACGTAAAAAATTAAATGGCCCGGGATAAAATTTAATCGCAATTATGGCACAAAATCCATAAAATCAGTTTGTATAATAAATAATTTTGTAGAATAAATACTATAAAAAGTTAGCATCAATCACTACATAAAAGCTTTTTCAGTGGGTTATCTTTGCTTTAAGAAATTACAATATCCCTTAAATAACCAATGCCTCGTTTATCCAATTATCTCTGAAAAAAGAAAAAACCACAATTATGAAAAACCTTCGCATACCAACGAAGGTTTTTTTTATTTTATGAAGATGCCGATGATAAGTGCAATGGCACATACTACAAATAATATAATCAACAGGGGATAAATAAAACGCCACCATGTTTTAATGCTCAGGTTGGTTAGTGCCAAAGATGGAAGAATCAAGCCGGTTGGTGTGATAAATCCCATGATACCCATTCCAAATAAATAAGCATTCACTATTTCTCTTCCGGGCACATTTACCATCATGGCCAGCGATCCCATTATGGGCATGGTGAGCACTGCCATACCGGATGAAGAAGCAATGAAAAGTGTAAAGAACATATACATCATCAGCATTACTACAATAAAGAGCGCCGGGGGCATGCTGCCGGCAAATCCTGCAGCATAATAAATAATGCTGTCGCTGATATTGCCCTCATTTAAAATAATGGTTACTCCCCTTGCTGTGCCAATGATGAGCGCAACAGATAGCAGGCCCCTTGCACCATCTATAAATTGTGTAATAAAATCATTTTCTTTTAGCCTGATAATTAAAGCAAATAAAATGGCTGATGCAAAAAACAGGGTTGTCATTTCCAGCAGCCACCATTCATAAAATACAACCCCTGTAATCATGATAATAAAAGTGGCAAAAAATTGCAGCAGCAATATTTTGTTTCGTGTATTCAGGCGGGTATGTTCATTTTCTGCATGTTCAGGTAAAGTATATTGGGTGCTCACTACACCCTGCAATTGATATACAAGGGAGGCTGTAGGATCTTTTTTTACTTTTACAGCATATCGTACAATATACCAGATAAGGATTGAAGAAGTTAATACAAACAGGATGATTCTTTCTGTGAGACCATCTGTCCAGTTTACACCTGCTGCATTGGATGCGATGATGGTAGAAAATGGATTAGAAAAAGAAGAGAGTGTGCCCATTTGCGTGCCTGCAAAAATAACAGCTACGGGTACCAGCAGATCGAAACCTGCAGCCAAAAAAATTGGTATTAACAGTGGATAAAATACCAGGCCTTCTTCTGCCATGCCATAGGAAGAACCACCAAAGCAAAATAAAAAGGTAAGAATGATGATGAGCCAGGCTTCCCGTCCTTTCATGGTTCGGGATAATGAAGTAATGCCTTTTACCATGGCCCCCGATTCATTAAATACCTGCATAAACCCTCCGATCACCAATATAAAAAATACAATGTCGATAGATTCATAAATACCTTTAATAGGCGCCTGTAATACCTGCAAAATACTTTGCCTGTTTTTCTCCAGTTTTTTATAAGTGTCCGGCACGGATACCGGTTTTTTTATTCCGCCATCTTTAAAATTTGCCAGGGGAATATTTATTTTAAGGCTGTCTAAAGTTTGTTGGGTTAAGGGCAGTGCAACATCCCCCGCCGGGTTGTTATAAGTAAAACTATTTCCTTCTGTATAACTAAGGCGGTCATACCTGCCTGATGGTATCATCCAGGTAGCAATGGCAGCGAGTATAATCACTATCATCAGGATACTGAGGGGAGATAATAGTTGTTTGTTTTTTGTCATCTTAATGGCTTGTATATTTTTTAAAGATATTCATTAGCTGCCGGTTTTTATCCCTGCACCTGATAAATTCATATGCTACCACAATTCTTACCAATAAAACCAGTATTTTGCTGTTATGAAAGCGGCTTCGGTAAAAGAAATAAAATCAGCACTGGAGAATATACCTCCAAACCAGTTAATGGACATATGCCTCAGGCTCATTAAGTTTAAAAAAGAAAATAAAGAACTGGCCACTTATATTTTATTTGATGAAACCGATGAAGCAGGATATATAAGCAGTGTGAAAGACAGCCTCGAATTGCTGTTTGAAGATGTAAATAAAACAAACCTTTATTTTGCAAAAAAAACATTGAGGAAAATTGTAAGGGTGGCCAATAAATTTATTCGCTACAGCAAAGAACCAACTACAGAAGTGGATGTGCTGCTTTTTGTTGCAGAACGCATGCGTAAGCTAAATCTGCAAATGAGTAAAAGTACTGCGCTGGAAAATATTTACCTTGGACTGATTAAAAAAATAAACAAAGCAGTGATGCTGCTGCACGAAGACCTGCAGTATGATTACCTGCGTCAGCTAAAATTGATAGCACCCAATCGCTAAATATCCCGATGATGAAATTGAAAATTGTTTTATTTATTTTATTGGTTGCAGGCTTGCTGACTGCTGCGGTGGCTCAACCAAGGCCGGCTGGGTTTACCAATAAAATGAAAGCGGATCTGAAATCGCAGGTGAAAGAGGCTGCGCAACACGCCTGGAGTGGATATAAAAAATATGCCTGGACCATGGATGACCTGCAACCATTAAGTAAAAATGGTAAAAACTGGTACAAACATTCCATGTTGATGACGCCGGTAGATGCTTATGATACTTTTATTATGTTGGGGCTTACCAAAGAAGCGGAAGAAGCCAAAACCATTATTTTATCATCACTCCATTTTGACCTGGATAATGATGTACAGGTATTTGAAATGACCATCCGTTTACTGGGCGGGTTAATCTCTGCATATGAACTGGACAGTGATCCACGTTTTTTAAAATTGGCTGCAGACCTGGCAGACAGAATGATGCCGGCTTTTAAAACACCAACGGGTATGCCTTACCGTTATGTGCATTTGCAAACCGGTAAAACCAGGGATAGCATTAACAATCCTGCAGAAATAGGAACCTTGATGATGGAATTTGGCCAGTTGAGTAAATATACCGGTAATAAAAAATATTATGACGCTGCCAAAAAAGCTATCATGCAGGTATATAAAAGCCGGAGCAAATTAAAGCTTGCAGGTGAACAGATAAATGTGATTACGGGGAAATGGATAAGTACGCATTCGCATATCAGTGGTTATATAGATTCTTATTATGAGTATTTATATAAGTCGTGGTTACTTTTTGGCGACCCCGATTTTAAAACAGCTTTTGATATTCATCATGCAGCCATAAAAAAACATTTGCTCAGCAAAACAGCTAATGGTACTTTTCTTAGAGTGGTGGATATGAATACCGGCAAGGAGCTGGCCAGCACTTATGGTGCACTGGATGCATTTTATGCCGGCCTTTGTGCTTATACAGGCGATGTGCAACTGGCAAAAGATATACAGCAGGCAAACGATTACATGTGGACGAAGTTTGGAATGGAACCCGAAGCATTTAATTTTAAAACAGATACGATCATAAGTGCAGCTTATATACTGAGACCGGAAAATCTAGAAAGCTGCTTTTACCTGTATCGCCTTACCCGGGATTATACTTATTTGTGGATGGGCAAAGTAATGGTAGAAGATATCCTTAAAAACTGCAGAACCGAAGAGGCATTTGCATCTGTTAAAGATGTTCGCACAAATGTGCATTCAAACTCTATGCATAGTTTTTTCTTTGCAGAAACATTAAAGTATGCCTGGTTACTTTTTGCAAAAGAGTCTGCATTTGATTTTAAAAAAACTGTATTTAATACAGAGGCACATCCATTTAAAATACTAATTAAAAAAGAATGATAAAATCAGTTGACCAGTTTACCAATGTTTTTTTTATAGGCATCGCAGGCACAGGTATGAGTGCCATTGCCCAATACCTTGCAGGCACTGGAAAAAATGTGTCGGGTAGCGACCGGTATTTTGTTCCCGGCGAATTGAATGACACCCGAAATAAATTAGAAGCTGAAGGCATCATTTGCTTTCTGCAAAATGGAGACGGGGTGAATGATACCATCGACCTGGTAGTAGTTTCCACTGCTGTAGAAGATACCGTACCCGAAGTGCAAAAGGCAAAAGGATTGAATATTCCCATCATTAAAAGAAGCGAACTGCTGGCTATTATTGCCAAAAGTAAAAAGACGATTGCCGTGGGTGGCACTTCCGGAAAAAGTACGACCAGTGCCATGTTGTTTCAAATAATGGAATTTGCAGACAAGCAGCCAAGCATCATAAGTGGAGCTGGCCTGGTGAGTATAATTAAAGAGGGAAAAATTGGGAATGCAAAAGTGGGAGCAGGGGAATGGCTGATCATAGAAGCAGATGAAAGCGATGGATCTATTGTGCAATATGAACCGGAAGTAGGTTTGCTGCTCAATGTAGATAAAGACCACCAGGAGATAGAAGAACTGATGCAGATTTTTGGAGTGTTCAAAAAAAACACCCAACAGTTATTTGTGGTAAATCAATCCAATGGATTGGCTAAACAATTGTCTGAAAATTTATTGCAGGATTTTTCTGTAGATGAAAATTCGGGAGCCGGTTATATAGCCAGTGATTTTAAACAGGATGGTTTACAAATTCAGTTCACTATCAATCAACAGTTATTTTTATTGTACACTGTTGGCAAACATAATATGGAAAATGCGTTGGCTGCAGTAACGGTGGCACACCAGTTAGGTATTGGTTATCAAACCTGCGCAGATGCTTTAAAAGAATACGAAGGTATTTATCGCAGGCACCAGTTGCTTGGAATAAAAAAGGGCGTGTATGTGATAGATGATTATGCACATAATCCCGCTAAGTGTGCCGCTTCCATTGCAGCGTGCCAGCCCATTGCCAATAAGGTTATTGCATGGTTTCAGCCGCATGGTTATGGGCCTACCCGTTTTTTGCGTCATGATTTTGTTAAGGAAATTGCAACGGCCTTACGTCCGCAGGATGAAATATGGATGAGTGAAATATTTTACGCCGGAGGCACAGCGGTAAAAGATATTTCTGCCAATGATCTCATCAATGATATTAAGGCTTTGGGTAAAAATGCATTTTTTGTGGAAGACAGGAAGCATCTTTTAGAAAAGATCAGGCCACATCTTACTGATGATTGTGTGCTGTTGTTAATGGGTGCAAGAGATCCGGGGTTGGAGCATTTTGCAAAAGAAGTATTTGAGAAATTATAATTTCAGGCAATGGCTTAGGAGCTGCGTAAAGTTGCAGCATATTTAAGCGGCATCAGGATTGGACGATCGCCGTGTGTATCCGCTAAAATCTGAACTGATTTGGTAACTTAGCTTAGCATTATGACATGAAACAGTCTCAAAAAAAGTATTAAAATAAATATTCATTGACTACACTATTCATCAACATACAGCAACTGGTAGGTACAAGAGAACAAACGGTACTATTGCGTGGAGGAGCAATGGCACAGCTTCCATCTATTCAAAATGCTTTTATATTGATAGAGGATGGACGCATTGCAGATTACGGGTACATGCATGAACTCGAAATAAAAATTCCGCAGTTGCCGGTAAATGTAGTGGATGTGGCTGGCCAGTTTGTATTGCCCGCCTGGTGCGACAGCCATACCCACCTGGTTTTTGCCAAAAGCAGGGAAGAAGAATTTGTAGATAAAATAAATGGAAACACTTATGCCGAAATTGCTGCAAAGGGTGGGGGCATCTTAAATTCTGCCAGGGTATTAAATGAAACGGGTGAAGATGAATTGTTTCGTTCTGCTATGGTGCGGTTAAAAGAAGTGTCAGCAATGGGCACAGGTGCCATAGAAATAAAAAGCGGCTATGGGTTATCGGTAGAGGGGGAGTTGAAAATGCTGCGGGTGATTAAACGGTTAAAACAACAATCTGACTTAAGTATCAAATGCAGTTTTTTAGGCGCACATACTTATCCGCTGTTTTACAAAGAAAATCATGAAGATTATATCAGTAGCATCATCAATGAAATGCTACCGGTAATAGCTGCAGAAAAACTGGCAGATTATATCGATGTGTTTTGTGAAGAAGGATTTTTTTCTGTAGAAGAAATGGAAATCATCTGCAAGGCAGGAGCAGGCTATGGCTTAAAACCAAAACTGCACGTGAACCAATTGAACAGTATTGGTGGCATACAATCCGGAACAGGATTGGGGGCTGTTTCTTTAGATCACCTGGAAACGATGACCAATGAAGATATACAGTGCCTTGCTGCTTCCAATACCATTGGTACTTTATTACCCACCGCAGCATTTTTTTTACGCATGAATTATCAACCTGCCCGAAAATTAATGGATGCCGGTGCTGCCATTGCTTTAGCTTCTGATTATAACCCCGGTTCATCGCCCAGCGGCAATATGAATTTTGTGGTTGCACTCAGTTGCATACAAATGAAAATGTTGCCGGAAGAAGCTATCAATGCTGCTACTATTAACGGAGCTTATGCCATGGAGTTGCAGGATGAAGTTGGCAGCATCAGCAAGGGTAAAAAAGCCAACCTGATTTTTACCAAACCTATACCATCGCTTGCTTATCTGCCTTATTCTTTTGGCCATAACCTTATTGACAAAGTGATGATCAACGGTGTTTTTATTTAATTGAATCGTATGAAATATATATTTGTTTTTGTAGTTCATGTTTTACTTTCCCTGTCTGCTTTTGCTCAACAGGATACTGCACAGTGTTTACAATTTAAGACAGGCGTTTTTGCATACAGGGATGATTCATTCAATGCCGTATTGATTAGACGAACTGCTAACAGGCAGGAAGAGACGATTAAAAAAAGCGGTGTAATTACCAAATTTAAAATTAATTGGTTAAGTGACTGTTCTTATCAAATAAAGCAAGTGTGGAGCAACAGCAAAGCCCGGAGAAAAAGTAATGGCTCCAGTACCATCGTTTACATTACCAAAACAGGAAAAGATTTTTATGAATATAGCTGCGCCTGTAAAGATTTGGAAAAATCAAATAATAGTCATGGCATTGTTTATCGTGTTCCCTAAATTATTAATCGTTGATAACAATTAAGGCGAAGTAATATTTTTTGATGATGACTGGTGATTTTAAAATTGCATCTGTAAAAGAAAAACAGCAATCCCTGCTGCAAAACCAGCCAAAGCCAGCAAGCCAATTTTTTTCAAATACCACATAAAATTAATTTGCTCTATACCCATTACCGCCACTCCCGCAGCAGAACCGATGATAATGGCACTGCCGCCGGTACCGGTAGTAAGTGCCAGGAATTCCCAAAAGGGATGATCTGTAGGATAAACTGACAGGTCATACATACCCTGGGATGCAGCTACCAATGGCACATTATCTACAATGGCTGAGAGCAGGCCTAATGATATGCCGATTAAATAATCATTTTGTAAGGTACTGCTCAGGAAGCTGGCCATTATTTTGAGTAAGCCATAAGACTGCAAAGCAGCAACTGCCAGTAAGATGCCAAGAAAAAATAAAATGCTTGGGCTGTCTACTTTTTGTAATGCTGTGGCCAACGTATATTTTTCTGCAATGTGGTGCTGCTTGTTTTTATGAATAAATGTTGTGATGATCCACATCAAACCCAATGACAGCAACATGCCCATAAAAGGAGGTAAATGAGTAATCGTTTTAAAAACGGGTACAAACAGCAGGAATCCAATACCGGCAAAAAGTATGATTCTTCCATCCCGTTTTTCTTTTATAGAACTGTCCTGAGTAGTTGTTACTTTTATTTTTTTTCCTCTAAAACGATATGCAATAATTAAAGCTGGTACCAGGCAGGCAGCCAGGCTCGGTAATATCAGTTGCTTCATAATATTCAGTGCGGTTATTTGTCCGCCTATCCAAAGCATTGTAGTGGTAACATCTCCCAGCGGCGACCAGGCTCCTCCGGCATTGGCCGCTATTACTACAAGGCCTGCAAACCATAACCGGTCTTCTTTTTCACTCAACAATTTTGAGCACAATGAAGACATTACAATGGCAGTAGTTAAATTATCCAGCAGTGCAGAAAGAAAAAAGGTAAGGGTGGCAATAATCAGTAAAAGTGTGGGTTTGCTGGTTGTATTTATTTTTTCAGTAATAATATCAAAGCCACTGTGAGAATCTATCAGTTCTACAATGGTCATGGCACCCAGCAGGAAAAAAAGAATAGAAGCAATTTCTCCCAAATGATCCAGCAGCTCTTCACTTATGGTGTGAGCCGAGTCACTTTGCAGGATATAAATCGTCCAGCAGAGTACACCTGTAATAAGGGCCGGTGCCGCCTTGTTTATTTTCAGGGGATGTTCAAATGCAATGGCAATATAGCCAAGTACAAAAACTATTATCAGCAATGTAGAAATCATATTTTTTTAATATAGAAATTAATATTTAATAATCAGGCAAAAATACCTGGCGCTTTGTTAAGAGTGAATGGTCAATATTGCACTACTCACCATTGACCATTGACTTTTGAATAATTAGTTGAATATTATCCTGCTGCAGCCTTACTTTAAGCCAGTTTGCAATTTTATTTTTTTCTTTTGCAGGCAGAAAAGTATTCAGGGATAGCATTACTAAAAAAGATTGTTTTGTGCGGCTACTGTCACTGATTATCAGGGATGGTTGTATGATGGCACTTTTTAAAGCAGGATACTGTGCTTTTAATTCGGCATACACCTGGGTATTTAATTTTTGCTGATTTTGAATGCTGTCCAGTTTTAATCGTATCAATTTTTCCTCTTTATCCTTTAGCTCCAGTGCCTGGCTTAGCTCACCTGATTGTTCGTTATTTTTAGCATCTGCCAGGTAGGCAAATCCCTGCTTTATTTCCAGCGTAGTATTTGCCAGGTCGTATTTTATTAATTGGCCTTTAAGTTTATCAATATCCGATTTTGGTATTTCGTTGCCACCAAAAACAAGTTGGATGCTTTTCTTTTTGGCATCTATTTTTTTGTTCAATAAATAGTCGTTATTAAAATGTGCTTCATAGTTAATAAAGCTGTTGGCATTTTTTAAAAACCGGTTTTGCTGCACCAGGTCATAACCAAAATAAATACTGGGGATTAAAGTGAGTAATACAACAAACCATACAATTCTATGAGCTATTTTTTCTGATCGTTGGCTCTGTAAATTTTTATACGGAAAATGTAACACCCTTACGATAATAAAAGTGGCCAGGGCTATAAAAACAGTATTGATAATGTACAGGTAAAAAGCTCCAAAGAAATAATTGAACTGCAAGGTCGCCAATCCATAACCAGCGGTGCAAAGTGGAGGCATTAATGCGGTAGCTATGGCCACGCCGGGTATTACATTTCCTTTGTTTTTGCTGGAAGTAGCCACAATACCGGCAAAGCCGCCAAACAATGCTATCAATACATCATATATATTGGGGGCAGTTCTTGCGAGGATTTCGGAGTGCGCATCATCTAATGGAGAAAGCAGGAAAAAAAGAGTAGAGGTTGTTAATGCTACACTTGTAGCAATGCCATAATTGGAGATGGCTCTGCGTAGTAAGGATACATCATAAATACCCATGCCAAGTCCGATACCCATAATAGGACCCATTAACGGGGAAATAAGCATGGCGCCAATAATAACAGCAGCCGAGTTTACATTCAGTCCCAGAGATGCCACAAATATGGCGAAAATTAGTACCCAAAGGTTAGTACCACGAAAAACGACTCCGTTATCGATATTTTCGATAACAGTGTGCAACTCTTCTTTTTCTTTGCTGATTTTAAATTTGTCGAAAAAATTATCCAAACTGATTTTTTTATTTACAGGTTTCAAAGGTAAGGGATAAAAAAAACTGATACAGCTATTAACCGGCAAAGCCTGTTAGAATTTATGAATAAATTTATTGTTGCATATATAAATTCTGTTTTTAATTAAATATTTACCAGTGATAATGTTCTAAATTATTCTACAGAAAAATTTAGAATACTGTATGATTCAGCGCTCAGCAGGCTCAACTCAGCTTCAATCACTTTATAAATTATTTCATACATTAGCCACATTTAAATTAATATAACATGAAAGTAGGACTGATAGGATTTGGAAAAACAGGAAAAGCGGTTGCTTCTGTAATATTACAAAATAAGCAATTTTGCCTGGAATGGGTATTGAGACAAAGTACAGTTTTGGAACACAGGTCTGTGCCGGAATTTTTGGGGTTTCAATCTGAGGAACCGGGATTGATTTATTCCAGTGCCACTATCTCTATGGAAACACTTTTAGATAATCACCCTGTTGATATCATTATAGATTTTTCTTCCAGCACCGGCATTTACACTTATGGTAAAATTGCAGCAGATCGAAAAATTAAAATCATATCTGCCATTTCTCATTACAAAGAAGAAGAAATTTCATTCTTAAAAGAGCTCTCTGCATTCACTACAGTATTTTGGTCGCCAAACATTACCCTGGGTGTAAATTATTTAATGTTTGCAGCAAGGTTCTTAAAAAAAATTGCCCCATGGGTAGATATAGAAATTGTAGAAGAACATTTTAAAGGCAAAGATGGCGTATCCGGCACAGCCATAAAAATTGCAGAGGCATTGGATATAAATAAAGATGATATTAATTATATACGAGCAGGTGGGATTGTGGGAAAACATGAAATCATTTTTGGGTTTCCTTATCAAACGGTGAGGTTGATTCACGAATCTATTTCAAGAGAGGCTTTTGGTAATGGAGTGATTTTTGCAGCAGAAAATTTAATTAATAAAAAAGAAGGCTTGTATAATTTTGAAGATATACTGCTTCCTTATTTTTCTGCTTAAATGATGCATAAACCTGTTTTTTAATATAGAAAAATAACGGCTTTATTATTGCCGGAGCAGGCTTTCATTTAATCAACTAATCCTTCATCATTGAGGTATTTATTTTAACTGCAAATGTGATGATGGGCAGTTTAATGAAACATATAGCAAATGAAAAAACAAAGATCCAATCTATTCCAAAAATTTTACAGCACTTTATACCTGCCTTTTAAAAATACGTTTCAGCCAGCTCTTATAATGGTTAAAAAGTTTCTTAAAAAAAAGTTAGATTCAATAAAAGATAATAACCTTCAGCAAAATTTATTGAATGCTTTACCTTTTTGGATTGGTGCCATTATAACGGGTATAGTTGCGGTTTTGTATGCCTGGTTATTTCATTGGGCAGAATTGGGCACCGCCTGGATTTTTCATTTAAACAAATGGCTTTTTTTTATTATTACACCTTTGGCATTTTTGTTATCATGGTGGCTGGTAAAAAAGTTTGCACCTTATTCCCGGGGTAGTGGTATACCCCAGGTAAGTGCCAGTATTGAACTTGCCACACCCAAAAAATATTATTTACTGGACAAACTGCTAAGTGTAAGAATTATTTTTATTAAAATTTTTTCGAGCCTGGTAATGGTTTTGGGGGGAGGGGTAATAGGCAGAGAAGGCCCCACTATACAAATTGCCGGTTCTATTTTTAAAAAAATAAATGACTTATTACCGGAATGGTATCCAAAAATTTCAAAAAAAAACATGTTGATCACAGGTGCCGCTGCAGGGTTGGCGGCAGCTTTTAATACACCTTTAGGCGGAATTGTATTTGCTATAGAAGAATTAACCACTACACACTTTAGCTATTTTAAGTCGGCATTGATAGCGGGTGTAATTATTGCAGGATTAACAGCCTTAAATATTTTGGGGCCCTATTTATATTTAGGATATCCACAGGTTAAGGGCACTTCTTTATGGATAATTTTTCCGGTATTGCTGGTAGCATTAATAGCAGGTTATGCAGCCAGTACAATGGGTAAAATTATTTTGTATATTTTAAAAAGGAAAAAAGAACTTACCACCAATTTCAGCCAGGTTGCCTATTGTCTTGTTGCAGGTTTGGTGGTAGCTTCATTGGGTGTTTTTGTAAGTGTGCATTCCTTTGGATCGGGGAAAGAAATTATGGAAAGCACTTTATTTACAGATCAAAAACACATAGAATGGTATATACCTGTGGTTCGTTTCTTTGGTACCGTAGTATCTTTTTCCAATGGTTCTTCCGGGGGTATTTTTGCGCCGTCTTTAAGTGCAGGTGCCAGCATTGGCTCGGTAATGTCGGGTTGGTTTGAGTTATCAGCATCCAATTCTAATTTAATGATATTGTGTGGTATGGTAGGTTTTCTTACAGGTATCACCCGCAGCCCTTTTACTTCTGCCATATTGGTTTTGGAAATGACTAATTCAAGCAGCATAATTTTTTATTTAATGATAGCCGGCTTATCAGCCAATCTTGTTTCTAATATGGTAGATAAACATTCGTTTTACGATCATTTAAAACTTCAATATATAAACGAAATTGATAAGGAAGAACCCATAAAGTAATGGTGCTTTCCACTATTTTTGATAAGCCATCCATTTTTTAAAATTATACTTAATTCATACAACCATGTTACCTATTATAGAATGTGTGCCCAATTTTAGCGAAGGGAACGACCTGGCTATTATACAACAAATAACCAATGCTATAGAAAGTGTAGAAGGAGTAAGATTGTTAAACGTAGATGCCGGCAAAGCTACCAACCGCACAGTAGTCACCATGGTGGGGCACCCTGATGCTGTAATTGAAGCAGCTTTTCGTGCCATTAAAAAAGCAGGCGAGTTGATTGATATGAGCAAACATAAAGGCGAACATCCACGCATGGGCGCTACAGATGTATGCCCGCTCATACCCATTGCCAATATCAGTATGGATGAAACAGCAGTATATGCACAGGCATTAGCTAAAAGGGTAGGAGCCGAATTGCAATTGCCTGTTTATCTCTATGAAGCTGCACAGCCCAAAAAAGAGCGCAGTAATTTATCGGTTATCCGTGCCGGTGAGTACGAAGGTTTTGCCAACAAAATATTATTACCGCAATGGACACCGGATTTTGGACCTGCAATATTTGACGAAAAAAGAGGCGCTACCGTTATTGGTGCCCGTGATTTTTTGGTGGCCTATAATGTAAACCTCAATACAACATCTACCAGGAGGGCCAATGCCATTGCCTTTGATGTAAGAGAAGCCGGAAGAAATGTAGAAGAAAACGGAATTAAAATAAATAAACCCGGCAGTTTAAAATCGGTAAAAGCCATTGGGTGGTTCATCGAAGAATATGGAGTGGCACAAATTTCCATCAACCTTACCAATATCAATATTACGCCGGTGCATATTGCTTTTGATGAGGTTTGCGATAAAGCAGCAGCTAGAGGTATCCGGGTTACGGGCAGCGAACTGGTAGGATTGATCCCACTAAAAGCAATGCTGGATGCCGGCTGTTATTTTTTAAAAAAACAACAACGTTCCGTAGGAGTAAGCGAAAAAGAATTAATAAAAATTGCCGTAAAATCTATGGGGTTGGATGAACTGGGTCTATTTAAACCAGAAGAAAGAATCATTGAATATATGCTGGCAAATAAAGCAGACAGCAGGCTTGTACATATGCCATTAAATGATTTTGCAGATGAAACCGCCAGCGAAAGCCCTGCACCTGGCGGTGGTTCTATTGCTGCATATGTAGGTAGCCTCGGTATTTCACTGGCCAGCATGGTAGCCAATTTATCTTCTCATAAAAAAGGCTGGGACGATCATTGGGAAACTTTCAGCAATTGGGCAGCCAGGGGCCAGCAAATAAAAAATGAATTACTCAAACTGGTGGATGCAGATACAGCCGCCTTCAATAAAATTATGGAAGCATTTGCTTTACCTAAATCAACTCCTGAAGAAAAATCAACCCGCAGTTTAGCCATACAGGCTGCTACTAAATACGCCATAGAAATTCCTTTTAAAGTGATGCAGGCTACTTATGCCGGTATGGAAATAATCAAAGCTATGGCTGAAACCGGCAACCCTAACTCTGTATCTGATGCAGGCGTGGGAGCCCTTTGTGCCCGTAGTGCAGTGATGGGTGCTTTTATGAATGTACGTATCAATGCTGCGGGTTACAATGATAAAGATTATGTAAATGATATCATTGCAAAAGGTAAAAACATTGAAGCCGCTGTGATAGCAGAAGAAGCTGCCATATTGCAAATTGTGAATGAGAAGATTGGGCTGTAAGGCAATGGGAATTACTATTTTTACCCCTGGCTTCTATTGGTAATAATGAAGTTGAATAATATTTCTGCAATAATATTATTAGCTTAAATAATTTATTTAATATCTTAAAAACAAACACAGATATGAGCGAACCTTTAAAATACGATGTGATTTGTTTTGGTGAAGTATTATGGGATATACTTCCAACTGCTGCAGTGCCGGGTGGTGCGCCAATGAATGTTGCCTATCATTTGCATCAGCAAAAAAAACATCCTGCCCTTATTACTAAAATTGGTAATGACGGGGAAGGAAAAAAGCTGGCTGCTATTTTTTCTGACAAAGGCGTGGATACCCGTTATTTTCAGGTGGATGGAAAATATGAAACAGGAAAAGTATATGCAAAGCAGGACGAGCAAAAAGATATGACTTATGATATCGTGCAACCCGTTGCCTGGGATTATATTGAGTGGGAGGATAGCTTTGAAGCTTTGATGAAAAATGCTGAATATTTTGTTTTTGGCAGCCTGGCTGCCAGGAATAATGTGTCCAGGGAAACCTTGTTTCGGTTGTTGGAAATAGCCCCTAAAAAAGTATTGGATATCAACCTTAGGGCTCCTCATTTCAATAAAAAAATAGTGGAACAATTGTTACAGAAAGCAGATTTATTAAAAATGAACCTGGAAGAGCTGGAGCTGATCAGCAGTTGGTTTGCTGATTATAAAACCACAGAAGACAGGATAAAATTCATCACTACAAATTTTGAAATACCCGATATGGTAGTTACCATGGGAGGCAACGGATCTCTTTTGTATATGAATGGATCATTTATCCATCACAAGGGATTTAAAGTAGCTGTAACAGATACAGTGGGAAGCGGAGATGCTTTTCTGGCAGGTCTTTTATCAAGCCTGATGGATAATGTAGCTCCTAAAGAAGCACTTGATTTTGCCAACCGCCTTGGCGCATATATAGCTACCCGTGTGGGGGCCTGTCCTGATTATAATTTGCAGGATGTGATAGGGTTGAAGGGTTGAAGGGTTGATTGGTTGAAAGGTTGCGAAAATCGGAGGAGGATTTGGGGTGCTTATTTTGTGATAGCGGTACCTCAAATGTTTTTTAATCCGTTATTTTTTGCGCTTCTTCCTGGCTGGCATATTCTCCTTTTGGTTCAGGCAATATTTTTACAATAGATTGTTGTAAAGCAATAATGGAAGAAGCAGAATACAAGCCGATACCATTGCCTGAAAAGGTATAATCCATCAGGGTAAGTTTTACTACATCATCAATGCTTAGTTCAATATAATTACCATACCGGATAAGCCGGAAATAAAAAGACTTCTTTTCATTCACAGAAAAATCACCAGACTGCACATCATTAAAAATAAAATTGTGCCGGCTGTTTAAAGGATTAAAACCCCAGGTTCTGATATTTACCAATCCGTGTAACAGGTCAAAAGAAATAAAATAACCGTTGCCATCATTATCAATATCACATACCAATCCAAGTTTGCCCATGCCTTCTACTGTAAGCTGGCCCTCCCAAATATAACATGCCGAAGGTTTTTGAAAACAAAATATTTCGTAGCCGCTTCTTGACCCACAGGTCCATTTATCTGCCTCAATAGATATAGATGCCGTAGGGTTTCCCAATATATTGGTTACAGCTCCAAAATCGTTTTGCAGCAGTGTTTTTTTCGACATCTTATCCCAGCGATAATAACTCTTTAAATAGAGCCTTCCTTCATCATCTGTAAGCAGTTCTTTTGGTGGAGGTAATACCCGCAGTGAGTCAATTTTTCCGTAGGCATAAAAGAAATTATACAATAATAAATGTTGGCCGTCCTGTACAGTACGAGCTGCATAATTTCCCTGAGGCAGCAACACATCGGAATGAAAAGAATGATATTCTCCAAAAAAATCAGAGGCAGACCAATAACGCACTTTAATATCTTCCCTGATAGATCCGAGTAAATAAAAACGTTCGTTAAGTTCAAATACACAAGGGCATTCAATGTCATCATACATCATTGGGTATAATAACGGAGGCATCAGATGCACAATGTCGTTGGTTATTTTCACCAGCCCTACACATCCCCTGCGGGATACAGGCCCGGCAAGTGTACGTGTAGCAATAAGCAGGTATGCTTCTCCTTTATGTTCAAAGTAAAATGGATCTCTAAAACTGATCCATGTTCTTGGATTGGTTTTATAGGTTTCGTAATAAACACCTTTTGGCTCAATGGGAAAAAAGTTTTTCTGGTTTTTGGCCCAGTCTATAAGGTTGCCTGATTCTGCCAGGCCGATTCTAGAAATAATACCCCGGTCTTTTCGCTCCAGGCCCGTATAATACATTTCAAATTTGCCATCTTTTTCTATTACATGCATGGTCCAAAGCATATCATCATCCCACTGCCCTGGATGGCCTACAAACAAAGCATTGTTTACTCTTTTCCATGAAATGCCGTCAACGGATACTGCATGTGCAATATAATCGTGGTTAGGAATAATCAAATGAAATAAATGATAAATTCCTTTATGTATAATTACCGTGATATCGCCAATTTCCCAATCACTGAAACCTGATCCTGAATACATAATCTAATCCTGTTTGAAGATTTGTAATAAGGGTAAAAATACCGCTTAAAAATGATTTGCTTATTTTTACTGCAACTGGATAATGTAAAAATTGAAAACTATGAAAGGATATTATATACAATTATACAGCCCGCATGGACTCATCAGGTTTAAAGATCCTGAAATAGGAAGGGATAAAGATACTGGTGGACAGGTAAAATATGTACTGGAGTTGCTGGAAAATCTTTCGCTTCACCCACTGGTAAGAAAAGTAGATCTCTTTACCCGTAGAATTATTGATAAAAGAGTATCTCATTCTTATGAAAAAGAAATTGAGGTTGTAAATGATAAGGCAAGAATCATAAGAGTTACCTGTGGCGGCCATGCCTACAGACCAAAGGAATCCTTGTGGGATCACCTGGATGAGTTTATAGATAAAACGATACGCTTTATTGATGATGAAGCAGATTTTCCGGATGTGGTGCATGGTCATTATGCAGATGGCAACTACCTGGCAGGCCAGGTGAGTGAAATGTTTGGTATACCTTTTATTGCCACCGGGCATTCATTGGGAAGAAACAAAAAAAATATATTGCTGCAGGAGGGAATGACAGAGGAGAAAATAAATGAAAAGTTTAATATGGAGCGGCGTATTGAGGTTGAAGAACTGCTTTTGAAAACCGCTGATGTTATTATAGTAAGCACCCAACACATCATAGATACCCAATATGCTTTATACGAAAATGCAAAGGCCGGCAGGTTTAAAGTAATTGCACCGGGTGTGACACCAGAAATATTTTATCCTTTTTACAGGATGGATATGCCCTCTTTTAAAATGTCTATTGAGCAGGAACAGGCACTATACCGGGTTAATGCTGATATAGACCGTTTTTTATTTAACCCTGCAAAACCATTGATACTTTCAATTGGCCGTGCCGACAAACGTAAAAATTTTGAAACCATTATTCAATCTTATGGTGAGGATAAAGAATTGCAGGCCATGGCTAACCTGGCCATTTTTGCAGGAGTAAGAAAGGATATCAGCCAGATGCCTGCCGATGAAAAGGATATTTTAACCAACCTTTTATTGTTACTGGACAAATATGATTTGTATGGCAAAATGGCTATTCCAAAAAAGAATGATCCCAAGCTGGATGTGCCCGAAATATATCGTTTGGCAGCCCGTAAAAAAGGCGTTTTTGTGAATGCAACACCAGGCGAAAATTTTGGTTTGACCATAGTGGAAGCTGCTGCATGCGGGCTTCCCGTAATTGCTTCACCTACCGGTGGACCTAAAGAAATACTTGAACAATGCGATAATGGACTCTTAGTGGATGTAGAAAGCCCTGCAGCCATTGCAGAAGCAATTAAAAAAATTATTGCAGATCATGCAACATGGGAAAAATATTCTGCCAATGGGATTATAGCTACCAATCAATTGTATTCGTGGACATCGTTTGCAGAAAGGTATGTAAAAGTGGTGAATAATCTTTTTAAAGAAAAAAATAATGAATCATTAAATTTTGTAAATAAAACTGCCTACGGAAAAAAACTATCCAATGCTTCACTGTTTATTATTTCAGACCTTGATGGAACACTGGTAGATGGAAAAAAATCTGAAGGTTTAAAGGAATTTACACAATGGATAAATGAGAATAGAAGCAAAGTGGTATTTGGTGTTGCCAGTGGCAGGAACAGGGAAATAACCCAGCAGGCATTTGATGATTATGATCTTCCCAAGCCTGATATCCTGATTTGTTCGGCCGGAACTGAAATTTATTATACAGATCAATTCATTGCGGATAAAGGTTGGGATAGCCATATTGACTATCAATGGAAGAGAAAGGAATTACAGGAAGCTTTATCAACATTTAAAGGACTTCGATTGCAGGAAGCAGCAGCTCAGTGGCGTTTTAAACTTAGTTATTATGTGGAGGATAGCTTTAATGATGATGCTTTAGCCAATTTATATAAATTTTTAGATGATAGTAAACTAAGGGCAAGGGTATTGCTCACTGATAATAAATTCCTTGACCTGTTGCCATTTAGAGCCAGCAAGGGAAGTGCAGTAAGATACCTTAGCTACAAATGGAAAATGCCTTTAAAGCATTTTATTACAGCAGGCAATAGTGGCAATGATAAGGATATGCTTACCGGAAAAGCAAAAGCAATTGTAGTAGCCAATTACAGCACTGAGCTGGAAGAGTTAAGAAAAAATAAATCAATTTATTTCACAAAACATCCAACGGCCAAAGGTGTTTTAGAGGGAATTCATTTTCATTTATCGGAGAATGGAATTACAGAAAAAAAGAAAGAAAATTAAGCGGTGCTATCAGCTCTGTTGTTAGCACCGTTTTTGAATCAATCATAAATTGCACAGTCCATAAGTACCAGTTTGGTTATTTTGGTTCGGCAAGCCGCCAGTCCTGCGGTGTTACTCCATACTCCTGCTTAAATACCCTGGCAAAATAACCTGGGTCGTTATAACCACAAGCCAGGGAGATGGAAGCAATATTACTATCAGAATTATTCAACAGTTCCTTAGCTTTATTTAAACGGATGATACGGATGAATTTATTAGGCGAGCATCCGGTTAATGCATCCAGCTTGCGGTGCAACTGAGAATGACTCATGAATACCGTTTTACACAATTGCTCAACCGTGAAGCCAGTATCAGCCAAATGTATTTCTATTGCTTCCCTCACTCTTTTTACAAACCCGTCTTCTATTTTAGTTTCACTGATCATTTCTTCAACGGGCGAAACATTTTCTGTTACTGCTGAATTATTATTAAGACCTGCTTTTTTTAAATAAAACTGTTGCAAATTTTTTCTTAACTCCAATAGTTTTTTTATTCGTAACAATAGCTCTTCCCGGTTGAACGGTTTTTCTAAATACGCATCAGCACCTTTTTCCAGTCCTTCCATTTTACTTTCTATATCTGCTTTGGCAGTAAGCATGATGATGGGGATATGGCTGGTGTGCTCATCGCTGCGCAATTGCCTGCACAATTCAAATCCATCCACAAAAGGCATCATCACATCTGTAATGATCAGGTCGGGAATTATTTCTGAAGCTATTTCAAAGCCTTCTCTTCCATCCTGGCCAACTGCAAGGCGGTAGTCGGGCAGGCAGGATGCGGTGTATGCTACCACATCCGCATTGTCTTCTACCAAAAGGATCAGCGGTTTTTCTTTTGCTTGTTTTTCTTCATCCGCATTCAGGCTATTCAAAGCAGTAGTATTTATTTGGTTGGATACAGTGTCTTTTATATCCGGATAAATAATATTTTCTGCTGCAGGAGTGTTTATCAAAGGCAGTGTTACAGTAAATTCTGTTCCTCTGTTAGCGCCTGTTGGCGGACTTTTAACCGTAATATCTCCCTCCATTAATTTAACCAGTTCTTTGGTAAGTGCCAGCCCAATACCGGTTCCTTCTGTTTTGCGGGTATGGCTGTTATCCAGTTGATAAAATCTTTCAAAAATATGCTCCAACTGGCCTTCTGGAATACCGATACCCGTATCTTTTACTTTAATGATCAATGTTGATTTACCTGCTTCATGCAACTGTTCATTTTCGCTTAAGGTAATGTAGATATTTCCTTTTTGCGGAGTGAATTTTAAAGCATTTGATAAAAGATTAGCAATGATCTGTCTAACTTTTTCAGGATCATATGCCACGTATAGCGAATCCATCCCAGCCAAAAAATGCAATTGCTTTTTTTGGCTTTCGGCCAGCGAATGAAATGACTCTACAATGTATCGGAGAAAATTAATGATATCGCCGTTTACTGGTTGCAATATCATTTTACCGGTTTCAAGTTTCGACAGATCAAGCATTTCATTTACCAGGTTCAGCAGGCTTTGTCCGTTTCTTATGATCATGTCTATACCATTATCCAAATGCTGCGGCGGATTGCTTTTAACCTGCTGCGCCATACCCAGTATAACGGTTAGCGGGGTTCTAAACTCGTGCGTGATATTGGTATACAACTGTGTTTTTACTGAGTCTAATTCCTTTACCCTTTTGGCTTCCAGTTGTTCAAAATTTAATTGCGATTTAAGTTTGGCCCGGTTTACCGTGAATTTAAAATAAGCCCTGATGCCAAAGCCCAACAGTACAATGTAAATGATGTAAGCCCACCAACTGCGCCACCAGGGCGGCAATACAGTGATCTGCAGTTCGGCTATCTTATCGCTCCAGATACCCTGGCTATTACTACCCTGTACTTTAAAAATATATTTTCCTGCCGGTAAGTGTAAATAAGTGGCCGTACGGCGGGTGCCCGATTCAACCCAATCCTTATCTGCACCCACCAATTGATAACGGTATTTATTTTGAGCAGAAGCGGTAAGATCAAGCGATGAAAATTCCAGTGTAAGAATATCCTGCAAATAGGTAAGTGTAATTTTTTTTGACTGCTCAATGATATTTTGCAGTACACCTGTATTATCTCCAGGTGTAATGGATTGGTTGTTGATGAGGATGTCTGTAATGAAAACATTGGGCATAAAACCCGGCACCAATATTTCTTTGGGGTCAAAAATATTCAGGCCATTCACTCCGCCAAAAGCAAGATTTCCATTGGGTAATTTAGCGAAGGCACCGGTATTAAATTCATCATCCTGCAAACCATTTGCTTTGGTAAAATTGTAAAATACCCAATGGTTACTGTTATTTTTTGTGGTGCTGAGGCAAAAAATACCCTTGTTGGTGCTACCCCAGATATTACCGGCATCATCCGGTAATATACCATACACCACATCATCCGGTAAGCCATCTTTTGCCGTGAGGTGAAAAAAATCGCCGGTGGTTTTATCCAGCCTGTTCAGGCCGCCGCCTTTGGTTGAAATCCATAAATATTTGTTGGGGGCAGATGGGTCATCTAAAAAACAGGAAACATGATTGTAGTTGAGCGAATTCCGGTTGCTACTGTTATTGTAAAACCATTTTATTTGGGGTGATGATATTTGGCTGTTACTGAAAATAACTTTCGCAAAACCTTCGGGTGTGCCAATCCAGCATACTCCCTGTCTATCTTCATACAAAGCAGTACAGATTGATTTGGGCGGTATTGGTTTGGCAGCTATATTGTTAATGGTAAAACTGTCTATACTGCCTGTAGCAGTATTGATGCGGGTGAATTTACCTCCAAGTCCCGCAAGCCATATATAGCCTTTACTGTCTTCAAGCATTGGTTGTTTTGCACCAATACTTTTATCGTCGTAGATCTGAGGATATGATATTAGTTTGCCTGAAACCGGGTTGTATTTAAAATACCCTTTGTGATCACTCTTTATCCAGTAATCACCCGATTTGGATATGATGAAATTATCTACCTCTGTGAGACCGGGAATATTGCCGAATGCATTTTTTCTTATCGAATCATTGATTAACCTACTCCAACCATAGGCAAAATCCCCTAAAAAAATATCATCCGCTTTAACAGGAATAATCCACTTTACACTGGCGCCGGGATTGGGAATCCATGTTTTAAATCTGTTGCCTGCTGAATTGTATTTCCGAAGCCCATATCCAACCGAGCCAGACCAGAGTACCCCAGATCGGTCGATAATGAACGGATAACATAATCTTGTATTGGTTACAGGCAATGGATCATCCCATTTTACAGCTTTGCCGGGTTCCCAGTTATATACATCATAAAAGTATTCCTCCCGGTGATGATTTTCCCATAGTTGCTTCCTGGGTTTAAAGATGATATTGCCCGGTACAGTTTTGTTGATATCAAACAAAGGATAGATATCTTTACCATCAGCAAGCAGCAGGGTACTGTTTATCAATTTACTTCCATCCCGGTTTAGATAGCCATTATTGAGCAGACTGCCGTTCTCTAATTTAATAAACCCATTCTTAGATGGATCAAACCTATATACAGCTCCATCCATGCCGCCGATCCAGGTAATGCCGTTTTTATCTTTACCCATGCCGTAAACCTGTGTATTGCCGGGCAGACTTAGCCTGGTAATAACCGATGCAGTGTTCTTTTCAAAAAAGGTATTGCTAAGTTCAATGATATTTAAACCGGCAACATCAGTGCCGGCCAGTATCCTGCCATCAGGCAATTCCGTTATGGACCGTATTCCATTACCCGAAAGGCTGGCCGGATTTGAATTACTATGCATGATGCGGTAAAATTTTCCACTTTGCTTATCGTAAATATTTAGCCCGGCATTCTCTGTTCCGGCCCATATCCTGCCTTTTGAATCTTCAAAAAGTTTTACAACGGTATTGCTGCTGAGAGAATGTGCATTGTAAGGATCGTTGGCAAAAATTTTAAAACTGTAACCATCATAACGGTTCAATCCATTTTTGGTGGCCACCCAAATAAATCCTTCCTTATCCTGTAAAAGATCAAAAACCATTCCTTGCGATAAGCCCTGGGCGGTGGATATGGTTTCATAAGCCGTGTTGTTTTGTGCAGTAGCTGACGCTCCCCACCAGGTAATGGCAAGTACAAATATTACTTTAAGGTAGTTAGCCGTTTTGTGCATTTGCTTATAAAGATAAACGGAACACCCATTTTTATTGCATGGTTTAAGAAGAAAATAAATCGCACTGTATGAAATGACGAATTAATCCTGTTATTGCACAATTTGTCC